>ERZ779877.548-NODE-548-length-39884-cov-16.168696_pt1 | contig 39884 bp, 40 predicted proteins | sample MGYA00511556_ERZ779877 | MGnify/ENA primary metagenome ERZ779877 (study PRJEB29588, sample SAMEA2159338) | human gut metagenome | biome: human gut; feature: human-associated habitat; material: faeces | place: Denmark | collected 2008/2010 ...
TTGCCATTGGGCTGACATCGTAAACCGCATAAAAAAGAGCCTTGCGGCTCGGGGGGGTATAGGAAAAGGAGCAACCGTTGTTGCTCCTTTGTTGTGTTAAGGTGCTCGATAAATGGGAATATATCGGATAGATAAATCAAGATTCAACCGAACAACGGAAATTCTTGTAAATCAATAAGGCGATTACGCATATTATTCATAAACCGGCAAATCGCATCTGCTTGTTTCTTTTCTATTAGGCTTTTAAGATTCCCCTCATCAAAGCTCATATCGCCCAGCCAATAGGCAGAAATAACTGCACACAAATAAGGATATATATCCTTTTGAAGATTTGTAAAGGGACGTACACTATCATATCCGTTTAGAAAAGCAGATAGAATATTCTGCTCTCTTTCGGGATAATCATCTTTATAGTCCATAAGCCTTGATTCAAAAACAGCCTGCATGATTACATCGTAGAACAACACATTATCGCCGCTGTTATTATAATCAAACACGCCCATTTCACTATCGTCAGTGATATACAGATTGCAAAGGCTTATATCTCCTTGTACCGCATACTGAGTTTCTTCCTTGAATACTTCTATTTTTCTTAGGTAACTTTCTGTTATTGATTCAATTTCATCGTAGAGGGACGGTTCAATTTCTCTCAGTATTTCTTTGTTCTCGGAAAATACGGATATATCGAATAATTCATTTCGTAAAAGCGGATTAAACATCACCTTATCATACACATGAAGATTCATTTTCTCTGAAACATTATGCATTTGTGCAAGCAATACGCCCGTCATACGAGCAATCCTTTCGTCAACTGCTTTTACTTCTCCGTCACAAAAATCTTCTATTGTAACAATAACATCATACCCATTAATGTGATAGTCATTTGCGTAATGTCCGTCGATATGGTATATATACGGAGTTTTTATTCCGCCCTTTGACAGTTGAACAGTAAAACGACACTGGGCTTCAATGTGTTTCTTTGTTACATTCCGTTCGTTTTTGAACCGGATAACAACAGCAGAATGCTTTTCAAAAACCACTTTGATGATAAGTCGTACTTCCTTTGAATCCTTATTCTCTTCATCATAGTTATATCGCTGTAGTTCATAAAAAGCAGTAGGGCATTCATCTATACTATATTCGTTTGCTATTTTTCTAATATCCGCTAAAGTCACTTCAAACATTATTTCACCATAAATTCCGATTTGTAGGGCAGACTAACTACCCTATAAACTCATTATACCACGCATTTCCACTTTTTTCAACCGTTTTTGCAAAACGAGCTGTAACGCAACGGGCAACAACTTGCCGAAATCGTGCAGTCAAGCACGATGAAATAATGTTAAAACGTTCTCGGACGGTTGCGTAGCAACGCCGCATAGAAAAGAGCCTTTCGGCTCGGGGGGGGTATAGGAAAAGGAGCGACCGGGTGGGTGCTCCTTTAGTGTAATAAACTGCTCGATAAACGGAAATTTATAAATCTTTTTCCTCGTATGACTTATTCCAAGAACCAATCTCAATCAGATTACCTTCCGGGTCAGCAATATAGCAAGTTCTTTGTCCCCACGGTTCAAGCTCCGGTTCTAATACAGATGTTGCACCATTTTTTATAGCATTATTGTATGCCGTATCCACTTCTTCAAAAGTATCAACATAGAGCGCAATTTCACTATGACCATTCATGCCTTTTATATACTCATACTTTCTGTGCGTCATGTTTTCAAAATCTTTTCTTCCATACAGCAAAAACAATGTTCCGTCCTTAACAAGATAAACATTTGACGTATCTTCGCGTTCTTTAATCTCAAAACCAAGAACATCTCTATAAAATTTAATCATTCTCGCCATATCTTCAACAAACAATCCAAATCCGTCTAATCGCATAATCAACCTCCGTAATTTCCGATTTATAGGGCAGATTAACTCCCCCATAAGCTCATTATACCACGCATTTCCAATTTATGCAACCGATTTTCCTATCAAATTGCCATTGGGCTGACATCGTAAACCACATAAAAAAGAGCCTTGCGGCTCGGGGGGTATAGGAAAAGGAGCAACCGTGGCAGGTGCGCCTTTTGTGTGTTAAACTGCTCGATAAACGGGAATTTTACAGTCTTATCTTGTAATAACCATATTGCACCTTCCCCATAATTCGTCCTTAAAGCGAAACGCATTTTCTGTTAATGCTCGTTCTCTAAATCCCACTTTTTCATAACATTTCTTTGCGCCAGGATTTTCAGGAAAAACATTCAATTGCACAGCATCTGCTTTCGCTATTTCAAAGGCATATTTAACAGCCTGTTTTATCATTTCACATCCATATCCTTTATTCCTTATAGCATTGTCAACCACTACAAATTTGAGCATACCTTCATTTGTATTCAAATTCACAGAAAAGCAGAAAAAACCAACCAGCGTTCCATCATCCGTAGTTGCAACAAAGGGACTATCTCCAAATCGTTCTTCTGCTTCTTGCAATAAATCATCAAAACCTTTTTTCTCCAGTGGATAAGGTATTAAATTTGCACACCATAGAGCGTGTGAACGTTCCTCTGTTATCCATTGAGATATAGTATTAAAATCTTTATTTTGATATGGCCTTATTCTCATTGTTCTTCACCTCATAAAATTCCGATTTATAGGGCAGTTTACCCTCGCTCTTCAACTCATTATACCACACATTTCCAATTTATGCAACCGATTTTCCTATCAAATTGCCATTGGGCTGACATCGTAAACCGCATAAAAAAGAGCCTTGCGGCTCGGAAATATAAAAAGGAACAACAGTGACTGATATGCACCTCCAAATATGTCTAACTTTTGGGGTGCATATCATGACAGGTGCTCCTTCTATGTGTTAAATTGCTCAACAAACGAGAATCTACCATCTATTCATATTCTTTTCAAACTTTTCGGTATATGCTTGTTTTAACTCATTCGCTGTAATCCCATAGCACAGCATTACGTCATTATAATACATTAAAACATCCGCCATTTCCTCAACTAAAGCTTTTCTTAACTCTGTATCCGACGCTGCTTCTATTCCTCCGTTCTTTTTTACAATATCAATCACTTCGCCTATTTCTCCGATCATCCAAAGCAACTTGTTTTTACCTGTTTCCGGACAAATCGGCTCCCACTTATCTTTATACTTGTTCTGAAGTTTTATCTGCATTTTTTGCATTTCATCAATACCGAAATCCATATTTTAATTTTCCTCCTCCATTTCCGATGTGTCAAGTTGCTCGACTTATCGGAAGTTTAGATTCTTGAAATTATTTCAACAGTTTCATTGATAATGCTTTCAAGTTCTTTAGCACCATCAATCACATAATCGCAAGTTGCCAAATGATTTTTCACCATCTGAATATAGGCTATTCTTGCATATTTCAAATATGTATCCATTTCATTGCAAATTTCATCTGACGTAGCCTCTCTCATATCTCTAAGAATTCTTCGAGCCATTGCTATATCTAACGGTGTATCAATAAATATGCAACAATCCAAATAAGGTTTTATCGTCTGATGTTGGTATGCAAACGGATAGTCCAACAGTAAACAGTCATATTCACCACTGCGGACTATTTTATCAATATCAGTTTTTAACGGCGATAAGTCCCATACATGAACATCTGCTCCTTCTGACACCCATTTTGAAAAATCTTCTACTTCTCCTTCAAATGAGTAGTTATCAAAGTGAAGTGACGATGTTCTCGGAAGCCTATCTTTAACCGCATTTACGACTGTTGTTTTTCCGCCTGCTGTCACAGCTCCAATAGCTATTATTTTCATTATATTATATTCCCCTACAAATACGATTTGCTGGGCAGTTAACCCGCCCTCTTCAACTCATTATACCATACATTTCCACTTTTTTCAACCACTTTCAAAAAGCAATAAGAATTCAATATTCCCTCACAAAAATCGAACGAAACAATTGACAAAATCGTGCAGTCAAGCACGATGAAATAATGTTAAAACGTTCTCGGACGGTTGCGTAGCAACGTCGCATAAAAAAGAGCCTTGCGGCTTGGCGGGTATAGGAAAAGGAGCAACAGTGACGGTTACTCCTTGTGTGTTATACTGCTCGATAAATAGGAATTTAACGTTTATTCGAAGATTAAAGTTTCCCGATGAGAAAAAACCAATTTGATATTTTTCTTTGGATTCATCAACAACATTAAAGTACCTTGTTCTTTTGTTCCCATTTGTGTTGTCATAGCCAAAGAACGATATGGTTTAAAGCCGCATTTTTCCTGAACTCGTTTAGAGCGTTCATTAAAGTTATAATAACCGCAAAGCAGAAAATCATAATCCAATTCATTGAACAAATAATCTATTACTGCATTTACAGCTTCGGGTACAAGCCCGTTTCCCCAATAGTCTTTACTCAAAACATAACCTAATTCTCTGCCGTAGTAATCCTTGAATTCTGTTAAAGCATCTTCTAACCCATACTTTTCTATGCCAACAGTACCGATTACTTTATTGTTTTCCTTCAAGCAAATTGCAAATACTTTATCATTGCTGATAAATGAATTCATAATACTCTGAGATTCGGCAATACTTTCATGGTGTTTCCAGCCTGCCATCTCACCAACGCCTTCGACGGACGCATATTCATAAAAATCTTCCAAATCGGTTTGTCTGAATGGTCTAAGAATGAGCCTTTCTGTTTCTATCACTTTTCCGTTTATTCTGAAATCAGCGTTCATATTTTCACCTACTACATTAAATTCCGATTTATAGGGCAGATTAACTCCCCCATAAGTTCATTATACCACGCATTTCCACTTTATGCAACCGATTTTCGTATCTAATTGCCATTGGGCTGACATCGTAAACCGCATAAAAAAGAGCCTTGCGGCTCGGGGGTATAGGAAAAGGAGCGACCGGGTGGGTGGCTCCTTTTGTGTGTTAAACTGCTCGATAAATTGGAAGTTATCGGCTCATTAGTTCAAGTGCTTTATTAAAAGAAATGCACTCTGCATATCTACTGTTCCAAATAAATTCATTGTAATATCTGTAAGTCTGCTCAGCAGTCATAAACTGATTATCAAATGTGCTGTTCGTATTTTCAGGAACTAACATTTTGAAACCATGCTCAAAACCTGCTTTAATGGTCGCATCAATACAGTAATCCGTTTGCAGCCCGACTATTATTATTGTTTTTTCTTCTTTTTTCTTTAAATATTCCAATAATCCTGTATCTTTGAAAGAACTATTTGCATTTCTATCAAAGATAATCTCGCCATCTACAGGTTGAAAGCCTTCGTATATTTCAAATCCATTGTTTCCTTTTGTCAGTTCATTTTCAACACCATCATCATGCCTTACAAATATAACTTCTATATCATTATGACGAGCTTTATTTATCAACTTCCTAACATGAGATTCAAACACGTCAAATTGATATAGTCTGCTGTTTGCAATCGCTTTTTGTGTATCAACAACTAAAAGCACCATATGGACACCTCCCAATCCCGATATGTCGAGCAGCTTATGACCGTTAAATAGATTATACCACGCAATACCACTTTTTTCAACCATTTTTGCAAAGCGAGCTGTAACACAATGGGCAACAGCTTGCCGGAATCAAACAAAAAAGCGGAACAAGGAGGTCTGCCCCGGTTGCATTCCTCCTTCATAAATGCTATAATTAATTATCCATAAAAAAACGGACGAAAGGACTTTATATGAATACATTATTTAAAGGGATAACCGCAATTATTCCGGACGAAGAAAGCGGATTTTCCGCAAAGGTATGCGATATTGCGGTAAGCAACAGCGTTATCTCCTATATCGGTGACGATGCAGTAAAAAACGGCTTTGTTCCGGACAGGACGATTGACGGCAGGGACAAGCTCATTACAGCAGGGCTTGTAAACAGCCACACGCACAGCTATATGTCGCTGTTCAGAAACAGTGCGGACGACCTTATGTTCCACACCTGGCTGTTCGACAGGATAATGCCGATGGAGGACAAGCTGACCGCCGAGGATATGTACTACGGCACACAGCTTGCCTGCCTTGAGATGATAAAGACGGGTACAACGGCATTTCTCGATATGAATATTGCCCGTGACTGCATTACAAGAGCGATAAGCGAAAGCGGTCTGAAAGCGACAATATCAAGAGGTCTTGTAGGAAACGGCAGAGATGACGAGGGCGGAAAGACAAGAATTGAGGATACGCTGTACGATATGCGTACCTACGGCAACAACAAGCGTCTTAAATTCATGATGGGTCCTCACGCTATCTATACTACCGACAGGGGCTATCTTGAGCTTGTAATGGAGAAAGCCGCAGAATACGGCCTCGGCATAAACATTCACCTTTCCGAATCGGTAAAGGAAATTGAGGACAGCATAGCGCAGAACGGCTGTTCGCCTGTCAAATATCTTGATGATATGGGAATGTTCAAATTCCATACGGTTGCCGCTCACTGCGTACAGCTATCCGACGAGGATATTGATATTCTCGCTGAAAGAGGCGTATATGCCGCTACTAATCCTATCAGCAATGCAAAGCTCGGAAACGGTTTTGCAAGAATACCCGATATGCTCGACAAGGGTGTAAAGCTGTGTATCGGCACTGACAGCGCAGGAAGCAACAATACGCTGAATATGTTCAGCGATATGAACTTTATCTGCCTTGCACACAAGGGAAATCTCCGCAGTGCTACAGCGGTTTCGGCACGTCAGGCGCTGAAAATGGCTACCGAAACGGGCGCTAAGGCTTTAGGCTTTGACAACACGGGAATACTTAAAGAAGGCTATGCGGCTGACCTTACCGTAATGGATATGAAATATCCCTCGCTCCAGCCTGTAAATGATCCTGTTGCGGCTATGTGCTACAGTGCGAGCGGATATGAGGTCGAAAGCGTTATGGTTGACGGTGAGTTCTTAATGGAAAACCGTGAGATAAAGGGCATAGACGAGGAACGCATTTACTTTGAATGCAATAAAGCGATGAAAAGAATAGACGGTTAACGGAAAGGAAAACGAAATGAGCATTATAAGAGATGAGAGCCTGTGGGAAAGCGGCGAAACAAAGATAAACTGGGTAAAGGCGAATATGCCGTTACTGCGCGGAATTGAAGAAGAATTTGCGGTATCAAAGCCGTTTGCGGGACTGAAAGTAGCGCTTTCGGTGCACCTTGAAGCAAAGACAGCTTACCTTTGCCGTGTAATGGCGGCAGGCGGCGCAGAAATGTATATCACGGGCAGTAACCCGCTGTCAACACAGGACGATGTTGCGGCGGCGCTTGTACACAGCGGACTTAACGTATTTGCGTGGCACGGTGCTACTGCGGAGGAATATCACGCACATACGGCGGAGGTTATCAAGATCGCTCCCAATGTCATCATCGATGACGGCGGCGACCTTGTAAACCTTATCCACAACGAATATCCCGACCTTATCCCGAACGTTATCGGCGGCTGTGAAGAAACCACAACGGGAATTATCCGCCTTGTAGCTATGGATAAAGCTAAACAGCTCAAGTTCCCGATGATGCTTGTAAATGACGCAGACTGCAAGCATCTGTTCGACAACCGCTACGGTACGGGTCAGTCGGTATGGGACGGCATAAACCGTACGACAAACCTTATAGTTGCGGGAAAGAACGTTGTAGTAGCAGGCTACGGCTGGTGCGGCAAGGGCGTTGCGATGAGGGCTAAGGGACTTGGCGCATCGGTAATAGTAACCGAGATAAACCCGATAAAGGCGATGGAAGCCGTTATGGACGGATTTAAGGTTATGCCTATGGTCGAGGCGGCTAAGATAGGCGACTTCTTCGTAACAGTAACAGGCTGTAACGATGTTATCGGAGAAAAGGCATTCCTTAATATGAAGGACGGGGCTATCCTTTCAAACGCTGGTCACTTTGACGTTGAGGTAAACGTTGCAAAGCTGAAGGAAATGGCTGTAGAAACGGGCGTTGCAAGAAACAACATTCAGTACTACAAGCTGGCTAACGGCAACAGGATAAATGTTATTGCCGAGGGCAGACTTGTAAACCTTGCCGCCGGCGACGGTCACCCGGCAGAAATAATGGATATGAGCTTTGCTATACAGGCACTTTCCGCCGCATATCTTGTGAAGAACAAGAACAAGCTGAAAGCCGGCGAAAAGATGACGGTAAACGTTCCTGCCGAGGTTGACAAGGAGGTTGCCGAGAGAAAGCTCAGATACTGGGGCATTACAATTGATAAGCTGACTGAGGAACAGGAAAAGTATCTTGGCAGCTGGGAAGTGTAATTCATATAACGATTTTGACGAAGCTGTGGTGAAATGCAAAAATTTCATCACAGCTTCTTAGTTTATCAAGTTTCATTGACATTGCAGTGCAACATATTGTAAAACAGTCAGAACAATATAATACAGCCAACAACGCTAAAAACAGTTTCTATACTAACAAGGTGTTAATGATTTCGTGAGCGTACCGGTGCAACTGCACTGTCACCGAAATTTCCAAAAACGCACTATCCAAAGATATCTGTACAGTCCCCCGGGTCGAACGGAGCGTCAGCGTCCCGCTTATAACGGCTTTTTAAACGCAATCGTTTGTGTGTCTTATCGCCAACACCCCGTTATGGCAGAAGAGAAAAGGAGTCAGGAAAGAGGGAGAGTGAGGGAGAAAACCTAAGGGGAGAGGGGAAAGCGCCTTTGGAGCGCCTTCCTCTCTCCCCTTGGGTTGTCTCCCTCACACATAGCAGCAACGTTATCAAATGGAATAGCGAACCCGAGAAGTGCTATCCGACGAAAAGCACTATCGGTAGCTTGCTATCAGCGTTAATTACCAAAACGGTATAATAGAAGCGTACTAAAGACAGATTTTCTCAACATATCAAAAAAGTGAGTCGAGCGCACTATGTTACGCGTTTCGACTCACTTTTTCTTTTCTGGGCTGTGACACCCCCTTTTTATCGTATAAAAACCGATACTATGAAACCAATGTAACTTTGGATAAAACCAACAAAAAAACATTTAAAATTCGTGATTATAACGAATAATTCTTATTGAAATTTTTAAGATATTCTGATATAATAAAATCAGAAAAATTAAGGAGGTATCCCCATGAAAACAAAATCAATCATTCTTACAGTATCCGCATTTCTAATTACAGCAACGCTTTGCGCTTGTTCACAAAACACAAACGCTTCTTCCGTTTCAGACAGCACCACGACAACCTCCGGTACTTCTACTGCCGATAATTCATCTACCGAAAACAGTAACGAATCTGTCGAAAGCAGTAACCAATCCGACGAAAGCAGTAACAACAGCTCGGAAGAACAGATCAACATCGACAGCATAAAAGCCGAGGTTCTCACCGACAAATCTTTCTGGAGCAAATTCGGCAGTATCACTTATGACGGAAAGACAATTTCACTGAGCGATGATTTTGATGATCTGAAGCTCTGCACAGACGAAAGCATCGGCAACGAAATAATCGACCGTGTAACCAGACAACGACTGTTTGATCAAAAGGTTGATTTCTGCTCAGGCTATGAAGCTATAAAAAACGGAAAAGAAATGATCAATGCCACCAGAGCGGAAATAGATGAATTTATAAAGAAGAATGCCGTCTACGGAAACTATCTTGAGGCAAACCCCGATTTCTTCGGATTTTCCGATATGAAAGGCTTTTATGAAAAGGCAAGCGAGCTTTACACAGGCTTCACATACGACAACTTCAAGGATTTTATTCCTAAGCAATATGCGGAATATGACGGCAAGCTGTGCATTTACGCCGCATTCGGCGAAAAAGGAAACGGCGATGAAAGATACTATCAGGCTAAATATCTGCTGTTCTACGACGACCAAAACAACAATGACATTATGTGCATTACCGCCATTCCCACCGGCGTTGACAAAAACAATGAGATCACATATGCCCTGTGCGCGTACAAATTTGAAAATACCGATAACGGACTTTGCTGCAAGGTATCGTCTACGATTGCAAGATACGGACTTTATGAAGATTTCAAGAACACCAGAGGCTGATAATTAACGCTGAATAAAGATAACCCACCGTGTAAAAATCACAGTGGGTTATTTATGTTATCCGAGCTTTTCAATAAACTTATCCGCCTGCTCTCTTGTGCGAAAAACAACTATCTCCCTGTTGTTTTTGTATTTCTCAAGCAGTCTGTATACTTCGGGGAGCTGATTTGCCCTGAAGCTTTCTATCCATTGTCTGAACTCAGGGTCAAGCTCATTTTCAAACCACGGCATATCCTCACGCTTTTTGCCTATGCGTGACAATGCGCCCTCAATGCAGATTTCAGTCGGCAAGTCAAACAGAAACACTGTGTCACAAGCCTTTATCCTTGTTTCAAGAGTGCGCTGATAGTTGCCGTCTATTATCCAGCTGTCACGGGATATTATGCTGTCGAGCTGTTTGTCAAATTCTTCCCGTGAAATGTTCGTGCCGTCGGGCTTATGCCATATCATATCAAGATAGTACAGCGATAATCCTGTTGCGTCACGTAGCTTTCTCGAAAACACGCTTTTACCCGAACCCGAACAGCCTATTACCACTGTCCTTTTCATCGGTTATTCACTAACAAGCACTTTAACTATCTCGCCTACATACATCTCGTGGAAATCACCTGCGGCATAGCACTTTTCGATAAGCGACTTGTCTATAAAAGAATCGGGGGTCATAGGCTGTCTGTACAGCTTCTTGCAGACAAGCACGAGCTTTGCCTGCTCTATATAAGCGTAATCGTCCGTTGCTGTGCCTGTAAGGTCGGTCTTTGCAAGCTTATCCTCATCTCTGCCCGAATGCGAGCCGAGATAACTCAGTGCCTCCCTGTGTCCGTCGGGGAGAAATGACAATGTGTAATAATCGTTCTTGTCCACAAATTCCTTTGTATATCTCTGAGGGCGGATATAGACTACCGTTGTGGGCTTGTTCCACAACTCGCCAATCTGTCCCCAGCTTACTGTCATTGTATTATAGCCGTCCTTGTTTCCTGCTGTGAGCAACGCCCACTCCTTGCCGATAAGCGTGGCGGGATTTAATTTCAGTTCTTCTACCGATATTTCTTTCATAACCGTAATTCCTTTCGTATTCGTAACAGAGTTATACTTATTTTAGCATTTTTTCGCTGTGTTGTAAAGGCATATCACAACTTTACATTCTGCCACAAAAAACCGTGATTTTCACCCGAAAATTTTACTTGCATTTTTCCCCGTATTATACTATAATTATTTTTGTATGTTAAGCACACTGTTGAAAACCAAACGGGGTTGAGGGGCGGTAGCCCTGTTAATCCCGCACCATTATCCCGAAAACCGCATACACTGGATTATACCTCCAAAAAAATTTTCAATAAAACACCCTTAACCTATTGACAAAGTAGGTTTTGGGTAGTATAATAGCATCATCGGAACAAAACCGATGAGAATTATAAGTTTTGAAACAAACGGAGGAAATACGATGTACGCTACTATTTCATCAACGCACAACAGAATAATGTGTTGCTGTATCAGCTCCCGGACAAGTAAAATGGCATTTGGGTGCAGCGGCATTGTTGTCATACAGCCGTAAAAGCACTGCGGCGACTGCCATTTGTCCGGGAGCGTAACAGCCCCGGCTTTTATTTTGCCGTCGGCTCAGTAAATTGAAAGGATGTGACGGTATGGATCTTAACGCTATCGCTGAGTACCTGCCGCTGTTCGGGGAAGCCGCACTGCTGACCGTAAAGCTCGGTGTTCTTGGTATAATATTCTCGATCATCATAGGGCTTATATGTGCAGTGGTTCAGTACTACAAGGTACCGGTTATCCGCCGTATAGTTTCCGTCTACATTGAAATCAGCCGCAATACACCGCTTTTAGTACAGCTTTTTTTCATCTATTACGGACTGCCTAAAGTCGGCATACCGACCGACGCCGAAACCTGCGGTATCGCAGGACTTGCCTTCCTCGGAGGAAGCTACATGGCGGAGGCTTTCAGGAGCGGACTTGAATCGGTAGACAAGATACAGACAGAAAGCGCCTATTCTCTCGGAATGAACAAAATGCAGGCAATGCGTTATGTGATACTTCCGCAGGCAATGTCGGTAAGTATCCCTGCGTTTGTTGCAAACGTGATATTCCTTATGAAGGAAACAAGCGTGTTCAGTGCGATAAGCCTGCTTGACCTTATGTTTATGGCTAAGGATCTTATGGGAATGTACAACGATACGACCGAAGCTCTGTGCCTGCTGGTCGGCTTCTATCTCATAATACTTCTTCCGATCTCAATTGTCGGAACGATAGTTGAAAGGAGGGTGCGCCGTGCAGGATTTGGCAGTTAATCTCGGAATAGACGTTCTGTTCAAGGGCACGAACTTCGTAAGACTTCTCGGAGGACTTTGGACGGCGCTCTGGATAAGCCTTGTATCGGTTGCGATAAGCATACCGCTCGGTATCGGAATGGGCGTACTTATGACAAAGAAGAACAGGATATTGAAAGCCGTTCTTCGTGTGTATCTTGAATTTATAAGAATAATGCCGCAGCTCGTGCTTCTTTTCATAATGTTCTTCGGAACGACAAGAGCTTTCGGCTGGGATCTTTCGGGCGAAGCGGCCTCTATAATAGTATTCGTATTATGGGGTACTGCCGAAATGGGCGACCTTGTGAGAGGCGCACTTATCTCAATACCGAAGCATCAGTATGAAAGCAGTGAGGCTCTCGGACTTACAAACACGCAGACCTATCTTTATGTTATCATACCGCAGACGATAAGACGGCTCATACCGCTTTCGATAAACCTGATAACAAGAATGATAAAGACGACAAGCCTTATACTTATGATAGGCGTTGTAGAAGTCCTGAAGGTCGCACAGCAGATAATAGAAGCTAACAGAATGACAAGTCCGAATGGTGCATTCGGAGTGTATCTGACGGTATTCCTGCTATACTTCATCGCCTGCTGGCCGATAAGTATGCTTGCAAAATACCTTGAAAAGAAATGGAGCTAAAGCGTATGGCAGATGCATTATTAACAATAGACAACATCGTAAAGCGTTTCGGTGACACAACGATACTTGACGGTATCAGCTTTTCCGTAAAAAAGAGCGAGGTCATAGTAATAGTAGGACCGAGCGGCTGCGGAAAGTCAACTCTCCTGCGCTGTATAAACGCACTTGAGCCGATACAGGAAGGCAGTATAACGCTTGACGGCGATGTAATCGAAAGAAACAGCAAGACGCTTCCTCTTTTAAGACAGCGTATAGGAATGGTGTTCCAGAGCTATGATCTGTTCCCTCACCTGACGGTGCTTGACAATATTCTTCTCGCACCTTGCAAGGTACAGAAAAGGGATAAAGAAGAGGTAAAGCAGGAAGCAATGTCACTGCTCGAAAGAGTGGGACTAAAAGAAAAGGCTAAAAGCTACCCCAGAGAGCTTTCCGGCGGTCAGAAGCAGCGTGTGGCTATCGTCCGTGCACTTTGTATGCACCCCGAAATACTGCTCTTTGACGAGGTAACTGCGGCACTCGATCCCGAAATGGTCCGTGAGGTACTTGACGTTATGCTCGATCTTGCAAAGCAGGGTCGCACAATGCTGATAGTAACACATGAGATGCAGTTTGCAAGAGCGATAGCAGACAGAATAATCTTCCTCGACAACGGAAAGATCGTGGAAGAAGCAACGCCCGATGAGTTCTTTGATAATCCTAAGACAGAAAGGGCAAAACAATTCCTTAATACATTTGAGTTCGACTCGGTAAGAGCAAAGAAAGAACTCGCAGAATAAAGAGAGATATTTAAAGGAGATAATCACAATGAAAAAGTTAAACTTCAAGAAACTGATAGCACTTGGTCTTACGGCAGCTGCGGCAGTAGCTTCATTCACAGCGTGCAGCACAAACGCAACAAGCGGCGGCAGTGACGGCAGCACAGGCTCAAAGGTATACCGTACACTTGACGAGATAAAGGCAAGCGGTAAGATAAACATCGGCGTATTCTCAGACAAGAACCCCTTCGGCTATGTAGATGAGAACGGCGAATATCAGGGCTATGACATTTATTTTGCAAACAGACTCGGCAAGGATCTCGGAGTTGAGATAAACTATGTTTCGACAGAGGCCGCTAACCGTGTTGAATACCTTGAAACCGGCAAGGTTGATATTATCCTTGCAAACTTCACTGTAACAGAAGAAAGAGCGGAAAAGGTTGACTTTGCACTTCCTTACATGAACGTTGCACTCGGAGTTGTTTCACCCGACAGCAATGTTATCACATCGCTTGACAACTGGAAGGCTGAGGACAAGATGATCGTTATCTCAGGTACAACGGCTGAGCTTTACCTCACAAAGAACTACCCCGACATCAAGCTCCAGAAGTATGATTCTTATGCTACGGCAAAGAGCGCTATCGAAAACGGCAACGGCGTTGCGTGGGCTAACGACAACACAGAGGTTATCGCATTCGCAAAGCAGAACAAGGGCTATACTGTAGGTATAGACGCACTCGGCAGCCAGGATACTATCGCTCCCGCAGTTTCAAAGGGCAACGAAACGCTCCTTAACTGGATAAACGACGAGATCAAGACACTCGGCAAGGAGAACTTCTTCCACGCAGACTATGACGCTACTCTTACAGACACATACGGTGCAGACTACAAGGAAACACTCGTTGTTGAGGGCGGCGAAGTAAAGAAAAGCTGAGAAAAAAGATATATAAATCAGGCTGTTGAAAAACCTCTATCGTTGTTAAAAATGGGGTTTGGGGCGTAGCCCCAAGGCAGGTCGCAGGGACGCCAGTCCCCGTATTCTCCCCCTTTCTGGGGAAAGGGGGCAGGGGGATAGGGATAGATAATTTGCTCTATTTTATAAAAAACAGACTTTTTTCGACAAGCTGATATAAATACAGTTTATGAGGAGCCGAAAAGCTCCTCATAAAAACTTTAAGTGCAGGTGAGAACAATGAAAAGGATACTTTGCTTCGGCGACTCGAATACATGGGGACTTATCCCCGGTACAAACAGAAGATTTGCCGACGGTGTGCGCTGGACAAGCATTTTAAGAAACGACCTTGAGCAAAGCGGTTATGAGATAATCGAAGAGGGGCTTTGCGGAAGAACAACGATATTTGAAGACCCCGACAGGATAGGAAGAGCAGGCGATAAGCTTCTGCCGGTATTCTTGGAAAGTCACGCTCCGCTTGATATGGTCGTTATAATGCTCGGAACGAACGACTGCAAACCGGTTTATAACGCTGACGCAGAAACGATTGCGCACGGTGCGGAGCGTCTTATCGAGCAGGTCAGAATGTACGCGGGCAACTGCCGTATCCTGCTCATTTCACCTATAGAGCTTGGAAATGACGTATGGCAGGATAAATACGACCCGCAGTTTGACGCAGGCTCACCCGCCGTTTCACGAAATCTGAAATACACCTTTGCAAAGGTCGCAAGAAAGCACGGTACAGATATCCTTGCCGCTTCCGACCACGCAAAACCCAGCAGCATAGACTGCGAACACCTTGACGAGAACGGACACAATGCGCTTGCCCGTGCAGTCGAGGATAAGATACTCAGTATTTACGGAAGGGCGGCTTCATAAACCAAATGACTAAAAAGCAACTTATCAGACACTCTTTCATCAAGAGTCTGCCTGTACTGTGCAGTTATCTGTTCTTAGGTATGGCATACGGCATGATGATGGCAGAGGCGGGATATCAATGGTACTACTCGCTGTTCTCCTGTCTGTTCCTTTACTCAGGAACGTGCCAGTTCTTACTTATAACATTTTTCAGCAGCGGAGCGTCACTACTTACGGTGGCGCTCACTGTTCTGCTTGTTAACAGCAGGCAGAGCTTCTACAGCCTTACATTCCTGAAGGATTTTAACGCTATGGGAAAGCGTAAGCTGTATATGATACATTCGATGACCGATGAAACGTATGCGGTAAACACTACACTCGACTATATGCCGGAGGACGACAAGCACAGCACCATGTTCGGCGTTGCGCTTTTCAGTCATTTCTACTGGACTTTCTTCTCGGTACTGGGAAGCGTTATCGGGCAGCTGCTCCCGTTTCAGCTTGAGGGCGTTGACTTCTGTATGACAGCGCTGTTCGTCATTATCTTTATCGACAAGTGGGAACACGCCGACCGGCACTCACCTGCGCTTATCGGTCTTGGGGTAGGCGTACTGTGCCTGCTGATCTTCGGACAGAACAGCTTTATGCTCCCTGCCCTGCTATTATCCACCGCGCTTTTACTGCTGATAACCAATACGGATTTCGGCAAGAAGAAAGGCAAGAAGGATAAAGACGCAGACGGCGAAAACGCCGAAAACAAAACCGATAGCAAGACAATAGAAGTCGTTACTTCTCCGGAAGATATTATCACCGATGAAAAGGAGGATAAGACGATATGACATCGACTCCTATGACTCCTTTACAGATGGTGATAGCGATAGTTATCAGTGCTGTTATCACATTTTCTCTGCGTGCATTGCCTTTTGTGATCTTTCACGGCAACAGGAAAATGCCGAAGTGGCTTGAACGTATAGAAAAGTCGCTCCCGGCTATGATAATGTCGATACTTATAATCTACTGCCTCAAGGATATCGGCGACAATATGTTCGGTGTCGGTATACCAAGACTTCTCGCGGTACTTATCACAGGCGGAAGCTATAAGCTGTGGCATAACACTTTTGTAAGTATGGCGGCGGGTACGCTGTCATATATGGGTCTGCTGTACTTATTCAGCCATGTGCTGACAGGTGCATAAGAAAGGAAATAAACTTTGGAAATAACCGTAAGCGAGCTTGAAAAGCTCTCCCCCGACAGCTATATTTTATACGATACCCGCAGTGAAACCGAAAAAATGTACGGTATTATGGAGGGTGCTGTGTCGCTTTCGGCAGATGAGCTTTTATCTGCACCGCCCGAGGACAAGACGAAAAAACTTATCGTATGCTGTGCAAGAGGAAAATTCAGCGTTGATACTGCCGAAAGATTATCCGAGATGGGCTATGATGCCTGTTCGCTTTCAGGCGGATATGCCGCATGGCTTCTTGCGCTTATGCAGAAGGAGCAGGCAGACGAGGTTTCAAGACATGTCGAGCAGAGCCTGCAAAAGAAGTTCCGTAAAAAAATATGGGCGGCATTCACAAAGGCTGTAAAGCAATATGAGCTTGTAAAGGAAAACGACCGTATCGCCGTATGTATTTCGGGCGGTAAGGATTCTATGCTGATGGCTAAGCTGTTCCAGGAGCTTCACCGCCACAGCGACTTTCCGTTCGAGGTGAAATTTATCGTAATGGATCCCGGCTACAGCATAGCAAACAGGAATGTTATCGAGGAAAACGCGCGAAAGCTGAAAATACCGATAGAGATATTTGAGTCGGACATTTTCGATTCTGTCTACAATGTTGAAAAATCACCCTGCTACCTTTGCGCAAGAATGAGAAGAGGTCACCTTTACAACTATGCAAAGAGCCTTGGCTGTAACAAGATAGCGCTCGGACATCACTATGACGATGTGATAGAAACGATACTTATGGGTATGCTGTACGGCGCTCAGATACAGACTATGATGCCGAAGCTCCACAGCACGAACTTTGAGGGTATGGAGCTTATACGTCCGCTGTACCTTGTGCGCGAGGACGATATAAAGGCGTGGAGGGACTACAACGGTCTGCACTTTATACAGTGTGCCTGCAAATTCACAGACACCTGCACTACCTGCAACAACGAGGAAACACGCTCTAAGCGCGTCGAGATAAAACAGCTTATTGCAAAGCTGAAGCAGACAAATCCCGAGGTCGAAAAGCATATTTTCAAGAGCGTTGAAAATGTGAATATCGATACTGTCATTGCGTGGAAAAAGGGAGGAGAAAAGCATCACTTCCTTGACAGCTATGATAAAATAATCAGACTGTAAAAAATTATGTTTTTCCCAAAAGCGCTTGTTCTCAATCCCTATCCCCAAACCCCTTTCCCCAGGAAAGGGGCTATATTACTGGGGCTACCGCCCCTAGACCCTGTCGGGGGCTTCGCCCCTGCGACCCCATATCAATATTTACAAGAGGTTTTTCACAGTCTGAAATCATATGATATTTGCATTTTCTGTGCGGATAAGGTAAAATATAATAGCAAGCTATGCCGTCACGGTTATAAATTGTGACGGCATTAAATTTAAAGGCGGGAGGCGGATAAACTGAAAAATCACAGACTCAGGCTGAAAGAATTTATCCGCCTGTTTATGCAAAGCAAACGCTTCCGTATAGTAGTCTACACAGCAGGCTCACTGACGCTGAACGTTGCGTACGCCGCATATAACGGCGTTCTCGGTCTGTTCTACGGCTCGATATGGTTTATGATACTGGGCGTGTATTACGGTCTGCTTGCCGTGATGCGTTATATGACTGTATCGTATGAGAAAAAGCTGGACAAGGGCATACAGGTAGTATCGGAAGTATATGTGATGCGCTTTACGGGTATGATGTTTATTATTATGAGCGTGGTACTTATGCTTATTGAGCTGTACAGCATGATACACAACACGACACGGCAATACGCAAGGCTCGTTATTGCAAGTATCGCCGTATACACGGTGATAAAGCTTGTCCGTGCTATCGTGAACCTTGTGAAGGTGCAGAAGCACCGCTCACCGCTTCTCAGCGCGATAAGAAATATTTCTCTTGCCGATGCGGGCGTTTCTGCGGTAACGCTTATCCGCTCGCTGTCGGTGTATATAACGTGGCTTACGGAAAATCAGAAGCTCGTTGTCAGCACATTCTCAGGAGTAGTCGTATATCTTACTACACTTGTGATGGGCGTTGTTATGCTGCTGCGCCATACCGATGAAAAGCAGAATATACCGTTAATGACCGATAACGGCGAGGACGCTTCAAAAATCGATATGGTAAGGGAAAAGCTGACCGAAAACTTTGTGAGGATAAGCGACAACGTGGTCGATAAATACGATGAGCTTTCAGACAAAGCGAACGAAAAAAACGAAATGCTTAAAGGACATATCGATGAGCACATAAGGAACATTGAAGAAAAACGGAAAAACAATGATAATAGATACTGATTTCTTTGTAAAGTCTGAATTTATTTGATTTCTGCTATTGATTTTTAATTTCAGATGTGATAAAATATCAATAGATTTCAGCAGAAGAAGGGAGATTTTTTTAATGTTTATCTCAGAAGATGTAAAATATGTCGGTGTAAACGACACCACGATCGACCTGTTTGAAGGTCAGTACAGAGTGCCTGACGGCATTTCCTACAACTCCTATGTCATTCTTGACGAAAAGACGGCCGTTATGGATACTGTCGATATAAACTTTTCAGCAATATGGCTTGAAAAGGTAAAAACAGAGCTTGGCGACAGAAAACCGGATTATCTGGTGGTTCAGCATATGGAGCCCGACCATTCGGCAAGTATTGCGGAGTTTCTGAAATTCTATCCCAACACAACGGTAGTCGGCAACGCAAAGACATTCACGATGATAAAGGGATTTTTCCCCGACCTTACCATTACAAACACGCTTACCGTAAAAGAGGGCGACACGCTGGCGCTCGGCAGTCACACGCTGACCTTTGTATTTGCCCCTATGGTACACTGGCCCGAGGTTATGGTAACATACGACTCAAAGGACAAGATACTGTTCTCTGCGGACGGCTTCGGAAAGTTCGGCACACCCGACACTGACGAACCGTGGGAAGACGAGGCACGCAGATATTACATTGGCATAGTCGGAAAGTACGGTGCACAGGTACAGGCGCTTCTCAAAAAAGCCGCTACGCTTGATATTGAAAAAATCTGTGCGTTACACGGTCCTGTGCTGAGCGAAAACCTCGCACATTATCTCGATCTTTACAACAAGTGGTCGTCCTACACTCCCGAAAAGGACGGCGTTATGATAGCCTACGCGTCAATCTACGGCAACACAAAGAAAGCCGCAGAGCTTTTATACGACAAGCTGAAGGCAAAGGGTGTTGATGTCATTATCACAGACCTTGCAAGATGCGATATGTCAAAGGCGATCTCGGACGCATTTGCTTACGGCAAGCTTGTGCTTGCAACGCCTACTTACAATGCCGATGTGTTCCCATTTATGAGAACATTCATTGAGGGTCTTACAGAAAGAAACTATCAGAAAAGAACGGTTGCGTTTATCGAAAACGGCGCATGGGCACCTATGGCGGCTAAGGTAATGGCAGGTATGTTTGAAAAGTCTAAGGAGCTCAATATCCTTGACAAGACGGTCAAGATCACCTGCTCACTGAATGACGCAAGCGCGGCACAGGTCGATGAGCTGGCTGATGAGCTGGCATAAGTAAATCGAATATTGAAAACCGCTCCCGGCTGATACAGTCGGGAGCAATTTTATATTCTGCTTTTTTCTCTTATTCTCTGTTTTTCAGCACCTCGGCGGGTGTTATCCTGTTCAGCTTTCTTACAAGAAGCGTGCTTGTGAGGAGATATATCAGCATAACCGCAATAAACAAAGCGGGATACAAATACCACGCAAAATTGAGGTTTATTCCGCAGGCAACATTAGGGATAAACGAAGGGTATATTCTGTCCATAACGAGCTTTGACAGCGGTAAGCATATTATTGCCGATATTGCTATTGTGACCGCATTACCGTCAAGGTACAGCTTCTTCACGTCTTTTTTGCTGTAGCCGAAGGTTTTCAGCAGTGAAATACCGAACGAGCTTCTGTCTATCATCACGCCCATCATAAGATACATTACCACTACAACAATTACAGCCGATGTGCCGACAAGCGTTATAACCATTCCGCTCATAAGCTCGGTGAATATCTTTGACGAGCGTTCAATATCCGACTTTGTCGTTACCGAGTAAATTCTGCCCTCGTCTATATCAAGCGCTTTGTCGGACAGCACCATATTGTAGTAATCGTCATCCTGCCCGAAAAGCTCTCTCATGCTGTCAATATCCATAAATACGGCAAGCCCTGCGGAATAATCGCTTATGCCGTCAACAGTGAAAGCGTAGTCTGTGCCTGCCGCTTCATCGGAAAGAATGAGCTTGTCGCCCTCAGCTGCTCCATATCTCTGTGCTACGGAAAGCGACGCTGTAACAATACTTTTTCCCTTTTTCACATCAACGTTATAATACGGATTATCGCTGTCTATGCCTATTACCGTAATATCAAGCGTGTAGCCGTCCTTTTCCTTTTCGAGCGATTTGACATAACACGCTTCGCCGCCATCGGGAACTTCGGTTGTCGGGTATTTAAGCGTATACATATACTCGTATGTTGCGCCTGCAAGCGTATCTGTTGTTACATTATTACACATTGAATAGCAGTCAAGTCCGAGCATAAGGATAAGCATTGAAACGAACATACAAGCCGCAACCGTGATATTCGCTCTCATCTCACGCAGAAGCTGACGTATTCTGAACTTTCTTACAAAGCCGCCGCTCTTTATCTCCATACGGCTGATATTCCTTACGTTCTGCTCGTTTCTCATAAGCGACAGCGCCGGTGCGGAAAGACGTCTGTTGATAACAAGCGCATTCACTATTGCCGCTATCACGGGAGGAATAACAACGGCATATATCACAAGGTAAAGTGGTATGACCGTCTGAAAATCCGGCAGTGAAAAATATAAGTAGCTGTCCGCAAGCTGTGACTGTATCGACATAGGGGAAAAGCCTATCGCCGAGCCGAGTACGCCGCCGATGAATGCTATTATCGTGGGGAGCGTTATGTAATGCCTTATAAGTGTGCCTTTACTTACGCCGAGAGCGTACAGCGCACCTATTACACTGCTCTCCCTGTTTATCTGATGAACAACGAATACAGATATTACATAGGCAAACAGCGCCATAAGAATTACGCAAGCCGCAAGTCCGCCGTACTTGTTCATTACAACATCGCCTGCCGCACCTGCGATACGGACGTTATCCGCTCTTTTCACAAACGATGTGAGGTTGGTCAGATCAAGGTCGAAAGCCGCATCGAGCAGTTTTCCGATATTGCTTTTAAGCTCGTGTATACCGTCTGCAAGCTCACCCGCTCCGTCCTTTGCGTCTTTCGCTCCGTCTGCAAGCTCTTTAGCGCCGTTCTTAGCGTCTTTTGTGCCATCGGCAAGCTCCTTTGCTCCGTTTACTGCATCGGTTGCGCCTGTCGATAACTGCTCTGCTCCTCGATTTGCACTGCTTATGCCGGATACAAGCTCAGACGAGCCGCTTTTTGCACTTTTAAGTCCTGAGGCAAGGCTGTCCGCACCGCTTACAAGAGCATTCATTGTGGGAGGGATAAGCCCTGCGGAATTTGCTCCTGCTATTGCACCGTTCAATGAGGCAGCACCGCTTGACAGCTCGCTAAGTCCCTTGTCAAGAGCCGATGCACCATCATATATGCTTGTCATACCGCTATGGAGCTGTACTGTGCCGTCGGATAAGCTCTTAAGACCGTCATACAGCTTATCCGCACCGTCCGACAAATCATTCATACCGTCATACAGCGTATCCGCTCCGTCCGACAGGTCTTTGAGCCCGTCATGCAGTTTGTCCGCTCCATCGACTAAATCGTTTATGCCGTTTTCGATTTCGGTACGCTTTTCAAGCGCCTCGTTTACCGTTTCAAGATAATACTTGTCAGTAACTTTCGTATAGTCGAAATCAAAATCCTCTATAAGCTCTTTCAACTTATCATCGGTCATATCGTTTCCGAGAAGATAGCCGTATGTAAAAGTCTGCGCCGATTTTGAGCTGTCCGATACCCTTTCGTACTCGCTGTCGGTAACAAATATCAAGCCGAAATTCCTGCTTGATACAGCCATATCGGACATATTCTGATACGGTGCGTCATAGTCGGGAGAAGCACCTATACCGCATACGATATACTCCGTACCGCCGACTGTCAGCTTGTCACCAACACCGAGATCGTGTTCTTCCGCATATCTGCGTTCAACTACCGCTTTGTTATCATCGGCGGGATATTCGCCGCTTATAAGCTCGACAAGGTCGATATTTCTGCGGTTCTTCATCACTCTGAGAGTTGAACCGTCCTCAGCTTTTATATCAAGGCTGTACATACGTTCAAGGGTAACACCCTTATCGTTAATATCCTTTTCCTGCTCATCTGTCAGAGGTAAGAATGTCGTGAACTGTCCGTCCTCAACGTGATTTACAGCGTTATGCTCATCGGTTCTGATAATAATCGTTTCCGAGCTTGCCACCATCGCAGTCACCAGATACATGCAAAGCACTATCAGAAGCAGCAGTGCGATGTACTTAGGGAGATTAGACCTGAACTCCCTCGGTATTCTTTTTGAAAGCACCTTGTTCATATTACAGATCCTCCAGCTCGGCGGCAGGTATAAGCGTTTCGTTGTAATAATCCTTTTTGATAAGTCCGTCCTTGAGGATTATCACCTTGTGCACCATATTCTTTATCGCATTGTTATGCGTTACTATCAGCATCGTTGTGCCGTATTTCCGGTTTACCTGTTCAAGAAGCACAAGTATATCCCTCGAAGTCTTTGAATCAAGCGCACCCGTTGGCTCGTCACACAGCAGGAGCTTTGGGTTCTTTATCAGTGCTCTTGCTATGGCACATCTCTGCTGCTGACCGCCGGAGAGCTGTGAGGGGAACTTTTTTCTATGCTCGGTAAGCCCAAGCGTATCGAGAAGCTCGTTCATATCAAGCGGCTTATCGGTAAGGTACTCGCATACCTGAATATTCTCCTCGACAGTAAGATTAGGCACAAGGTTATAAAACTGGAATATAAAGCCGAGGTTTGCCTTTCTGTACTTTGACAGAGCGTCAGCCTTAAGCCCGAATATTTCCGTGCCGTCTACCTTTACAGAGCCGCTGTCCATAACGTCAAGACCGCCGATACAGTTAAGCAGTGTCGATTTACCCGATCCGCTCGTTCCCTGTATTACGCACATTTCTCCTTTTTCAACGCTTGTGGTCACACCCTTCAATACCTGCGTGTAGCCTGCGTCCGAGCCGTAGCTCTTCTTTACGTCTTTTACTTCAAGATACATTTCTTTGTCCTCCCGTATCATTATTAGTTTTATCTAACTGTATTAGCTATTGCTAACATAACAGCGTTATCCTGTGGTGCTTTTAATGACCGCCGAGTAAGGCGGTCAGCATTATTCATCTTTTACAAACAACAGATCAAACCACATCTTTACCATTGCGCCGATCATTTTCTCGGCATACGCAAGTCCCTTCTCCTTTTCGGGAACATGGGTAAGCAGATGTATGAACATCTCTATATCCATATGGGCGAGCCAATGGAGCATATATTCGTCAACATGATAGCCGGGCATATTCTTAAGCAGTGCCTCGGCACTTGAGCGAAAGCCCACTTCCATAAGTGCAACAAATTCATCGACGCAGTTTTCGTAGACCGAGCCTTGCGACTTTGTGAGCAGCAGCAGGAATGCGTCATAATTATCATAAAGACAGCCCACCATAGTGACAGCCTCTTTATGAGTTGAAAGCTGATTTTCTACACTCCTCGTCTGCTCGTCCTGCGAGCCTAAATACTCCTCGTCCTCACGGTTATGCTCGAGCAACATCTCTTTCAGCTTTAAAAGCGGAGGTGCAACGATCGCACTGAACAAATCGTCCTTGTTTTTGAAAAAGAAGTACAAAGCGCCTGTCGTGACACCTGCGTTTGTGCAGATTTTTCTGAGCGACGCTTTTGCGAAGCCGTTTTCAAAAAATTCCTTCTTTGCGCTGTCTATCAGCTTCTGTCTTGTTTCGTTATCGCTCATAAAGGCACTTCCTTTCCGCAGAGATTTTACATAACACTGTTATCTTAACCTATATCCGTCATAATGTCAATACCCCTGACACCATTTCATAGCATTGCACCAAAACGATAACATAACGCTGTTATGTTATTGTGCGTAATTACAACAAATATTCTTTCAGGCGGCATTTCAAGTGCGTTTTTAACTGTCTTATCATATCAGTCGGTCAATTCGATAAAATTTTAACGATTTTTCCGAAATCGGTTGACAGCGCTTACAATTTTTAATATAATATTATATGTATAGACAGACGGAAGAATTGCAGCCGATGTGCTCAAATACCTTGAATGCAGGGCGTTTTATCTTCCGCACAGAAAGGCAGAACAAATGAACGGTACAATTTCTAAGCAGGCACTGAGGAGATTGCCCTTCTATCTTGACTATCTGAAAAAAAAGCAGACAGACGGTGTGCGCAACATCTCGGCTACGACTGTTGCAAACGACCTTAAGCTCAACGAAGTGCAGGTCCGTAAGGATCTGGCGGCGGTAAGCCTTACGGGCGGCAAGCCAAAAACCGGCTATGTTGCCGAAGAGCTTATACGCGACCTTGAGAGCTTTCTCGGATACGACAATACCAAAGAAGCGGTAATAGCAGGTGCAGGAAAGCTTGGGCAGGCACTTCTCTCGTATAAGGAATTTGAACGCTACGGACTTAATGTGGTAGCGGCGTTTGATACCGACGAGAGTACGGTCGACGGCAAGCATATCCTTTCGGCAGAAAAAATGTCGGATATATGCTCACGTCTTAAAATACATATCGGCATAATCTGCGTCCCTCCGGAATCCGCACAGAAAGTATGCGATGAGATGGTGGAATGCGGAATACTCGCTATATGGAATTTTGCTCCCGTGCATTTGTCTGTTCCGTCCGGCGTAATAGTCCAGTATGAAAATCTGGCAGCTTCTCTTGCAGTGCTTTCACAAAATCTGGAGTTTGAGATCAAGGACAGTTTGATTTCCTGATCTGCTCTGCTTATTTGAAAGGAAAAAGTATTATGAAGAACATCAGCATCTGCGTAGGAAGCTCATGCCACTTGAAAGGCTCATATAAGATAATTGAGCTGGCAAAAGACTACATCGCAAACCATAACGTCGGGGATAAGGTAAACCTCGGTGCCGCTTTCTGTCTTGGAAAATGCACAGACGGCGTTACGATCAAAATAGATGATGAGATAATCTGCGGAGTAAACGAAAACAACTTTCAGCAGATCTTTGACGAAAAGGTACTTGCCTGTCTTGACTGACAGCGGTACGAAAATTAAAAACAGGAACGGTGGATTTAAATGCTCACAACAGGATTGACGGGAAAAGCAGAAGTAAAGGTCGATGATACAAATACGGCTGTTACAATGGGAAGCGGCTCGCTGAAAGTATTCGCTACTCCGGCGATGATCGCACTTATTGAAAAGGCTGCCTGCAAGGCGCTCGAAGGACAGCTTGAGGACGGACAGACCACAGTCGGCACAAAGCTTGACGTTGCGCACATTGCCGCTACTCCTGCCGGTATGAATGTTACAGCAGAGGCTGCTCTTACCGAAGTCGACAACCGCAGACTTGTGTTTGAGGTCGTTGCAAGGGACGAAAAGGACATCATCGGCAAGGGTACTCACGAACGCTTTATTGTGAACGCAGAAAAATTCACTGCTAAAACTTATGGCAAGGTGTAATCTATGAGTTATTTACGGCTGAAGAAATCCAACTGCAAAAACTGCTATAAATGTATAAGGCACTGCCCGGTCAAGTCTATCCGCTTTTCGGACGGGCAGGCTAATATTGTCGAGGACGAATGTATACTCTGCGGTATGTGCTTTGTAGCCTGTCCGCAGAACGCAAAGCAGATAAGAAACGATGTAAATAAAGCAAAAGAGCTTATCAACACGGGTACTCCCGTGTATGTCAGCATTGCTCCGTCATTTGTCGCAAACTATGACGGCGTTGGCATAAACTCAATCAACGATGCTCTTAAAAAGCTGGGCTTTGCCGGGGCGGAGGAAACCGCCGAGGGTGCTCAGCTTGTTACCGCACAGTATGAAAAGCTGGTAGCTGACGGCGAGCACAAGATAATAATCAGTTCCTGCTGTCACACGGTAAACACCCTTATACAGAAATACTACCCTCAGGCTCTGCCTTATCTTGCACAGGTGAAATCGCCCATGCTTGCACACGGAGAGATACTCAAGAAGAAATATCCGGGCTGTCACACCGTATTCATCGGTCCGTGCCTTTCTAAAAAGGCAGAGGCTGACGCATATGCGGGCGCGATAGACTGTGTGCTCACATTCGAGGAGCTTACGGGCTGGCTCAAGGAAGAAAATATTGAAGTCTGTCCCATCTCCGACAATGCCGGAAGAAGCGACAGGGCAAAGACAAGGCTGTATCCGACAACATCGGGCATTCTGCGCTCGATGAACAAGGACAACCCCGAATATCTCTATATGGCGATAGACGGCGTGGAGAACTGCCGTAACGCTCTGCGCGATATTATAGACGGCAACGTAGGAAAGTGCTTTATAGAAATGTCCGCCTGCGTCAACAGCTGTATAGGCGGTCCTGCTATGGATAAAAAGCACGAGGGCGTTATCCACGAAAGAAGAGCTGTTGATGAGTTTGCCGGAAGCGGTAAATTCGACACAACAGAGCTTTCCGATATGACAAAATCGCTCCCCTTCATCGGCGTTCAGAAGACTATGCCGGGAAGTAAAGCGATAGAGGAAATACTCCGCAAGATGAACAAGAGCGATCCCTCGCAGGAGCTCAACTGCGGAAGCTGCGGCTATGATACCTGCCGTGAAAAAGCGGTAGCTATCCTGCAAGGCAAGGCAGATCTTACAATGTGTCTGCCGTATCTTAAGGAGAAAGCCGAGAGCTTCTCGGATAATATAATCAACAATACACCCAATGGCATTATGGTACTCAGCGAGGATCTTGAAGTACAGCAGATAAACAAGGCGGCGCGTGAGATAATGAATATCAAGAGCCTGTCCGATGTTATGGGCTGTCCGGTTGTAAGGATACTCGACCCCGTATCGTATCTTGAGGTTATGAACACGGGTGAGAATATCCACAACAAGCGTACATATCTTGCCGAGTACGGAAAGTATGTCGAGGAAACGATAATATATGATAAGAGCTATCATATCATAATGTCGATAATGCGTGATATTACCGGCGAAGAGATATCAAGGTCAAAGCGTGAAAAGAACGCCGCCGAAACTATCGCAGTCACCGACAAGGTAATAGAAAAGCAGATGCGTGTTGTTCAGGAAATAGCATCTCTGCTCGGTGAAACGACCGCCGAAACAAAGGTCGCACTGACGAAGCTCAAGGAGAACCTGTCAAATGATGAACAGTAAAGCGTTCAGCTTCTGCACCGATATAGGCTATCTGAGCGTCAATAAGCATGACGAACAGCTCTGCGGCGATCATATCGAGCTTGTGGAGCAAGATGATAACTCAATCGTGTTTGTGTTGGCAGACGGACTGGGAAGCGGCGTAAAAGCCTCAATACTGTCAACTCTCACCTCAAAAATCATATCCACTATGATGGCAAATAATATGAGCGTTGAGGACTGTGTTGCAACGATGGCTTCAACCTTGCCGGTTTGTGAGGTACGCAAGGTCGCATATTCGACCTTTACTATAATAAGGGTGGTAAACAACAAGGAAGCCGAGATAATCCAGTATGACAACCCGCAGGTAATAATGCTGCGCGACGGCAAGAATTTCGACTATCCTAAAACCATAAATCAGATAGACGGCAAGACGATATACATCTCAAAGGTACAGCTTAAGCTTGATGATACATTCATAGCCACCAGCGACGGCGCTATATATGCAGGTGTCGGTTCATCGCTGAATTTCGGCTGGCAGCGGGATAACATAATAGAATTTATGGAGGGCGTATATGACAGGGAGTACTCTGCAAAGGCTCTCGCCACACTGCTCCTTGACGAGTGTGTAAGATTGTACGGCGGCTCGCCCGGTGATGATACGACTGTCGGCGTTATAAAGATTCGCGAGCGCGAACAGGTGAACCTTATGATAGGACCGCCGTCCGACCCCAAGGATCTTAACAAGATGATGACGCTGTTCTTCTCAAAAGAGGGCAAGCATATCGTCTGCGGCGGTACGACATCTACCCTTACGGGACAGTTCTTGGGCAAACCCGTTATACCGTGTCTTGACTATATCAGTCCCGATATCCCGCCTATGGCAACAATAGAGGGTGTCGATATAGTTACCGAGGGCGTTATCACGATAAGCAAGGTGCTTGACTACGCAAAGGACTACCTCGGAGAAAACAAGCTGTACGATGACTGGACAATACTTCAGGACGGCGCATCGTGCATAGCGAGAATGCTCTTTGAGGACGCTACCGATATCAATTTCTATGTCGGAAGAGCGGTCAACGCGGCACACCAGAACCCTAATCTGCCTATCACGTTCAACATAAAAATGCAGCTTGTTGACGAGCTGAGTAAATGCCTTAAGCAAATGGGCAAGAAGATAAAAGTAAGCTATTTCTAAAGAAAAGCTTTAGCTTGTAGAAAAAGCCTGTTTTAAAAATAGAGCAAGTTCTCTATCCCAATCCCCAAACCCCTTTCCCCAGGAAAGGGGCTGAGTGTGGGGCTGCCGCCCTCACCCCGCTTGGGGCTACGCCCCAAACCCCATATTATTTAAAATATAGGTTTGGCAACAGATTGAAGCTATTTCTAAAGAGAAAGCTGATATAAAAAAGTAGAACAAACAGAAAAAACTATGTGAAAGGAGCGACCGCACAGGCGGTCGGCGGGAAACTCCGCAGAAATAAAAATGGACAAGAAGTTAAGAAAATTCGACACCAAGGTACAGTACTTAAAGTACAAGGTCTTAAGAGAAGTTGCAAAACACGCATGGACAACAGAGGGTACAGAGAAGCCTGCCGATTCCTTCAGCTTTTTCAATGACGTTGCAAAGAACATCGTCAAAGATAAGCCTACTATGAGATGTTGCATCTACAAGGAAAGAGCGATTGTTTCAGAACGTATAAAGATAGCTATGGGCGGCGACCCTACAAACCCCAATGTCATCGAGGTCATCGATATTGCCTGTGACGAATGTCCTGTCGGCGGCTATGATGTAACTGAGGCGTGCCGCGGCTGTATCGCCCACCGCTGTGAAGATGTATGCCGTATGGGCGCTATCACCTTTGATGAGCACCAGAAGGCTCATATCGACAAGTCAAAGTGCGTAAACTGCGGTCAGTGCGCTAAAGTGTGTCCTTATGGCGCTATATTGGAATTCAAGCGTCCGTGCGAGAGAGCCTGCAAGATAGGCGCTATCTCAAGAGCAACAGACACAAGCTCGGCGGCGGCTCATATCGACAACGACAAGTGCATTTCATGCGGCGCGTGTGTTTATACCTGTCCGTTCGGCGCAATAAGCGACAAGTCCTATATCGTTGACATCATAGAAACATTAAAGGGCAGTAACAACAATCAGAACTACAAGGTATATGCCGTTGTAGCTCCCTCGATCGCCAGCCAGTTCAGCTATGCAAAGCTGGATCAGGTCGTAACGGCTATCAAGCAGTTAGGCTTCCACAGCGTTGTTGAGGCGGCTCTCGGTGCGGATATGGTAGCATACAAGGAGTCAAAGGAGCTTGCCGAAAAGGGCTTCCTTACAAGCTCATGCTGTCCCGCATTCGTAATGTACATCGAGAAAGCGTTCCCGACTATGGTTGACAAGATCTCGCATAACTTATCACCTATGGCCGAAATAGCAAAGTTCATCAAGGACAGCGATCCTACAGCCAAGGTAGTATTCATAGGACCTTGTACCGCAAAGAAGATGGAAGTTCAGTGGGATAAGGTAAAACCCTATGTTGACTGGGCAATGACGTTTGAAGAATTGCAGGCTATCTTTGACAGTAAGGAGATAGAGGTATCCGAGCTTGAGGGAACAGAGCTTGACAACGCTTCGTACTACGGCAGAATTTTCGCACGTTGCGGCGGTCTTGCCGATGCAGTCGCAGAAGCACTTAAAGAACAGGGCAACGAGGACTTCAAGCTGAACGGTCTGTCCTGTGACGGTATAGAAGAATGCAAGCGTGCACTTATGCGTGCATCTAAAAATCTTCTGCCCAACAACTTCATTGAGGGTATGGCTTGTGTCGGAGGCTGCATCGGGGGAGCAGGCTGCCTGACACACGGCGAAAAGAACAAGGCAGAGGTTGACAAGTACGGCAAGCTTGCACACGAAAAGACTATAACAGAGGCAATACAGTCTTTTACACACGTTGAACCTAAAAAAGAAAATTAAATATTAAAAGGGTTATAATTTAACAGAGGTTTTCCCTCTGTGATGAAAGGATATGGTTTTCAATGAACCTGCTGCATCTTAAATATGCGGTTGAGATCGAAAAAACCGGTTCGATCACAAAGGCGGCAAACAATCTATTTATGGGACAGCCTAATCTCAGTAAGGCTATAAAAGAACTGGAAAACGAAATAGGTATCACGATATTCCGCAGGACGACAAAGGGGGTCGCTCCGACGGAAAAGGGCGGCGAATTTTTAGGCTATGCAAAGGCGGTGCTTGACCAGTTTGATGAAATGGTATCACTGTACAAGCCTAAGGTCGATGATGCTGTGCGTTTCAGCATCTCAGTACCCAGAGCTACCTACATCACAAAGGCATTTTCAAACTTTGTGAGCCTGCTTGACACCGACAAGGAGATATCCATCAACTTCAAGGAAACAAATTCGATGGACGCAATAAACAACATCATGAATTTTGATTTCAAGCTGGGCATAATCAGGTATCAGAATATCCACGAAAAGCAATATTTTGCCATGCTTGACGGAAAAAATCTGAAATACCGCCCTTTATGGGAGTTTGAATACAAGCTTCTTGTGAATAAGGACAGCCCGCTCGCAAAGGAAAATCCGGACAGTATAGTAAAATATTCCGACCTTGAGGATTACATCGAGATAGTACACGGCGATCTTTCGACACCATCTCTCTCATTCTCAAAGGTATCAAGGGCAAATGCCGCAGAGCATCGTAAAAAGCGTATCTATGTTTATGAAAGAGGAAGCCAGTTTGACCTGCTCGGAAACCTGCACAACACATATATGTGGGTTTCTCCCGTTCCCAAAAGCTGTCTTGAACAGCACGGAATGGTTCAGCTGAAATGTGACATTCCCTACAAGGTAAATAAAGACGTGCTTATCTTCCCCAAGGGCTACAGCTTAAGCAAGCTTGACGAGCAATTTATAGCTGAGCTTGAAAGAGTCAAGGAAAAGATCAAAATGGACGGCTTATATTAAGCTATGAAAGAAAGATGACAATGGATATTAACAGTATGCTGTACAGTCTGTGCAGTGCTGACGGTGTTTCGGGCGATGAAAAAAGTGCGTCCGAAATTGCGCTGTCTATGCTTGAAAGCTACACGGACGACTGCAACATTGACGATTTCGGAAACGTTATCGGACATATCAAAAACACAGGCAATAAGCCTAGGCTTCTGCTTGACGCACATATCGACAGGGTCGGACTTATCGTATCGTTTATTGACGATAACGGATTTATAAAGGTCGGCGCGGTAGGCGGTCCTGACAGACGTGTGCTTGCGGCGCAGAGCGTGACGATCCACGGCAAGGAAAAGGTAAAGGGCGTTGTATCCGTTCTTCCTCCTCATGTAAAGAGCGGTGACGGAGTGCCGAAAATAGAAGAGCTTGTTATTGACACAGGCTACACGAAATCTGAGCTTGAAAGCCGTATTGAGCTTGGCGACAGGATAACATTTGACTGTGAGCCTACAGCTATGCTCGGCACAAAATACTGTGCAGGTGCGCTTGACGACAGGTGCGGAGTAGCTTCTATACTGATTGCTCTTGAAATGCTTAAAGGTAAGGAGCTTATGTTCGACCTTGACGTATCGTTCACCACTCAGGAAGAAACAGGCGAACGCGGCGCAAAGATAGCGGTATATGACCTTGATCCCGACTATGTTCTTGAAATGGACGTAAGCTTTGCGAAAACTCCCGACAGCGACAGGGCAAAATGTGCCGATATGTCAAAGGGCGTTATGATAGGCATAGCGCCGTCACTTTCAAGAGATCTGTCGAACAGTCTGATAGCTCTTGCTAAGACGGAGAATATCCCGTATCAGCTTGAGGTTATGGGCGGAGAAACAGGCACAAATGCCGATACAATGAGTGTGAACAAGTCGGGCGCGAAAGCGTGTACGCTGTCAATTCCTCTGAAATTTATGCATACCCCCGCCGAGATAATAGACACCGAGGACGTTATATCCACAGCAAAGCTGATCGCGGCTTTTGCCATGAAAGGCGGTGTCGCTAATGGCTGAATTATTTGATATCATAAACAAGCTGTGCCTTGCCGACGGTACAAGCGGTGATGAGAGTGATGTAACAAAGCTGATACTGTCACTGCTCCCCTCCGACTGCGATACAAAGATCGACCCGCTGGGCAACATCATAGTAAATAAAAAGGGTGCTAAGACGCCGAAAAACAAGGTCATGCTTGCCGCCCATCAGGACGAGGTCGGATTTATCGTGACCTACATCACCGATGACGGAAATCTTAAATTTACAACTGTCGGCGGTATCAATCCCGAGGTCGTTATAGGCAGACAGCTGCACTTCAAAAACGGCACTGTCGGAGTGGTCGGCGGTAAGGCGGTTCACCAGCAGTCGCCCAAAGAGCGCGATAACCCGGTAAAGCTTGACACACTGACAATAGACATCGGTGCATCTTCAAAAGCAGAAGCGGAAAAATACGTTTCGCCCGGTGACTGCGCATATTTTAAGAGCGACTATACCGAGCTTGGCAACGGCTATCTGCGTGAGAAAGCGCTTGATGACAGGATAGGCTGTGCCATAATGATAGATATGCTGAATAAGGATCTGCCATATGACGTTACCTGCGTGTTCACCGTTCAGGAGGAGATAGGCACAAGGGGTGCAAAGGTTGCCGCTTACACGGTAAAGCCCGATTATGCTATCGTCCTTGAAACCACCACGGCCTGCGACTTTGCGGGCAATGACGGTGAAAAGCGTGTATGCGAGCTTGGCAAGGGCTGCGTGGTAAGCTATATGGACAGAGGTACTATATACGACCGTGAGCTTTATCACCTCGGCTTTGAAAAGGCAAAGGAGATAGGTGTTCCCTGTCAGACAAAGACGCTTGTTGCAGGCGGTAACGACAGCGGCGCAATTCATACCTCTGTCGGCGGTATAAGGACGGTAGCACTGTCCGTTCCGTGCAGATATCTGCACTCACCGTCATGTATGATAAAGAAAAGCGATGTACAAAGCACCGCAACGCTTGCATATGCAATGTATCTTGCGCTTGCGGAAAAATGATAAAAAGAATATACGGCGCACTGCCGCCCGATTATCTGTCAGACAATGTGATAGTCGGGCGGATAAATGCGTATTACAGGGCTTACGGCACAGGGTACGACTTCTGCACATTCTATGAGGGCAATAATACTCTTGCGCTTTATTACGGCGGTGAGCTTTATGTTCACGGTAATGAAAATGCAGATACAGAAAGCCTACTTGCGTTTTCCGATATGCTCGGCGCGAGGGCTGTAATGTCGGATATCAGACTTTCGGAAAAATCCGAAACGCTTTATATAATGACATCGGGCAAAATGCCTGCCGTGTGTAACGATCTGCTGAAAGCGGAGTTTACCGAGGACTACCGCACGGTATTTGAGATACTGAAAAGCGGATTTGCGCTCAGCGATAATCAGTTTGATGACTGGTACGCCGACACCTGTCACCGTGTACGTCACGACGTTTCGCGACTTATAGTAATGTACAGCGGTGATATTCCCGTTGCGACTGCGACAGTGCTTTACGGCGATGATAAAAGTTGCTTTCTGTCGCACATCGCAGTAAGACAGGATATGCAGAAAAACGGTGTCGGAAAGGCGCTTCTTAGCAGTGCCGCCCAGTTACTTGACAACAGAAAAATAACGCTTGCCTGCAAGAAAAACGTCCGGCAGTTCTATATAAACTGCGGTTTTACGGCAACAGGCACAGCGTATGAAATAACAAGAGGATAAAAATGGAATTTTTCAATATTGACAGCAGACTGCTTGAAACCGCAAAGAAAGCCGAAGAGCTTGCCTCGGCGCAGTTTGCAAAAATCAGCGAAACCGCAGAGTACAACGGAAACAAGGTACTCTCGGCATTCATAAACAACCGTGTCAGCGAAATGCACCTTAAAGGCACTATCGGATACGGCTATAACGACGATGGCAGAGATAAGCTCGACATGGTATATGCCGAGGTTTTTCATACCGAGGACGCACTTGTCCGTCACAGCTTTGTAAACGGTACGCATACACTCTCCACTGCCCTGTTCGGCATACTCCGTCCGAACGATACACTGCTCTGCGTAACAGGCGCACCCTATGACACGTTGACAGAGGTAATAAACGGCGAACACGGCGGCTCACTTAAGGAGTTCGGTGTAAAGTATGCGCAGGTGGATCTGCTCCCTGACGGTACGCCCGACCTTGACGGTATAAAGGCGGCAGCCGCAAAGGGCTGTAAGGTAGCATATATCCAGCGTTCGAGGGGTTATTCGCTCCGCGAGTCGCTGTCTGTAGACAAGATAGGCGAGATAATCAGTGCTGTCAGGAGCGTAAACAGTGACGCAATTATAATGGTCGATAACTGCTACGGCGAGTTTGTGGAAAAGCGTGAGCCTACCGAAGTCGGCGCAGATCTTATAATCGGCAGTCTTATCAAAAATCCCGGCGGTGCTATTGCCCGCACAGGCGGCTACATAGCAGGCAGAAAGGATCTGATAGAGCTTTGCAGCTACCGTCTGACTACTGTCGGAACAGGTAAAGAGGTCGGCTGTTCACTCGATGAGAACAGAGGTATGTACCTCGGCTTCTTCTTAGCTCCGCAGATAGTTGAAAGCGCGGTAAAGACATCGGTTTTCGCCTGCACATTCTTCTCACTGCTCGGTTATGAAACATTCCCGAAGTACGACCATGACAGGACGGATATAATCGCCGCGATAAAGCTCGGCACACCCGATGCGCTCTGCGCGTTCTGCAAGGGCATTCAGGGCGGATCGCCGGTTGACTCTATGGCAACTCCCGAGCCGTGGGATATGCCCGGATATGACAGCAAGGTCATAATGGCGGCGGGTGCATTTACAATGGGCGCAAGCATTGAGCTTTCCGCAGATGCACCGCTGAGAGAACCATATGCCGTATGGCTGCAGGGCGGTATCACCTATCCGTCCGGCAAAACAGGAATATTACTTGCCGCACAATCAATGCTCGAAAGCGGCGAACTGAAAATATAATATATCTATAAATGGGGTTTGTGGCGTAGCTCCCCAACAGAGAAATATAAAAACAGAAAGGATACCCACTATGATAAGAAGTATGACGGGTTTCGGCAGAGAACAGGCTGTAATAAACGGCAGAGAAATAATAGCCGAAATCAGAAGTGTCAATCACAAGTTCTTTGAATTTTCGTCAAAGCTCCCACGCAACTACCAGTATCTTGAGCCTAAGCTGAAAACAATGCTCAAGGAAAAGATAACAAGAGGTAAGGTCGAGCTGTCGCTCCTCGTTTACAACATAGATGTAAAGGACACCTCGGTAAAGGTAAATGAGCAGGTAGCCTCACAGTACATAGAAGCTATCCGCACTATCGCTCCCGACCTCGGCATAACGGACGACCTCTCCGCCTCCGACCTTTTCAGAATACCCGATATATTCACGGTGATAAAGGAAGAAACAGACGAGGAACAGCTCTGGGCTGATATTTCATCGGTAGTCGGCTCGGCACTCGACAAGTTCATCGCAATGCGTGAAACAGAGGGTGCGGCACTCAAGGCTGACGTGCTCGAAAAGGCAGATGTAATAGAGGATATGGTAAGCAAGGTTGAAATTTACTCACCCGAAAGCACCGCCGCATACCGTAAGAAATTAGAGGACAAACTCAAAGAGATACTCGGCTCATCGGATATTGACGAGCAGAGAATACTCACCGAGGCGGCTATATTCTCCGAAAAGACAGCCGTTGACGAAGAAACGGTACGTCTGCACTCACACCTTTCACAGCTGCGTTCAATGCTCGACAGCGACAAGGAGATAGGCAGAAAGCTTGATTTTCTGGTACAGGAAATCAACAGAGAAACAAACACTATCGGTTCAAAGGCGGCAGATATACGCATAACAAGACTTGTTGTGGATATGAAGAGCGAGATTGAGAAGATAAGAGAGCAGATACAGAATATTGAATGATATAAAATTGCCCTCCCTGCGTATGCAGGGAGGGCAGTTCTGCTATTTGAATGTGCTTAAGAATACAGAAATGTAGCTTTTTTAAATAGAATATACAACCATAATCGTATTATGATCCATAGATACGACTCTTTCAGTTTTCACATCATATACAATAATTTTTTCTCCACAATAGCCTATATTTGAAAAAACATAGTTGCCATCGAGAATTCCTTGACTGTGTCCATTGGCAAACCATCTCCAAATATTTTTGGTATTATAATTAACCATTATAAGTGGTAAATGCTCTTCGTTAATTAATTTTGCAGTTCTATCATACAGTTCTGCAACATCATTTAATTGCGAAGAAAAATCAGTAACCTGAATAAAATTATCGTGTAAATAGGACTCACTATAATATGCCACATTACCTAACCCACCATTAAAATAGTCGGTCGGCTCTAATCTCGGATCTTGTACCAATTTTTCTTTACATAATTGTGGTCCGTATTTGACACCATCGTCTGTATACCACTCATCAGGCGTGTGATACTGAACGTACTTTTCAAATATTTCTTTCTGTGTAACCTTTTCGCCTTTCATATAAAGCACGGTCTGAACTATAGTAATTATATCACCTGATGGAAATTCAGGGTCATTAGTAAAAAGCGGAACACCATCAAGTATACACTTGTCATCTGACTTTTCCCCTACAGTATAAGTAACCCCGTCAACTACCTTAACCTTTATCTTATCAACCACATTTCCGTCTTCATCATACACATCTCTTTCTTCAATTTTTTCTTCTTTCATAGGAATTGAAGATGTTGCGTCAGCTACTGAAGTTTCCGATGATTCCGTTATGGTGCTTTCATCGTTAGCGTTATCATTTCCTGACGACGTTTCCTCTACAGATTCTGTACTTGTATGTTCGTCAACTGAAGAAGTAGCACTATCTATTATATCCGATGTACTTTTATCCGCACTGCTTGCCTGCTCATTGCCTGTGCCTGCGCAGGCGGTCAATGAGATCAAAAGTGCAACCGCTGTAGCAACCGCTGAAAATTTCTTCGCTTTCATATTTTCATATTCCTTTCTGAAATAAAAAAGTGCGCAGCCGAAGCCACGCACCGAAAAATGCACAACTCCGATTGCTGCGACACAATTCATATCCTGTGAAAGTATACGAAAATAGAGCATGCACTTTTACCGTAGTAAAAATGAATACTTTCACAGTTTAAATATTGAATTGTGTCGCAGTTTTATTTTAGCACAGAAAAATGGTATTGTCAACCTGTTCCAAAAATATTTTTTGTAAGCCGACTTTTACTCTCGCTGTGTTCATGCCCTCTTGACAACCGGGCTATGTAATGCTATAATAAACCCGTAATAAAGGGAATGATGTTCTCCCTGAGGCTTTAGCCCGAACCGCTTTCAATTTAAGAATTTTAAGCTGATGACTTCTGCATTTTACGCAGTAGCTGTCGGCTTTTTTATTTTGCGGTTACTGCAAAAGGAGATATTTCTATGCTATTTTCACTCGCCCTTATTTTCCTTCTCGGCTTTCTTGCAGGAGAACTGTGTAAAAAACTGCACCTGCCCGCACTTATAGGTATGCTCGGTGTCGGAATATTGCTCGGCCCTCACGTTTTCTCGCTGATTGACAACTCCGTGCTTGATATTTCGACACAACTGCGCAAAATTGCCCTCGTGATCATCCTTATGCGAGCAGGACTTTCGCTGAACCTCGCCGACCTGAAAAAAGTCGGCAGACCTGCCGTGCTGATGTGCTTTGTGCCTGCCTGCTTTGAGATACTCGGTATGGCGCTGTTAGCCCCTGCCCTGCTCGGGATATCGCTTACCGATGCGCTTGTAACGGGTGCAGTAGTCGGCGCGGTATCCCCCGCCGTAATCGTCCCCAAAATGTTGAAGCTTATGGAAGAAAAACGCGGGAAGAAGTACAGCATACCCCAGCTTATCTTAGCCGGAGCGTCCGTTGACGATGTATTTGTAATAGTGATGTTCTCCGTGTTCACAGGTCTTGCACAGAGCGGTACGGTAAACGCCCTCGACTTTGCAAAGATACCCATGTCGCTGATACTCGGCATCGCCGCCGGAATACTTGTCGGCTTTATTCTCGGCAAGCTGATGAAGCTGATACATATCCGCGACACCGCAAAACTGCTTACACTTGTGAGCGTTTCGTTCCTGCTGTGTACTGTAGAAGATGCATTCGGTGCGGTAGTGCCGTTCTCGTCACTTGTAGCGGTAATGACAAGCGGAATAACGATAAACAAGATACGTCCCGAAGCCGCCGAGCGTCTTTCTGCCCGTTTCGGTCGTATCTGGGTAGCCGCAGAGATCGTACTGTTCGTGCTTGTCGGTGCGGCTGTGGATATTAACTATGCCGTCAGCGCAGGCATATCCGCAGTAGTGCTGATTTTCGCCGTTCTGCTGTTTCGAATGGCTGGCGTTGCCGTATGCCTTATCAAAACAAAAATACCCTTTAAGCAGAGGTTATTCTGCTGTCTTGCCTATCTGCCTAAAGCCACAGTTCAGGCGGCGATCGGCGGAGTTCCGCTTGCAATGGGGCTTTCCTGCGGAAATATCGTGCTGACTGTAGCCGTGCTGTCAATAATTATCACCGCTCCGCTCGGCGCTTTTCTCATTGACTTAACGTATAAGAAATTGCTTGATTAAATAGAAAAAGAGCCTCGATGTAATTCAAAGCTCTGTGCTATTCAGTTATTGACATACAAATACAATATATGATATAATTCTCTTTGAGGGAAACCTTGGACGCCAGGCGGTCAATTCATCTCCCGAAAGTGCGAAAGC
>ERZ779877.551-NODE-551-length-39799-cov-7.773903_pt1 | contig 39799 bp, 60 predicted proteins | sample MGYA00511556_ERZ779877 | MGnify/ENA primary metagenome ERZ779877 (study PRJEB29588, sample SAMEA2159338) | human gut metagenome | biome: human gut; feature: human-associated habitat; material: faeces | place: Denmark | collected 2008/2010 ...
ATACCGGCACGGGGGTTCGAATCCCCCTCTCTCCGCCACGAAGTCAGAGCCTGTCGAATAAGACGGGCTTTTTTGTTTTGTGAAAATGGCAACAAAAAAGTGTCGATAAAATGCTTTTTGACGACACTTTGACGACACTTTGTTTTTCGATTTATTAAATTATTTTATTTAACGACTGCATAATTCCGGATTCCATTTCTGGCGTTACATGAGAATATATATCCATCGTTACCTGGAATGAGCTGTGACCGAGCCTATATTGAACTAATTTGTGGTGTACACCTGCTTTTAAAAGCATTGTAGCATGAGTATGCCGCAGACTATGAAATGTAATTCCGGTCAGTCCTAATTTATTAAATGTTCTGCGCGAAATTTTTTCAATGTGATTTCTTCTGATTGGAGATCCATCGTTACGACAAAAAAGAAGTCCGTTATCGTTAAAATTCGGATTTTGCATTTTCAGCTTAAGAACTCTCGCGATTTGCCCGTGGATCATGTTCAAGGTTTCCGCATCAACCGATATTGTTCGATGGCTTGATTTTGTCTTTAAATCTGTTGATATTCGTTCTTCTCTCCCCGCTTTTATAATTGACTGGATGACCGATAGAGTTCCTTTTTCAAAATCAAAACTTTTCTTATAGTCGAGACCTGATATTTCTCCCATTCTTAATCCGGTGTAAGTAGCGATTCGGAAATAACACTTCATCCATTCTTCTGGCAGTAGATCTATCATTTGATGTAGCTGCTCTTTAGATAGCGTTTTTATTTCAGCTCTGGCTATTTTTGCGTGTTTTATATTTGTTAATGGAGATACAGGAATGGCGCCGTCTTCTGCCGCTTGTTTTAATCCTGCATGTAAAATATTATGCAGGTTATTTACGGTTCGCGGCGACTTTTCTTTCAGTAAATCTGCAAAATATGAACGGAATATAGCGGGCGTAAGATCTTGAAGCAAAATATTGCCTATTTGCGCATTCTGCACATATTTTTTTACGGTATAATAATAATTTTTATAGGTTACCGGGGATATATTAGTTTTTACTGTTTCAAGCCACGCAGACATCCATTCCTTTAACAAAATTTTATTCGTTGCTAAAGGGCATTTCTCTATGAGTTCTATATATTGATTGCGTTTATCTTTTGCTTCTTTAAGCGTGCGACCTAAAAAATGTTTCCGCTTTCCGTTTATTTGAATGGTTACTTCGTACCGTCCGTCTTTTCTTTTCGGCATAATAAAATCAGCTCCTTTGTTTGAATGGGGCTGATTATGCTATAATATATGCGTAATCAGCCTGTGGTAGGGTTGTTACAACTGCCGGAAGGATACACTATATCTTTCCGGTTCCCGTCGTCATATTTGCGGTATGGCGGCGGTTTTATATTGAATTTAAATCAATTTAGTTCTGTTTGAAATATTCCAAGTCGTTTTTCCATGTTTTACGCATTCCCATTTTTATGAGTACATTATTCATTATCGATTGAGGGAGTTCATTTTGCAGTTGAGTAATTTCAGCGGCTATATCACTTCTTAATTTACGATAATCTTTTTTGGTAAGAAAGAATCCCATAATAAGAAATACATCAAATACTACCGATTTAAACGTTAATGGTTGTGCCATAAAAAAGTAAGATACTGGAGGGATTTTATGACTACGGTTTTTTACAGAATGATCATATAATCTATCTTCATGGGCACATATATTCCTAAATTCATTGATAAAAGAAAGTATCGCACAAAATTTTTCAATGTCTGCAGCACAAGGACAGTAGTTGTATGAATATTCTGCCTTATAGCTTTTGCAGAATTCTTCTAAAATTTGAAGCTGTACATCTTCTGTTAAGGCTTTGTAAAAATGAACAATTTCACCCAATGTTAGCTTTTTTACAAGTACCCACATTGGGAGTTCTTGATATTTACTTAAATAATGAAGGAATGGGGATGTTGGAGCTTGTCCGGGTCGTATACGCTCAGTATTCTTTTGTATCTCATTAGACAATCGAGCGATTAACTTTGTGGTTTCTTGAATATTTTTGGAACTAAAATTATTTATATCCAAGTAGCTAAATGCAGTCCTATATTTCTTTTCAAAATAATATGATGTAAGAGCTTTTAAAAAGGTCTCAACACATAAAATATTCTTGAGGATAACCGATCGTAAGTTTCTGTCGAATTGATAAAGAGCATAAATATTTTCAAGTGATGTTCCCTCTTTAAACCATTCCACAGAAGACGACGTGTCAAGAAAAATTTCTTTATATCCATTTATTATATTGTAGTAGTTTTCTCGTTTTAAAATTTTAACAGCACGAGTTCCATCTTGGCAGGAAAGATTTCGTGCACGTAATATTTTAAGCTGTTGCCTATAAGTTCTAAACGGTTTATTCATTGGATCACCTATTGATAGCAAATAAAAAAAGGCCGCTTCTCCGCAGATCAGCAAGCCTTCGTGACGCCCCCGCAGGTTTGTCACTGTTTCGGTATGTACATTATACCAATCTGCGAAATAAAAATCAACAATTTTAGCAATAAAATAATATAAAAGCGTATAGAATTATATAAAAGTGTATAAGTTTTGCGCAAAATATAAGAAAAATCCGGCTTTTAACGATTTCAAACGATTTTCGGACGTAAATATAAACAGATTTTTCATTCATATCTCGTTGAGGAATTGACGATGGATCGGATAAACGTGAAGCCATTCTTTCAAGGTATTTCTATCGATTAACTCCACTCCATTAGCTTGCGCCAATGCTATGGCTCCTTCCGTAAAATAATTGTTTGTCACAACAGCTGCATGATCATATCCATAAAATGCCTTTGCTGCTACCGCCTCTTGTACGGCACTATTTGATACGGAACTTTTATAACGTTTAGCCTGAACTATTTTCTTTTCTCCAGCTTTTGAAAGAAGCAGATCCGCACCCTGATCACCTGTAACTTTTGTAAATTGAACCTCATATCCCATCTGTTCAAATATCCTTCCGAGAACTCTTTCGAATTGAACACCGTCTAATGAATCGACATGATGGATATTCACATTAGATATAATGGGCTTATTTGAAATAATAGAAGCTTTTATATCTGCAGATCTATTTTTTATTGCTACATCCTTATTTAAATTTGAAATACGATTTCTTATATCTGCATCCGTTATTTCAATACCATATTCATTGGTATATTTTTCCAAATAGGGGATCATGAATTTGTTTTGCCCTAAAATCTCATAATATTTTTGGATAATATAATCCGCATTCGCGGATTTTGCGTGTTGCTCTTGAAATAAAGGAGCCGGCAGCAAAGCCTCAAAACTTCTTTTAAACAGGCTATATCCTGCAAGAAATATTTGTTCATCTACCATATTTTTAAATTGGTTGCTTGATAATGCTTGGGTATTAATGTGTTTTTCGGTTTCAATAAGATTTCGTATAGAAGCGTAATCATAATCAATCAGTGTTAATTTTGTTGGCCAAGTATCCCAAATGGATATATAGGCTTTTATGTAAAGCGATATATAAGGCTGTATTTGCGCCTGGATATTTTTGATATCTTTTTGCCTTTTGATATTAAAAATCTTAGCAACCATTTTTTCCATGGCATTATATATCTTTGCTGCGGTTTTACCGAAATAGTTATATATGATATAGGTGGCTATTAGAATCCATAAGGCTGGGTAATCAACGGCATACACCATTCCGACAATGAAAAGCAATATTTTTAATATTTTTTTCACGATTTATACCTCTTAAAGCAATGTTCAGGCAAATACGGAATAAATAACTACACGACCCAAAATTTGAATAGGATCTGGTGAATCATAATTGAATATTATATCTGTAAATACTGGATTATTGGATGCCGGCCGAAGGATAATTCTTTGGTTTTCTGCATCATCAAAAAACTGTTTCACTGTATAACCATGACCATTGCTAACGACAACTAAATCACCGTCTTTTAATTGTTCTCGTTCTATGCCGGTCATAACTGCAACTACAGATCCGTCTGCAATAATTTTATTCATACTTTGTCCATTAATATGGATAAAAACTATTTTTGAATTATGTGCATAGCGGCCCATCAATGAATCTGGGACAGATATTCGCGGAAGTTCATATAGCGCGTCAAGATCTTCTAATGCGCCAGCACTGATACCTTCTGGGATTTCGTAATACCATCCTGCGGGTACATTGGGTGCAAATTCTTTTTGAGACAAGTCTGCATAACACATATCATCTAAACTTACATGGAAAAATTCAGCCAATTTATTTGCAGTTTCCAAGTTAGGTTCATTGATGGCAGTTTCCCATCTTTGAATTGTGGTGAATTTTTTTCCAACTAAGTCCCCTATACTATCTTGAGATAATCCTGCTTTTAATCGTAAATATCGAAGATTTTTTCCGAACCACATTGTTCCACCTCCTTATAAAACACTATACCATTATCTTTCCCTTACCGCAAGTATGCATGCTGTTTTTTTGCCCAAAGTTACGGAAAAAGAAAATTGACACTTGCAACTTCCGAAAAACGGTAGTAATATAATAATGCGAGAAGGAGGTGAAATAAAAGTGAAGTTTAGTTTGAAAGAATTGCGGGCAAGAAAAAACAAAACTCAAAAAGAAGTGGCGGAAGCGGTAGGAGTTTCTGAAACCACATATAGAGATTGGGAACATCGACCTGGAATTATCATGCTAAATAATGCTTGCAAATTGGCTGCGTATTTCGGAGTTGGAGTTGATGAGATCCAAGTTTGAGTTATTTTTTTGCCTAATTACTTACGGAAAATGCAAGTTAAACATGAAAGGAGGTGATCGAAATGGAAAAGAAAAATGAATATGAAGGGTTCCGATTTTCAGATCTTTGTGTAGTCATAAAAGTTTCTGCAAATAGCATGGATGACATCAAGGAAATTGTGAAGCAGACGGCAGAAATACAAAAAGAGTACAGCTGCTACTGCACTCTTAATGTAAATCTTACTTAATTTTCCTCAATGCTTCGTAAATGCACTTAGAAACCGAGAGATAGATGATTTCCTCTAAATTCCGGGAGGCGGTTCCGTAATTCCCTGCAACAATGTTTTGTACAAACTGCTGACAACCACCCGGAAGCTGGAGATCGGATAGTGCTTTTCTACAAATGTCATTTACTTCATTTTGGCTAATATTCATAATTTCACCTCCCTTCTAAGCCAATTATAGGGGAGCGTGGAGTGTAAATCAAAGAAAGGAGGTGATCGAAATGGAATCAAAGCCTATCGGCATGACAATTACGGAAGTCTCAAAAGCTCTCCATATCGGAGTAGAACAGCTCCGGGAATACGCCCGGACAGACCCGACGTTCCCGTGTTTCTCGGTCGGGAACAAGCTAATCACGACCGAGGCTGCAATTAGCGAATGGGCGACTGCCCGCGCAAAAATGCGGGTTGGGATGAAGACGGAGAGCTCACACGTAATGGAGATTATTAGGCGGAACAGGAGGCGAGCATGAACAAACCACTTTTGTTTACCGCGGCTCTCATGTCAGCCGCATTGGTAGCAGGCGCCGCGGTGGACGCGGATAACATTTACAATCGGCTCTTCCCGGAGGTGAAAATCGTCGAGTACCGGCGGGAGGTAAAGCCCGGGGATACTCTTTGGGATATTTGCGGCGAGATCGCCACGGACAAAGAGGATTTAAGGAAACTGGTTTATCAAGCAAAAAAAGACAACAGGATAAAGGATGTCGGCAATCTGCAGCCGGGAACATTAGTGATTGTGAGAGTTGAGGAGGCAAGGAAATGACTGACGCAGAAAAGTTTAAACATAAAAATTGAAAAAGCCGACTGATAGTTGGAGCTATCAATCGGCAGGCGGAAAAGAATCACTAAGATCTTCCGCCTCTATTATATCACAGGAGGTAAATAATGACAGAAATTGAAGAAAGAAATAAACATCTTGCATTTTTAGCACTCATCGAACGGAGCAAAAGGCAGAATGCGCTCATGCACCTGAAGAAAGCATTGGATTATTCTGAATGCGGTGTAACGGACATTGAGCTTGTAGAAACGCCTAACGGTGATTTTGTAGATGTTACATTTCACGGAGAAGAAAAACGCCGGGCGAACATAAGCGGTGACAGTGTTCCGGCGATGATTTACGACATATTCCGGCAAATTGAGTGGTTGAGATAACGGGAGGAATAAACAATGACAGATTCTGTAACGGACGAAGAATTACAAAAAGTAACAAATGAGTTATGTGATCTTTTAAGACCGGTGAACATAAAGCTTGAAAAATGGATAGTAGAAAACAAAAAAGGTCTTATTGCATCTAACGGAAAACCGACACATCTTGGACTATTAGTCGGAAACGCTTATGCGGTTTATATCCTTATTGATGATCTGCTGAACAACGCTGATTAATTAATTGAGGTAAAAACATGGAACGTGAAGTATTTAATACCTTGAAAGTGGGAGCAAAAATCAGTGAGCCAAGAGGGCATGAAGCTCCGCCAATCAAGGGGATATTGGCGGATAAGGTCGGAGAAACGGCCTTGATGAGAACGGGGTATACTCCCGGAGGGAAACCAATTCTGCGATGGGCACATTATACAAAATTAAAAAAGGAGATATAGCAATGAATACAAAAGAACCAAAAACAATAGATACTGAAGCGAAAGTAACAGATATTCAAATTATAGAACCGCAGATTCTTTCCGCGGATCTCAACGTAACGACTAATTTTGAAGATGTAAAGAAGAATTTACAGATAATCACGGAAAAATATAAAGGATTGGTCGTTACTGATCAGAACCAAAAGGATATGGAAAAAACTCTCCGCGAAGTCGTGTCGCTCCGGACGAGTATTCAGAAATTTGAAGTCAACGGGAAACGGAAGCTCCGCCGGCCGATGGACCAGTTCGCGGACGCCTGCAAGGAACTTTTAAAGATCGTGAATGAAGCGGAACGACCACTGCGGGAACAGCTTGATGCTTACGAAGCTAAACGGCAGGAAGGCGTAACAAAAGTCATTCTGCACAAGTATGAAGAAATGGCGTTTGATGCGGGAATCCGTGAAGAGTTCCGCTCTTGCGAGATTCTGTCCAAATGGATGAATAAGACAGCAAAATTGAAGGACACCTATGAAGATATCGCTCACTTAGTATCCGAACAGGCGACTGCGCAGAAACAGCATGATGATCTCAAAGAACTCCGCAATTCCCGTCGTGAGCTGGCACTTCTACAGATAGAGAAAGCCAATAGAGACTATGCTTTGGCGACGCCCATTACGGAAGATTTCCTGACAGACGAGCTGCTGGATACATCAGCCGAAATCATTAAAAACACAATCAATGAGGAAGCGCTGCGCCGCCATGAGATGGATGAGAATGCAAGGCAGGTGTCCTCACCCGCTGTTTCAGCTCCACCGCCGGCGGACAAGCCTCCGGTGGTACCGATACCGCAGATCGAGCCCGGGGTGTCATGGCCTAAGGTAATGACGGTCACAATCACACTTAACAGTTCATTTGACTATCAGGCAGCAGAAAAAGCATTAAGCAGTCTTCCGCCGCAGATTCAATGGAATTCCGATATAAAGGAGATATAACTATGGCGATTGAATTTAAAAAAGCACATCGATCTAAAGCTAAGCTCAGGCTGGCTATTGCGGGTCCGTCAGGAGCAGGAAAGACATATTCGGCGCTTCTGATCGCATCGGGTATTGTTCCTTTGGAAAAGGTGGCAGTGATTGACACAGAATCAGGATCTGCAGATTTGTATGCAGATTTAGGCGGATATTCCACGGTGACGATTAATCCGCCGTATAGCCCTCAGAAATATATTGAAGCCATCCGCGCGGCAGAAGCGGCAGGATTCGAATTAATTATTATTGACAGCCTGTCACACGCATGGAGTGGAGAAGGGGGACTGCTTGACCAGCAGGGGAAAGCGGCAGACAGTAAGTACAGAGGAAACAGCTGGGCGGCATGGCGCGAAATTACGCCGCTTCACAACCAGCTGGTAGAGACCATGCTGCATACGCCACTCCACGTTATTGTCACCATGCGAAGCAAGACGGAATATATACAGACCGATGTAAATGGAAGGAAACAGATCCAGAAGGTCGGCATGGCACCTATCCAGCGTGACGGTATTGAATACGAATTTACCACTGTCTTTGATTTATCGCAGAACCATACAGCTACGGTCAGTAAGGACAGGACAAAGCTGTTCGATGGGCAGTATTTTACGCCTACGGCTGATTGCGGCAAGGCACTTCTTCGTTGGCTCAATGCGGGAAACGTTCCGCAGGTGTCTTCCGCTCCGCAAAAAGCAACACCCATAAAAGCCGAAACACAATCCGTAAGTGGGAAACAGAAAACACACAGAGAGCGTCTGGAACGTATCTGGAAACAGCTCGGCTGGGACAAAACGCAGCCGCTTGATGCGTATATGACATCCCGCATGCAGTCTATTTACGGCGAGGGCGCTACGGTGGACAAGGCGCAGGAAGCAGACTGGGAATCAGCGGATAGAGAAATTACAAATTATTTAATTGAACAGAAACAAAATAAAATCGCCGAGGTTCTTCCGGGAGAACCGGATTTAGAAAAAGATGAAATTCCGTTTTAAGAAAGGAGAAAATCATGATTACAGCAACACTTTACGGCAGGCTTGCCAGAGATCCGGAACGAATGCAGCCGTCTAACGGAGGAGAATCGTATGTACGATTTTCCATGGCGGTAGAAACGGGACGCAAGGATCAGGACGGAAATCGTATTGCCCAATTTATCAACATATCTGTTTTCGGAAAACAGGGTGATGTTATTCAGCAATATTTTCAAAAAGGGAATCGTATTGTCTGCCATGTGCGAAACATTGAAGCAAGAGCGTATGCAGACCCGTCAGGACAGCCGCGAGCCAGCCTGCAGGCAGTTTTAGCGGGAATTGAATTTGTGGAAACAAGGGCGGATCAGGAGCAACAAGGGAAGAACAGCGGCCCCTTTGTACGGTATGGTACGCCGCAGCCGGATAGCGCAGCACCTTCTTACGGTGCGGCATCTTCAGGAGCTGCTCCCGCTCCGCAGACACTTCCGGGCATGCAGGTACAAGGACCTGTTCCTGCTCCATGGGACGCGTGAGGTGCTAACCGATGGAAGACGTTAAAACGAATTCACTACCGAATATGGAGTGTGGGATGGCCTACTTGGCTCATCCCTACACTTCCACATCTCATTCTCCCGGGCAGTATACTTCTCCGCAGCTGAACCGTGAGGATACGGGAAAAATTACGTGGCGGCTCATGAGACGTTACACGAATTTGACAATTATTTCCCCGCTTCATGCGTATTCATTTTTAGACAGCAAGAATTTGACTGAAACGGAAATTCTTTACTATGATTTCAGGCTTCTTTCCCGGTGCGATATGCTGATTCTTTCCGGCGATTGGCGGCATAGCCTCGGCTGCATGTCCGAATACGGTTACGCAAAAGCAAAGGGAATCCGGATTTACGAGTACAGAGATGGGCTGTTGTATCCGCTGGAATAATACCGGGTACTTGAAAGGGGTGATGCCATGGCACGGCCGCTCAAACAAGGGCTTGATTACTTTCCCTTGGATGTCGGCTTTTTACAGGATATGAAAGTGCGCCGGATAATTAAGTCATGCGGTGCGTCGGCAATTTCAGTACTAATCTGGCTGCTGGGTAGCTGCTATCGAGACGAGGGGTACTACATTTGGTGGACAGAGGATTTGCCTTTCATAGTGGCGGATGAGATTGGCGTCACGGAAGGATGCGTACAAGAAGTTGTTAAAAGAGCCTTACAGGTCGGTTTCTTTGATGCAGGCATGAAGGAAAAACATGGAATTCTGACTTCTGCGGGAATCCAGAAAAGATTTTTGGAGGTAACTTCTCGAAGAAAAGCAGCGTTTCTCCGTAGGGATTTTGCACTCATTTCCGTTAATGTCGACAATAACTCAATTAATGTATGCAATAACTCGATTAATGTATACAGTAATGAACAAAGTAAAGTAAAGAAAAGAAAAGGAAAGGAAAGTAAAGAAAAGGAAGAAGAAAAGAACGTTCTTTCTTCTCAAGATGAAATCATTCAATCTTACTTTTCATCCAATCCTGAATTGGAAGAATCACTCCGAAGGTGGTTGGACATGAGAGAAGAAAGGAAAGCTTCTGTATCACCGACGGCTCTTAAAAAGAATTTGACACAACTCAAAAAATTATCAAACGGGAATATAGAGGATGCTGTTCTCATTGTAGAGCAGTCAATAGAAAATCAATGGCTCGGATTCTGGCCGCTTAAAAAACATAAGCGCAAAAAGTCGGAAGGAAGCTATGGACATATCGCTTCTCTGGAAGAGTGGAAAGGTATCAAAGACGGATGGTGACAATGGAACGAATCGGACGGGATATGGATGATCTCCGGGAAAAAATGGAGACATTTATCAAAAACAATGGCCGCTTAAATGAGAAAAATCCAAAAACGGAAGCGGAAGAGGCGGCAGAAGAAAGAAAAAAATGGACAAATCGGCTGTATAAAGCCGGAATAGGCAGGCGGTATCATGCTTGCACGTTTCAGAACATTGAAAGAAAAGGATTACCGGATTCCAAGCTGCTGAAAAGCCACTATGCCATCGCGAAAGATTACGCTAAGAATTTCAAGGTACACAAGGCAAAAGGGCAGGGGCTTATCTTCGCCGGACCGGTAGGACGCATGAAGACAACAATGGCAGTGGCCATTGCGCAGGAGATTATGAAAGATTATAACCGGGCGTATTTTATCACGATGCCAGAATTGATGGACAGTCTTCTCCAGAATAATCTTTCACAAGAAGTCAGAACGCGCACAAAAGAAACAGATCTACTGATTCTTGATGACATGGGAGCGGAGTATCAAAATGACTGGGTACTGAACGCGGTCGATGCAATTATATCTAAACGGTACAACGAACTCCTGCCGGTAATTATTACGACCAATAAGACGCCGGAAGAAATGAATCAGCGGTACATGGCACGGATTTTTGACAGGTTGAAGCATGCGAACAGGTTGCTTATAGAAGCAGGAGAAAGCCTGCGAAAAAATGAAGTTTGAGAAAGGAGAGATTGATAAATGGGAAATAATCGATTTATGGTTGTGTCAGAAGAAAAGGATATCATCGCAATGAATCCGTCCTACGTTGAACAGAAAGGGAAAAGCCTTATCATCTACATGCCGGGGACGTATAAACAGCTTGTGCTGGAATATGAAACGGAAATAGAAGCAAGAAACGTTTTTGACGAAATAAGGAAAGCTTATGAATCCGGGAGAATAGACGTTTATGTCTAAGAAAAGCAAATTTAAGGGGGAAGAGAAATGGATACAGTAATGGATGTAGCAAGCGTCGTACTGTTTATTGTTCTGATCATGTATGCGGCCATCAAACTTGACGAAGCGGCAAGAAAGCTGCGCGATGAAGAAGAGCGGATTTACGGTGAGAGGTATAAAAAATGAACAACTTGATCACCATCGAAAACGTAAAAGGATATTTAGACCCGGGCACCGGGACGGCATATCTCAACGCAGAGGATGTAGCACGAGGCTTCGGATATATGACGGATGGGGCTGTACAGAATATTCTGAATAATCCGACGGCATTCATCGAGATTCTCACAGAATACAAAAAGGTTCAAGACGAAAATAAAAGTCTTGCTGTACAGAATGCTCGACAGAAGCAGCTCATCGGTGAGCTGAAGCCGAAGGCGGACTACACAGATCTTATTTTGAAAAATAGATCGCTTGTCACGATTACGCAAATTGCTAAGGATTACGGCATGAGCGGTCAGGCGATGAATAAAATTCTTCATAGTCTTGGGATTATCTACAATCAGTCCGGACAATGGTTACTCTACAGCATGGACGCAAAAGGGCCGTCTATTCTTGTACGACACGCTGAAGAAAGAGGATATTGTTCCAGTTATCGAGAGAGGAGCATGAAGTGAAACTTTACAGTGACAGAGGGGATAAATATTATCTTTTCGGACAGTTTGAACTATATCTGATGCTCATACAGTGCGTTTTTATCGGAATATTAGTAGCGCTGGCATACGTTTTGATTCGATTAGGCGGTGGAGTATGAAGCTCATAATTCCCGGACGGCTGCCCTGCATGAATGACCTGATCGCGGCTAACAGGCTGAACAAGTACGCTGGGGCTGGCGTCAAGAAGAAAACACAGAGGCAGATTATTCTCATACTGCGGCCGCAGGCAAAAGGGCAGAAGTTTACTGAAAAAGTGAATATCCGCATCGAATATTACGAAAAGGATATGCGCCGGGATGAAGACAATGTGATGAGCGCCGCTAAGTTTATCTTGGACGCGATGCAGGACATGGATCTTATACCGAACGACAGCCGGAAGTACGTACATTTGACGCAGGAAGTATTTACCGATCGTGATAATCCGAGGATTGAAATTGAGGTGAATGAAGCATGAAAATACTTGATGCATGCTGCGGCGGAAAAATGTTCTGGTACGAAAAGGATTTGGATTTTGTTACATTCCAAGACGTCCGTGCAGGAGTAAAAGAATATTCCGGCGGAAGAAAAATAAGGATAGAACCGAACCATATTGGAAACGTCACGGATATGGACTTTGAAGATGAAACATTCGACCTTGTCATATTCGATCCGCCGCATATGATCCGCGCGGGAAAAACATCCTGGATAAATATAAAATACGGGAAGTTACCTGAGAACTGGAAAACATTCTTCGGAAAAGCTTTTTCGGAAATATTTAGAGTACTGAAAGAAAACGGCATATTAATCTTTAAATGGAACGAAACACAACTCAAATTTGGCGAAGTGATAAAGTGTTCGCCATATAAACCGATACTTGGAGATCAGAGAGGGAAAACACGATGGACAGTATTTGTGAAAAACACAGCATTACATCATCACAAGGAAGAAATCTACTGTTAAAAAAGCTTTTATACGAAGAAGGGTACAGATTTATAGTAAAGTACGAACTGCTGGGAGAGGTCTGTTTATGTATAGATTTTCCACCACCACGACAACCTTTTGTGGAAATAGAAGAATTAAGAGATCTGGATAATATTTGTTTAGCAGAAAAAGATGGAGAATTATTTGTGGTGAAGGGAGAAAAAGTATGAAACAAGAAAAAGCAGAGTGGGTAGTAGGACTTGATGAAGATCATTTTAATTGTGACGATACATATTCGAGCAAAGAAGAGGCAATAAAAGCAGGACGGGAAGAACTCATAAATGCTGAACCGTATGATTCCAAATCTTATGCAAGTTATTCAGAGGTTTTTCATGATGATATTGACGATGATGTTATATGCTTCTATGTCGGTCGGATAACAAGCCCGTGCCCAAAGGTATATGCAGATGATGTCATTCAAGATTTAACGGATAGGGCATATGCGATTTATGGGGAATATGCAGAAGGTTTCCTTGATGGTGTCGATAATGATGAGAAAGAAAAACTTGAATGCGCAGTCAATAATGTTATTCAGAACTGGATTGATAAACACGGTTTAAATATCAATGCATTTTTAGTTGAAGATGTGGAGCAGGTGAAAGCATGAAAACACTAAAAGAAGAAGTAATTGAATTACTGATGGATAGGATTGGCGTTGCAGAAAATGAAGAGTTTGAATCTCAATTTGCAAGTGAAGAATACCAGGTTAATAAGTTTTGTAACGGAGAATTGCTTACAAAAGTTAATGAAGAATGGCGTGATAATTCAATGTGGGCGGTTTTTGTAAAACATTTCGATGTTTATGAATTTAAAGTAATTCCGTTTAAGCCGAAAATTGGCAACTGGTATTATCATATCAACATTTTGGGTAACCCGATTCATGAAGAATTTAAGGGGCATTATAACACTTTTGATTGTCTAAACAGAGCGATAGGAAACTGCTTTAGAACAAAAGAATCGGCATTGGCACACAAAGAAGAAATTTTAAAAATCCTGAAGGGAGAACCTGATGAATAACGGAATGCGACCGGGGATATTTCATAACCCGGATCCGACGTACGAAAAAACAAAGAATAAACTGAATCGTGAATCAAAACGGGTACGTAATGATATCGAAGTATTTTTTGAAGAAATTCGGCGCTGCAGGAAGCACATTGATTCGCTCAATCAGTACCGTTTGCAGTGCGAGATGGATTTGTTCTCTTTAAAAGGCTGTAGATACGACAAGGAGCCTGTGGATGGCGGCTCTCCATCCGATTTGTCAGACATCGTGATTGCTTTCAAAGAGAAGATGGCAAAATCAGAAGAACTGCGGATAAAAGAGCTCAACAGATACGGTGACATGATTACAAAAGGGTTCAGGCTGCTTGCTTTGCTTTCCGACCCAGAGAAAAAGTCGATTATGATCGACAGGTATTTTATGAATATTCTTTGGGAGAAAATTGCGCTGGAACATCATTTTGATAAAAGATCTTGCTTGCGGATGAGAGACAGAGCAATTCAAGAAATTTCTCAAAAAATGAAAGTTGTCACTAAATGTCACTTTTAGATGTGGTATTATGTTATTGTAAAGTTCGGGCAATAAACGTCGCCGCTCGATGCTTTCATACAACTCCATAAAAAGTAAGAAGTCGGGTTTGATGAGTTTCCCGGCTTTTTGCTTGCATTCGATAAAGGAATTTAACAATGATTGATTACAAAACATCTGCAAAACCGCGTATTGTGACTGATGACGATATTGCGGTTTTCTGTTCGTATGACGAGATTGTGCCGATTGGGCAGCTGCAGCCGAATCCACGGAATCCGAATCAGCATACCGAGCAGCAAGTAAAACTACTCGGAGAGATTATTCGAAGCGCAGGCTGGCGGGCACCGATTACGGTATCAAAACGAAGCGGACTGATTGTGAAAGGACATGGCCGCAGGCTGGCAGCTATCGACGCACGTCTGGCATATGTTCCGGTTGAGTATCAGGAGTACGCGACCGAAGCGGAAGAATACGCTGACCTTTTAGCAGATAACCGGATAGCAGAACTTGCGGAGATGGATAACGATAAACTCGCCGAAATTCTAAAAGACCTGCAGGAGACCGAGAATTTTGATATGGATTTGACCGGTTTTGACGAGGACGCTTTAGCTGACCTGATAGGTGAGCAGTTGACATCTGACGAAATCGAAGAGGACGAAGTTCCGGAGACGCAGGAAACGGTATTTACGAGGCTGGGTGACTTGTTTATCTTGGGTGACCATCGTCTACTATGTGGAGACAGTACGAAAGTAGACGATGTAAATCGTTTATTGGGGGGGGCAGCAGGCTGATTTATATATTACGGATCCGCCGTATAATGTGGCTTACGTCGGCAAAACGAAAGACGCACTAACGATAGAGAATGACAAGATGGCTGACGGAGATTTCCGCCAGTTTTTAGTTGATGCATTTAAAGCGGCGAACGATAACATGAAGCCCGGAGCGGCATTCTACATCTGGCATGCGGATTCGGAAGGGTTTAATTTCCGTGGGGCTTGTAAAGATATCGGATGGGATGTTAAGGAATGCTTGATTTGGAATAAAAATCAAATGGTTCTCGGGCGGCAAGATTATCAATGGAAACATGAACCGTGTCTTTACGGTTGGAAGCCGGATGCACCGCATAACTGGTACAGCGACAGAAAGCAGACAACGGTTATCGACATGAGCAAGCCGAGCCGCAGTGAAGACCACCCGACAATGAAGCCGGTCGGCTTGTTCGCGTATCAAATCGAGAACAGCAGTAAAGCAGGAGACGTTGTACTTGACAGCTTCGCCGGGAGCGGTACGACAATGGTTGCCTGTGAGAAGATGGGTCGAAAAGCAATGCTTATGGAGCTTGACCCGAAATATTGTGATGTGATCATAAGGCGGTACATACAGGAATCCGGAAATCTTGATTTAAAGGTGGAGCGTGACGGAGAGATAAAATCACTTAAGGATGTAATGGAAGAAGCGGGAGCCACCTTAGAGTAACGGGAGGTGGTGACTTTTGGGAAGGCGAAGAGCCGAGTGCGAATGGGAGCGTAAAAAAGGCGAATCTTCGGAGGCTTATGCCGCGTTTAAACTCTACTACCAGATGGGTGATAAAAGATCTTGCACGAAGGTAGTACAAAGGCTGAACAAATCAAGGGCACTCATCACCGGCTGGTGCGGTAAATGGAACTGGGTCGAGAGGGCCCGCGCTTACGATAACGAGCTGGCTCGGCAGGAATTTGCGGAGGCCTGTAATGCTGTTAAGAAAATGAACGAGCAGCAGGCACAAATCGGACTGCTCATTCAGAAAAAGGCGCTGGAAGCGCTAAAGGAAATGAAATCTAAAGAACTGTACCCGAAATTACTGCTTCAATATTTGGTACAAGGGGCAGGGCTTGAGAGAAAGGCACGGGATTCCGATATTGAGATAAAAACAAACAGCAAGGAAAAAGAAATCAACGAAACGGACTATGCTGATGATGGATTAACGGAGGCACTAAGAAATTCCGCGAAGAAAGTGTGGGATGAATGAAAAACGTGATAGAGCCGGTTATTCGGTTTAAAGAATTTTCCCGTCGTCAAATGCAGGCGTTTACTTGGTGGTGTCATGGATCCCCCTACTTCAATTACAACGGAATTATAGCCGATGGCAGTATTCGAGCCGGTAAAACGGTATCAATGGCTATCAGCTTTGTTCTTTGGGCAATGAAAACATACGATAAACAGAACTTTGCTATGTGCGGCAAAACAGTCGGATCTTTCCGACGTAACGTATGGAACTGGCTTAAACCTGTATTATATGCCCGCGGGTACGAAGTGACGGAGTTCCGGACGAGCAATACGATTATCATAGATGACGGTAAATCCGTGAATTACTTTTACATCTTCGGCGGCAGGGATGAATCGTCACAAGATTTGATACAGGGCATGACACTTGCCGGGCTGTATTGCGATGAAGTGGCGCTTATGCCGGAATCATTCGTCAATCAGGCGACAGGGCGTTGTTCCGTCCCGGGAGCTAAGATGTGGTTCAACTGTAACCCGGAAAGTCCCATGCATTGGTTTTTAAAAAACTGGATAGAAAAAAAGGAAGAGAAGCGAATGCTTCATCTCCATTTCACGATGGACGACAATCCTTCTCTTTCCGAAGACGTGAGAGAACGCTATAAAACGACCTACAGCGGTGTATTTTATAAGCGTTTTATTTTGGGATTGTGGGTCATGGCTCAAGGCGCTATTTATAAAGACGCGTGGAGCGATGACTTGTATTTTGATAAAAACCAGATGGAGTATATTTACAACAATCCGAGATTGTACCGCCGGTATATATCTATCGACTATGGCACCGTCAATCCGATGTGCTACTTGGATATCTGGGACGATGGAGACGTGGCGTGGGTAGTAAGAGAATATTACTGGAACAGCCGGGAGGAAGGAAAGCATGAAAAGGATAACAGTCAATACGGTGATGATCTTATGGAGTTTATTAATTCCGTGGATTATGCGCCGTCAGCGGTTATCATTGACCCGTCCGCTGCCAGTTTCAAAATTGAGATGAGGAATAGAGGACTCCGGGCAAAGGAGACTGTGGATACGATTAATGCGAACAACAGTGTACTGGAAGGAATCCGCACAGTAAATAAAATGCTCACAAAGAAGAAAATCCGAATATACAAGGAAAACTGCCCCATGCTTGTCAAAGAAATGCAAAGCTACGCATGGGATGAAAAGGCTATACAGAATGGCGGCAGGGAAAAACCGATAAAGGTGAATGACCACAGCGTTGACGCCCTGCGTTATTATTGTCAGACGGTAATTAGATCAAGGAGGCTTGCGAATGCGTAAGAAAAAAAGAATACAGGTACCTGCAGGGAATCCGAAGAGAGCACCCGCCCGCGACGCATTTGCCAACGCTCTTGCGCGAATAGGTGCAGGGATGCCGAGCTTGATGGAGGGAACCACTTATCAAATGCAGCGTCTGACACGGAATTATAACTTGCTGAACAGTTTGTATCGCGAACACTGGATAATGCGCCGTATTGTAGACATTATTCCGGGAGACATGCTCAAGAACTGGATTACTATCACGACGGAAGTAGATCCGAAGGCGCTGAAGCGAATAGACCTTGTCCTACGCCGGACACAGCTCATACAGAAACTCAAAACGGGTATGCAATGGGGGCGTTTATACGGAGGCGCAGTCGGCATCATGCTGATTAAGGGACAGGGGTATGATCTTGCAGAACCTGTTGATTTGGATCGTATAATGCCAGGGGATTTCTGCGGTATTACGGTTTTAGACCGTTGGAATGGCGTTTCTCCCTCTGGAGAATTGATAGGCGATATCAGTGACCCTGAATACGGGCTTCCGAAATATTATCTTGTGACAGATACCGTATCCGGTGTAACTACCAAGATTCATAATTCACGTGTGCTTCGTTTTATCGGAGATGATCTGCCGTACTGGGAGAGCCAGTCAGAGGAACAGTGGGGCGCCTCGGTGATAGAATCAGTGTTTGATGAATTGAAAAAACGAGATAATGTTTCATGGAATATAGCACAGCTCACTTTCATGGCATCGCTTCGTGTGCTCAAGATGAACGACCTCGGTCAAACATTGTCTGCTACTGATGAACAAACTCAGGCAGAATTGTACAAAACGATACAGGCGCAAAACTGGCTCATGAGTAATAGCGGCGTGCAGGTGCTTGATAAAGAAGACGGCTTTGAAACACACCAGTACACATTCGGCGGCATTTCCGAGGTTTACCAGCAGTTCATGATGGATATATCCGGTGCGGCACAGATACCTGCCACAAAGTTATTTGGACGAGCTCCCGCCGGAATGAATGCCACAGGCGAAAGTGACCTGCAAAATTATTACGACATGATCGGGCAAGAACAGGAATCAAAACTGCGTCCGATACTGAATAAACTGTTGCCGATTCTCTGCATGAGCGTTTTTGGGGCAGTTCCTGATGATTTAGATTTCGATTTTGACCCGGTATCTGAACCCTCCGACAAAGAGCGGAGCGAGCTGGCTAAAACGGGGACCGAAAACGTGGTGACGGCACTTAATGCGGGGCTTGTGTCTAAACGTACTGCACTGCAGGAGCTTAAGCAGCAGAGTGAGCGTACTGGCGTGTGGACAAACATCACAGATGAAGACATCATGAAAGCTTCCGATGAAATAGAAGAGGAAGGGGAGTTTGGCGGATTTAGCGGAATGTTGGGGGTGGATGAATCAGAAAGCGATGGAGATGAATTACATAAAACATCAAATTCTGTACAAGATAGTGGTAAATGGGTGACTATGAATGGAACCCATGTAAAGGTAGATGAGGACGGTGAGATAAAGAATGGTCCGTTAAAGGGGCAGAAATATACACCGAAACTCAAGGCTCCGAAATATACGAAGGCGGAAGGATATAAAAAACAGATCGGCTCTCCAATTCATGGTGGATATAAGGGAATCAATGCTATAAATAAGCTCTTAGAAACGAAAAGTGGGTATGTACCTGATGCATTCACCAGATCAGATATAGGAAGCATAGCACTGCCGTGGGGCGATGATTTTATGGGGCTCAAGCACATTATCCAAGAAAGACAATCTCAGGGGATTGACACTAATGAGTTCTTACAGCATTTGCCGGATATCATAGAAAACGGGAATCTTGATAGTAGAAATGGAAGGTTTTATATAAGGAAAGATCACTATACAGCAGTAATATCTCCCACCTATTTTGATGATCATTTCACATTCGTACTTACCGGATGGGATGAAAATGTTTCCGAAACAACAAAAAAGCACTAAGGCGCCAGAAGCATGTAAACTAATCTGGCATTGCTAAGCGTACAGACCACTTGCTACGCTAACCCAAGTGCTTTTCTTATCTTTATTATAGCGTTTAATGCATAAAATGCAAGGTTAATTTAAGAGAATATGAAAAGAAACTTCAAACCAAATCGAATGACAGAAAAGCGGTATGCCGCTGCGATAGAAAGAATTATGAAAGGACTGGAGCGTGAGATGGCTCATGCAGAAAGTCCTTTTCAAATGCTTTCTGTTCTCCGTGGTCTTGCCCGCTCTCCTACTTTTGAAAAAGCATGCGAGGACGCGGCACGATCCATGGCTACACACGCCTTTTCTGATGGACACAGAACGTGGCGAGAAGCCGCCCGAGCAGGATCTAAAGGGCGCATGATATATCGATTGCTGCATAAAGAACTTGAAGCGAACGATATTTACAGGGATATCGTTTCCCGAAATTCCCGTTTGATTCAGTCTATGACAAATAAGGCGGCGGAACGTGTATCAAATATAGTGTCCGAAGGACAGTCGGCTGGTATTCGGTCAGAAGACATGATAGATGACATACTCAAGCAATGGCCGACGATGACAAGGGCGCATGCTAAATTAATTGCCCGGACGGAATCATCGAAAGCGGCCTCTGCGTTGACACGCTCAAGGGCGCAAAGCGCGGGGCTCAATTGGTATATTTGGGAAACATCGGAAGATTCCAGGGTGCGTTCTTCCCACCGTCACATGGACGGCGTACTGGTCAATTGGAATGACCCGCCGTCTCCGGAGGCTCTAATTGATATGAAGGATTACGGAAAATATCATGCTGGCGAGTTTCCGAATTGCCGCTGTTATGCCGCTCCGTTGATAGAGTATGATGATGTTTCTTGGCCGCATAAGGTATACAGGAATGGACGTATACGGTATATGCGGCTTTCTGAATTTAAAAAAATAGAAGGGGGATAAATGAGGGCATTTTACGGAAGTAAAATCTCCGGACATATGATTCGAACTCCCGAGGGGTATCTTGTGTGTAAAGAAGTGCCAATTGCGCGAACTGGTACACAAGAATACAGGGGAATGGAGTTCGGGGGAGAAAATCCGGAGAAAATCTATGTTGTTAAACGGCCTGAAGAAGAGGTATTCAGTAAGGCGGCATTAGCAAGTTTCGAGGGTAAACCGGTTGTAGATGAACATCCAGATGAAAACGTAACTCCGGACAATATTGGTCGATATATTAAAGGCACCTGCCGTGATGTACGTCGCGGTGAAGGTGCCTTATCCGATTGCGTTGTAGCGGACCTGATTATCTATGACAAGGACCTGATAAAGAAAATCGAAAGTGGGAAGCGCGATATATCCTGCGGGTATGACTGCCTGTGGGATCCTAAAGACGACGACACTTATGTACAGCTGGAAATCCGCGGTAATCATGTAGCCGTCGTCGAAGAAGGGCGCGCCGGACACAAAGTTTCTATTCGTGATTCACGAAAAGGAGGAAAAACAATGTCAGAAAAAAGTAAAAACAGTATTTGGGGGCGTATGCTTTCTGCGTTTGCGCATGACAGCGATACTACTCCGGAAGATCTGGAAGCAGCGGCAAAAATGAAGCCTGCTTCTGATGAAGATGATCCGGCAAAGACTGTTCCGGTAGTAGAGAAAAAAGAAGAGCCGAAGAGCACCATCGATGCAGAACTCGACGCACGTCTCAAAAAGATTGAAGACGCTATTGCCGCTCTTGCTGAAAAGCCAGATAAAGAAAAACCGGCAGAGGAATCTGATGCGCTGGACGCATTAGAAGAAGAGCTCAAGGGCGAAAAAGAAGAAACCCATGACGAAAGTGATGTAGAAGTTGATCCGAAAGAAATCAATGCTAAGCAAGAAGAAGCGGAAGATGACAATGAAGATGTCATAGAGCCGGAAAGCGAAGAGGAAGCCAAAGCTGCCCGTGACGCCGCTCTGAAAGCTATCAGTGCATTGAAGCCGGTTGTAGCGGCTCTGCCAAAAAGCCAGAGAAAGAAAGCTGCGGATAGTCTTGCGGATTTGATTCGTGGAAACATTCGTGATGATGGATATGACGCCATTATGAAAGCCAAAGAGAATGGTCATAAAAAAGCAAAAGACAAAGCAATGGACGACCGCGAACTTGGTCGCATGATTCGGGATAAATATAATCCGCATTACAAAAAGAACTAAAAGGAGGAAAACACAATGAGTGGAAAAGCAATTGGAGCATCTATGAATTACGGGTTCCCGGGGACCTATGCAAGAACCCCGGACGATGTCGTTACATCCCGCCAGCTGAAAGAGGGCTCTGCCGCGGTACCGTTTGGCGCAGCATTGGCGGCAAACGACGACAATACTTATTCTGCAGTTGGCGCTACATTTACTGCCGCTAAATTTGGCGGTGTTGCGCTTCGTGTAGTTAAACAGGCTGTCTCTTACAATGATCAGAACGAAACAGCTTACAATGAGCAGGACCTTGTCTCCGCAATTAATCGCGGATCTGTTGTCGTTAAATGCAATAATGGTACACCAAAAGCCGGCGGGGCAGTATTTGTCCGCATCAAGGTCAATTCTGCGATTTCCAGCGGCGTTGTCGGCGGATTTGAGGCTGTAGCTGATGGAGCTAACACTGTACAGCTAACAAATGTACAGTGGACAAATGGTTATGTTGACGCAAATGGCGTGGCAGAAATCACTATTCTGACCCGTCTGAACGCGTAATAGAAGGAGGTACAAAATAATGGGAAATAATGCTGTTTCTATGTTTACACCGAATGCCGGAATGATGGGAGTGGCCAACGCGGCTATGCGCGCAGGCGGCAAACAGGCTTTTTATGGTTCTGCTTATGACGCGGCAATTGCGTCTGGCATGGCTTATCTTGTAGGCGAACTTGAAAAGGTGGACCCGAAAATCAGGGAACCTCTCTCCTCCGTTACCTGGCAGCGAGACATCGTTGCAAAAACAGGCGGCGGATGGGTAGATTTCACGTCCACCTTTGATGTTGATTATGGAACTACCGGCGCCAATGATTATTCCATTGTTGGATCCGGTACGACTGCGGTTCCGGTAATGCAGGTCAGCACCAGCAAGAACCTGTTCAAAACCTTTACGTGGATGCATGCCATGCAGGTTCCGTTTGTTGACCAAGCTAAGCTGCAGCAGATTGGACGTTCTCTGGAAGATATGCTTGATAAAGGCATTCGCCTCAACTACAACAAGACCATTGATAAAAACGTTTATCTCGGGTTTGATTCCCTCGGCACTTCCGGTCTGATTAACGACAAGAAAGTCACGGTAGGTACTGTTGTAAACGGTGCGGCAGGTTCTCCGCTTTGGACGAAAAAGACGGCGGATGAAATCCTGCAGGATATCAATAACGCTCTTGTGGAAGCGTGGAAAGCGGCTGAATATGACCTGTCCGGTATGCCGAACCATATTCTGATTCCGCCGGAAAACTATGCGTTTATTGTAAAGCAGAAAGTATCCGACGCCGGGAATATTTCCATCCTGGAATACCTACTGCAGAATAATATCGCAAAGAATCAGGGCGTGGATATTGCTATTGAACCGTGCCGCTGGTGCATTAAAGCAGGCACAGGGCAGACCAACCGCATGGTGGTTTATGTCAACGATGAAGACAAGGTAAACTTTGATATTACCGTACCGATTACCCGCGCTATGACCCAGCCGTCCGTGGAACGCGCCGCGTATCTGACTTTGTTCGCTGCGCAGATCGGGCAGGTCAAATTCAATTATTATCAGCCGGTCCGTTACTTTGACGGTATTTAACAGGAGGTAATTTATGATTATTCTGACGAAAAAGAAATTCTGCTTCGAACTTGACGGTGAGCAATTCACTTCCCGCGGCGAAATGGAAATGGAAAACGCTCCGTCATGGATTCAAAAGACATGGCTCTTTGACCTTGCTGTAAAAGATGGAGACCTCATCGTTGCGCAGGATAGCGATACAAAAACGGAGGCGGATGTAAGAAAAGCCGCATCTGAACCTGTAGCGCCTCCTGCCTCTGAATCCGAACCTGTAGATCCTGATGAAAATTCCGGAGAAACAGAATCAGAGGAAGATGAAGACGCTGTATCTAATGATGAAGTTGAACCGGAATCCGAAGTAAAACCGAAAACGACAAGAAGAACCAAAAGCAAATAAGAAAGAAAGGGGGTAAAAATCGTGATAGGCATTATAACGCAGACGTCTAATATCAAGCATGGAGATAATCCGGCATATTCTAAGGCGGATTTTCTGTCTTTGTATCCGCAGTTTAAGGGGTTAATCCCTGACGCGGCGCTGGATATGTATGTTGAACTTGGAAACGCATGTGTCAGCAGCGGGCGGTATCATTCTATGTGGAAACATGCCATCGGGTTATTCATTGCTCATTTTTGCTCCCTCTATCTACAAAGTTTGCAGCCAGAGGGAGCGTCTGCTTCCTCTGTTCTTTCTGCCGCTGCCACGGCAGGCGTCGTTACAAGCGAAAGTGCGGACGGTGTTTCTCATTCTATGGATTTGTCTGCATTGACACAGGACTTGAACGGATGGGCCGGGTTTAAACTGACAACTTTCGGGGTGCAGTTTGCCACGCTGGCAAAAATGGTCGGTAAAGGCGGGATGTACGTATGGTGAACTCAAAAGGTAAAGTTGAGCATAACGAGTACAATGGTGGATTTGCCGGGCTCGTCAAACGGCTGCAAGGGCTGCAGAAAAGGCAGATTCAGGTTGGCATACCGCAGCAGACATCAAGCCGTAAAAGCGAAGGCATTAACAACGCAGAACTTCTTTACATCCACACCCATGGAATAAGGCGAAAAGCTATGCGAGAGGAAATGCAGGAAGGGATGGACAGAGGGCTCAAATACAGCGAGGCATTCTCTCTGTATATTCAGTCCCACGGTTCCCCCCTCTGGCATTCTCCGCCTCGTCCTGTTTTAGAACCTGCTATCAAGGCAAACAAAGAAAAAATAGCGATGCAGTTCTCTAAAATAGTCAAGGCCACGGCCGACGGGAATGCGGACGCTATGGAACGGGCTATTACAAGCACGGGAATGACAGCGCAGAATGCATGCCGGGCATGGTTCAAGGATCCGCGCAACGGGTGGACACGTAATGATCCCAAAACGTTGAAACTAAAAGGAAGCGATAAGCCTCTTGTTGACAGCGGAGAATTGAGAGATTCCATTGTTTACGTTGTGAGGGAGGAATAGCCGATGATTAATTTGTCAAGCGTGATTCATTCCTCTCGATTGTCGCAGGATTATACTATTCTTCGTTCATCTGGCGTATGGGAAAATGGAGAGTTCATCAAGAATGGAATTCCGTCTACGCTTCAGTTCCATGGGATTATTACTGTAGCTACCGAGAGGGATCTGCAGAAAGTTCCGGAAGGGAACCGGCAGACAGGGGCGATGAAAATTCTTTCCACTGAACCGATTTATGTAACGGGGCAGCTGGAAGAAAACGGCTTTTCAGATGTTCTTGTCTGGAATAACGAGAAATATCAGATTGTAGCCGTCTTTCCGGATAAGGATTATGGATTTTATCGCGGAATATGTACTCGCCTCTCTGGGGAGGTGGTATAAATGCCTGTTCAGACTATGCGAGCTCTAAAAACGGCGTTTTATCGCGCGACTATGACGTCGCTTGGATATGATCCTGACAAGATATATAGGAAAACAAAGCCGCCGGTACGGATGACCTATCCGCCGCTCGGTAATCCTGATTGGACGATGGAAGAGGATGTTGTCTTTATTACCATCATGGACGCGAACGGTGACGATGTATCGCAGCCAATACATGAACTTTGGAAAGATGACGGAGAAGACTTGCTGCGGGAGCATTATGCGACCCGGGTATTGCAGGTTATTTTCACCGCATACGGCCCCAATAGTTATGATCGTTTGGTGCAGCTTCGGCATACGTTTCTTGATGGTTCTTCTGTGCTCCGTGCTGCAAATATATTTATCATTCCCGGCTCTGATACACCACAGTATGTGCCGGAGCTTTTTAATAACATGTGGTTTGAACGAACCGACCTTACGCTTCGGTTCAACAATCAGCTGCTGTTCGAAGAAAACATCAAAAGTATCAAAGAGGTTCCTGTTAAGAAAGTGGACGCGAACCGTTCTGGTACTTCCGATGTCATTCTTTACGGCGGCGGTATTACGATAAAGAAAGGGTGATTCCGTAAATGGCGAAATTATCACTGAAAACAATCATTGATATCCAGGTCAACCTGGCGGCCAAGGCCGCCAAACGAAAAGGATTCAACATGGCACTTATTCTCGGGAAAAGCAATGTTATTCCCGAATCCGAGCGAGTGCGTATTTATACAAGTGCCGACGCGTTGATTGAAGATGGGTTTAAACCGGACAGCACAGAATATAAAGCGGCCAAGCTATATTTTTCTGCGACACTTGCTCCGTCTCGTCTTGCGGTCGGTGTTCAGGTAACCAAGGACAAGGATAAACTGGCTGCAGCACAAGCCTGCCGTGCGGCTAATGGAGAATGGTATGTGCTAATTCCCCTTGGTGCGACAGATAAAGAAATTGAAACCTTAGCGGATTGGGTAGAAAATGCACAGCCCGATACGCTTCTTGCTTATACGACTTCAAGCAAAAATAACCTATCTAATTCTCAAGAAGATGCCGGAGAGGAAAAGACGGGGATTTTTGAAAAGCTAAAGAAGAAATCCTATCGTCGTTCTTTTGGTCTGTATTGCGCACAGGGAGATACTCCAGATGCAGTGGCGGCCGTTATGGGATATGCGATGGGGGCGAATAGAGGAACAAACAATTCTTCTTATACTCTCGCTTATAAGCGTCTCCCCGGCGTGACACCGGATAATCTCACAGAAGCCCAAGTGGCATTTATCTGCGGATCTATGACAGCCGCAGGAAATAACGGTAATGTTTATGTTTGCCGCGCTGAAGAATATAACATCCTGCAGCAGGGGTGCATGGCAGACGGCACGTCTTTTGACGAGATACTCAATATTGACATGCTGAAGAATGATATCATGCTCAATGTCATGGATCTACTCACATCTACGCGGAAAGTGCCGCAAACAGAGGGCGGCGTTGCGTCTATTGTGAATGTTATTAATGTGGCCTGCAATAAGTATGTTAATACTGGATTTATCGCTCCGGGTAAATGGAATGGCGGTGAAGTGCTAAATCTTGAAAACGGAGATTATCTGGCAAGCGGTTATCTTGTACAGAGTGAACCTATTGATTCACAGCCTCAGGCTGACCGTGACGCAAGAAAAGCGCCGCCGATTTATGTATGCGTGAAACTGGCGGGCGCCATTGAGTTTGTTACAATCGACATTTATGTCAATCGGTAAAAGGAGGATGAATTATGGCACAAACAACTTATAGTTTTACCGATCTGGTCGGCTCCATCCACTCTGACGTGGTTGGCGATTTTATTTTTACCGGAAATGGTGTCGGTTCTGTTTCTGTATCGAAAGCTACGGAACGCACGTCACATGATATCGCTGCTGACGGTTCTGTCATGATATCTAAAATTGCGGGGAATAATGGTACAGTAACCATTGAGACACAGCAGACATCTCCGCTTCATTTATGGCTTATGAAATGGTTTCAGGCACATTGGTCAGCTCCTACTTCGCAGTGGGCGGGCACATCTATGCTTCTCAAAAATACGAGCACCGGCGGTTCTCATGTCTGCAGCGGCGTATCTCCTCAAAAGGAAGCCGATGTACCGTACCAATCGCAGGGGCAGCGTGTTACATGGACGCTGATGTGTGCCGACATTGTAAATAATCCAGTGTAACTTTAGGAGGAAATGAATGGAACCTAAACAGAAAACCCAGATCATAGAGGTAGGCGGCAGCAAATACCGCCTTTCTAAATTGGACGCGCGGTCTGCATCTTACATTGCGTTTAAAAGTGCGGGGATTGTAGCCCCTCTCATGGGAAAAGGGAAAAACAACGGAAATATATCGGTGGAATCTATATCAAAGGTACTGCCGGCCGTTCCCCGTCATGAATTTGAGGAAATACAAACAATGCTTTTGAAAACAGTGGTGAAAATGAATGACGTGGGCGGACAGCTACTGCCGGAACCTATTTTGAAAGAGGATGGAAGCTTTGCTATTGAAGATTTGGCATATGACGCTGGAGCGGTGATTGCACTTACAGTAAGAGCGTTCTTATTCAATGTCGGGGGTTTTTTCGGAGGGGCCGGCCTGATACCGGCCGAATCGGAACCGAAATCCTAAAATTTACACCGATGGATTATCCCACCGTTGATAGTTTTGCCTATGCCCCTGTTGTGGCTGGCATGTGGCGGCAGCATGAAGTATTTGACGGAACTTATGATTTTGATGATTTACTTGACGCCCATGAAATCATCTTCGTAAAAGCAGAAAACGCAGCCCGTGCCAGAGACGCTGCAGAAAGGAGTTAGCAAGTGGCAGGAAATGTAATAGAAGAATATCTTGTCGGAATTGGCGCTGATATTGATACCGGCAGCTTTAATTCTGCCATGATGGCCATTGGACAGCTTGGCAAAGCGATGAATGCAATTAAAGGAGCTGCTCCTATTGTTGCTGTTGCCGCTGCGATTATTGGGGCCGGTAAGGCGGCCTACAGCACGATAAAAGATGTGGCGGCAGCGGACATGGAGTACAAAAAGCTGGCGTCACAAATGTGGATCACAAAGGATTCTGCCAAGTCACTTTCCACAACCATGAAAGTCATGGGTGTATCGCAGGAAGATATCGCATGGATCCCCGAACTCCGGGAACAGTTCTTCCGTCTCCGGAACGAGATGAACGAACTGGCTACTCCGGTAGATGCGGATAACCAGCTGCAGTGGATCCGTGAAATAGGCTATGATGTACAGTCTCTGCAGGTCAAGCTGAAAATGCTGAAAGAATGGATCGCTTATTACCTAATTAAGTATCTCCAGCCGTACATCAAGGAATTTCAGCAATTTATCCAGTGGCTGAATGACAAGCTCGGAAAAAACATGCCGGAAATCGCCCGAAAGATAGCTAAAGTTTTATCACAGATAGTGAGTATCGGTATTTCTGCCGTTAAAGTGCTAAAAGCTATATTCGGATCAATCTATGATTTCATAGAGAGCTTACCTGCCAACGTAAGAAAATGGGCAGCTATATTCGCGATGGTAGGCGCTATTATTATGAGTGGTCCCTTCGGTCTTTTCATTGCTGCTATCGGCGGCGCGCTTCTCCTGATGCAGGATTTCATGTACTTTGTAGAAGGGAAAAAATCTTCCCGCACGTTGGCTCCGATGTGGAGAAAATTGCTGGATTTTCTGAACAATGACAAGGTTAATAAGTTCTTTCAAGGCGTCAAAAAAGGTATGATATGGATCGCGGATATGTGCGATATCATCGTAAAGAAACTGCTTAAATTTTTGGATGATGCAACGCCCAAGGTCATGAAATTTGTTTCAAAAATGACAGAAGGTGTCGGGAGACTGCAAAATGGAGATGTTCGCGGGGCTGCATCTGCTTTCGGTGATGCTTTCGGAAATCCTTTCGGATCTCCTTTTGGCGGTGGTGATATAGTTTCCCGTGCGGCTAATATTACGGATAATCCGACCGGTGATTTTCTCGGAAACGAAAATGGATGTACTTATTTTGTGAAACAAGCAGTCGGTGCTGATAATGAATATTTCCAAAATATGGGGGATAGTTTATGGGTTCCAACTTGGGTTGATTCTGCTAAGGCGCAGGGGCGCTGGCATGCAGGAGTAGACGGCATGCAGGCTGGAGATATCGTTGTCGTTGAGACAGGAGGAGAAGGCCCCTATGATCATGTCGTGGTCTATGACGGAAATGGAGGATATTTCGGGAACTCTTCTTCCCTCGGAAAACCTGTTCATGGCGACCTGTCAGATTTCGGATATGGGAATATATCTGGATATATAAGAACGGGCGGGTCTGATTCCGGTTGGGATATGAATTTTGACACTTCGCTGGACGATTATTTCAAGAGTTCCGGAGGAGAATCCAGCGGTGCAAGTTCCGGTTACCGAATAGGTTCCGGAATGATGGGATTTGCAGGCGGCGGCTCTTTCTCCGGAAGTTATGCCGACCAGCTGTATAGTGGCGGTTATGCAGAGCAAGGAATGTCAGCGCAAGCCGCAGCTTCAGGGGCCGGTGCATATGGCGGCGTTTCCAATGTATCTAATAGTACAGTTTCTATCGGAGATATTATTGTAAATGTAGCTAAAACAAATGCATCTGAAGATGAAATAGGTGAAGCGGCTTATAAGGCATTCAGTACGAGAATGGGGAGGGGGTCGATTGTATGAGCCTGCTGAATATCGGGGGTCTGGGTAATATTACCTCTGCATTAATAGGCGGAACATCTTGTATCCCTGATCTTTCCCAATATGGATTTTCTGCTTATGGAGGATACCGCCCGCCGCAGTGGAATTCTTCTTTCTTGGGAACAGAAGATCTCGTATATTGTAAAACAAATATAGGCGGGCTCTTTTTTGACGCTGTTATTAGTGTCGATACAGATCATACGTCTACTGTTACTTCTCACCCCGTGCAATCTGGCGCAAATATGTCGGATCACATGTATGAGAACCCCGTGACAATCACAATGGAAATTGCTATGTCAGACGCCATGGATTCTATGGTACACGGGCAGTGGCATAATGCCGGAGAAAAAGGTGTTTCTGCTTACCGTACTCTTCGGGATCTACAGAAGTCGAGGATACCGATAGATGTACTGACCCGTCTCGACAGGTACCAGAATATGGTCATTCAAAGTATCCATGTAAGCGATGACAGTAAAACACTTGGCGGACTCAAAGCGTCGGTTCATTTGCAGCAAATCATAACGGCTACTGTTTCTACTGAAAAGGTCAGCGCCAGGAATTGGACAAGCGGTGGAGCTAACCGTCGCGGTGAAATACAAGTGGAAGAACAAGGGTCGGTTATATCTGAAATTATGGACGATGGAGAAAAGGGGCTAAAAGATAAAGTATGAGTTACTGCATTGTACCGCTGACAAATCAGCCGTATTCCGAGCAGGAATTTAAGCTGACACTGAAAAACAGGCGGAATATCAATATCAAGCTCAAACTCCGCTATAACGACCTTTGCGCGGACTGGACGGCGGAGGTTATAGACAACAGCACCGGAAAGACGCTGATAGATACGCTTCCGCTTGTACCTGGAGTTAATCTTTTGGGGCAATTCGGATATTTAAATATCGGTGAAGCGTATGTTACACCAACGACGGATACGGAATTGATGATGCCGGACAACACAACACTCGGTTCTGTCTTTGTTCTCGTTTGGGGTGACCGATCATGAACGGACAATTATGGGGGCGCCGCTGGCGGATTCTTGTAAGTAAACCGGCTACAAAAGACAATCCGAACGAAGAGGAAGCACTGAACGTATCCGAACTCCACTGCACTTTTGAAATCCATAAAAAACGAGGGAAAGGCGGCTTTTATGCTGTCTGCAAAATCTATAATCTGACTGCTGCCACCGAAAACAAATTAATTCGTGAGGGCGACAGGCTGATTATAGAAGCGGGCTACGATGGTACTGCAGAAAAAGATGTTACTAATGCTGATGGAACCGTACAGACGGAAACGGTTCCGTTGCAGTACGGCAAAATATTTGACGGCAGGATCATATATCCGTCGAGAAGCAAGGAATCCAATGTCGATTATATCTTGACGCTGACCGCCATCGACGGTGACGCCCCGCTGAATTTGAATCACATATCAAAGACCGTAAACCGCGGTCTGAATATGCGTAAGGTGGTGGAAACCGTTTGCAATGACAGCGAAGTAAAAACGCCGATTAATACAGTGAGCGACGGGCTTTCTTCGCAGACCCTGCCTCGGGGAAAGGTCTTTTATGGTCGCCCTTATGATTATGTACAGGATGTTTGCCGGGGAAATAGCGCTGATTACTACATTGAGGATGGACAGTTAAATGTAGTGCGGCTACAGGATGTAGCGAAAGATGAAGCACTTGTTGTCACACCGAACAATGGTCTTGTTGGAACTCCACAGCAAACACAGGACGGGGTGTCTTTTAAGTTGTTGTTAAATCCGTCTATTCATTTGGGGTCTATGATCCAGTTAAAAAGTGTAGAAATTAATGAGGTAAGCGTTATGCCCGGGCAAAGGCAAGCGCCTCTTGACGATGATTGGATTTACCAGGCAATAGAAATTACACACCGCGGAGATACCCGCGGTAATGACTGGTACACAGAAGTTATCGGGATATCCCGATATGGTCGAGGTGCACTTCCTGCTCTTCTCGGTGATTCCGGCACAAACGGAATGGGGGTGTAAAGATGATTCCGTTAACTGAAAGAAGTCCGTCTACTCGTGTAAACAGTGATAATGAACTAAGGCAGCGTGAAATCAACCTGCGCGTGGCGGCTCCCGGCATTATTCAATCGTTTAATTCAGAAGAACAGACGGTTACCGTACAGCTGTCTATTCGCGAAAAAAGAAATAATGATGGTGTGGAGACATGGGAAGATCTGCCGCAGCTTGTAGATGTCCCCGTGGTATTTCCTCGTGCAGGCGGTTATGTACTGACTATGCCGATAAAGCCCGGAGATGAATGCCTTGTCATTTTCGGTGATAATTGCATGGACGCTTGGTGGCAGTCAGGAGGGGTTCAAAATCAGATTGACTGCAGGAGGCATGATCTATCAGATGGTTACTGTATACCCGGACCATGGTCACAGCCGCGGACTATTCCGAATTACAGCACTTCATCGGCACAGCTTCGTACAGAGAGCGGTTCTTCTTACATTGAACTTGCCGGAAATGATATTAATATCGTGGCGTCCGGTAATGTAAACATAAAAGGAGCAAATGTGAATATCAATGGGTAAGGCAACCAGAGTGGGAGATTTGAATACCGGGCATGACAGCTGCCCGCCCGTGGCGCTTGTGACCGGTTCCCCGAATGTTTTTATTAACGGGCGGAAGGCGGGTCGTGTGGGCGATTCTTACGCTCCTCACGGCTGTCATGTTCATCCTTCTCATGTGGGCAAGATAGCAAGTGGGAGTTCTTCTGTATTTATCAACGGAAAACCCGCAGGGCGCATAGGTGATCCTGTGTCGTGCGGAGGGTCTGTTGCGGAAGGCTCCTCAAATGTATTTATAGGAGGTTAAGCATGATTTACCGGCAGCTTGATGATAACGGCGATTATATATTCGGTCGCGGAAAGCATGCGTATTTAGAAGGTGTGGATGCGGTGGCGCAGGCCATCAAAACACGCCTTCTTTTACTGTATCGCGAATGGTGGGAAGATCTGGAAGACGGATTGCCGCTATGGGAAAAAATAATGGCCACTTCCGGACAGCCAAGCAATATAAAGGCCGTCGATTTCATTTTCCGTGAGCGGATACAAGGTACAACCGGCGTGCTGTCTATTCTCGGCTATGAATCTTCTTTTGAGAACAGGCATTACACTTTCCGATGCGCTGTAGAAACATTATACGGATCCCTTGTAATTTCAAATATAAGAAATGAGGCGGAAGGATGAGTTATTTTACACCTTATGTGGATGCGTCCGGTTTGCACATACCGACGTATGCCGATATACGTGACGATATTATTGTGCAAATGAAAAAGATATATGGCAATGATATCTATCTCGAAAATGACAGCGCCGACTACCAGTTTATTTCTACTCTGGCACTTAAGATTTCAGATTCTTATCAAGCCGTTCAATATGCTTACAATGCAAGATCTCCTGCAACAGCCATTGGGGCGGCGTTGGATTCTGTTGTGAAACTGAACGGTATTGCACGGAAAGAACCGGGATATTCTACTTGTCAAGTCACACTTACCGGGATTCCTTTTGTAGAAATAAAAAACGGTTCGGTAGTAGATAAAACAGGTCTTATCTGGAATTTGCCATCATCGGTCATTATCGGAAGTGGCGGAACAGTCATCTCTACTGTTACATGTCAAAAGGTAGGGGCAGTTTCCGCCGAGCCGGGAGATATAGATAAAATAAACGCTCCTACTTACGGTTGGAAATCTGTCACAAATCACGTGGCAGCTATTCCCGGTAATGCAGTAGAAACAGATGCGGAACTTCGTCAAAGACAAACTATTTCTGTATCTAATCCGTCTCAAACAATGCTTGAAGGTACACACGGAGCAATCATGGCACTAAAAAACATTGCAAGAGTAGCTGTGTACGAGAATGACACAAATGTAAGTGTTGTAGATCCGGAGAACAACCCTCATGGATTACCTCCACACTCTATTACCTGCGTGGTAGAAGGCGGATCGGATACGGATATTGCAAAAGCGATTCTATATCATAAAGGAATTGGGTGTTATACAAACGGCGATAAAGAGGTCAGTATTATAGATCGGAATGATTATGTAAATAAAGTTCGTTTTTATCGGCCGTCTTATGTTGACATCTACATCAACCTGAAATTGAAGAAGTATACAGGATATGTATCAAGCCTCTCATTTACTGTCAAAACCGCAATCTATAATTATATTTCCTCTCTTGAGATAGGTCGTGACGTATCCATCTCAATGCTCACGGGAGCCATTATGGCTTGCAATCCTGATATTACCCGTCCGGTGTTCGGTATATCTTCTATGACGATCGGAAGAAGTAAACAATCTCTTTTGAATGGAGATGTGGATATTACTTACAAAGAGGTGGCACGTCCTAATTATGACAATATCGAGGTGACGGTATGATAACGCATGATACAGAATATTACCGGAAACTGATAACATCCGAATACCGTGGATCTCCCCGTTTTAATGAAATGGTTCGAAAAATGGCGAGCTATGGACGTGAGCTGGATATATCCATCTTGAAAATGGTGGATATGTTTGATGTCGATGTGGCGGAAGCTGATCAGTTGGATGTTTTGGGGGCTTGTGTCGGTGTATCACGATCCTTGAAATTTGAACCGTCACCTACGGCACGCGGCGAAATCATATGTCCTACACCTTTTGAATTATCACAAGATATAGAAACGGAATCTAAATATACAATATATAAAACGCCTGTTCCATCAAAATTGGCTGACACAAATATTATACAGGACTTTGCTCCTGGTGACATGGATGACATGCCGATCGTCACTGACAATATATATCGAATTATGATTAAATCGCGGATTATACAAAATGTTTGGAAGGGTAATGTTCTTGACTTGTATGAGATGTGGGATAATTTGTTTCCGGATAATCAAGGACTGCAGATACAGGATCTTCAAGACATGAGCTTTAATATCGTTTTGCTCGGGAATTATTCAAAACTGATACAAGAACTTATTGTTCACGGATATATTATTCCGAAGCCAGAAGGTGTAAGGATTAATACGCTGTCATTTATTGACACAGACGGTCTTCCGATATTTGCTTATGACTACAATAACATTAATTACAGCGGCTATAAATCTCATTGGCTGCAAGTGTATGAAGGAGGTTAATAATGGCACGGTCAAATTTTAAAGTATTCGCCGAGGGGGCGGCTGATAAAGATGTACAATCCGACGTCGTCTATAATGCGGACACACAGCGCATATACGGTGTCGTCCCAGGCATTGCTGAACCGAAAATGCACAATAAATTGTATAAGCAGGCGACCATTATGGTAGCAGCGCTTGCACAGGTTATTGTGCAAGCAGGATTTGACGCATTAGATTCCGATTATTCGGGTCTTGTATCAAACCTGAGAAAATCTTTTGCCGGTTCGGTTAACGGAGTCAAACCAGATGAAACAGGTAATATCGACCTGACAGAAATCATTGAAGAAATTCGAAAAATGACGTATCCACGAATCGGAGATGTCATTATCACAAAAAATCAAGATAATCCCTCAAAAAAATACAAAAACACAACATGGAAACTTTTGAAGGAAGAAACATTTATTATGAGTGCCGGGAACAAAGCCAATGTTGGGAGTACTGGAGGTAGTAATACACATGTCAATACGATAAATGAAATGCCTCATCATAATCACGCCGGAACAATCGGATACGCTGGTTCACATAGTCACACCAGGGGGACAATGAATATAACCGGTAAATTTTGGGGATTTGATGTGCAATCTGGTTATGACGGTAACGGTGCTTTTTCTGTTATTGAGTGGGGAAACTATAACGACTACGGCGGGAATTATCACGGTGAATATCCACGCACTACGTATTTTGATGCAAGTCGATCATGGACTGGGGAGACATCAACAGCACCAAATCATAAACATACCCTGTCAATCACGTCTTCCGGATCAGGTGAAAAATGGGACGTTCGCCCAAATTACATGGCATTCTATATTTGGATTCGCACGGCATAGGAGGAAATCAAATGGCAACAAGTAACGCAAGAATTCAATTTTCTACAGCTGATGAAGAAACGTGGAAATTAGTAAATCCAATGCTCCGAGAAGGAGAGCTTATTATTGCTAAAAATCCATCAGGCAAATATAGACTATATGTTGGTGCAACGGGCGGGAGTAAATTTAATGATTCAACAGTTGTATGGGATGAAGAGTTGGCGGATTCACACGAAAAGAATGCAGCAATAAGTGCTAATGCAGCAATGGCAAGCAAGTCAGCAGCAGCGTCCAGTGCAAGTTCCGCTGCACAAAGCATGAACACAGCAAAAGAAAACGCCAACAAATCAGAACAAAACATGAATGCAGCGAAGACAAGTGCTGATCAGGCCGCTCAATATATGAATAGTGCGAGAGATAGCTCTAATGCAGCTGCAGCGAGTAGTAATTCTGCGTCTTTGAGCAAAACTAATGCCGAAGAAAGTATGAATGCGGCTAAATCGAGTGCCAGTCAGGCTGAAAAATTCGCGGATAACGCATTAAAAAGTTCCAATCTTGCTTATAAATTAGAGACACAAGTCTCTATTGCCAAAAATGAGGTAATGCAAAATGCTTCCGCAGCTCAAACAGCAGCGAAAAATGCGAAAGCAAGCGAAAAAGCCGCTGCCATTTCTGCAGCAGCCGTATCCTATGCGACACAGGAAGAAGTAAATATAGGGACAGAAACAGGAAAAATCGTCTCTCCGAAAACTCTTGACACTAAGATTAAAGCAATGTTCACAGGAATAGTAAATAAGAAATTTTTAGGGGATATCGGATTTGTGACGCAGCATATCGGTACCGTTGTTGCCGAAATCGTAGGTTATACAGAAGAAGGATATCGGCGTGTAAAGTTTACCGTGCAATGCTCGTGCATTGATACAGGTACTAATACAACAGAGTTTAGATGGCTGAATTTTTACAATAATTCGATCGGCATTGCCACGGCTTACTTTGATAAATACCCGCAATCTAAATTCGTTAAGCATGAATTACTTACGTATCCGATGATGTACTGCGATGTGCTGACGAAAGAAGAAAAAGGATACGGCGCGTATGTAGAGCTCTCTGGCGGTTTTGTCAATTTATCACGCATGTATACGGCTGACGGTAAAATCGGAATGTATCCGAACTCCATGCTGAAAACAGGGAGTTGTATGTTTGAGTTTATTTCTGATTTTACGAATGAATAAGGAGGCGGTGCATGATGGAAAGAAATGAAGGCGAAAAAATAACAATGCAATTTGTGGAACGGATGGCAAAAATGGAAGAAAAACTTGATATGCTTGTTAAAATGCTCCCGGAAATTACAGCACTGCAAATTGCACAGGCGCGCTCGGAACAAAACGCAGCATCAGCTCACAACAGAATTGACAACATCTATAAAGTGGCTGGCTTGATCTCAACTATTATTTCGGTGGTCATTGCATTAATCGGAAGGGCGGTGTGATATGAAAAAATTAAAATCACTCTGGAGAAAAGCAAAAAGCTACTTCAGAAAATTAAACGCACCACTGTTATACTGGGCGATACTCTATGCGGTTATCTGCATTTTCTGTATTCTTCTTTATATCCTTATGACTATTGCCGATTGGCTAATCACAGGAAAGGGAAACGAGCCAGAACTAAGACTTTTCATCACAATGCTCCTGTCCGCGGGAGCCGTCGGTGGTATAGTCGGGATAGGTAAAATGTTTGTGGATAAAGACAACAATAAAATACCGGATGTATTCGAAAAGGACGATGGGAAACCACCGTTCTTTTTTACAGGAGGAAAAAATGACGAAAGAAGAACTGGCAAGGGAAATAGCGAAGGGGATAATTGAGACAGGAATTGAAGGGGACTATGGTTCCATTTCATGTTCTACCGCCGGTGATTATCCAAGCATTGGCTGCTCTCAATGGGAAGGAGAGCGGGCTAATTGTCTGTTGGATATGATTTCCGGCGGATCCTATTATGCTTACCGCAGTTACTCTGATTTGAGATATTCCGGAGAACTCTTGGGATTGAAAGAACTCTTAATGAGTGACGAAGGACAGCAGGCGCAGTTAAACATGCTTGCCGAAGACTGCGAGGACTATGTAGAAACACTCTGGGAAGTCCCGGATCTTGACGATACAAGATGCACAATCTACGCCGGGATGTGGTGCCCGACATCTGAAACTGTCGTAAGAAACTTCTTGATGCGCCGGCAAAACAGAGGCTATGACTTGCGGGATATCAATGTAATCTATGAATTATTCAGAGAGCAATACGCATACGCTGCCTGTTGTGAAGAATATGCCGAAGGTTATGCAAATAGAGCTGACGCAACGTATGAATATGTAATGAATCTGGAGGTATAAATGTGGAAAATCAGAAAAGGGTTTATTTTATCGGCGGTCTTGCTGTCGCTGTGGTTATCTCCATTATTGTCTGGTTCGCGTGCGCAGGCAGAACGAGTATACATGATCTCCGAAACGGAGCTGACGCAGTTAGAAATGAACTCTCAAATGCAGAAAGTGAACAGCGAAAAGAAAGACAAATTATTAATAGAACAGGAGAAGCAATTGAACGAAGCCGAGATGAAATCGGCGAAAGCAGAAAACGAATTGCAGATAGCAAACGAACAAATAAAGAAATTAAAGAAATCGAACGAACAGACGCAGAACTCATTAGAGAAAGCAAATCAATACTTGAAAGAGTACGAGCGCGAGGCGGAACGGAAAGTAAAGATTAAAACAAGGCAGCGAAATTTCTGGATTGTTATCAGTGTGGTAGCCGTGGGAGCGGCAATCTCCCAGATGTGATTCTAAATTTAATCTATGCGGACCGGAAAGAGCCTTGATGCAGAAATTACATCAGGGTTCTTTTCTTTTTAAGGAGGATTATATGAGATGGTTTTTATATGCACCATTGCAATTACTCATTATGATAATCTGCTATATTACCAATCCGATTGTGGTATTGTTTGCTGACGAAAATGGTGAGCTGCATGGATTTTTAAGGAAGTGGCAGACGTTCGATGATTCTTGTGATAGTGAAGACTGCGTGACAAAATATGTTCCAAGCTGGATGCGGTATGATTTCTATAAATACTACTGGGCAGAGAAACGATATGATCCGAACTATGGACGGGTTATGAAAAGATCAATTAACATTGCGTCGCTGCCGTTAATCGATAAATTGAAGCGATATTGTTGCCGTGTTTTCTGGCTGTCAAGAAACTGTGCATATGGTTTTGCAATTGACTGGTTCGGAGCGACAATCAATCCAGATAATGTAGTAGTCATTGATGATTATAGAGCAGGAGAGTTCGAAAGAAATATACTTGTTACGCGGGATCTGAAATACTGGAAAATATATAATTCCATGCGGATTTTGAACACGAATTACAGATGGAAAATATATTTAGGCTGGAAGATTCACGATGTAAAAAACGTTCATTATGCGATGTTGGCATTTCGGATGTGGGTCTGCAAAGCAAATTAAAACGGGCGGGAAACCGCCCTCTTTTTTGACGACACTTCTGACGACACTTTGTCATTTTTTACATAAAAATATATACTTTTATACATAAACATTTGTAGATTTTATCGTATTTTATGGTTATATGATATTTTTGGAAATCATGTTGCCGGCGAATACCGGCACGGGGGTTCGAATCCCCCTCTCTC
>ERZ779877.554-NODE-554-length-39744-cov-7.807957_pt1 | contig 39744 bp, 31 predicted proteins | sample MGYA00511556_ERZ779877 | MGnify/ENA primary metagenome ERZ779877 (study PRJEB29588, sample SAMEA2159338) | human gut metagenome | biome: human gut; feature: human-associated habitat; material: faeces | place: Denmark | collected 2008/2010 ...
TCACCTACGGCAAACAGGAAGTGAAAATGGGTATCCGCGCTTCCGTACAGCGTGAACTCGTATTCCAGAACGTCAAAGTTCCGGCAGCCAACCTCCTCGGCAAAGAAGGCGAAGGCTTCAAGATCGCGATGATGACCCTCGACGGCGGCCGCGTAGGCGTCGGCGCACAGGCTCTGGGCATCGCTGAAGGCGCATACAACGAAGCTGTGAAATACGCGAAAGAACGTATTCAGTTCGGCAAACCCATCGCTACGAAGCAGGCTATCGCCTTCATGCTCGCTGACATGAAGCTCAAGATCGAAACGGCCCGCCTTGCCGTATACAAAGCAGCCTGGAAGATGGGCCAGCCCGACGTGAAGTCCTACTCCATGGATGCGGCTATCGCTAAGAAATACGCTTCCGACATCGCTATGCAGGTCACGACGGACGCTGTACAGGTCTTCGGCGGCTACGGCTTCACCCGCGAATACCCGGTAGAACGGTACATGCGCGACGCCAAGATCACCCAGATCTACGAAGGCACGAACCAGGTACAGCAGATGATTATTTCCGGCGCTATCCTGAAATAATTCAGCAGGACCTCTTTAGAAATACGCATTCACATAGTAGAAGTACGAAAACGCTTATAGAAAAAATCGCTCGTAAAAAAGAGCCGCAGTTTCGCTTGCTGCGGCTCCTTTTATCATATACGGGGAATTGTGGCGGATAGGCTATTGCAGAAAGACTCTCCAAAGGCCGATGATCAAGAATATCATGACGATGATAAAGCTGACGACCCGGGTCTTGGAGAAAATTTTCGGATTGTTCTGCATGTTTTTCGGCGGCGCCGGCGGCGGGACGATTTGCTTCGTGCCGCAGATGGGGCACATGAGGACGCCGTCGCGCAGCTCTGTGCCGCAGGTAGGACAAATCACGGTATCATCTCCTATTTCTATATATCACTATTACTATAGGGGGATAGGCGGGGGCTGTCAAGAGGCGGGGCGGCGGAATGTATTCTCTCCTAAATTGATATACATTTCCCGTGTTTTTTGCTATAATAAAAAAAACACGTGCTCCAGAAGGACTTCTGATGGAAAACGTCATAGGCATGCAGCCGTACTTATCTGCAAAGAAGCGATTCTGCGCAGGCAAGGCGAAAGCACGTATAGTGGAAAGCTACGAGGCTCTGTGTTTTCGCACAGAGCCTTTTTGTCCATACAAAAGGAGGAAGACTATGGAAACAAGATTAGCCCTTATCGGAATCATCGTAGGCAAGCGGGACGAGACGACGAAGCTCAACGAGCTCCTTCACGAATACGGCCAGTATATCGTCGGCCGCATGGGCATTCCGTACAAGGACAAGGATATCAACGTCATTAGCATTATTATCGACGCGCCGCAGGATACGATCAGCGCCTTGTCGGGAAAGCTCGGCATGCTTCCCAACGTGAGCACGAAGACCATCTATCCGCCGCTGCCGCAGTAGAGGTGAGACCATGCTGAAACTTGCGATTTACGGCAAAGGCGGCATCGGCAAGTCGACCATGACCAGCAACCTGGCGGCGGCCTTCGCCTATTTGGGAAAGAAAGTCATACAAATCGGCTGCGACCCCAAGGCCGATTCGACGCTGAACCTGCTGGGCGGCAAGCTGCTCGAGCCGGTCATGAATTACCTGCGCGAGCACGACGACGACCCGCAGACCATCGAAGAGATTTCCCGCGTCGGCTACGGCGGCGTCCTGTGTATCGAGACGGGCGGCCCGACGCCGGGCTTAGGCTGCGCCGGCCGGGGCATCATCGCCACCTTTGACTTGTTGGAAGACATGGGATTGTTTGAACAGTACGAGCCCGACGTCGTGCTGTACGACGTGCTGGGCGACGTCGTCTGCGGCGGCTTCGCCGCGCCGATCCGCGAGGGCTACGCCGATCAGGTCCTCATCGTCACGTCGGGCGAAAAGATGGCCCTCTATGCGGCGAACAACATCAACACGGCCGTCAAGAATTTCGCCGACCGCAGCTATGCGAAGGTCAAGGGCGTTATCCTGAACCGCCGCAACGTACCGGGAGAAGAAGAAAAGGTCCGGGCTTTCGCGGCGGAACGGGGGCTGGCCATCGTCGGCGATATTCCCCGCAGCGACGACATCAACCGCTTTGAGGAAGAAGGCAAGACCGTCGTCGAGGGCAATCCGGAACTGCCCATCAGCCAGGTGTTTATCCAGCTGGCGCAGACATTATGGAAAGACAAGGATACTGCGATATGACACAACGAAAACCCTATGCGATTACTGTCAGGGAGCTCGCCCGACGAGGCCGCGGCGATATTCCGTCGAACCTCGTGTCGTCGGCTCACCTCATTTACAATTCGCCGGCGGCCCTGGCCTTTAATTCGCCCGGAGCCCAGGGCTTCGGCGTCAAGCGGGCCGGCCTGGCCATTCCCGGCTCGGTCATGCTGCTCGTCGGCCCGGGATGCTGCGGCCGCAACACGACGATATTGAGCGAAATGGGCGGCTACAGCGACAGATTTTTCTACTACATCATGGATGAAACGGATATCGTGACGGGACGCCATCTGCGGAAAATTCCCCAGGCCGTGGCCGAAGTCGTCGAGGCCCTGCCCCAGGAGCCGACTGTCGTCATGATCTGCATGACCTGCGTCGACGCCCTGCTGGGCACCGACATGGAACGGGTGTGCCGCAAGGCTGAGGCTAAAGTGGGCCTTCCCGTCGTGCCCTGCTATATGTACGCCCTGACCCGCGAAGGCCGCAAGCCTCCTATGGTCGACGTGCGCCGGGCTATTTACTCCCTTCTCGAAAAGGACGACCGTGACAGCCGTACCGTCAACATATTGGGGCATTTTGCGCCGCTCCGCGATACGTGCGAGCTCTACGGCGTCCTGCGCCAGCTGGGCATCCGCCGGGTGAACGAGATTTCCCGCTGCCGCGATTTCGCCGAATACAAGGCCATGGCCAAGGCCAATTTCAACGTCATCCTCCATCCCGAGGCGCGGCTGGCCGCCCAGGATATGGAAAAGCGGCTGGGCATTCCCAGCATCGAGCTGACGCGGCTGTACCAGATCGACAAGATTCGCAGCCAGTATCAGGCTTTTGCCGGGGCCTTAGGCGGAGCCGTAGACGATACGGTATGGCATGACGAAGCGGCGGCCGATGTGGAAAAAACGGCGAAGCGGTACGGCGGCACGACTATCGCTATCGGGGAAATGCAGAACGGCAACGCTTTTGAAATGGCTCTGGCCCTGACGCAGTACGGCTTTGCCGTCAAGGAGATTTACGCCAGCGTGTCGCCTTATGATTTCGCCTATATCCGCCGCTTGGAAGCGGTAAGCCCCGACACGGCGGTGTACTCTAATTTGTCGCCGTCGATGCTGTATTACGAAGGCGGGGACCATCCCGTCGACCTGACGATCGGCAAGGACGCCGCCTATTATCACGACGATGCGGCTCACGTCTTCTGGGACGAAGAGATCCAGCCCTTCGGATACGACGGGCTGCGGGAGCTGCTGCGCCAGATTTCGGCGGCATTGGAAGGGAGGACGGCCCGATGAAAGGTCTTTGGAAATATATATCGCCCTTCGCGCCGGACCAGTCTGGAGCGGCGGCGGTGATGTACGGATTGAACGGCATCGTCGTCATCTGCGACGCCGGCGGCTGCGCCGGCAATATCTGCGGCTTTGACGAGCCGCGCTGGTTCAGCGGCGGCAAGAGCGCCGTATTCAGCGCCGGTTTGCGCGATATGGACGCCATCCTGGGCCGGGACGACCGCCTGGTGGCGAAATTGGCCGACGCGGCCCGGCAAATCGACGCCTCCTTCGCCGCCATCGTCGGCACGCCTGTGCCGTCGGTCATCGGCACGGATTATCGGGCTTTGAAGCGCATGGCCGAGAAGGAACTGTCTATCCCAGTCGTCACGCTGGATACGACGGGCATGGAGCTGTACGACGCAGGCATTGAAAAAGCGTACGATACGCTGTTCAGGGCCTTTGCCGACTCGTCCATGCAGGTTGAAGACGGCGTCGTCGGCGTCATCGGCGCCGTCCCCCTGGACCTCATGCATCCCCGCGACAGGGAGAGCATCGTCGGCGCCCTTCGGGAAGAAGGCTGGCGGCAGGTATGGCTGTACGATACCTTCGACGAAATTGCCCAGGCCGGCAAGGTCAGCCGCAACATCGTCGTGTCGCCGTCGGGCCTTCGGAGCGCGAAGTACCTGAAAGAAACCTTCGGCACGCCTTATGAATTCCGCTATTTCGGCGTGGAATCGGTGCTGCCGGAGGGGCTTGACCTTTCCGGGGCGTCAGTCCTCGTCGTCCATCAGCAGACGGCGGCCAACGCCATGCGGGAGCTGGCGGAACAGAGGGGAGCGAAGGCTGTCACCGTTGCGTCGTGGTTTATGGAGCCTCAGGAATGCCGCCGCGAAGGAGACGTTCTGCTGAAGGAAGAAGACGATTTCCGCAGCTTGGCCGATCACGACGCCTTTGATATCGTCATGGGCGACCTGTATTTTAAGAAAGCCTTGCCCCATTTCCGGGGCGTCTATATAGATTTTCCTCATTTTGCCGTATCGGGGAGGGAATAAATCATGAAGACGGAACGGATCTGCGTGTTCGGCATCGTCCAGGGCGTAGGCTTCCGGCCCTTCGTGAGCCGCCTGGCGGCGAAGCACGGCCTGAGCGGCACGGTCTGCAATAAGGGCTCGTACGTAGAAATCATCGCCCAGGGAGAAGACGACGCCGTAGAGGCCTTCTGCCGCGACCTGCCGGAGCTGGCTCCGGAGCGGTCGGCTATCTTGAAAATCGACCGGTCGGCGGCGGAGCCGAAGCCCTATACGTCCTTTGACATCGTAGAAAGCGCCAGGGAAGAAGGCCATATCTTCGTCTCTCCCGACATCGCTGTCTGCGACGCCTGCAAGGCCGAGCTATTCGACCCGTCGGACCGGCGCTATCTCCATCCCTTTATCAACTGCACGGCCTGCGGGCCGCGCCTGACGATTCTCGACGCCATGCCCTACGATCGGGAGCGGACCAGCATGGGCGCCTTTCCCATGTGCCCGGCCTGCGAATACGAATACACTCACGCCGAGACGCGGCGCTACGACGCCCAGCCGGTGTGCTGCAACGACTGCGGCCCCGAAGTGTATCTGCTGGGCCGGACGGAACGGCGCAGGGAGGCCATTACGGAGGCCCGGCGCATCATCGCCGGCGGCGGCATCGTCGCCGTCAAGGGCATCGGCGGCTTTCACCTGTGCTGCGACGCCGGGAATGAAGACGCCGTAGGCCGCCTGCGTCGGTCGAAGCGCCGCCCCGTTAAGCCCCTGGCCGTCATGATGCGCGACATGGACGTCGTCCGGCGCGAATGCGTCGTCGAGGCCGGCGAAGCGGAGATACTGGACGGCTGCCAGAAGCCGATTCTGCTGCTGCGCAAAAAGGAGGGCGGACGGCTGTGCCCGTCTATTGCGCCGGGCAATCCCAAGGTCGGCGTTATGCTTCCCTACGCGCCCCTGCAGCTCCTGCTGTTTACATACGACGACGGCGTCGTCATGCCCGATTGCCTGGTCATGACCAGCGCCAACGAATCGGGAGCGCCGATCTGCCGGACCGACGACGACGCGAACAAGGAATTGTCGTCCCTGTGCGACGCCGTGTTGTCTCATAACCGCCGTATACGCCTGCGGGCCGATGATTCGGTCATGGATTTTTACGGCGGCGAGCCCTATATGATACGCCGCTCCCGCGGCTATGCGCCCCTGCCGTTCTTCGTCGGCCCCGACGAGGGAAAGCAGGTGCTGGCTGTCGGCGGCGAACTGAAAAATACGTTCTGCCTTGCCAAGGGCAATTTATATTACCTGTCGCCGTACATCGGCGACCTGAGCGACGCGCGGACCGTCGACGCCCTGCGCGAATCGGTGGAGCGCATGGAATCGCTCCTCGAAGCGACGCCGTCGGCCGTCGTCTGCGATACCCATCCGCAGTACAATTCCGTCGCCGTCGCTGAGGAATTGGGACTGCCGGTCCTGAAGGTGCAGCACCATTACGCCCACATCTTGTCGTGCATGGCTGAAAACAATTACCTCGAGCCGGTCATCGGCGTTTCCTTTGACGGCACGGGCTACGGCGGCGACGGCACGATTTGGGGCGGCGAGGTGCTTTTGGCCGACGTGCACGGTTACAGCCGCTTTGCTTCCGTCGCGCCCTTCCATCATGTCGGCGGCGACGCAGCGTCCCGCGAGGGCTGGCGCATTGCCGTAAGCCTGCTGTACGACAATACGGGACGGAATAAGGAACAAACGGCGGCTCTGGCTGAAAAGCTCCGTCTCTGCAGCCGGGAAGAATTGCAGGCCCAGTTTTTCCTAGCTGACAACGGTGTCAACACGGTCATGTCGACCAGCGCCGGACGCCTCTTTGACGGCCTCAGCGCCGCCCTGGGCCTGTGCCGACAGTCGACCTTTGAAGGACAGGGGGCCATGGCCCTCCAGTTTGCCGCTGAAGCGTGGGAGCAAACCCACGGAGAAGAGGCTGTCGTCCCCGGCCCGTTGGAACGGCTTTCCGATCGATACGCCCTGGCGACGCAGCGCGTCTTCGACGGATGCGTCCAGTCGTATGTAAAGCACGGCGACGCCGGCAGGGAGGCCTATGCCTTTCATAGGGGATTAGCCGGCATGGTGCTGGCGGCGGCCCGGCAGGCTCGCGAAGAGACGGGACGGAATGCCGTGGCCCTGAGCGGCGGCGTCTTTCAGAATACGTTGCTCCTGCGCCTGTGCTGCCGGGCCTTGGAACGAGATGGATTTACGGTACTGCGTCATCGCCTCGTGCCGCCGAACGACGGCGGACTGGCCTTAGGGCAGGCTTTGTACGGCATGTACCATCTGCAATAGATTGAAGGAGGAATTACGATGTGTGTAGGATTACCAGCGCGAGTGGTTACGATAAAGGACGGCATGGCCTTAGTCGACGCGTCCGGCGCGCGGCGCGCCGTGTCGGCCGAGCTCATTGACGAGTTGGACCCGGGCGATTACGTCATGGTCCATGCCGGCATGGCTATCGCCAAGATTACCGATACGGACGATCATGAAATGGACGATATCCTGGAGGACTTATGATGGCAGATGGAAAGAAAAAATCGGCCCTGGACATCATTAAAAGTTACGATGGGCCGCCGGTGCGCATCATGGAAGTCTGCGGGACCCATACGCACGAAATATTCCGCTTAGGCCTGCGGCAGATTCTGCCCAAGGAGGTCACGCTCATTTCCGGGCCGGGCTGCCCGGTCTGCGTGACGCCGGTCAGCTTCATTGACGAAGCGATCTGGCTGGCGCTGGAACGAGGCGTTACGATCTGTACCTTCGGCGACCTGGTCCGCGTGCCCGGCTCGGAAGGCAGCCTGGCCACAGCCCGCAGCCAGGGGGCGAAGGTAGAAATCGTCTATTCGCCTGTCGATGCCTGCGGCTATGCGGCGGCTCATCGGGATGAACAGGTCGTATTCCTGTCCGTCGGCTTTGAAACGACGACGCCGGCAGCCTGTCTGGCTGTCAAAGCGGCAGCGGAACAAGAATTGACTAATTTTTCGATATTAACGGCGAACAAGACGATGCCCCAGGCCTACGAGGCCCTCAAGGACAGCGCCGACGTGTTCCTCTATCCGGGCCATGTCGAAGCCGTCATGGGGACGAAGCACTGCGAAGGACTGGCAGAGCGGGAGATTTCCGGCGTCGTCGCCGGATTTACGGCGAAAGAGCTCTTGACGGCCTTTGCCGTCATCTTGGCGAAATTTCCTCAGGGAAAGCCCTTTTTCAAAAACTGCTATCCCCGCGTCGTCACGGCAGAAGGCAGCTTGCCGGGCCAGCGGCTCATGGCGGAGGTCATGGAGCCCTGCGATTCGGAATGGCGGGGCCTCGGCGTGATTCCGATGTCGGGCCAGCGGCTGCAGCAGCGGTATGGGGCTTATGACGCGCGGCAGAAATACGGCGTGCCGCCTATGCATGGGCGGTCTAATCCGGCCTGCCGCTGCGGCGACGTCCTGCAGGGACTCTGCACGCCGCCGCAGTGCCCCGTATTCAGCAAGGGCTGCACGCCGGACCATCCCGTAGGGGCCTGCATGGTATCGCACGAAGGAGCCTGCTCGGCCTATTATCAATATGGAGGCGGAAATCATGAATGACGTAGTGACGCTGGCCCATGGAAGCGGCGGCAAACAGACGGCGGAATTAATCGATACGGTATTTAAAGCTCATTTTTCTAATCCTGAATTTACGGCCGACGACGCGGCCCTCTTGTCCGTCGGCGGCGCAAATCTGGCCTTTACGACGGACGGGTTCATCGTGTCGCCTCCTGAGTTTCCCGGCGGCAACATCGGCAAGCTCAGCATCTGCGGCACCGTCAACGACCTGGCCTGCATGGGCGCAAAGCCCCTGTACATGACCTGCGCTTTCGTCCTGGAAGAAGGCTTTCCCCTAGCGAAGGTGGAAGCATACGCCGCGGCCATGGCCGAGACGGCGGCTGAGGCGGGCGTGCGCATCGTCGCCGGCGATACGAAGGTAGCCGGCAAGGGACAGGTCGACGGCCTGTTCATTACGACGACGGGCATCGGCCTGGCGACGGAAGGCGTCCATTTGTCGGGCGCCCAGGCCCGGCCCGGCGACGCTGTCATCGTCAGCGGCGATATTGGCCGTCACGGCTGTACGATCTTACTGGCCCGCAGCCAGTTCGGCATCGACGCCGACGTAACCAGCGACTGCGCTCCTTTGTGGGGAACCGTGCAGTCCATGCTGGAAACGACGAAGGACATTCACGTCATCCGCGATGCGACCCGCGGCGGCGTCGGTACGGTCCTCCATGAAATTGCCGCCCAGAGCGGCGTCGGCATCCGGCTGGACGGCGCGGCGATCCCCGTCGCCCCGTCGGTCCGCGGCGTCTGCGGCATGCTGGGCCTGGAGCCCCTGTATCTGGCCTGCGAAGGCCGTCTGGTCATCTTCGCGCCGAAGGATAAGGCTACGGCCATCGTGGAAACGCTGCGGCAGGGGAAATACTCCGGCGAAGCGGCGATTATCGGCGAAGTGACGGCAGAGCGGCCGGGACGGGTCGTCGTCCGCACGGAAATCGGTGCGGAAACGCTGCTGCCGCCGCCGGGCGGCGAATTGCTGCCCCGCATTTGCTGAGAAGACGGAGGATGTAACCTATGATAAAAATTGCTGTATATGGAAAGGGCGGCATCGGCAAGTCGACGACGGTCTCCAACATGGCGGCGGCCCTGGCGGAACGGGGACTGAAGGTCATGCAGATCGGCTGCGACCCGAAGGCCGACTCGACGGCGGGCCTTCACGGCGGCGCGGCGATTCCTACGGTTCTCGACCTCATGAGGGACAAGGGCCGGGATGTTTCCTTAGACGAGATGACCGTCGCCGGCTACGGCGGCGTCGTCTGCGTAGAAGCCGGCGGCCCTGCGCCGGGCCGGGGCTGCGCCGGCCGGGGCATCATCGCCGCCCTGGATCTGCTCAAGGCCAAGGGGGCCTACGAGGTATATCAGCCCGACGTCATTTTCTACGACGTCCTGGGTGATGTCGTCTGCGGCGGATTCGCCATGCCCATGCATAAGGGCTATGCCGACGCCGTGTTCATCGTCACGTCGGGAGAAAACATGGCCATCCATGCGGCGGCCAACATCGCCATGGCCGTCGAATCCTTTAAGGGCCGGGGCTACGCCCGCTTGGGCGGCCTCATCCTGAACCGCCGCAACGTAACGAACGAAGAGGAAAAGGTACGAGAATTGGCCGGCGATATCCACTCGGCCGTCGTCGGGACCCTCGACCGGAGCGACATCGTGTCTCAGGCGGAAGAATTGGGAAAGACCGTCGTCGAAGCCTTTCCGGACAGCCCCATGGCCGGCCAGTACCGCGCCCTGGCCGACGCTGTCCTGGCGGCAGCAAAGGGGTGATACGATGCTGAAACGAATTGACGGACGGGAAGACACGTCGGGTGCCTGTATCGCCATAAAGAACGCCGTATTTCCCGGCATCTTTTACGACGGCCTTCAGTACACGCCGCCGGCCCGGGGGACATGGAACATCGTCCACACGAACATGCTCGTTCCCGGTTCTCATCAAATCTATATCTGCGCTCTCGGCTGCCTGCGCGGCGTCGTCCTGACGGCGGCCGAAATGGGGGCGATGGAACGGTTTTCCTCCATCGTCGTCGAAGAGCATCATTTATATGACGGCACCATGGAAGACTGTATCGTCGACGGCGTCGGCGAAATCCTGCAGGGGCTGCTGCCTCAGGTACCGAAGGCCTGCTTTATCTATCCGGCCTGCATTCATCATTTCATGGGCTGCGATATGGACGACGTATACCGCCGCCTGGAAGAGGCCTATCCGCAGACGCGATTCGTTGCCTGCTGGATGGACCCTATCCGCCGCCATTCCGACTTGACGGCGGAAATGCGGACGCGGCGGCAGTTGTACAGCCTGCTGGAAAAGGGCCCCATCAATCCTAAATCGGTCAACATCGTCGGCAGCAATCTCGCCGTGCCCCAGGACTGCGAGCTGGCGTTGCTGCTGAAGCAGAACGGTTTTATCCTGCGGGAACTGCCGGTCTGCAAGACCTATGAAGATTATGAAAAAATGGCCGAAAGCATATTGAATATCGGTCAGGAGCCCTACGCCCGCGGCCCCTTGGAAGATATGGAACGGGAATTAGGACAAAAAGGGCTGTATCTTTCCAACAGCTTCGGCTACGACGAAATCATCGCCAATCTCCACGCCGTCGCCGACGCCCTTCAGCTGCCGCGGCAGTCTTATGACAGAGAAGTGGAGCAGTGCGAGCAGGCCTTTGCAGCGGCCAGGGACATCATCGGCTCTATGCCTGTCGCCATTGACAGCGCCGCTGTGTTCCGGCCCTTTAGCTTGGCGAAGACCTTGTTGCAGCACGGCTTTGCCGTCCGGCGCGTCTATACGGACGGCGTAAGCGGCGAAGACGGCGACGATTTCTTCTGGGTACAGGAGCACTATCCTGATCTGGAGCTGTATTCCATGCGCCACGCCAAGATGCGCCGCATAGACCGCCATACAGACGTGCCTATGCTGGCTATAGGACAAAAGGCGGCCTATTTTACGGGGACGGCCCATTTCGTCGATATGGCGGAAAACGGCGGCCTCCGCGATTTCCGCGGCATTCGGACGCTGCTGGACTGGATGACCGAGGCTTTCCAGACGGAAAAGGAAGCCCGCGAATCGATTAACCTGAAAGGATGGGGGTGCCGGTCATGTGTATGAAAGAAGCCGTAAGCCGTATATCGACGTACTCTGCCGACACCTTCGGCGTCTGCTCGTCCCTGTATGAGCTCAGAGGCATGGTGGTCATTCACGACCCGTCGGGCTGCAACTCGACGTATGCGACCCACGACGAGCCGCGCTGGTACGACCAGGACAGCCTCATCTTCATCTCCGGCGTCACCGAAATGGACGCCATCATGGGCAACGATGACAAGTTCGTCCACGACGTCGTGTCGGCGGCCCGCGATTTTTCACCGAAATTCATCGTCATCCTGTGCACGCCTGTGCCGCTCATGACGGGAGCCGATATGGACGCCCTGGCGGCGATGATTGAAGAACAGACGGGCATCCTGACGATGGCCTCGACGACGAACAACATGAATCTGTACGATAAGGGCATCGCCTGGGCCATGAAAATGCTGGCCGAACGAATCGTAAAGGACGTGCCTGCGCCGTCGCCAGCCGGGCCCATGTGCTGCTCGTGGCAGCCTGAATTTGCAGCCTGCGGCGCGGGAGCATCGGCTAAGCCGCTGCGGGTCAACGTCATCGGCGCGACGCCTCTCGATTTTTCCTATAACGGCAGCGAAAAGTCGATGAAGCGGTTCCTGCGCCGCAGCGGCTTTTCCCCGTGCAGCGTCTGGGCCATGGGCAGCCCGCTGGAAGAAATCGAAATGGCCGGCCTGGCTGACGTCAACCTCGTCGTGTCGGCAGGTGCTGTCGAAGGGGCCAAGGTCATGAAGAAGCGCTTCGGCATACCCTATGTCGTCGGCGTTCCCATCGGTTCCTATATGCAGGAAGAAATTGCCAAAGGACTGCGCCGCGCCGCGGACACGAAGGAAGATATCTACGTCTGCGCCGACAGCCGGGCCGATTGCAGCGAAGCCGATACGATTATCATCGGCGAAAGCGTCTATTCGGCGTCTCTGGCGGCCGCTCTGGGCCGGGAAGGCCAGGCGGCGAAGGTGTACTGCCTGCTGAACGAGTGGCCAGGCGTCTTGGGAAAAGAAGACATCTTTGTTTCTTCAGAAGGCGATCTGCGCTGCCGCTTAGCGGGCTGGACGGGGACAGTCATCGCCGATCCCTTGTACGGGCCTGTCGTTCCAGAGAAAGCTCATTTCGTCGGCTTAGGCCATACGGCCTTTTCCGGGCGGCTGTACCAAAAGGTCATCCCGAATCTGATCGATGATTTCGAATCCTTTGTCAAAAAGGTCAATGATTTCGCCGCCTTGGTTCATACGGTATAAGAGGGGGAATCGCCATGTCTATGAATGATACGCCGTCAGGCGAACGGGTTCATATCGGTTTTTTCGGCCGCCGCAATGCTGGCAAGTCCAGCGTAGTCAACGCCGTGACAGGCCAGAATCTGGCCATCGTGTCTGATACGAAGGGCACGACGACGGACCCGGTCTACAAGGCCATGGAGCTGCTGCCCCTGGGGCCGGTCATGATCATCGACACGCCGGGCTTCGACGATGAAGGCGCCCTGGGGGAAATGCGCGTTCAGCGGACGAAGCAGGTCCTTAACAAGACGGACATTGCCGTCCTCGTCGTCGACGGGACAGAAGGCCTGAAGGGCTGCGACGAAGAGCTGCTGGCCTTATTTAAGGAAAAGAACATACCCTATATTACGGTGTACAATAAAAAAGATCTGCTGGAAGCATGCCCGCCGGCCGGAGACCATGATATATACGTCAGCGCCGTCACCAAGGACGGCATCTTTGAATTAAAAGAACAGATGGCCCGCCTGAAGCCCGTCGGCGAGGACACGCCGATAATCGGCGACTTGCTGACGGCTGGGGACTTCGTCGTCCTCGTCGTGCCGATCGACACGGCAGCTCCGAAGGGGCGGCTCATCCTGCCGCAGCAGCAGACCATCCGGGAAATCCTCGACGCTAACTGTACGGCCGTCGTCGTTAAGGAAAACGCCCTGGCGAAGACGCTGGAAGAACTGGGCAAGGCTCCACGCATGGTCGTGACGGACAGCCAGGTCTTCGGCGAAGTCGCCGCCGTCGTGCCGGACGAAATGACGTTGACGTCCTTTTCCATCCTCATGGCCCGCCATAAGGGCTTTCTCCGGGACGCCGTGCGGGGCGTGACGGCCATCGAAGGATTGAAAGACGGCGATACAGTTCTCGTTGCCGAAGGCTGCACACACCACCGCCAGTGCGATGACATCGGCACGGTGAAAATTCCCCGCTGGCTCAGGGCTCATACAGGAAAGGATATTTCCATTCAGACCTGCAGCGGCCGGGAATTTCCCGAAGACCTGTCTCCATATGCCTTAGTCATTCACTGCGGCGCCTGCATGCTCAACGAGCGGGAAGTGCAGTGGCGCATGGCATTTGCTGGCCGGCAAGGCGTGCCGATGACTAACTACGGCATTGCCATCGCCTACATGAAAGGCATCTTAAAACGAGCCCTGGGGCCCTTCCCCGATTTGGCAGCCTTGGTGAAATAAAGCATAAAAATCCCGAGAGTTCATTGCGAGCTTCCGGGATTTTTTGTGCGTTCTCTTAGCTGGCCTTGCTGCTATAGGGGAACGGCGGCGTATATGCTATAATAAAGACAAATTTTGAGAAATGGAGCGCATATATGAGAAAAATTTTTTGGTTAGTCCTGATCCTGACGATAGCAGCTTTTCAGACCATCGGGGCGGCGGACTTTTCCAATCTTATCGTCATCCATACCAATGACACCCACGGCTACGACCAGAAGGCCGACGGCGTGTACGGCATGGCAGCCGTAGCGGCGCTGAAACAGGAGTACGAAGCGAAAGGAAAGGACGTGCTTCTCGTCGACGCCGGCGATGCCATACAGGACCATAATTTAGTTAATCTGAGTCAGGGCGCGACGGCTATCGCCTTTATGAACGCTGCAGGCTACGACGCCATGACGCTGGGAAATCACGAATTCGACTACGGCCAGGACGTAACCCTCGAACGGGCAGCGGAAGCGGACTTTCCCTTCCTCTCCTGCAATATCCTCGTCGACGCGACGGGAAAGCCCTTCGTCCGACCTTATACGATCGTTAAAAAAGGCGGCGTAACCGTCGGCATCATCGGCATCACGACGCCGGAAACAGCGGGGGCGACGAATCCGAAACACGTATACGGCCTGACCTTTTTAGACGGACAGGATTTGTATGATGCCGTGCAATCTAACGTGGATTATCTGCGCGGCGCCGGCTGCGATCTCATCGTGGCTCTGGGGCATGTGGGCAGCGAGCCGATCAGCGAGGGCCATCGATCTGACGACATCCTGCGCCACGTGCAGGGAATCGACCTCTTTATCGACGGTCATGACCATCGTGTGAAAAACTATCGTGTCGACGGGGTGCTGCTGGCGGCGACGGGCAGCCATTTAGCCAACATCGGCGTCGTTTCCTACGAGGATGGCCAGTGGCAGGAACAGAACCTTCCTTATGGAGCTTTTACCAAGGAAGATGAGGCCGTCAAAGCCTTAGTCGATGCGGCGGCAGCCGACGTACAGGCCGAATTATCCCGGCCTATCGGCGCGTCGGAGGTCGTGCTGGACGGCAGCCGGCCTAAGGTGCGGATGGAAGAAACGAACTTAGGTGACTTTATCGCCGACGCCGTCCTGTGGCAGGCCCGCATGGCGACGGCCGCAGAGGGGACGAATATCGACGGAGCTATCGTCAACGGCGGCGGCCTGCGCGCGTCTATCCCGGCCGGCGCAGTGACCCAGGGTGCCGTTCAAGGCGTGCTGCCCTATCGGAACCAGGTGTGCGCCGTAACCATGACAGGCCAAACCTTGCTGGAACTCATGGAAGCGGCGACGGCGGCGGCTCCCTATCCGGCGGGGGCCTTCCCCCAGGTTTCGGGCATCGAAATGACGGTCCGTACGGATATTCCCTTCGCGAAGGGGCGGGTCTACGGAAATGGAAAATACTACAAGCCGGTAAAGCCCAGGCAGCGCGTGACGATTCACCGCGTCGGCGGTAAGGCCTTTTCTCCCGACGCGGTATATACGATAGCCACGTATGAATTCGTCAGTCGCGGCGGCGACGCCTACGGCGTCCTGGCTGAGCCGGGAAAGGCTGAGACGAAGTATGTCGGCTATACCGACGCTGAAGCCGTCGTCCACTACATTCAGGACGAGCTGCAGGGGCGGATCGGGACGGAATACGCCGCGCCGCAGGGACGGATCCAGCTGCAGCCTTAGTTGGATTTGCAGCGCCCCTGCAGAGGGCGCATCGATGCGAGAGGATGAATATGGCAAAAATCGCGTTAACCTTAGAGCAGAAAATTAAATTATCCCAGATGCAGCGCCTGACCATTCAGATGATGACTCTGCGGGGACAGGATTTGGTGGAATTTCTTCACGAAAAGGTGACGGAAAATCCCCTGCTGGATATTCGCTATCCCGACGTGCGGCCCAAAGCTGGCGGCGGTGCGGAAAAGCCTATCGACAATATCCGCAGCAGCGGCGACTCACTGGAGGAAAAGCTCATGAAAGAGCTCCGCGTCCAGTCCGTTTCCAAAAAGGTGATGCTGGCTGCCGGGCTGGTCATTCAGTCTCTTGACGAGAAAGGCTTTTTCGCCGCCGCTTTGGAAGATATCGGCGTCGATTACGGCTTGTCTGTCGCCGATATGGAAGCGGGGCTGCGGCTGGTCCAGACCTTCGATCCGCCGGGCGTCGGCGCACGGACAATACAGGAAGCGCTGCTGATTCAGACGCGCCGCCGGAAGGACGCGCCGGCAGGGGCAGAGGAATTGCTGATGAATCACTACGACGACTTCATCCGCGGCCATTGGAAGCGGCTGGAAGAACAAATGGGTTTGTCGCCGGAAGGGCTGGGCGAATCCGCCATTTTTTGAAGAAGCTGGCCCTGCAGCCGGCCGCGCCGGCCGACGAGCGGACGGAATTCGTGCGGGCCGATATAGAAATCCTCTGTGATGAAGAGGGACATCTGACGGTGCGGTCTCTGGAAGACCTGCCGGATGTATTTTTCCGTGACGATTTGTATACGGCTTATGGTAAGGACGGCGATAAGGCGACGCAGGTTTTTATCCGCAAGGCCAAGCGGCAGTTTTTGGATTTACAGACAGCCCTGGCGTACCGCCGTCAGTCAATTTTTACAGTCGTGGAGCATATAGTAAAGGAACAGGGCGAACATTTCCTCCATGGCGGCAGCCTGCGTCCTTTGACTCAAAAAGACATCGCTGCGGCGACAGGGCTCAGCGCGGCGACGGTGAGCCGCGTCTGCCGCGACCGCTACGCCTTGTTTCGCGGCCGCATCTATCCAATTCAGTCTTTTTTGGCCCACCATTACCGCTGCGATAGGGAGCGGGACGGCAGTATTTCCGACAAGGCTATCATGGAGAAAATGGCGCGGCTTATTGCGGAAGAAGACTGTCGGCGTCCCTGGTCTGATCAGGATTTAGCCGATTACTTCAGCCAGCAGTCCGTGCACGTGGCACGGCGGACGATTACGAAATTTCGATTTAAAATGAATATCCCCAACAGCCGCATGCGAAGGAGAATGAAGGAATAATCTTCGCCATGCATGTAAAAAACAGCTGCCGCATATCATCGTATTTGATATGCGGCAGCTGTTTTGTCATATATCGATTATTTTGTAATGGGATGGATACGTTTGACAATATACGTGCTCAGGAGAATGCCCAGCAATGCGAAGACTGCCATGACCGTAAAGACGATTTGGTAGCCGGCGATGCCTGCGTGGGAGTCTAAGATGGAGCCGTATACGGCATACATGAATGCGCCGGGGAGGTACCCGACGAAGGAGGCCATGGACATGGCTGAGCCGGTAATTTCGCGGGGGACGTTGACTTCGTCCATCGGGGCGAAGAAGACGGCGCGCATGCTGTAGACGCAGGCGCTGATGACCAGGGAAATGACGATGCCGGCCCAGATGCCGAGGGCTTCATGGGGGAGATAGGCGAAGGCTGCGAGGACGACGCCTGTCGCGAGGAAGCCAACCCGCAGGTATTTCGTCGGGGAATGAAGGACTTTGTCGGAGATCAGACCGCCGATAGGACCGCCAACCATTTTCAGGCCGTATTGGTTAATGATGCCGTATACGCCGACCAGCGCTGCCGGAAGGGCATAGGCTTCATTCAGGAAGGGGATAAAATACGTAATACCGCAATATACGCTGTAGACTAGGAAGATATTGCACGATACGAGCCAGATATTTTTGTTTTTCAAAGCCTGTACGGCGCCCTGCCATGCCTGCTGATTTTTGCTGACTGATTCGCTTTGCGCTGTCTTGTCTTGTTTTGCGTCAGGTTCTAATAAGAAATACATGACAACGCCGATGACGCCGGGGACGGCCGCGTAAAACAGGATTGCCGCGCGCAGCCCTTCGGCCGTACTTCCTAAGGCAGAGAAAATACCTAAGGCGCAGAATGCGACGAGGGTGTCTACGAGACCGCGACCGGCTTCCATGATGCCGAACATGCGGCCTTGCTCTTCGCGGGTTCCCAACAGGCGGACCGTTTTAAGCATCGTCGGCCAGTAAAGCATGTCAGCGCAGACTGCCAGCAGACAGTAAATGAGCAGAAAGGACGTATACGATGGGAACGTAGAAAGCCACAACCCGCAAAGGCAAATGCCAAGTAATGCCAAAGGAATCATTATTTTTTTCGACACCCGGTCGGTCAAATAGATAGAAGCCAGGAAGCCGAAGGTGGAAATTAAGCCGGCGACGCTCATCGCTGCGCCGATCTGCGTGTGGGATAATCCCATGAAGTCCTGCATCGGTACGTAGAAGGCATCTTTTAAAAAGCCGAGCTTGTAAATCGTGCCGGCTCCCAGCACCAGGGTACCAAAGGATATCCATTTTTTGTCTAAGCCTGCTTTCTTCGGGCGCATTACCGCTTGTTCAGCCATTTCTGAATCACTCTCCGTATCAAGTAAGTATAGATAATCTTAAAGGAATGTCGTTGTCGTGTCGAACAGATTTGACACCTTTAGTATATGTGTGAAAATGTGTAATGTCAAGTCAAAATATGTAATTATTTGGCAAAATAAAAAGTAAATGCGTTGCAAATTGTGGCAAAATGTGTTAAGATACTATCAGAACAGATTTGGTGAACGCGGACAGAAGGAGAGATAGATATGCTGTCTGAACAACGATATAAGATCATAATGGATTTGTTGGAACAAGAGCCGATTGTCAAAAACAACGCCTTGTGCAAGCTGATGTCGACGACGAGGGAAACGGTCCGGCGGGACTTGATGACCTTGGAAGAAAAGGGGCTGCTCAAGCGCATCCGCGGCGGCGCCATGAAGATTTCCAAAGGGGCCGCGCCGTCGGCGTACGAATCGTTTCACGAGCGCAAACAGAGCCAGGTGGTATATAAAGAACATATCGCCAAGGAAGCGGTGAAGCTGATTCAGGACGGCCAGGTCGTGGCCCTGGATTCGGGGACGACGGCCCTGCTGCTGGCAAGGGAGCTGAAAGGCCGGTTCCGGTCTTTGACCGTCGTGACGAATTCCCTGGCCATTACGAACGAGCTGGCCGGCGCGTCGGGCATAGAGCTCATCGTGACGGGCGGCGTATATAAAGAAGATGAAGAGGCTTTTTTATCTGATTTTGCCAGCCTGATATTTTCAAAAATCCACGTCGATATTTTCTTTTTGACTACCTGCGGCATTTCAGTAGAAGCAGGCGTTACGTATCAGCGAATGGACGAAATCCCGGTCCAGACCAAGATGATGAAGGCGGCGGACTGCACGATCGCCATCGTCGACAGCTCGAAGCTGGGCGTCAATTCCCTGGTGCGCATGTGCGGCATCGAAAGCATCGCCGCCCTGGTTACCGACGTCGGTATTTCTGCCGAGCAGAGGCGGCGTTTTGAAAAAGCCGGCGTACACGTCGTCGTAGCGCCGGAAAGGAGCGAATAAGTGATGAAGGAACATGTAGAACATACTAGAAAGCCCAGCGTTTTATTGGTGTCCGTCGACGCCTTAAAGCCGGAATTTCTCTTTGAACAGGAACGATTAGGCATTTCCCTTCCGTTTCTTACGTCGTATTTTCTGAAGGGCGGGCGCGTCGCGCCGAAGGGCATGAAAAGCGTCTTCCCGCCTTTTACCTATCCGTGTCACCAAAGCATGATTACGGGAACGAACCCCGTGACTCACGGCATCGTCAACAACGCCGTATTCGACCCGTCGTCGCGCCATAAGGGCGCGTGGCACTGGTTTGCCAACAAGCGGGTGACGACCCTTTGGGAAGCGGCCCACCAGGCTGGCTACGTCGTAGGCAGCGCGGCCTTTCCGACCTCCGTCGGCGCCAAGGGCGATTACGTCGCGCCGGAATTCTGGTGGGACGGCACGGAAATGGACAGCGCCTTTATCGACGCCGTGTCGAAGCCGCAGGGCCTGATTGCCGAAATGGAAGCAGATATCGGCCGCTACGCCGGCGGGTTGGATTTGTCCGACGACGGCGACGACCAGCGGTATAAGGCGGCGGCATGGCTGCTGCGGAACAAGCTGGGGCCCTGCCAGGCCGAAAAGCCCTTCTTCCTGACGGCGTATTTCGCCAGCTTCGACGAAAGCGCCCATCAGTTCGGCGTATACAGCGCGGAAGCGGCCCGCAGCCTGGAAAAGATCGACGCCATGGTCGGCATGCTGGTCCACGAGGCCGAAGCCGTTACGGGCGGCCGCCTCGTCGTCTGCGTCGTATCTGACCACGGCACGCTGGACAATACCCACACGGTCTATCCCAACGTATTGCTGCGCCAGGCCGGGCTGATCGAATGCGACGATACGGGCCGCGTTACCGATTGGAAAGCGTACAGCCAGCGAGCCGGCGGCATTTGTGAAATCCGCCTGGCCCGCAAGGACGACGAAGCGTCTCGGAAGATACTGGACGGCGTCATGAGAGAGCTGGCCCAGGACGGACGGAACGCCATCATGGCCGTCCTGACCGGCGAAGAAGCGCGGGCCCGCGGCGGCTTCCCCGACGCCGACTACGTGTTGATTTCCCATAAAGGGTACGAAATACGGGACGACGCGGACGGCAAGTTTATCCGTACGGAGCTGACGCAGAAGGCGCAGCACGGATATAACGAGGAATTTCCCGAAATGCGGGCGTCCTTCCTGCTGGCCGGCGAGGGCGTCGAAGAAGGCGTCGTCGACGACATGCGCCTCATCGACGTCGCGCCGACGCTGGCCGCCCTGATGGGGGCCGAGCTTCCCGACGCGGAAGGCCGTAACGTATTGGCATAAGGAGAACGAACGTGGCAGATATAGAAATCTTTGTGAAGCAAGCTGCCGATTTGCTGTGGGGCGACTGGCTCCTGTGCGCGCTGCTGGGACTGGGCCTGGTCTATACGGTCATGACGGGCTGTATTCAGCTGCGGTTTCTCTGCTATATCCGGCGGGGGCTGTTTCAGCGCCCTTCGCAGAAGGACAGCACGGCGAAGAAGGGCTGCACGTCCGTCCAGTCGCTGTGCGCCTCCCTTGCCAGCTGCGTCGGCAGCGGCAACATCGTAGGCGTTTCGACGGCCATCTTGTACGGCGGCCCCGGCGCGTTGTTTTGGATGTGGGCGGCGGCCTTTCTGGGCATGGCTACGAAGTTCGGCGAAATCGTCATGGGCGTCCGCTATCACGGCGAAGACCGGCAGGGAAATATTACGGGCGGTTCCATGTACTACATTTCCCAGGGCCTGCAGTGGCGCAAGGCCGGCGTCGCCGTCGCCGTGTTCCTGTTCATTCAAAACTGCGGCGCGACGCTGATCCAGTCCAATACGATCGCCCAGGTCATGAAAGAGGCCTTTTATCTGCCTGTCGGCGCGACGGCCCTGCTCGTGGCCGCCCTGATGTTCTTCATCATCAGCGGCGGGTTTAAGCGGCTCATATACATCGCCCAGCGCATCGTGCCGTTTATGGCCGGATTGTATTTGGCGAGCGGCCTGGTCGTGTTCGTTGTGCATCTGGATGCCGTGCCGGCTATGTTTCAAGCTATCGTGTCCCACGCCTTTGCCTGGGAGGCCGGAGCCGGCGGCGTGCTGGGCTATACGATGAAAGAAGCCATGCGCTACGGTGTAGCCCGGGGTCTGTATTCCAACGAAGCTGGTGAGGGCACGGCTCCCGTCCTTCACTCGGCGGCACAGGTAGACCATCCGGTCCGGCAGGGCTTCTATGGTATCATCGAAGTATTTGTCGACACCTTTTTAATCTGCAGCGCGACGGGCATCGTCGTATTGCTGACCGGCGCGGCACAGTTTCACGACAACGCCGCGACGCTGACGGCTGTAGCCTTTGATTCCGTCGTGCCCGGCATGCGGTATATCATGTATTTCAGCTTGATATTATTCGCCGGCACGTCTATTATGAACCAGTGGTATTTCGGCCATGTCAGTCTTACGTTTTTGAAGAAAGAATCATGGGATTCCCTGTATCGGTATGCCTTTCCTGTCCTCATCGTCATCGGCAGCTTGGGAACGATACAGTTGGTCTGGTCCATTCAGGATATTGCGCTGGGATTGCTCATCATTCCCAATATCGTCGCGATGCTGTTTTTGTCGCCGGAAGTTCGGCGTCTTACGAAGGAATTCTTAGACCCGGCTAATGGGTATATTGCAAAAAGAGGAGAATAAACAACATGAACACAGATGTCAAGAAATATATAGAAACGGTACCGGCTGTAGCGAAAGCCGCCAAATTGGAAGAAGTTTTCTGGATCAATCCGAAGAAGGAAGAACAGAAAAACTGGCATATTACGGCTGTGTCGCCTGAAGACATACAGGATGCGGCAGCCCGCCTCCAACGGTTTGCTCCTTATTTGGAAACGGTATTTCCCGAGCTCAAGGCCAGCGGCGGCATCATCGAATCGGAACTTCGGGATATTCCGAAGATGAAAGACTTTTTGAACCGTTCCTACGAAGCCGGCATTCAGGGAAGCCTGCTTCTCAAGATGGACAGTGATTTGCCTATTTCCGGATCGGTCAAGGCCCGGGGCGGCATTTACGAGGTTCTGAAACACGCCGAAGAACTGGCAATAGAAGCGGGCAAGCTGAAAGAAACGGATAACTACGCCGTATTGGCGGAACCGGAATTTCGTCAATTTTTCAGTCAGTATACGGTGCAGGTCGGCAGTACAGGAAATTTAGGTATGAGCATCGGCATCATGAGCGCCCAGCTGGGCTTCCGCGTTATCGTTCACATGTCCGTCGACGCTAAGCAGTGGAAGAAAGATTTGCTCCGCAGCCGCGGCGTTACGGTCATTGAATATGAAGACAACTACTGCGCCGCCGTAGAACAAGGGCGGAAGAATTCCGATGCCGATCCCATGAGCTACTTCGTCGACGATGAAAACTCGAAGAACTTGTTCTTAGGCTACAGCGTGGCGGGCCGCCGTCTCCAGAAGCAGCTGGAAGCGATGCAGATTCCTGTAGATGCCGAACATCCCTTGTTCGTCTATATTCCCTGCGGCATCGGCGGCGCTCCCGGCGGCGTCACCTACGGCCTGAAAGAAGTATACGGCGATAACGTTCACTGCTTCTTTACGGAACCGACTCATGCCTGCTGCATGATGCTGGGAATGGCGACGGGGCTTCACGACGGCATTTCCGTAGAAGATATTGGTATCGACGGCAAAACCGATGCTGACGGACTGGCTGTCGGCAGACCGTCGGCCTTCGTCGGCCGCGTCGTAGAGCCGCTGCTGTCGGGCATTGCGACGATTCAGGATGGGACGCTGTATGATTTGATGCGGGGACTCCTCGATACGGAAGGCGTATTTATCGAGCCGAGCTCATGCGCTGCCTTTGCTGCCTTCCTTCAGTCGGATTCGCTGCAGGAATATGTCCGTCAGGCCGGCCTCGAAGCCGTTATGGGACAGGCGACGCACATCGCTTGGGCGACGGGCGGCAGCATGGTGCCGGAAGACGTCCGCCAGGCCTATATCAACACGGGGATATAACATGGCTGCAACGGGAGTACCGAACGTCCTCGTTCTGGATATAGACGGGACGACGGTGACATCGCAAAAATGCGTAGACCCAGATACGAAAGATGCCCTGCTTCAATTACAGAAGCAGGGCATCCGCCTTATCCTGGCGTCGGGCCGGCCGCCTGAAGGCGTATATCCCATTGCCAGACAACTGCGTCTGCAGCAGTTCGGCGGATATATCGTGGCTTTTAATGGTTCGAAGGTCATAGAGTACAAGACGAAGCGCTGTTTGTACGAGCAATATCTGTCGAAGGAAACGCTGCGCTCCTTGTGGTATGACGCCCGCTGCTACGGCTTGGGCATCATGACGTACGGCAAGGGGAAAATCATTACGGCGTCTGAGCCGGACCCCTATGTCCGGGCTGAGTCGTCGTGGAGCCATATGCCTATCGTCCTTCACGAGGATTTTCTAAAGCACGCTCCCAAGACGATTTACCAGTGCCTGCTTACAGGAAAGCCGGAACAGCTCCAGGCCCTTAACCCGCTGCTGTCGAAATTGTACCTCGGCAAGGCGGAAGTATTCCATTCGGAACCGTCCTGTCTGGAAGTGACACCGTGCCGCGTCGACAAATCGCTGGGCCTTAAAAAGCTGTTCTGTCATTTGGATATCTCGCCGTCTCAGGTCGTGTGCTGCGGGGACAGCTACAACGACATCGGTATGCTGCGGTATGCCGGAGTCGGCGTGGCCATGGCCAACGCGCCGCAGGCCGTCAAGGAGTTCGCTGATTACGTTACCCAGTATTCCAATGACGAGCGCGGCATTGTAGAAGTCGTCCGCCGGTTTTTCCCCGCCGTACTGCCGGCATAATACAACATCCCCCTCTCAGACTGCGTGCCAGTCGGGAGGGGGAATTTTATTTGGAAAAATCGATTGAAGAGACGGGGCCTGCACGCTACAATAGACGTAGTACAGCAGCGGGAGGCGGAAGACATGAGACAGAAGCAGATTGCCATTATAACGGGCGCGTCCAGCGGATTAGGACGGGAACTGGCGGCATATCTTGATCGGAGCGGCGTCGATGAAATATGGGTAAACAGCCGGCGTGCCGAACGCTTGGAAACCCTTCGCCAAGGGATAAAAACGCCGATGCGGATCATTGCCGGAGACATCAGCGACGAGATGACGATAGGGGCCTTTCGGTCGGCTCTGGAAAAAGAGAACCCCGTCGTCGCCTATTACATATATGCCGCCGGGTTTGGAAAGATCGGTGCGGCCGGCAGCATTCCCTTGTCGGACCTGCGGCAGATGATAGGAGTCAACGATACGGCGGCCGTGACGCTGACTGAAGTCTGCTTGCCGTATATGGCCGCAGGAAGCCGCGTGGCTTTCATCTGCTCTGTCGCGGCCTTTCTGCCGATTCCGTATCTGAACGTATACGCCGGGACCAAGGCCTTTTTGTATCGCTACGGCCGGGCGTTGTCTGTCGAACTTGCGCCGCGGCGCGTCGGCGTTACAGTCGTATGCCCCTACTGGATTAGAGATACGGAATTTATCGCCGTTGCCAGACAAGGGGAAGATCAGCCTTATTTCAGACGCTTTCCCTTTGCGTCGTCGACGGCCTTTGTAGCGAAGACCGCCTGGGATGATTTACAAAAAGGAAAGGTCGTGTCGACGCCGGGCTGGGTTGCCAGTCTGATTCGCGTCGGCGCGAAGCTGCTGCCGTCGGCCCTCGTCATGAAGATAAGCCGTATCTTGTTTGGGTGATTTCAGCGTTCTGTTTTTATGGCGAAGAGAAAATATAATACATGTATGCACCAAATTATAGCGACGACAAGACTGGCTGGCCATGAAGCGTCCATGATCCATACGGCGAAAGCCATCATAATGGTAACAGTACTCATGATTACAGCCTTTGTTTTTAGCGGCATGGACTTCCTTTCTAGGAAATCTGCCAGATGCCTTTTGTATAAGTCCGACTTCCGAAACCAGCGATGCAGACGAGCCGACCCTTTGGCAAAACAAAAGAGCGTCAGCATATAAAAGGGAACCGTTGGCAGGATAGGAAGAAATATCCCGATAGTTCCTAATGCCAGAGACGCGAAGCCTAAGGCCAGCCAGCAGACGTTGACGAAACGGCGCCAGGGAGCGGCACGAAACGACGGCATGAGAAAATCACCCCATTCAACAGATAATAAAAATCAATTTTATCATATCGAAAGATGCGTATGCCGTCAAGAGAGAATCATAATCTATTGGACTGGGGGCGGTGTTGCTTCGGGCGGCTGGTTAGGAAGTTCCAAAGGGGGATGAAATATAAGTAACAAGCCAGGGGCACTGAGGCCAGGGGCGCGTCGATAATCGCCAGAAAGGCCGAGCAGGCGATAGACCAGGGGACGAGGGCGGAAATGACGATGACCGTGTTTTCCAGGTGAATAGCTAAGCGCTGCGGATCGGGTTCGACAGACTGGCAGAGCTGGTGCGTCAGCATGGTAGCCAGGGTTTGGTTGCAGGAGACCATTGAGGTGGCGACGGATGTGGCGATGATGGCGCCGAAGGGCGTCGCGCGCCGGCTCAGAGCCGCCATATGGCCCTGAATACGATGGAGGAACCCCGTGCCGGAAAACATGCCGGCGTAGCTGGAGGAAATACAGATGATGGCGACGACGTCGGTCATGGAAACGGCGCCGCCGCCGGATGCCAGGCGGGCCAGGGCCGGATTGGCGGGATGAAATCCCAACAGGCAGACCCTCAGGACTTCGAGGGGATTCATTTGCTGTGTGCCTACGGCAATAGCTGCGGCTGCCGCTGTACTGGCGATCATGATGAGCTTCACATCGACGTGCCGTGCCGATAAGATGATGACCAGGGCCGCCGGTATGAGAGTAATCCACGATAGGGTAAAGGCCTGTCGAAAGAGTCCGGCTGCGTCGTGATGGGCGCTGCCGTCTTGAAACAGCAGGCCCATAGCGGCATAAACGGCGCAGGTCAGGACGAACGGGATCATAGCTGTCTTGACCATGAGACGGCAGTTCGTAAAGATATCGGTCTTCGTAATGGCGGCGACGAGGAGGGCGCTCGTCGACATGGGGGAGCAGCGGTCGCCGAAATAGGCGCCGGCCATGATGGCTCCGCCGGAATACATGGGCGGGATATTCATGCTGTTGGCGATGGTCATGCAGATGACGCCGATAGTCGCCGCCGTGCCGAAGGACGTGCCGGTCAGGGCCGATACGAGGGCGCACAGCAGAAACGACGCCAGGAGGACGGCGCTGCCGTCGCACCATTGGGACGCATGGTACACGATATATGGGATAGTGCCGCTGACGCGCCAGGCCGCCGTCAGCATGCCGACGAGAATCAAGGTGACGATGACGTTTTTGGCCGTTTTGACGCCTGAGACAGCCAGACGGGCCATTTCTGAAAAGGGATGTCCCGTTTTTACGCCGTAGCTGAAAAACAAGAGGAAGCCTGCCAGCAAGGCGAGAATCAACGATTTCCCTGACGCCAGGCAGGCGATGAGAGCGGCGGAAAAGGCGGCTAATATCCATAGTTCCATCGATGGGAACCTCCTTTGTCGTAGGTCTTGGTTATAGTGTAATCTTCTTTGTAGTGTATGGCAACGTTTCGCCGCGCCGTATCTTTTATGATGAATCTAGGCATACATTTGTATTTTTGATATACTGAGGCTGTAACGACGATTCGATAAGGGGGACGCGCCATGATTCGCTTTATATTTCTCTGCCTCGGCAGGCTGCTCGTATATCGCCGGGCTGTGCTGACGGCCTTTGCCTGGATTGCCCGCTTCGGCTACTTGGCCTACGTTTTGTACGGCCTTGTCGAGTGGTTCCGGCCCGGCCGCATGGCCGACACCCTGTACCGCCGCCGGACTCTGCTGTACTGCCTGTTTTCCGTAGGGCTGGGCTCGGCCGTATCGTTTGTCATCGGGCGCATTTGGAGCCGTCCCCGTCCCTTTGTCCGCCATAGAGGGATATCCTCCCTCATTCCTCATAAGGATAACGCGTCCTTTCCGAGCAATCACGCTATGAATTCCATGGCCGTAGCCCTCATGTTATTGAGCCGAAAGAACTGGATGGGCCTTCCCTTTTTAGCCGGCAGCGTCGTATTAGGCGCTTCGCGCGTCGTCTGCCGCCTTCATTATGTCAGCGACGTGGTAGGCGGTTTTGCCATCGGCGCGGTCAGCGCCTGGGTTATTCGGCGCAGCGCCGCCGCTAAGGAGGCGGCGACGTACGTTCTCTGGCTGTACGACGGCCTCGCCGGGGCGATGGCCGCCTGGCGCAGAAGATGGTGACGGACGGCCGAATTTCAGCGATATGGCTGCGCTGCCGGACAATCAGAAAAGAAAATTTTTATGCAAAAATCCCGTTCCCCCATGGCAAGGCATGGCCGGAACGGGATTTCTTTTTTAATCTAATTTTAATTTTCGCCTAATCTTATTTTAATCTTTCTTTTCCGGTGTGAACTTTGTAGAAAGGATATGACCGACGAACAAGGCGATGGCGCCGATGAAGCATACGAGGCCGAGGATATCAGCCGTGCTCTTGAAGTCTTTGCCGACGAGGGCCAAGGGGTTTTCGCTGCCGCCGGAGGTGACGGAAACGACGATGAGCAGGGCGATGATGACGCCCATAAGGCTTTCGCCGACGATGAGGCCCGACGCGAAGAGTACACCGCGGTGGCTGCAGGCTTCTACGTCTTCTTCTTCATGGCCCGGGCTGCGGAGAGCCGCTCTGGCCTTGAGGTGCTTATGTACGAAGTAGCCGATAACCGAGCCGATGACCAGGGGGATTTCCAAGGTCGGCGGCAGGTAAATGCCCATGCCTACGGCCAGCGGCGGCAGGGCCAGGGCTTTTGTATTTTTCGTCAGCAAGAGGTCGATGATGATGACGACGATGCCGACGCCGATACCTAAGAGGATGTAATCCCAGTCGAGGCTGGAACTGAAAATCCCCTGGGCGATGGTCGTCATGAGGGTTGCCTGCGGAGCCGATAAGGCCTGGGACGGGTCCATGCTTTCGCGGGGCAGGGCGCCGGTGAAGCCGTAGGCCTGATAGAGCAGGTTCAGTACGGGAGCGATGGCGATGGCGCCGATGATCGAGCCCAGGATGAGGGCTACCTGCTGTTTCCACGGCGTAGCGCCTACGATATAGCCTGTCTTGAGGTCCTGCAGGTTGTCGTTGGAAATGGCGGCGATGCTGACGATGACGCTGGTGATGAAGATCGCCAGGGCTGTAGCGAATTTCGTGCCTTCTGCTGTTTCAAAGACGCCGAAGGACGTGCTCAGGGCGAAGACGACGAGGGACGATACGATGATGCCCAAAATGCCGATGCCGGAAATCGGGCTGGCTGAGGTGCCGATTAAGCCGGCCATGTAGCCGCAGGCAGCGGCGACGAAGAAGCCCATGAGGACGGCGACGATAATGCCGACGACGATGTAAGTAATCGTGACGGACATGGGAAGGCCTGCGGCGCCTACGAAGGAGTAGAACGTGATGAACAGGCCGACGAGGATGGCGATGAAGACGATGGCGATGGATTTCGGCGTCATGTCGATATCCGTGTGATGAAGGGCCTTCTTTTCTGCCGTATCGTTATCGCGGATCGCGCTGATAGACATCTTAATGCCGTCGATAACCGGTTTTGCCAGGCGGATCAGCGTCCATACGGCGGCGATACCGATGCAGCCGGCGCCGATGAAGCGGACTTTCTGCGCCCAGATCTGGCTGGCGAAATCGGCGGCAGCCTGACCTTCAGCCGGCGTGAGGACGCTGGTCAGATAAGGGACGAAGACGACCCATGCCAGAAGTGTACCAACTAAGATGGCGATACCGCTGGCAATGCCGATGAGGTAACCCGCACCGAGGAGGGCCATGGAAAAGCCCAAAGGCAGCTGCGTTGTCGCCGTCTTGCCGAGGGCAATCCAATAGCTGAATTCAGACGACAAGATGTGGAAGCCATTGGCGCAGAGGCTGAACAAGCCGGCCAGCGCCGTGCCGGACACGATATCCTTCATGCCCGTTTCCTTCTTGCTCGTATCTTCGTGAGCTGCTTCGGCCTGGCGGATGTCGCTGCCGACCTTCAGGATTTCAGCGGCGGCCCGGCCTTCCGGATAGGGCAGGTCGCTGTTGACGACCATAGCCCGCCGCAGCGGAATGGTAAACAGTACGCCTAAGGAACCGCCGCAGGCGCACAGGAGCAGCGTTTCCCAGAAGGGGAAGCCCTGCCAGTAGCCGAGCATGAGCAGGCCTGGCAGGATGAAGATGATGGCCGACAAGGTGCCGGCAGCGGAAGCCTGCGTCTGGACCATGTTGTTTTCCAGGATGTTGGAATGCTGGAACATGCGCAGGATTGCCATGGAAATGACGGCGGCCGGAATGGACGACGAGAACGTTAGGCCGACCTTTAACCCCAGATAGACGTTGGACGCCGTGAAGATGACCGTAATCAGCGCGCCGAGGAGCATGCCGCGGACGGTCAATTCAGGCAGGTTGGGGTAGTTTACCGTCATGTTTGGTTTTGAGTCCATGATGGAAACCTCCTTCAAAAAAGTATAGATAGATTTGACCATATATTATGACAATTCTTCACATATAGTATACTAGATTTTTATAGATTCGTCACATCGGCCCGCCAAGGGAAGGTTTCTTTATATGCGGGAATAAATAGACGGTTTTTGATGATTTTTATACAACGTAAAACGATAAATCAGGCGAAAATCTTGCGCATACGTGGTATAATAAAAAGTAATGAATTTACGTGCTCTATGAGGCGATTAAAGGAGGAACTACGTGATGAAAGATAACGAAATTATCGAAGGCGTGTTGAAGGAATTTGCCGGCCTTGCCAAATGCCCACGGCCGTCGCGCCATGAAAAAATAGTCAGCGACTACATCGTAAAGCGCTTGGGAGAGCTGGGCATTACCCAAGTCGTACAGGACGACGTATACAATGTCATCGCCGACGTACCGGCCACGCCGGGCTGTGAAGACCTGGCATTGACCATTGTACAAGGACACATGGATATGGTCTGCGTGGCCAAACCCGGCGTGGACTACGACCCCTTGACTAGTGAAATCAAGCTGGTCCGCGAAGGCAACATCCTGCGCGCCGACGGCACGAGCTTAGGCGCCGACGACGGCATTGCCGTGGCCGTCGCGCTGTACCTGATTCAGCAGCCCGACGTGCAACACGGCCCGCTGCGCCTCATCTTCACAGTCGACGAAGAAACGGGCATGACCGGCGCGACGCACTTAGACCCGAAATATGTGCAGGACGCCAAATACGTCCTCAACTGCGACTCTGAATACATCGACGTTTTGTGCGTCGGCTCTGCCGGCAGCGTCCATACGCATTTTTACCGCACCTTGACGCGGCGTCAGCCTCAGGGAGCGAAAGCCGTCGCCGTCATGACCAAGGACTTTGTCGGCGGCCATTCGGGCGAAACGATCAACGCCGGCAAGAGCAACGCCATCAAGGCGCTGGCTCATACGCTGCGCCGTTTGACCGACGCCGGTATCGCCTATGAATTGGCATCCATCGACGGCGGCGTAGCGGCAAACGCTATCCCGTCGTCGGCAGAAGCCCTTCTCGTCCTTCCGGATGCCGATACGGCGGTCGTCCAGGCAGTGCTGGACGAAGCGAAGGCGGAACTGGATTTGGTGTACGGCGAAGTAGAAAAGACGGCGGCCATCGTCATGGAAGACCGGCCCATGCCGGAAACGGTATTGGCTGCCGACGACGCCAAGGCCGTCGTACAGCTGCTCCTCATCCTTCACTGCGGCGTGTTTGCCATGAACCAGACCTTGCCCAAGCTGCCGGACTTATCAGCCAACGTCGGCACGATTCGGACGGAAGAAGAACGCGTTGCCATTCAGTATTTCCCCCGTTCGTCCTCCGACGCCCGCCTGCGCGAGTTCATGCAGGTACTGCCCGTATACGGCGAGCTGACGGGCTGCACCGTCGACATCGCCTCGCCTGAACCGGCATGGACGGAAAATCCCCGCAGCCAGCTTCTGCCCATCATTTCGGAAGTATATACGGCTGAAGCAGGCCATGCTCCCCGGGTGGAAGCGATGCACGGCGGCTTGGAAACAGGCTATTTCTACGCCATGAATCCCAATCTCGATATCGTATCGGTCGGCCCGACGACGCACGCCATCCACAGTGCCGACGAATCGCTCGAGCTCGATACGGTAGCCTTATTGGTCCGCATCATCGCCGGTACGCTGCCGAAATTGAAATAAACGAACTCATTACACTGTCGCATCGTCTGGTGCGGCAGTTTTTTTGTAAAAAACTCAGCCTCCTCCATGAAACTTTTTTATAGCAGCTTTTTATCGTTTACGAAATCAATGGCATAGGGTATGCTTAAGGTAACGACACTACTTTTTAAGGAGGCGATGGAGATGAAAGTTATGCGAAATAAAGACGGAGGCTTTGGACGACGTTCCATCTTTTTGCTGCAGGGCTGCCTTATGAAAGCTGCTGCGGCAGCTGCCCTGACGGCGGGTATGGCTGTCCTGCCGGTCAGTGCAGCCGAAGGGGATCTTCTGCCTGCGCCGAAGGTAGTCACGGCCTTGGCCTATGAGAAGGAGGACAGGGACATCGCTGTTTCCGTGAAAATTCCTGAAATACACTGGGGGCCTTCTGTCTCCGCTGCCCGGCAGAAGCAGGTAAACGCCGGCATACGCCGCTTGTGCGAGCAGTATGCTGAAGAAGCAGAAGACTGGGCCCGGCAGTACCGTAAGGCCTTTTTGGAAACAGGCGGCAGCGAAGAGGAATGGAAAGACCACGGCATAGCGGTTTCCGTCAGGTACGAAATCCTGGCGCAGACAGACAACTACTTATCCCTGAGAATTATGGGAACAGACAACTGGAGCCGTGCCCACTATCGGGCGAAATACTATACCTTCGACTGCCAAACGGGAAAGACCGTCACGCTGAAAGATATTTTGGGAGACGAATATCAGACCATTGCCGACGTCAGCATCCGGCGGCAGATGGATCACCGCTGGAACGGCGGGGCTTCGTACGGGACCTTTACGGGCATAGATGAGGACACGCCCTTTTACATCAATGAAAAGGGCAACCCCGTCGTCGTCTTTTCCGCTTATGAAATCGCTCCAGGCAGCGAGGGACGGCCGGAATTTGAAATCATCAGGCCCTATGCCGTCGACAGCCTGTCCGAATTGACAGGGCTGCTGGGGATGAACGATGAGGACACGTCGCGGCTCTTTGGCGGCGGCCGGGAAAATTGGTCGGCAGACCGCACGTTTTTCGTCGGCCGGACCTATGAAATCATGCTGCATGGACAGCCTTGCCGCCTGTTTACGATCTGCAGCAGGGATAAGATTGTAGAGGCCGTATCCTTGTGGGTCATAGGCGGAGAACGGCCTGTGACGGAAAGGGACGCTGCGGCATGGGCTGCCTATGTCACGGCCATGATGGGGACGGAGCCGACGCTGGACCCTGACATTTCCGAAGGCGGAAGCCGCAATCGCCGCTGGAATGCGAAGGAACTCATTGCCGTCATGCACCAGATGCCGGATATCCTTACGATTTCCATCCAGCCGGCTGTCGGAGAGCTGCATTGACGCTGACTCCTGAGGAGAAAGATTGCTGCATAACTGCTATATGTCAGACGTGAAAAAACGCTGCCGCGCCAAGAGCCTTTCCTGACGCAGCAGCGTTTCTGTATATTAAAATATAATTTATCTTTCTTTGGAACGAATCTGCTCCATCTGCCTGTACGAGAACACGCCGGTCCGGCCGATGAGGGCGTAGTACAGGGGAATGGCCGCCAAGGCGATGACGGCGGCCCCGAAGTAGACGCTGGAAAACCCGTAGGCCGGCACGAGGCTTCCCAGCATGTAAGGCCCGACGCCGACGCCCAGGTCGACGAAGATGAAAAAGGTCGACGTGGCCAGGCCGATGTGGTCTTCCGGCACGCCGTGGATTGCCAGGGCCTGTCCGGACGAGGTGACGGTGCTGTAGCTGAGGCCGAGGAGCATGCCGCCGATGGCAAAGAGGGCATTGCTTTCAGCAAGCCCGACGGCAGCCATGCACAGGGCTAAGATGGCCAGCGTCGGATACATGACGGCGTCGCCGCCGTGGTGGTCCAGAAAGCGGCCGATAATGGGCCGGCTGAAAAACGACGTGACCGAATAGGTACAGAAGAAAATGCTGCCGGCAATGGCCAGATTCAGGGAATTCGTATAGGCGCCGATGAAGCTGAGCACCGTAGAATAGCCGATGCCGCAGAAGAAGGAAATGATGGAAATGGGCAGGGCCTGTACGGAAATGAAGCTGTCCCAGCGCAGGGATTTGAGGGCCGCCCTGTCGGCTGCCGTACAGACGTGCTCCGGCGAATGGATGGCGGCAGCCAAGGCAAAGGTCAGCACGGCCAGGCCGATGCACACGTACACGTTCAAGTAGTAGTTTCCGCCGCTGCACAGGGTCATGCCTAAGAAGGGGCCCGCCGCCGAAGCCAGCGTGTTGCCCAAGGCGTAGTAGCCGATGCCTTCGCCGCGCCGCTTCGGCGGGACGATGGCCCCGACGATGGTGCTGGCCGCCGTGGCGGATATGCCGTAGGCCGCGCCGTGGAGGCAGCGGATGACCAGAAAGGCCGTCAGCGAGTGGACGGGGAAATACAATAAGAGTCCCGCCATGTAAATGCCCGTGCCGACGAGGAGGGCCTTCTTGCGCCCTAAGGCGTCGATGACATGGCCTGTGACGATGCGGGACGATAAGGCGCCGATGATGAAGATGCCCGACGCCAGCCCGGCCTCGCTGACCGTCGCATCCCAGGTGTGGATGGCAAACTGGGTCGACCACAGCATGAGCTGGTACATGATGACGTAGAGGAGAAAGTTGATGCATACATCGATGGTAAAATCTTTAGTCCATAGTCTGTCGCGCACGACAAGACCTCCTTTGCAAGACGCCCCAGGGGACGACGGAAGCTTTTAAAAGAGATATTTCGTATCGTAGCTCAGATCCATATACTGGGCGATCGTTTCGTCGTCGAAGCCGTATTCTTCCGATTTGCGCATCCACGAACCGACGCGCATCTGCATCTTCTTTTTGGCCGTCACCGGCTCTTCGTACTCGATGCGCAGCATACGGGCCGCTTCCGATTTGTCTTCGACGCGGACGAAGAGGCCGTGGCGGAAGGTCAGCTCGTAGACCTTGCGGAAGGCGTGGGGCAGCTGAAAGCCGAAGGGGACGAAATACTTGTCGATGAAGCCATTTGCGATGAGGATGGAGCCAGAGTAGTCCATGACGTGATTCAGGTCGTACTTCAGGTCTCCTGCCGGCGAGTTGAAGGGGACGGGCTTTACGCCGTCAATGGCCGGCGGCTCCATGCCGTTGTTGTTGGTCAGCAGCTTGTGAAGGGTCAGCATTTTCTCGTCGTTAAAGCCGAAGATAGCCGTGTAGCCCCGCAGGCACGCTTCGTTGTACATGATGGGATGCAGGCCGAACTCTTCGATATTGAAAAAATCTTCTACGTGTTCGACGGCGACGATGCTGAGCTTGAAATCGGCGAAGTCGAAGCCGTCAAAAAACTGAGCGCGCATGGCAGTACCTCCTGTCTATGATGCGCCGGCTCCATTCGGGGGGCGCGAGTTTAATCGGCAAATACCGGGGCGTTGTTTTCAAAGCGGGCGATGCGGGCCAGCGATTCGACGCGCAGGCCTTTGGATTCCAAGGTCTGCCGGCCGCCCTGGAAAGTCTTTTCGACGACGATGCCGATGCCGGCGACGGAACAGCCCGCCTGGGCGGCGATCTCGGTCAGGCCTACGGCAGCGGCGCCGCTGGCCAGGAAATCGTCGATGATGAGGATGGATTCGCCGGCGTGGAGATAGGATTTACCGATAGACGCCGTATACGATTCTTCCTTCGTATAGGAATAAATCGACGCCGTGTACTGCTCGCCGCTCGTCAGGAGCGATTTCTTTTTGCGGGCGAAGACGACGGGCCGGTTGTTCATGGCCAGCGATACGGCGTAGGCTACGGCGATGCCGGACGATTCGATGGTGACAATGCGGTCTACAGGGACATCCTGAAATAGACGGGCAAATTCCTGGCCGACGTGGTTGATGAGCGTCGTGTCGATTTGCTGATTTAAAAAGTTGTCTATCTTTAAAATACGGTTGTCGATGATGATGCCGTCCTGCAGGATGCGCTGTTTCAATTCGTCCATTACGAACCCTCCTAGTAATTATGAAAGTCAAATGTAAACGTACACGTTTAGAATAGTAACAGTCTAATACGAAACCCCAGTCAAGTCAATAATAGAGCTGAATTTCTAATTTACTTATGGAAATAAAACAGGTATACTAGGGGTAGCATTCGATTATGTATATCTTTTTAGGGAGGTCATGACATGCAGTCTATTCGACGTTTGTATGTTGCCAAAAAAGGCGTGTTTGCCGATGAAGCAAAACGCATGCTTGCTGATTTACAGGAAAACCTGCTTATCAAGGGGTTGACCGATATTAACATATTCCACCGCTACGACGTGGCCGGCTTGGACGACGCCGCCTTCGAAGCGGCGAAAACCATGATTTTCTCCGAGCCCCCGGTAGACGCCGTATACGATGAACTGCCTGTCAAAGAAGGCGACACGGTGCTGGCTATCGAATACCTGCCCGGCCAGTACGACCAGCGCGCCGACTCGGCCATGCAGTGCCTGCAGATGCTGACGATGCAGAACGACAGCCTCGTCCGCACCGCCCGGGTCGTCGTATTGTCGGGAGACTTGTCCGACGAAGACGTCGCCGCCATCAAGCATTACTGCATCAACCCCGTCGAAGCCCGCGAAGCGTCCCTCGACCCGGTAGACACCCTGGAAATGGCCTGGGAACAGCCGGCAGACGTCGCCGTCATCGAAGGCTTTACGACGATGGACGACGCCGCGCTGAAGGAATTGTCGGCCCACATGGGCCTTGCCATGAGCTTCGACGACTTGAAGTTCTGCCAGACCTATTTCGGCGAAGAAGAAAAGCGGAATCCGACGGTAACGGAAATCCGCGTCATCGATACGTACTGGTCCGACCACTGCCGCCATACGACGTTTATGACGGAACTGACAGACGTCGCCTTTGAAGACGGCAAGTTCACCGCGCCTATCCAGCGGGCCTACGAAGCGTATAAAACGACGCGGGAAAACCTGAACCGCAAGAAACCCCAGACCCTCATGGACATGGCGACTATCGCCGTCAAAGAGCTGAAGGCTGCCGGCAAGCTCCAGAACCTCGACGAATCGGACGAAATCAACGCCTGCACCATCATCATCCCCGTCGACGTCGACGGCGTGGAAGAAGAATGGCTTCTCCTGTTTAAAAATGAAACGCACAACCACCCGACGGAAATCGAACCCTTCGGCGGCGCGGCAACCTGCCTGGGGGGCTGCATCCGCGACCCCTTGAGCGGCCGTTCCTACGTATACCAGGCTATGCGCGTCACCGGCGCCGGCGATCCCCGTCAGGCCGTAAAGGACACGCTCAAGGGCAAGCTGCCTCAGCGCACGCTGACGACCGGCGCGGCCAAGGGCTATAGCTCCTACGGCAACCAGATCGGCTTGGCGACGGGCGAAGTTAAGGAATATTATAACCAGGGCTTCGTAGCCAAGCGCATGGAAATCGGCGCAGTCCTCGGCGCAGCGCCGCGCTGCAACGTCGTCCGCGAAGCGCCCGTCCCCGGCGATATCATCATCCTTCTCGGCGGCAAGACCGGCCGCGACGGCTGCGGCGGCGCGACGGGCTCGTCGAAGAAGCACACTGTCGAATCCCTGGAAACGTGCGGAGCTGAAGTCCAGAAGGGCAACGCCCTGACAGAACGGAAAATCCAGCGCCTCTTCCGCCGCCACGAAGTGACGGTCCTCATCAAGCGCTGCAATGACTTCGGCGCCGGCGGCGTCTCCGTCGCTATCGGCGAATTGACCGACGGCCTCGACATCAACCTCGACAAGGTTCCGAAGAAATACGAAGGCCTCGACGGCACGGAATTGGCTATTTCCGAGTCGCAGGAACGCATGGCCGTCGTCGTCGCGCCGGAACACGTCGACGAATTCATGAAATACGCTGCAGAAGAAAACCTCGAAGCGACCATCGTCGCCGTTGCGACGGACACAAAACGCCTCGTCATGCACTGGCGCGGCCAGAACATCGTCAACATCACGAGAGCCTTCCTCGATACAAACGGCGTAACCCAGCGCCGCAAGGCCTTCGTCACGGCTCCGGAAGACAAAGATTTCTTTACGGCTCCCGAAGTGACGGACGTCGCCAAAACGTGGCTCGACACGATGGGTACGCTCAACATCGCCTCCGAACAGGGCCTCGCCGAACGGTTCGACAGCACCATCGGCGCCCGCACGGTCCTCATGCCCTTCGGCGGCAAATATCAGAAGACGCCCGTTGAAGGCATGGTCGCCAAAATCCCCGTCATGAACGGCAAGACGACGACGGCCAGCATCTTCACCCACGGCTACGACCCCGATCTGGCAATTTGGAGCCCCTTCCACGGCGCGCTCTACGCCGTCGTCCAGTCCATCGCCAAGCTCGTGGCTCTCGGCGGCGACCGCAAGAAGGTCTATTTGACCATGCAGGAATTCTTCCAGAGCCTCGGCACGAACGAAAAGGCCTGGGGCCAGCCTGTCAGCGCCCTCCTCGGCGCGTATATCGCCCAGAAAGAAATGGGCGTCGCGGCCATCGGCGGCAAGGACAGCATGAGCGGCACCTTCGAAAAACTGACGGTTCCGCCGACCCTCGTATCCTTTGCCATCGTTCCTGAACATACGAAGAATATCGTTTCTCCTGAATTTAAACAGCCCGGCAACGCCGTGCTCCTCTTCGACCTGCCCCGCGATGGTGAAGGCGTGCCCGATTTCGACGCTTTCAAGGCGAACTGCGATTTCCTCCACGAAGCCGTAGTAGCCGGCAAGGTTAAGGCGATGCACGCCGTTGGACAAGGCGGCGTCGCTGCGGCTATCGCCCAGATGGCCTTCGGCAATGGCCTCGGCGTAGAAATCGACGGCTCCTTCAGCGCCCAGGAACTCTTCAACCTCCGCTACGGCGCGATTGTCGTCGAAGCCAATACGGACGACGCCGTCGAATGGGTTCGCCGCGACAACGTGTGCCGCGTCGGCCTGACCCGCGGCAACGGCCTCATGGAAATCGGCGATGTGAAGATTGCCTTAGCCGACCTGCAGAAGGCTTGGGAAGAACCGCTGAACGGCGTATTCCCCATCAAGAGCGAAAGCGGTGAAGGCGACGCCGAGCTGCCCTTGTTCACGACCTACGGCCCGCGCCGCAGCGAATCCTTCGGCAAGCCCCGTGTCTTCATCCCTGTATGCCCGGGCACGAACTGCGAATATGACTCGGCCGAAGCCTTTGAACGGGCCGGCGCAGTAGCGGACGTCATGGTCCTGCGCAACAACACGGCGCAGGACTTGGCCGAATCGATCGACGAAATGGCCAAGCGCATCGCCCAGGCCCAGATCATCATGTTCCCCGGCGGCTTCAGCGCCGGCGACGAACCGGAAGGCTCGGGCAAGTTCATTGCGACATTGTTCCGCAACCCTGCCCTTACGGAAGCCCTCGAATCGCTCCTGTATCAGCGCGACGGCTTAGCCCTCGGCATCTGCAACGGTTTCCAGGCCCTCATTAAGCTGGGCCTCCTGCCCTACGGCCACGTACAGCCCTTGAAGGCCGACAGCCCGACGCTGACGTACAATACCATTGGCCGTCACCTGTCCCGCATGGTCGACACCAAGGTCGTATCGGTCATGAGCCCCTGGTTCAGCAACGTCAAGGCCGGCGACGTCCACACCGTGGCCATTTCCCACGGCGAAGGCCGCTTCGTCGCCTCGCCGGAACAAATCCGCGAATTAGCCGCCAAAGGCCAGATCGCCACGCAGTACGTCGACCTGTCCGGCAAGGCGACCTATGACAGCGAATACAACCCGAACCAGTCGGTCCTCGCTGTCGAAGGCATTACCAGCCCCGACGGCCGCGTCCTCGGCAAGATGGCCCATACAGAACGGTTCAGCGCCGACGACATCTTCGAAAACATCAGCGGCAACAAACTCCAGCCCATCTTTGCCGCTGGTGTAGCGTATTTTAAATAAATCAGATATAAGAATACAGGAAAATGCCCTGCTTCTGATACGGAGGCAGGGCGTTTTGTGTTATAGTTCATGTTTTTGGCTGCGGTTTATAGATTATACTATGGAGCCAAGAGCCGTGTGCAGTATATTATTTGTGAAAAAAGAAACAATAAAATCTATTTCTAAGCGTGGCTGAGACAACCTACGACAAAGCCATGATATGCCGATGCGATGAGGCAAAAGGCATATCATGGCTTTTTGCTATATATTAGACAATACAATTATACATTGGATAGACAGATATGCTCTGGCTGTCATTGTGAAAATAGAAACTTGCCAAATAAAATGACAAAATATCATGACATCCATGTCAAAATGTGTCGAGGATTTGTGTATATAATTCAACTATTTGTATAGGTAAATTGCAAGTTGAATTTGAACAACCATAATCAGGAAACACACTCACTAGCA
>ERZ779877.556-NODE-556-length-39720-cov-5.679516_pt1 | contig 39720 bp, 41 predicted proteins | sample MGYA00511556_ERZ779877 | MGnify/ENA primary metagenome ERZ779877 (study PRJEB29588, sample SAMEA2159338) | human gut metagenome | biome: human gut; feature: human-associated habitat; material: faeces | place: Denmark | collected 2008/2010 ...
CCCCAGCCGATCCGGCTCCACGTCATGCCGGCAGCTCCACCCGGCGCATGCCGCCAGCCCGATCAGGGGGAGCACCAGCAGCTCCCCGCCGAAGCCCCCGAACTGCCGCTGCATCAGCTGATCCGCAGCGGCCTCCAGCATTACGCAGGCTGCAACCCCGGCTAAAAACGCCGTTATGTAGTGTTTAATCATGATTTATCCCTCCTTTAAATCAGGAAACCGCCCTTTTTTGCGGTCTCCACCAAGCCCTCATAGGATGTGTCCTCGTTTCCATGGGCGCTGGATACCAGGTTGACACAACCCCGGATGCCCTGATCCGTTCTTGCAATCCGCAGCAGAAAATCAATTGCCATATCGTCCGTCCCCGGGCGATAGTTCGGGAACAGCTTGACGATATCGCTGTACTGGATCTTTGCCGACACAAATGTGGCAGTGTATTTGGTGCGGTTTTTCACCTGCGCCAGGGCAGATGCTCTGGATCCGAATTTGCCGGCGGTTTCCGCATTGCCCACCAGGCAAATGCCCACCGTCTGGCCGCGCGCCTCGAAATAGTCGGAGAAGCTGCGGAGCATGTCTACGGTCTTCATAGACAGGTTCTGAGATTCGTCCACGATGAGGATCATGCCGTCTGACAGCTTACCGACAATCGATCGCCACAGCCCGTCCATGGATTTCTCATGGGGTGCCCCGATGGTGTCGGCGATCAGGCCAAGCAATGGCTTAGATCGGGCAAAACACTCATTGACCGTAACCATAAAAGCGTTTGTGGGGTGATCCTTTACGTACTTTTCCACCGCCTTGGTCTTGCCGATGCCTGCATCTCCGCATATGATGCTGATCCCGCCCCGTGCCTGGCATAGCCGGAGGACGTCGTAGGCTGCTGTGGAGATGTAGGTATCCACGTAGTCCACAGTCTTCCAGCTTTGAGCAGTCTCATCCTTTACCGCAAAATAGGCAGCGATCTTCTCAAACTGCCGTGCAGGATTGGCGGCATAGGTGTGTGCCAGCAGCTGGGACAGCGCCCCGGCATTCACGCCCAGCAGCTCCGCTGCCTTGTTCTGGCCGCCAACCTTGTCCGCCAGTTCCCGGCATTTGACCAGCAGCGCCTCTTGTTCTTCGGTATACATACTCAACCCTTCCTTTCCTTTTCAGCGTTATCCGCCATACGTTTGATATCGATCACGGTTGCCATATCCTCTGCTCCAACTGCCAGCTCCGTTTGTTCCTCGTTGGCACGCACAGGGATGATACTGGATGGCTGCGCGATCTTGTAATGCTCCAGCTTGTTCCGATGTGCCCGACGTACTGTCATATCCAGGGCAGCGATACGCTGCGCCGGATCCAGCTTTTTCAGATGGGCAGCGGCACCGTCCCGCATGTATCCGTTTACGCTGCGCAGGATCCGCATTGCGTCCCCCACTGCGTCCGGGTTTTCCTCCAGGTAATCCCGGTACAGATAATCCGCCAGCCCCCAGGTGCACAGGCACCGATCTTGTTCATCGTACAGCCGCACGTATCGCAGATCCGCCGGATCGTACCGCACATACACGGATTGTCCGATCATCTTGAATGTTTCGGTCGAGTCCATGTACCACAGATCCTCCCCGTGCAGCTTGATCCGGACGCCGTTTCGCTTGATCTTCTGCATTTGCGTGGAACGGGCAAGCATCAGGTTCAGGTCAGCGTCCGTGGCGGTGCGCATGCCCACTTCTGCGATGGACTGGTTCCAGACCTCGATCCGGCTCATGCCTTTGTACTTGGACTCTGATCCGCCGTATTCTTCACAATTGAAAATGCCATCGATCCAGGCTTCCAAAGATTCACGCAGCACATAGTCCCGGGGGAGTAGGCCATTCTTAATGACGGTCTTTAATGACTCCTTCCGTTCCGCCACGCTGCCGCCGTTAAACCCGGAAAAAACACGAGAAAACTGCTCTTTTAACGTCCGGAACGTTCGCTCGATGGGCTTAGCCCGGGCATTCCGCACGATTGCATTCCGCATTTCGATGCCTAGTCGGGCGAAGATTGGCGGGGGCTGGAACTCTGCCAGACTGTTTTTCCGGGTCCGATGCCCCAGACCGCCCACATCCCGTGTCAGGAATTCCCGGCCGTTGTCCACATAGATCACCTTGGGGATACCGTGTTTCCGGATGCCGTTCCGCAGTGCCAGAATGGTGGACTGGGACGATGGGGTGTCTGTGATGTTGTATCCCACCAGCACCCCGGACTTTGCGTCCAGGAATCCGGTCAGATACAGCCGGTGCTGCTTGTCCTTATCGTCAACGGACTGCACGTCTATGGTATGGTTATCGGCGATCCAGCAGTCATTCGCATTCAGACCGTCATACCACCGCACGATATAGGGTGCATACCGGTCATGGCAGGCTTTCTGCCCTTCTCTCGCCATGCACTTGACGTAATTCTCAACATCCCGGTTGGCGCGGTAGCGAAATGCCCGTTCAGACGGGATACTGTCCAGCAGCTCTGGCATGTAGTCCCGGCACCATTCCAGGGTGTTCAGATATGACTGGAATGCAGTGGGCTGGTTGTCGTCCAACCAATAGTACAGGTACACGTTCCAGATCTCTGGCGGAATCCTGCTTTTGCCCTTATTCCATCCGCCCCGGATCCCCAGAATGCCGTCATAGTCGTTCTGCTTGTAGGCGGCATATTTGCGGTACAGGATATCCAGGCTGATCTCCAGCTCCGGGTGCTCCAGCTTGCATTTTGCCACAAACAGCGGATCCGCTTCTGAACGCTTGCCATACGATGCCCGGGTATCCATCCAGTCCTTGATGATCTGGCACCACAGGGCGATCTTGTCACGCTCCTGGGCGCTGTACGCCTCCAGGGGCTTCTTTTCCCGTTGCTTCTTCCGCTTCGCCGGGGGCTTTGGCTCTGCCGTTTCCGGCAGAAGCTGCATGCTTTCCCGCAGCTGCTTGCCGTACTTGTGCTGGGCTTGCTCCGACAGGGCGGATACGGGGATAAGGTACATGGTGTGCCCGTTGGCTTCGTTGGGCTTTTCGATGCACTCGATCTTGCCAGCCTTGCACTGCATGCGGATATACCGTACCGTGCATCCCTGCAGCTCCGCTGCTTCCTTAGTGGTGATATAGTCCATAGTCTCACATCCTTCACGGCCTGCCATCTTCAGTGCGCAGCGGCCATCCTACGCAGACCGGGATTTCTCCCGGTTTCGGCTATCTTGAAGCGCCAGCAATGGGTCCCGGCAGCCGGGCTTGAACCGGCTTTAGCTGCGCGAAGGTGTACGCAGATGCGCCTGCACCGGGTCACGCTTGCTGCAGCTCCTCCAGCTCCCTGGTCAGTCTTGCACCGGCGGATGCCAGCAGGTCGATCAGGTAGTCCGTCATGCCGCTTGACTCCTGTGCCCGCCGGGCTTCCAGTCGAGTACGCTCCCTGTCCACCTGCTCCAGGCGATTCCTGATGACGGCGATCCGGTGTTCATTGCTCATGCCGTCCCTCCTCCCGGGCACGGAGCAGGTCTGCTGCACTGCATTTCAGATGTGCAGCCAGCACATCCAGCGTCCCAAGGGATGGATTCTTGCGTCCCCGCTCGATAAGGCTGATCGCTACCTGTGACATGCCGGCACGATCCGCCAGCTCCGTCTGTGTCATATCCATCGCCTTCCGCCGGGCACGGATGATTTCTCCTAATGTCATATATAATGTTCTCCTTTCATCTACAAGAGGTCGTGCAGGAACTTACCTGCACAGATGATTCCTGCCGCAGCTGTGCACCAGTCGCAGACTTTGCGTGTGCGGGGATGATTTTGGCTCATTCTATCCTTGAACAGAATCATAATGATGACTGCCACGCCGCAAACGAGGGATGCAATCGATTCAATTATCTGTATCATGTCTGATTCTCCTCTTTTTCTATTGTAATATTGTAGTAATTGTGCTATACTTTCCATAGGGAAAGGGGGTGAACAAAATGTATTGGACCCCAGTGTTTAAGCAGATACCACCAGATTTGCCAAACGATCTCTACGAGGTTTACGCAGATCTTGAGGATGTGCTTGATGCGGATACAGTGTGCCCGGGCGTTCTTTTTTGGGTCGCCAAGCAAATGCAGGGTTTAAAGCCTACTGTTGCCGGGAAAGCCAAGAACAGAATCTATGTAGTGTCACACTATCGGAATCTTGCTCTTGCTGCCGTGGGAATCAAGGACAGTTCTTTTGAAAACCTTGACCGTTTCTTCGGCAAGTCTTATGATCTGCAACAGGATACTCCAATCCGGAAGGAACATTTATGTTTTCTGTACACATTCAGCGGAAAGACAATGAAGCGCTATAATATAGCGCCATTTCACATGCTGGAGGTTGTAGAGGCTTTCAGTGCGGAAAACCAGGTATCCTTCCGGGGCATTCGGCATAAGTATCGGACCGCCCGTTAAGACTTACCTGTTTCTTCAGACATGCGAAGATAATGATTGCCCAGGTCGATGACATTGCGCAGAACAGCGTCAAACATTTCCTGATCGCTGATCTCATATCGGCTGCGCATCACGCATGTTAGGCAGATAATTGCCTGTCGAAGACCGGCAATTGTCTCCATCTGTACCCGTTCTTTGTGTGTGCCGGGCACAGTTGGTTGGTTCGTCTTTTTTTCGTTCATTCCTTATTCACCTCCTTCTCTTGATTTTGCAGGGGATCCATGGTACAATGATATTGGGGTCGTATACCCTCATGTATTGCCCATGGTTTTATTATAGTGCATTTAAACGCACTTGTCAATACAATTCGTGCGTTTAAATGAACTTTGTGCGTATTGCACATGATTGGAGGTGTCTTTTTGTATGTTTTATGATAATCTAGTGGATGCCTGTGCAAGAAATAAGTGTAAGGTTACCCCGGTCGTACTGGAATGTGGCGGGGCAAAGGGTTCTATTGCAAACTGGAAGAAGGGATCAGCCCCAAATAGTGATATTGTTGTGAAGCTGGCAGTGCGTTTAAACGTAACTACTGACTTTCTGCTCCGAGGCATTCAAAATGATACAGCCTTTTTATCTGATGACCAGAAGCAATTGCTGATGTACTATAATTCTGTAGATGAGCTTGCACGGGCACGCATATCAGAGCGTGCAGAAACACTTGCAGAGCAGCAGGCAGAGGAACGTGCCCGGGAGCAGGCAAAGCGCCAGGAGATCCGGTGCAGCGTCCCAGAAGAATCTGCGCCGTGCGAAAGCATTGAAATCCCGTTTTTTGAACTGCCAGTATCCGCTGGTCTAGGTGTTGATCTGCTGGCACAGGATGGGGCGCAGGAAACGATCAGTGTGCCAGCAACGCCTACTACCCGGCGTGCGGATTTTTCCGTTCTTGTAGAGGGGGATAGCATGGAACCGATGTTCTCTGATGGCGACATTGTCCTGGTAGAGCAGGAGCAGGAGGTGCCGGAGGGTCAGGTGGGCATTTTTGCGGTCAACGGTGCAGGATACATAAAAAAAGCCGGCCGCCGATGTCTGATCTCGGCGAACGACAAGTATGATGATATTCCAATTAGCCCGGACGATTCCGTGCGCTGTTTTGGGCTGGTGATTGGCAAGCTGTAACTGCCGGATACGAAGATGCCGTCTGCGGATCCGCCCGATGGGCATCCTAAATACTTTACAGATTGTATATTTTGATCCTTTTGCCGTGCCCGAACACATAATGCAAAAAGGGGGTGGGGAACTAGTTCCTCACCCCTTGCTGTTTAGTTCCCCAGTTCCTCACCCCTCCCGGCGTTTTTTGCGTGCCGGTTCTCGGCCGGCTTGTTTTCAAAAACCCCGGTTTTACGTGGTTTAAACGCCGTTTAAATTTTAAAATCGCTTTAAACACTGAAATGCCAAAAGCCCGTAGATTACCTAAAATAAGGTAGCCTACGGGCTTTTTCTTCGGAAATAGCGTCATGCGCCTTTTTGCAATTTATCACCCGGTTTTGCGTGAAATCCCACGTAAAACTGGGCTTTTTTTATGTTTTCACGGCTTTTTTCGGCTTTTTTCGTTTCCGGGCCTTTTTTGGACATTGCATGTCTTTCAACACTGGACTCCCTTCTGATTTTCAATCAACGCCACAAAAGGCTTGTACAGTGTCGCTCCAGCACTTATTCCGGAATCACGTTTGCTTCTTTCTAACAACCTTGGGCATTGTCAATTGATTTGAAACGTCTGATGGCGTAAGCGGCGAAAACGGATGCTTTTTGCTGCCAGACAAATTGCATTGTATGCATGGCGACACATAACACCTGATCAACCCCAAATGAAATGGACAATCCCTGCATTTTGATTTCATATGTATGCCCCCCTTTTATTTCACCATTTTGAGTTGTATCCCCATTATACCCATCGCCATAGACAACGGTTGTCCATGTCCTGCGAAAAACTATCTTTTTTCTGTTTTCCTATTGATATAAACGAATTTTTGTGCTAAAATAGGTCATGCTGTCGAAAATGTTTACGGAATATTCACAATTTCATTCGTCAGACTGAAAGGAACAAGCTATGGAACACCAAGGTATGTATGCAAACTACAAATCAGGAAGATTGCTCCTGCTATACACCAAGCTTCTGCGAGGTGAATACCTCAACAAAGCGGAGGAAGCCAGGCGGTTCGGTGTGGATGAAAAATCCATTCAGCGGGATATCGCTGACCTGCGGGCGTTCTTTGAGGAGCAGGTTGCGGAAGGTGAGGCCAATCAAGAACTGGTCTATGACCGGAAATGTAATGGCTATTACCTGCGCAACACTGACCAAGCCACCCTGTCCAACGATGAGATTCTTGCAGTTTGTAAAATCCTGCTGGACAGCCGATCCCTCTGCAAATCGGAGCTGGAGCCCATCATCAAGAAAATCCTCGCCGCCTGTGTTCCGAAAGAAAACAAGGAGTGCGTCTGTGATTTAATCCGCAATGAACTGTTCCACTACATTGAACCGCACCACCAGCGGGAAATCGTAAAGAATTTATGGAAGATCGGTACCGCCATCAAGTCCCAGCACATGCTGCAGATTCAGTATGAAAAACAAAATGGCACGGTGGTGGATCGGATCCTCAAGCCAGTTGGTATAATGGTTTCGGAGTATTACTTCTACCTGACCGCATTCATCGACAACATCAATCGGCAGGAAACCTTCCGGGTTCCCAACGACCCCTTTCCTACTATCTACCGCATCGATCGGATCCAGAGCTTTACGGTACTGGACGCCACCTTCCGGGTTCCCTACAAGGATCGCTTTGAGGAGGGAGAATTCCGCAAACGGATCCAATTCATGTACGGAGGCAAACTTCGTAAAATTCGTTTCCGCTATACCGGCCCCAATGTAGAGGCTGTGCTGGATCGGTTGCCCACCGCTTTCATCGAGCAGAAAACAGAGGATGGGTTTATTTTGAATGCTGAAGTCTTTGGAGATGGTATTGATATGTGGATCCGCAGCCAGGGAGATTACATTACCCTGCTGTGACCGAAGGAAAGTTCGACGCCGCCAGAATTTTTACACATATTATTTGAGATGGACAGATACTGTCCATCTTTTTTGTTATACTAAAACTGACAAAAGACCACATGAAATCGATTGATTTCAGTGGATTTTGCGGGCTGCAACAGATATGTCCCGCAAGCTCTTTAAGGCGACACAGTACAAAGATTGTGGGGTGTTGCTTTCAGAAACAATCAAATCCAGAGCGCATATGCAGCGAACCTATTATCAGTCGGTGCATAGTGAACTGGCACAGAAACGGAGGAAATAGTATGGGGTATTATACCAAGATTAAGATTGGAAACACGGTACAGAAGGTGGATGCAGTGTTTCTGGAGTTTTACCGCACCTGTCCTTGCTGCGGTGCTGAAATCCACGAGCCGAGCATCTGGATCAGTAAGCTTCCTAGTTCACCTGTTAAATTGACAGATGAAAAAGCATTCTGCGAATCATGCCGTGATCTTCCGGAAAAAGAGCAGAAAGTCATGTGTGAAATCCAGGGGATAAAATCGGAACTGGATCAGATACAGTCGGAACTGATGTACGATCGTATGGATTGCCTTGAAACAGAATCATGTCTGTTTTATATCGGAAAGAGAATGCATAAGGATTATGCATCTTCTGTCATGTGCGAAGAATAGCCTCGCATCTGGTGATATCATGTGTAGAGTGCGAAGTGGTGATGGTCATAACGGAAAACGCCCGTCAAAAAAAGCGGCTGTGAAGGTTATCCCTCACAGCCGTCTAGACTTTCCCAAAAAACTTGTGCACACCACTGAAGTTAGTGTATAATGGAAGAGAGGCTACATAGAAGGGTTCATTAACGTAACCGTGTCGCCTGAAATCTCAACTGTGATGCCGTGTATTCTGCTTGCCATACGATATCACCTGCCTTTCAAAAAATTTCTCTAAGCCTCTTGATATTCTAAAGAAATTATGGTATAATATCTTTAGAATAATACGTTGGGAGGGGTTGTCATGACCATCACATCATCTACCACGCTCAGAAATGACTATGCGAAAATCTCCGCTATGGCCCATGCCAGTGATGAGCCAATCTACATCACCAAGAACGGCGAAGGCGATATTGCTGTCTTAAGCATTGAAGCATTGGAGCGCCGCGATGAAATGATCCGTTTGAAGGCACATCTTGATGCTGTTGAGGAAGGACGCCTTGAAGGCACTCAGGGAATTTCGGTCGAAGAAGCACGTAAAAGATTAATGGAGAAATATAAGAATGCAGGGCTCTGAGAAGTATAAAATCGATATACGACCGGAAGCATGGGCAGAAATCAGTCGTATCGCTGATAAACACTTATCTCTTGTCGGTCCTGCTTCCGCTAAAAAGATAACCGACCAATTACTTGATGACATCAATATGCTTGCTACTTCGCCTTATATGGGTATGGAGTGTCAGGAATACCTTTTAATACCGGATCATTATCGCAGACTTGTAAGTGGGGTCTATCTTTGCTTTTATCGTGTTATCGGAAATACAGTTTATATCTACCATGTTGTTGATGGCAGAACGAACTATATCCGCTTGTTTAAAAATGGACTATAACAACTATACACTATCTGCCTGAGAGGGGCTTCAATGCCTCCTTCAGGCTTTTTTTGTTTCCGTTTCCTCGGCGCAAAGCTGCCCCCCTCCAGATAAAATATAAACGAAAAAACACACAAAGGTCGAATGAATCGCCGGATTGCTCCGGCATGCGCATGCGGCATTTCGCCAGTTCAACTGTCGGGTATACTCCATCGGCGATAACCAGCCATTGGAAGAATAAGGGCGCACCGGGTTGTAAAATCCCCGTTCCCTTTCTACTATCTTGTCCTAGACAATAATACGAAAGAAACATAATGAATAAACAATAAGCTCCCCAAACTGGGGAGCTTAACGTTTAGAACTATATTTATGTTGATTCGCCGTGCCCGGCATCCAGCACGATCACAGGCACATTCTTTGCTGTGCTGAAGGTATATACTGCCGCATCCTCCTGCTTTCGGACAGCAAGCCGAAATGCTCCGACACCGATACCCGCCACCAGAGCCAGCGCCAGAATTCGCTTTGCGTTGCGCCATTTTAATTGATTCATTCGTCACACACCCTTTCGGTTTTTCCCCATCCGGAGCTATTCAAAGCTATGAAACTCCCACAGGAAATATGACAAACTATCATGAGTACTGCCTCATTATACCACAAAGGCGCATACCCGTCAAATCCGGCAGATTGCGGCACCTGGCATGGATCCCACAAAAAAAGAACAGGCATTACGCCTGTTCCTTGTAAATCAATAAAATTCCTGGCTGGACTGCTTTTTTGCCTTGATCTTCAGTACCAGCAGAACAATCAATCCCACTGCTCCCACAGCAGCCAGACCGATGCCGGTGTAAACGGAACGCTGGAAGCCGTCGAACTTGGTGCGTGAGATCATATACACCTCAGTGTTCTTCTCAAAGTCCTCATCGCTGAAATCCGCCTGTTCCTTAAACCAATCCTTAAAGTACCCGGCAACCTTGTCGTCCATCTTCTTGACCTCGCCCTGGATCATCAGGCTGGAGGTGGGTGCCGGTGCACTGCCATCCTCTGAGTTCAGATAGTCCCAGGTTTCGTTGCAGATCTTATCCAGCGTATCATACTCTTCCTTATTGCTGGTTTCGTAAACCGCATAGCTGTTGGGCAGACTGATGATGTAGTACAGCTTCGTGGAATCGTCCGAAGTCCGGATACCGAACTTGGTCTCATACTCCTCTGCAACTGTATCCAGTACATAATCCACCTTGCCGCTAACCAGATCCCCGGTCTGCATCTGCCGATAACCCAGATTCGCAAGGTCTGTGACCTCATTGTTCTGATACTTTTTCATCTTGCCGAAATCCGTCACCAGGATAATGCCAATGAAGAACATCATCACAAAGACCACTAGCAATACTTTTTTTACTTTTTCCATAACCCACTTCTCCTCCGTTATTTCTTGTTTGTATCATCCAGCCGCATGGTCAGACCGATCCGCTTCCGCTTCACGTCCACATCCAGCACCCGTACCTTGACAACCTGCCCTACCTTTACCGCATCCAAAGGATGCTTGATATATCGGTTGCAGATCTGGGAAATATGCACCAGCCCATCCTCATGAACGCCGATATCCACAAACGCGCCGAAATCAATCACGTTCCGGACTGTCCCCACCAGTTCCATGCCTGGTTTTAAGTCCTTCAGTTCCATGATGTCCCCACTGCGCATCAAGGGCGGCGGCAGCTCGTCACGCACATCTCTGCCGGGCTTCTGTAATTCCCGGACAATGTCCTGTAGGGTGGGTACGCCTACCCCAAGCTGTCTGCTGATTGCATCCATCCCCTGCTTGTTCAGGCGATCCCACAGAGATTGAAGCTCCTCCTTGCCGATGCTTGCCAGAGAAAAGCCGCATGCATCCAGCAATCCCCTGGCAGCCTCGTAGCTTTCCGGATGCACCGCCGTATTGTCCAGAGGATTCTTCCCCTCCCGGACACGGATAAAACCGGCGCACTGCTCATATGCCTTTTTCCCTAGCTTCGGCACCTTCAGCAACTGCTTTCGGTCGGTAAATGCGCCGTTTTCCTCCCGGTATGCCACAATATTCTTCGCCACTGAGGCATTGATGCCTGCCACATAGGAAAAGAGGGAGTGAGAGGCGGTGTTGATGTCCACGCCCACACTGTTTACACAGTCCTCCACCACACCGGTCAGGGCTTCATCCATCCTTGCCTTGGGCATGTCGTGCTGATACTGCCCCACACCAATGGCCTTCGGATCGATCTTCACCAGCTCTGCCAGAGGATCCTGCAAGCGCCGGGCAATGGACACTGCACTACGCAGGGATACATCGTATTCCGGGAACTCCTCTGCCGCCAGCTTGGATGCGGAGTATACGGAAGCCCCCGCCTCACTGACCACCATATAGCTGACTTTTCTGTCCAGCTCCTTGAGGATCTGCGCTACAATATACTCGCTTTCCCGGGATGCGGTGCCGTTTCCAATGGCAATGGTAGTCACCTTCCATTTTTCAATGATCCCCTTGAGCTTTTGCTGATCCGCCGCTACCTGTGCAGCGGAATTTGCCGTAATATGTACCACGTCCGTATGCAGCACCTTGCCGGTATGATCCACCACTGCCACCTTACAGCCGGTGCGAAAGCCCGGATCCAGTCCCAGCGTGACCGTATTCTTCACCGGGGGCTGCATCAGCAGCTGACGCAGGTTGGATGCAAACACCTTAATGGCTTGCTCGGCTGCATTTGCCGTCAGCTCATTGCGGATCTCCCGCTCTACCGAGGGAAACAGCAGCCGCTTGCAGCTGTCCTCCGCCGCCTGGCGCACATAGGCACCGCTGGGAGAATCCCCTTTCAGATAATGCCGCACCACAAAGCTCTCCCCCATATGCTCCGGCAGAGAGATTGCCACCTTCAGAAATCCTTCCTTTTCGCCCCGATCCAGTGCAAGCACCCGGTGGTGTGCAATTTTCCCCAACGGCTCTGTGTAATCGTAATATGTGCGATACACACTTTCCGCCTCCGGATCCGCAGCGACAGCGGATATGGTGCCGCTTTTGGCGATCAGACTCCGCAAATCCTTCCGCAACTGGGCATCATCGGAAATATCCTCTGCCAGAATGTCCATTGCTCCCTGCAAGGCCGCCTGTACATCGGGCACCTCCTGCTCCGGATTTACAAAGGCAGCTGCCTCCCGTTCCGGATCCACACCTGGCTTTTGGGCAAGCAGCAGCCGTGCCAACGGCTCCAAACCATGTGCACGGGCAACGCTTGCACGGGTCTTGCGCTTGGGGCGATAGGGTCGGTACAGATCTTCCACCTCTACCAGGGTTTTGGCAGCGTCAATGGCTTTGGCAAGCTCCTCCGTCATCTTGTCCTGTTCGGTGATGGAGACCCGGATCTCCTCCTTGCGTTTTTCCAGATTCCGCAAATAATTCAGTCGATCGAAGATCTCCCGGAGAACCTGATCGTCCAGAGAACCGGTACGCTCCTTCCGGTATCGGGCAATAAAGGGAATGGTTGCCCCTTCATCGATCAATGCCACCGTCTGGTCGATCTGTTCCTGGCGCAGATGGAATTCCTGTGCCAGCACTTGATTGATGTTCATGCATGACTCCTTTTGACCGTTATAAATCTATTATAGCACTGATTTTTTTGTTTTGCAAGGGATTTAAAAAAAAAAGGATGAAGTATTCTCCATCCTTTCCCCGCCTTATGTGCTTACAGCTTTGCCAATGCCTTGAAGCTATTCCGCATTGCCGAATACAAACTGCGGTACATCTGGTAGCACCGATCGTACACCGGAATCTGCTCCGGGATGGGCTCCTGCACCTGCTTGGTGCGGATCACCGCCTGGCATGCTTCCGGCACAGAGTCATACATACCGGCACCTACCATTGCCAGAATGGCAACGCCCAGTGCCGGGCCCTCCTTGGAGGTCACCGTCTTCACGGAACAGCCGTACAGATCCGCCAGCATCTGCCGCCACAAAGCGGAAGTACCGCCGCCGCCGCATGCCATCATATCACTGACGGATACGCCCATCTCCCGGCACACCTCTACGCAGTCACGCAGGGAGTATGCAACGCCTTCCATCACCGCACGGAGCATATCCCGCTTGGTGTGCATAGCGGACAGACCGAAAAAGACTCCTCTTGCATCCGGATCCAGGTGAGGTGTGCGCTCCCCCATCAGATATGGCAGATAAAACAGCCGGTTTGCTCCAACGGGAACCTGTGCAGCCTGCTGATCCATCAGATAGTATTCGTCCACACCCATATACTTGGCGGTTTCCTTTTCTGCGCCGCAGAAATTATCCCGGAACCACTTCAAGGAAAGTCCTGCCCCCTGGGTCACGCCCATAACATGCCAGCAGCCAGGCACAGCACAGCAGAAGGTATGCACTCTCCCCTTGGCGTCAATGGTAATATCCGAAGTATGTGCAAACACCACGCCGCTGGTGCCGATGGTCGTAAACGCCTTTCCATCCGTCACCACGCCGGTGCCCACTGCCGCCGCCGCATTGTCCCCGGCGCCGCCTACTACAATGGTCCCTGCCGCAAGACCGGTAAGCTCCGCTGCCTTTGGGGTCACTCTACCGGTGATCTCGGGGCTTTCATACACCTTACCCAGCATGGATTTATCGATCTCCAGCTTTTCCAGTACCTCATCCGACCACTGACGCTTGGGGATGTCCAACAGCTGCATGCCGGATGCGTCAGAAACCTCCGTTGCGATCTCTCCGGTCAGCATAAAACGGATGTAGTCCTTTGGCAGCAGGATGTACCTGCACTTTGCATAATGCTCCGGTTCATGATTCCGCACCCAGAGGATCTTGGATGCGGTAAACCCAGTCAGCGCCGGATTCGCCGTGATCTCGATCAGCCGCTGTGCGCCTACACGCTCTGTGATCTCTGCACACTCCGCTGCGGTACGCTGATCGCACCAGATAATGGAGCGGCGGATCACCTGATACTGGTCATCCAGCATCACCAGCCCATGCATCTGCCCGGACAGACCAATGCCTTTAACTTCTTCCTTGGGCACACCGCTGGTTTTCATCACCTTTGCAATGGTGTGGATGGTGGCTTGATACCAATCTGCCGGATCCTGCTCTGCATAGCCATTCTGGGGCTGATACAGAGGATACTCCTCACTTGCGGATGCGATCACCGCTCCATTCTGATCAAACAACACCGTTTTAGTGCCGCTGGTGCCAATATCTACGCCCAGTACATATGCCATCTGTACACTTCCTTTCCAGTACAAGAATGGCTATCCCCCGGATAGCCATTCTGCGTTCATTAAAGATTGAACATAATATTGTTCAGGATGCTTTCCAGCATTTCCTGACGACCGCTCTTGAGGGATGCGGTCACATCGCCCTTGCTCAGTGCGTAAGTCTCCAAATCTGCCATGGTTGCCTTGCCGGAAATGATATCCGCACCGATGCCGGTGTTCCAGCTTGCATACCGATCAGCCACGAACTGGTCGATCCGTCCGTCATCGATCATCTTCTGCGCAATCTTCAGACCCAGTGCAAAGGTGTCCATACCGGCAATGTAGCTGTGGAAGATATCCTCCATCTCAAAGGATCCACGCCGTGCCTTGGAGTCGAAGTTCAGACCGCCATTGGTAAAGCCGCCAGCCTTGAGTACCTCGTACATACAAAGTGCTGCGTCATAGGTATTGGTGGGGAACTGATCCGTATCCCAGCCAAGCAGGGTGTCACCCTGGTTTGCATCGATGGAACCAAAGAAACCGTTCTCCCGTGCTACCCGCAGCTCGTGCTGGAAGGTGTGCTGTGCAAGGGTTGCGTGGTTGGCTTCGATGTTCATCTTGAAGTCCTTGTCCAGATTATACTTGCGCAAGAAACCGATCACGGTTGCGGTATCAAAATCATACTGATGCTTGGTAGGCTCCTTGGGCTTGGGCTCGATGTAGAAGTCGCCGGTAAAGCCGATGCTTCTTGCATAGTCCACTGCCATATGCAGCAGCCGTGCCATATTATCCAGTTCCAGACCCATATTGGTGTTCAGCAGCGTTTCGTAGCCCTCTCTGCCGCCCCAGAATACATAGCCCTTGCCACCCAGCTTTACGGTGATCTCAATTGCCTTTTTGATCTGCGCAGCTGCAAATGCAAACACGTCCGCATTGGGCGCAGTGCCGGCACCATGCATATACCGGGGATTGCCGAAGCAATTTGCAGTACCCCACAGAACCTTCTTGTCCGGGTTCAGCTGCATCATCTGTGCAATATACTCGGTGATTTCATCCAGACGCTGGTTGGTTTCCTTCAGATTATCAGCCTCCGGTGCCAGATCCCGGTCGTGGAAACAGAAATAATCAATGGACAGCTTGTCCATCAGTTCAAACGCAGCGTTTACCTTTCTCTTGGCAATGTCCATGGGATCGGTTCCGCCGAACTTCTTGTTGGTGGTACCCACACCAAACATGTCCGTACCGTCTCCCCCCATGGTATGCCACCAGGACAGCGCAAACTTCAGCTGCTCCCGCATGGTCTTGCCGCCTACGACCTCATCCGGGTTGTAGTACTTGAACGCCATGGGATTGTTGGATGCCTTTCCCTCAAAGGGGATCTTTGAAATGCCTGTAAAAAATTCGCTCATCATAAACCTCCTGCTTTTTCTCTGTTTATATTGCCCGGAGCAACGCTCCGAAACGTCTCAAGGCAATACCGCACAAAGCCCACCCAACGATGCAGCGCATCCATATGCGCCAGCTCTGCGCGGTATGGTCTTAATCGATCACAATTTCCCGCTTGGACATATCATAGTAGGAGTCCAGCACAGCGATATAATACCGGAACTGAGGGTTTCCGTTTACATACAGCACATCGCCGCTCTCCGCCACACCCAGTGCAGCAAGCTGCTGATCCGTCAGATCGGACAGCTTTACATCCTCCGTTACCGTCCAGCCAATGGCATGCAGCTTGGATAGATCCAGCGTAATGGTATCATCCGCGTACAGGCGCATGCCCTCCGGCACTTCTGCGGTTCCGTCACTTTTCGGCAAAACGATACCAAGGGTTTTTAACTGCTTCTGGTTCAGATCCTTCACCCGGATCTCCATCGTAAAGCCCCGATCCCGCCCCAGTGTGTGCATCTGGCTTTCGGACAAGCTCAGTACAGCATCCGGGTTGATCTCCAGGATCTTGGCGGTAATATCCGTGCGCTTTTCGGTTGTCCATTCCAGCTCAGGCTCGGACAGGGGGCGATTCACATACACCGTCCGGTCAAAGCCCTTTGCCCGGCAATACATATAAGAAAAAGATGTGTCATAGGTATTGGGCGCAACGATCACAGAGGTGCCGCCGCCGCACTTGTCCATACTGTAGGTGACCTCATACCGGTACGCACCGGACGGGGAAATCTGACTGGGGCCCGGTGACTTCTGGACAGAACTGACCAGCACGGTGGTGTAGAAAAAGTATGCCAATGCACCCAGCATGTACAGCATCAAAATCACTGCGCCGGAAATAGTCTTGGCAGCTTCGCCAGAGCCGCTGGTAAAGAACGCCACAACAGAAACCAGCACAATGGGGATCAGCATTTCCCATTCCCCGAAATTCAGCAGCACAATGGGCAGCAAAAGGGGCATGGTCACAATGCTCACGATCATGGTAATCAGCTGGCGCCGGGTATAGAACATCATCACACCCATAGCCAGGCAGCCAATGGACAGCACAAAGCCGAACTTGACCTTTTCGTATACTTCAATGTCATAAAAAACAGACCAGTACGCCAAAAATCCCAGAAAAATCCCATAAGGGATCGACAGCAGGGACAGGCCTCGCTTGGTCCAGGGACTGTCAAAAAAACGGTTCATATCCAAAGCGTTTCCCTTCCAAATGATGCACCCGCACACGCAGCTATATCCTGGCAGAGCGCATGCGGAACGGTAGTGCGTTATTGCCATTATTATAGCATGATTTTCAGCGCATTACAAGCCGAATTGAAAAATATTTCACTGCGCAGCCAAAAGTTTTATATTTCCGTCCGTAGCAAAATTGGATACATTATACAGAACCAGTACTTGGCTGAACTGATCCGGATCCACATAAGCATGGTAATCTCCCCGCACATACCGCATATCCAGCAGCACGATCTCGCTGTAATGCTCCGTCAGGAATGGCAGCATACTGTTGGCGTAGGAATCCTTGATCAGCAGTAGCTTCTTGTCGTTTTTCACATTGGTGCGGACAGTCACCATGGCTGCGTTTCTGCCCAGAAAGACGCTGTACTTCTCGCTGGTGTTCAGAAAATCCCAGAAGTAGATGGACTGATACTCCGTTTCGTTCAAGCCGTCGTTGATGGTAACGCTGGTGACCGGATCCGTGCCATTGTAATGATACAGATCGATCATATCCGGCTCGATGCCCCGGTACAGGCTCTTGGAATACAGGGTGCCCCGGAAGTCGTCTGCCGCATGCTCAATGTTGTACATTTCATAGGAGACCGGAGAAAAGCCCAGCTTCTTGATGGCGGTCTGATACGCCAGGAACGCCCCATAGGAGGTCCAGTGATGATCCGTCCGGTAGTAGATATACTCGTTGCGCATTGCATACAGGGAATTGTACACATTGATCATGGTCACATCCCCACGCAGGTCATCTGCCACCCGGGAGATCAGCTGCTGCTGATCCAGATTGGGGGCATATGCAGGCAGGGTGTCGGAATATACCTCTGCCGCCGTGGGCGCCAGCAGCATGGCCACAGGGGTCTCCGTATTCTGCGCAAAGGCACGCACCCCGTCTATGGACTGCTTCAGCCGTGCCTCATCCACATCATCCTCCGTCAGCTTTCCAATCAGCCGTTCATCGGTGATATACACCCCGCCGATCTCCTTTTTGCCGGCGGCAAGCTCCGCTGCGGATTTCACCGCAACCCACTGATCCCGCAGGACAAAGTGATCCGCCGCATAGGTTTCCACCCCGTCCATATAGGATTTGTCCTTGACGCCGGCAGCAGTCAACTGCGGCATCTCCGCCAAAGTCCGGTTCTCGGTTTCGGATACAGATTTTTTCGGCAGCAGCAGGGAACTGAACATCAGTCCGAACAGTACCGCCAGAAAGATCACTGCGGATATCATTTGCTGTACTTTTTTCATAGCGATACTCCTTTCTAGAATCGGAAATATAAGAACGGGTTATAGGTTTCGTTCACCAGATATGCGATACACAGCACAAACAAGCCCATCTGTACCACCGGTGTCAGCACGCAGAGGATCTGATCCACCCGCTTGGAACGGCGCACCTTTTCCAGAAGCCATTTTCCAAAGCTGGTGGCACTCAATGCGCACAGCAGGAAAATCAACACATAGGTGTGGAACTGATACCGGGCATAGTCATCGATCAGTACACCGGAGCCGCCGAACATGGACTTGATAAAGGTGGTGATCTGGGATACGGTACTCAGATCGAACATCACCCAGCTGATGACCACGCAGAAGAAGGTGTACAGCCATGCCAGGAATCGAGGCAGCTTTTGAATATACTTACCCAGCCAGAGCTTTTCAACGGTCAGCAGGATGCCGAAATACAGACCCCAGAAAATGAAGTTCCAGCTTGCACCGTGCCAGAAGCCAGTCAATCCCCAGACAATCATCAGATTCCGCACCCACTTCAGCTTGCTGACCCGGTTGCCTCCCAGAGGAATGTATACATACTCCCGGAACCAGGTGCTCAGCGTAATGTGCCATCGGCGCCAGAAATCCGTAATGCTGGTTGCCTGGTAGGGATGGTCAAAGTTTTTCGGAAAGTGGAAGCCCAGCATCTTGCCCAGACCGATGGCCATGTCCGAGTAACCGGAAAAGTCAAAGTAAATCTGGAAGGTATATGCCAGAATGCCGATCCAGGCAGTGCAGGCGGAAAGCTGCCCCAGATCATGACCCTTGATCTCCGTCCAAAGCATGCCAATGCTGTTGGCAAGAATCACCTTTTTGGCAAGACCGCAGATAAAGGTACCAACACCCTCCCCCATGGCAGGCAGATTCACGCTGCGCTGGTTCAGTTCCCGCTCCACATCCGCATACCGGACAATGGGCCCGGCAATCAGCTGGGGGAACATGGTCACATAGGCGCCGAAATCCACGATGCTTTTCTGTACGCCAATGGAGCGGCGGTACAGATCGATGCAGTAGGACATGCTCTGGAAGGTGTAGAAGGAAATACCGATGGGCAGCGCCGGTGTCTGAATGTCAAGCCCGAAGATGCCGGCGAAAAAGCCGCTGTATTTGAACACACCCAGCAATCCCAGACTGAATACCACAGCCAGGATCATAATCAGCTTCCGGCGTTTTTCGTTTTTATCCGCCCGTTCCATCAGCCGGCCGGCACCGTAGTTGATGAGAATGCACAGCAGCATATAGATCACATTGATCGGTTCGCCCCAGGCATAGAAAATCAGACCGGACAGGAACAGCACACTGTTTTTCAGCTTCTTGGGTGTGACAAAATAGACGATCAGAAAGATCGGCAAAAAGTAAAACAAGAATACAATGCTTGAAAAGACCATGTTCAATCTCCATTTCCATGTTGATGCAAAAACGCCTCAAGCTCCTGGCGTGTCATCATCGTATTAAGTACCTCCAGCATCCCTGCAGTGGACAACAAGGCAGGCAATCCAAGCTGCGTCAGCAATGCCCGGCGCCGGATGGCACTGTCCTTGCCGCCGGTAAGCCCCAGCTCATACAGATCCAGCCGGGTCAGTCCCGTCCCTGCCGGTGCAGAACCGGTCAGCACGCCCGCCCGCCGGAACGCCTCCTCCAGCACGCTTCTCTGCATGCCCTCCACACCCAGCTTTCCCTCTGCGGAGGGCTTTTCCTTGCGTTTTTCTTTTCCAAAAATATCCGGAATGTACACATGGGTGATCTTTCCCTTCGGCACGCAGCCCTTCAGGTATCCCCGGATCTTAAAGCCAGCCCGATCCGAATCTGTCAGTATAATGATGCCCGTATGGGCGGCAAAATACCGGATCAGTGCCATTTTTTCCGGATCCTTGAAGATACGGTAGCCGTTGGTCACCAGAATGACCCCCTGGATCATGGAATCCAGCTTGATCTTATCGTACTTGCCCTCTACGATGATTGCCTGGGAGATCACCAGCTTTGCCTGCGTTTCTCCCATACTCATCGCTCCACCGCCAGCATCCGGGTAATGGCTTCCTCAATCAGAATCCTGCCGTCCAGCCGGGTGGATTTCAGCGCTGCATCCGTATCCCGCAGGATCAGGATGCAGGCACGCATCTGCTCCAGGGAGGACTTCCCGGCATCCCGGAAGGCATTCTTCACGGCGAATTCCCGCCCCTTATATGAAAAATCCTCCAGCACATGCTCGTGATGTTTACCGGCAGCCTGCGCCGCCTTTGCCCGGTACAGATCCAGAAAGGCGGAGGTAATGGCGGACAGCAGCATCACCGGCTCGTTCCGCTGCTGGGACAAGATGTCCAGCGCTTCCATAGCGGCTCTGCCATTCCGGGCAGTCACTGCCCTGGCAAGGGCAAAGGCGTTCAGACTATCCTCCCGTGCCACCAGCATGGAAATGGCTTCTCCGGTGATCTCGCCACCCTCGGCATAAGCACACAGCTTGTCCAGTTCGTTGCCGATCCGCATGGTATCACACAGACAAAGCTGCGCAATCTGCTCCGCATTCTGCCGGGACAGGCTGCAGCCGCTCCGGGACGCCCGCTCCATCATGGGCTTCACCAGTTGGGCAGCGGTTTTCGCCTCAAAATTACACACCACCCCATGCTTTCCAAAAAAGTCAATGAGTTTTTTATGCTTGGGAGTGGGGGCTTTTTTACCGCCGCATACGTCAAAGCCGGTCACATTGCAGATCACCACAGTGGACGGAGGCACATCCTCCAGGCACTTCAGAAAGGACTGGATCCGATCCGCAGACCAATCCTCTGCCGGAGGGTCGTTGATGAGGATCACATTGGTCTGGGCAAACATGGAGTACTGTCCCACTGCATCTGCAAGCTGCTCCAGATCCAGATCCCTGCCGTCATATTTCTGCACATCCCCATCCAGCTTTTTTATCAGCCGCTTGGTAAATGCCGCAACCCCTGCTACATCTTTTCCGTACAGGTAATACAGTCCGGCATGGGAACCCGCCTGCAGCTGCTTGATTACATCCCCCGGTGTCAGATTCGCCATATGTTATCCTCCCTTCATCAGCTCCTGGATCGAAATACCGCCCTGTGCATCAATAGAAATACACAAATTATTCTGCCCTGCATACACTTGCCCATCCTGCACATTGCAGGGCGCTGTAGTCAGCAGATACCCGGCAGTCATGGTTTCCGGCAGCTTTGCGCCATACTGAATCCGCACATCGCTTTCCGTCAGCGGCTCCGTCCCGGCAGCACACAGCACCCGGCGGCCGGCATACAGGATCTCCACCGTACCCGTGCCCAGAAAGCGAATGGTATACTGAGAACGGAGCAGTTCCGCAGAAGCAATGGAAAATGGCTCCGGCACTGTACCGCAAACAGTACTGCCTGGCAGGTGATATGTATCCTCCGGCACCAACAGCCAGTGTACCTGCACATAGGGCAAGGCATCGTGAAAAGCCGCCATAGCCCGGTATTGCTGCTGATCCAGCACCAGGGTTTCCACCCGGGAAATACCGGACGCCTGCAAATACCGACTCACATATTCTGCACCGGCACCGCCGCCGGTCAGATCCAGCACATCCGTCTGATCCCCACAGGTAATCACCAGCGTGCAGGCATTGCCCTTCCCCAGCATGGCGATCTTCAAGGTGTTTTGTTCCAGCAGGGACACAAACAAGCTTACATTCCAGAACAGCATCACCGTCAGTCCGATGCTTGCCCAGACCCGGCGCTGTTCCCGGCGAAAGCCGAATACACACAAAGCCAGCAGGACGCTGAGCAGACACAAGGGCAGTACATAGGAGCCACCCAAAGGCACCACTCCCACATGCAGACCGGCGCACCAGCTGCCGATCTCCAGTACGGTGCGGCAAAGGAATCCTGCCAGCTGCAGCAGAGGCGATGCAGCCACGCTCCAACCTCCGGTGAGAAACACTCCCAGACCGCATAGCATGGCAGCCATGCACAGGGGCAGCACCAGAAAATTGGACAAGGGCGACAGTAAGGATGCCTCCTGAAAGTAGCAGGCACACAGAGGCATCAGCAAAATCGGGATCACACTACTGGCCGCGAGCCCCTTCAGGATACGTTTTGGCAGGGTATCCACCGGGAAATGCGCCGTCAGCCAGGGTGCTGCCACCGCCACTGCAAACACCCCTGCTGCGGACAGCAAAAAGGAGGCGCTGCCGATCAGATACGGACGCGTCCCCGTTAATGCCAGCACTGCGATGCACAGTGCATTCAGCGGATCGCTCTGCCGGTGAAATACATCCCCGCTGTACACCAGTAACAGCATGACCGCCGCCCGACAGGCTGAGTGGGAAACACCGGTACACAGCACAAAGCCCACTGCCACCACCGCCTGTATGCAGAACGCAAGCCGCTTTCCCAACCGCAGCCTCCGCAAGATCCACCCCACCAGGGTACACAGCAGCGTCAAATGCAGACCGGATACTGCGGTCACGTGACCGATGCCGAGCCGGTACAGGGCGGTTTTGGTCGGACTATCCAGGCCGGATTTATCCCCCAGCAGCATGGCGCACAGCAGACCAGCCTCCTGTTTCGGCAAAGTCATCCGGATTTTGGCGCAGATCCTGTCCGTATACGCCCGGATGCTCCCCACCAAAGACCAGTTCCGCTCGGGTATAATCTCCACGTCGGACGCTTCCTGTACCTGTAAAAAGGAACCCTCACCCTGGTAATAGGATACCGCTGGAAACAGATAGGTATCTTCATAGGGCGCCAGCAGTGCTGTCATCCGGATGCTGTCCCCGTACTGGCAGATCAGATCCGCCCCGTAATAGGTGATCCGGGTGGTATGACCGCCAATGCTGGTGCGGATCAGATAGAACGCCTGTTCATTGTCCCGAACATCCACATTCTCCACCCTGCCGGTCAGAGATACCGTCTGTCCCCCATAGGCAAGCAGAGGATCCCGAACCCGATACATGTAACCGCAGTACAGACAGCATGCAAACACAAAGCTAATGCCGCACAACAACAGCCGCTTTAGACGGAACCTGCATCCCAGCCCCAGAAACAGCAGCAGGGGCAGGATGCCCAGAAAGCCATACCAACAGACGGAAAGCCGATCACACAGGAATAATCCCAGCAAATAGGGCAGTCCGATGGAAACCGCTTTCCGGGTCACGCCTCCGGATGGGGAAACAGAGGCAGAGGTGCCAGAAAGAGAATATCATCCCGCTTTGCAGCGTCTCCTTCCGCCAGTACGGCGCACTGTGCCGTCAGATTGCCTCCGGCAGCCTCTACCAGCTTCACCAATGCGGTAAGGGATTCCCCGGTACTGATTACATCATCCACGATCGCAACCCGTTTGCCCCGGAGCAATCCAACAGCGTCCTCGTCAATGTACAGCTTCTGCGCATTGGCGGTGGTAATGGACTGCACCGTAACGCAAATGGGATTCTGCATGTACAGCTTTACGGATTTTCTGGCAGTTACATAGGGAATACCCATCTGCCGGGCCATTTCGTAAGCAAGGGGAATGCCCTTGCACTCAGCGGTCAGCAGCACATCCACCTCCGGCAGTCTGGCTGCCAGCTCTTTGGCACATGCCACTGTCAGTTCCACATCCGACAGCATAATGAATGCGGCAATATCCATGGTTTTGCTGATGGGGCAAAGGGGCAGTTCACGCTGCAGCCCTGCCACATTTAATGTATAGGTCTGTTTCATACGCCACTCTCCGCACTCCAGCCCATCTGCTTGCCGCCCAGCAGATGGAAATGCAAATGGTGTACAGTCTGCCCCGCATCGTCACCACAGTTGGTCACAATCCGGAAGCCGTTGTCCAGACCGGCTTCCTTTGCAAGCTTTGCGGCCACTGCAAAAATATGTGCCACTACCGCAGCATTCTCCTCCGCCAGAGCACTGACCCCGGAAATATGCTGCTTGGGGATCATCAGATAGTGTACCGGTGCAATAGGTGCAATGTCCTTGAACACATACATCTGGTCATCCTCATAGATCTTCGTGCTGGGAACGTTCCCGGCAATGATATTACAAAATAAGCAATCCATGATGCAAATCCCTCCCGTTTAATTTGCTGCGCTGCCCAGCATCTCGCCGACGATGGCATCCAGAGCAGCCAGTGCTTCATCCACCATATACTGTTTGCCGATGCCCGCCATTGCGCTGTCCGGACGTCCGCCGCCCTTGCCGCCGGTGATGGCAGATACACGCTGTACAATCTTGCCTGCGTGAGCGCCCTTCTTGACCGCTTCCTTGCCGCAGACACAGTAGAAGGTGCCCTTCTCCCCGTTCATGCCGGCGAATACAGCCACAATGTTACCGTCCAACCGATCCTTCACCTGGTCGCCCATCTGCCGGAGCATGTCTGCCCCGGTGCCGTTGAAGAATGCGGAAATCACACGCACGCCGGAGATTTCCTTTGCATTCTCAAACAGACCGGAAATCTGACTGTCTGCGATCTTCATGTTCAGCGCATCGATCTGATGCTCCTTCTCCTTCAGCTCTGCGATCATAGCTGTGCAGCGCTCAACCAGCTCCAGGGGATTCCCCAGCTTCAGAACACTGGCTGCAAAATGCAGACGCTGCTGCATTTCCTGATAGGACTTCAGCACGCCGGTACCGGTGACTGCCTCGATCCGGCGCACTCCGGCTGCTACAGAGCTTTCGGAAAGGATCTTGAACAGACCCACCCGGGAGGTGTTGTCCAGATGGGTACCGCCGCAGAACTCCGTAGAGAAGCCCTCCATGCTGACAACCCGGACAATATTGCCGTACTTTTCACCGAACAGTGCCATTGCCCCCAGCTTTCTTGCTTCCTCAATGGGCATTTCCTGCATGGTGATGGGCAGTGCCTCGAAAATCTTCCGGTTTACCAGATCCTCCACTGCCTGCAGTTCCTCGGACGTCATAGCATTGAAGTGGGAGAAGTCAAACCGGCAGTGCTCCGCATTGACTAGCTGACCTGCCTGGTGTACATGATCTCCCAACACCTGGCGAAGGGCTGCCTGCAGCAGATGTGCTGCTGTATGGTTCCGCATGATGGACATACGCCGATCCGCATCGATCTGAGCAGACACCTCATCCCCTACCTTCAGGATGCCGTCCTCCAGAGAACCCATGTGCATGAAGTGACCGCTTTCCAGCTTTTTCACGTCTGCAACTGCAAATGCACCGTTGCCCACAATCTCACCGGTGTCCGCAACCTGTCCGCCGCTTTCTGCGTAGAAGGGGGTACGATCCAGGATCAGAGCCGCCACATCCCCTTCACTGATGCTGTCCACCTGCTTGCCGTCCGCAAAGATTCCCAGGATCTTTGCGCCGCAGGACATCTGGGTATAGCCCACAAATTCCGTCTTGGGTGCGGAGATATCCGCAATGCTCTCGTTGCTCCAGGAGGTCTTGACCTTGGATGCACGATCCGCCCGTGCCATGGACTTCTGCTGCTCCATCAGCTCCCGGAACTTGTCCTCGTCCACCTTGATGCCCCGCTCTGCTGCGATCTCCATGGTCAGATCCAGAGGGAAGCCGTAGGTGTCACTGAGCTTGAATGCATCTGCACCGGAAAGCATGGACAGGCTGTCGGAGCTGACCCGATCCAGGAACATGTTCAGCAGCTCTGTGCCCTTGTCGATGGTCTTGGCAAAGCTTTCTTCCTCGTGGCGAATGATCTTGCAGATCAGATCCTTCTTTTCTGCCAGCTCCGGATACGCATTCTCATTCTCGTGAATGACAGTCTCTGCGACCTGATACAGGAAGGGCTCCTGGATGCCCAGCATCTTTCCATGCCGTGCAGCCCGCCGCAGCAATCGCTTGAGCACATAGCCTCTGCCTTCGTTTGCAGGAGTCACACCATCCCCCACCATAAAGGTAGTACTGCGCACATGGTCGGTGATAACACGGAGAGAAACGTCCTTTTTCGGATCCTCCTTGTAGGTGATCCCGGCAATGCGGCAGATGTGCTGCATAATATTCTGCACCGTATCCACCTCAAACAGGTTGTCCACGCCCTGCATCACGCATGCCAGACGCTCCAGCCCCATGCCGGTGTCGATGTTCTTGTGCTCCATTTCTGCGTAGTGCCCCTTGCCGTCGCTGTTGAACTGGCTGAATACCAGATTCCATACCTCAACAAACCGGTCACATTCGCAGCCCACCTTACAATCGGGAGAACCGCAGCCCTTTTCCGGACCCCGGTCAAAGTAGATTTCAGAGCAGGGACCGCAGGGACCGGAGCCATGCTCCCAGAAGTTATCCTCCTTGCCCAGTCGGGTCATATGATCCGGCGCAACGCCGATATGCTTGGTCCAGATGTCGTAAGCCTCATCGTCCTGTTCGTATACGGAAACGTACAGCTTGTCCACCGGCAGCTCCAGCACCTTGGTGAAAAACTCCCATGCCCACTCAATGGCTTCGGTTTTGAAGTAATCCCCAAAGGAGAAGTTCCCCAGCATTTCAAAGTAGGTACCGTGACGGGCAGTCTTGCCCACACGTTCAATATCCGGGGTACGAATACACTTCTGACAGGTGGTAACACGCACATTGGGAGGTGTCGCCTGCCCCAGGAAATATTTCTTCAACGGTGCCATGCCGGAATTGATCAGAAGGAGACTGTTGTCCCCCTGGGGGATCAGGGACGCACTGTCCATCCGGGTATGCCCCTTACTCTCAAAAAATGAGAGAAATTTTTCACGTAATTCGTTCAGTCCTTGCCACTGCATTGCTTCATTACTCCTTTATGTATATTTGATGACAAAATAGATCACATAAACCCAGCCGAAAAAGCCGTTCACGATGGCCCAGAACAGGGAATGCCAGTGCATGGCGGATAAAATCGCTGCCACAATGTTGCCGGCACTGATCCCGTACACGATGGGGTTACATCCCAAAGCCTTGGCACAGCTTTCCTTCTCCTTCGCCATAGCTTCACCTCCATACAGAAAAAACACCTCCGTCACCGCAATGGGACGAAGGCGTTCGTGGTACCACCCAAATTCAAAAGCATAGGCTATGCTTTCCTCGTTCGCTTTAACGCAGCGCATACGTTCCGCTTTCGCAGACCGGCTCAAGGGGAGCACCTGTCCGTACACTGAAAGCTCACACCAACCGCTTTCTCTCTGAAAGGATCCGAAACAGTCAATCCTGTCAACGCCCAAATTATTATAGTATAAACCGACGAAAATGTCAACCGTTTTTTGTGATATTTTCCGTAATCCCCTCTGCGATCCGGCGAAAAATCGGTGCCGCCGCTGTATTACCGCTGCCCCCGTTTTCCACAAAGACCGTTACTGCATACTCCGGCGTCTTTAAGGGAAAATACCCGGTGATCCAGGCGTGACAGCATTCCACCCCGTCTGCATCATACTGACCGGTCTGGGCGGTAGAGGTCTTTCCCGCCGCCCGGGTATTGTCCGGCCGGGCAAGGGAATCCGGATTGCCGTCCACTGCCGCCTCCATCAGAAGCCGCACCTGTCGGGCAGTATCCGCCGGCAGTGCCAGCCCCCGACGCTCCCTGTTCAGCTGGGTGCAGGTTTCTCCATCCGCTGTCCAACCCTGCACCAGTCTTGCCACCGGCAGAGAGCCATCCCCGGCAATGGCACAGGTCATCATGCAAACCTGTAGCGGAGTAGCGGTCAGTTTCCCCTGACCGAAGGAGAAATTCGCCAGCTCCGCCGGAACAGAAAGCTGACGAGCAGTCTGTACCTGTCCCGGAGCAGATACCAGGGAGGAGCAAAGGATGGTCTCCCTGCCGAAGCCCAGGGCGGATACTGTTTCCAGCATCTGCTTCACCGACAGCTGCTGCACCAGGGAAATAAAATAGGTGTTACAGGAATTGGCAGTGGCATCGATCATATTCTGAATGCCGTGGCCGCTATGCCGATGACAGCGGAACATCTGACCATAGATCTGGGTCATGCCGGTACACTGATAGCTGTAGCCCGGAGAAATACCATTCTGGATCGCAGAAGCAGCAATGGCGAGCTTGAAAATAGAGCCAACACTGTATGCGTTCAGCGCACGGTTTACAAAAGGGGAATCTTCTGACCGAAGTGCTTCTCCTAACGCTGCCGGGTCAAAATCCGGTCTGCTCACCATGGCGAGGATGTCGCCGCTGTGTACGTCCATTACCACCACAGCGCCCCGCTCCATCTGCTGCGCCGCATCCTCGCATATCTGCTGAATATCCCTGTCCAGGGTGGTCACCACCCCGGTTTTCACCGGCTCTGCCGGCGTCACCTTCGCAGGACTTCCTGCAAGCAGCTCACCTTGTCCGTTCACCTGATACACCACCTGGTTGGTGCCGGTATCCTGCCGAAGCAGCTGCTGGTATGCAGACTCCAGTCCGCATACCCCCTCCCCTTCCAGGGCATATCCCATCAGATGCTGGGCAAGGCGGCTTTCCCCGTACCGCACCGGCACAGAAAATACAAGCACATCCTCACCGGATATCTCCTCCGAATCCACCGGACACACAAAGGGCTTCCCCGCCCGGAGCTGTTCCGCCAGGTCATACCCCTCCGGCACATGCCCCTTCAGAACGGCAGCAGTCTGATCCGTGGGGATCACTGCCGCCAGGTATTCCGTATCCCGGTTGGTCAGCGGCTCCAGATTCCGGTCGTAAATATTCCCATAGGTACTGCCCACCCGGAGGGTATACGTACCCTGCCGTCCGGCGGCTGTCTGCACCTTTGGATCCCGCTGCACCAGTGCCAGACGGATATACAGCCCTGCATACAACAGCAGCAGTATCACACCCACCCAAAGCATCCGGCGGCGGATCTTTTCCAAATCCATACCATCACCTCAGTGTGAGTATGGACCTATGGGGCTTAATTATTCGAATCCAGCACAATGGTGAATGGACCGTCATTGCAAAGGGATACCTTCATATCCGCCCCGAATACGCCGGATTCCACTTTTTCCACCCGGCTGCGGCAGTACGCCAGAAAGGCTTCATACAACTGCTCTGCCAGTTCCGGTTTGGCTGCCTGGAGGAAGTTCGGCCGGTTGCCCTTCCGGCAGTCCGCATACAAAGTAAACTGGGAGATCACCAGTAATTCTCCATGCACCTGATCCAGGGAGCGGTTGATCTTCCCGTTTTCGTCCTCAAAAATTCGCAGCTGGAGCATCTTATCCGCCACCTTCCGCATATGACTTTCGTCATCCTCTGCACCGACCCCCAGCAGCACCAGATAGCCTTTCCCGATGGCGCCACGCACGGTTCCATCCACACTCACGCTTGCATGCTGTACACGCTGAATCACTGCACGCATGTTGATTGCCCTCACTTTCTTGCATCATACTTTGGGTGATATTGCCTTTGCTTATTGTAGCACAAACCGGCAAAAGATGCAACTGCGGGCATAAGACATGCAGAAACGGGATATACTAAGACAGAAGCAGGCAGCAGCCACAAAGAAAGGAGAACGGAATGGAGTACACGTTTGAGAAAATGCCGGCAGCAGAACAGATCCAGCAGCTTTTTGCCGCTGTCAACTGGGAATCCGCCCAGTATCCCCAGGCGCTGGTGCATGGGATTGCCAACGCCCAGTCCCTGCTGACAGTATGGGATGACACACAGCTGGCAGGACTGATGACTGCCATATCCGACGGCAGCATGAACGTATTCTTCCCCTATCTGCTGATCGATCCCAAGTATCAGGGGGCGGGCATTGGCAAGGAAATGGCGTGCCGGATGCTGGACAAATACGCCCACATCTACCGGAAGATCCTGGTGTGCGATGGGAACAAAGCCGGATTCTACGAAAAGTGCGGAATGGAATGTCGCACCGATCAGCGCCCTATGCTCCGGATCGATCCACCGGTTTTTCCGACTGTTCAGTGACAAAATAACCGGTTCTGCATAAGATAAAACATATCCGATGGGAGGTTTACATTATGCAGCAGTCTTATTTTCTCGGCGGAGTCACCGCCGGCGGATTCCGCACCAGATTTTCCGAACAGATCCAGCAGCCCGGCTTCTACACCTACATACTCAAGGGTGGACCGGGAACCGGAAAATCCACGCTGATGAAGCGTGTGGCAGCAGCCTTTGACGGGGAGCCGATTTCCCTGTATCACTGCTCCTCGGACGAAAGCTCTCTGGATGCAGTGGTGCTGGAGGATCGGGGCGTGGTGATCGTGGACGGCACAGCACCCCATGTGTTTGAGGCAAAGTATCCTCTGGTGTCCCAGGAGCTTGTGAATCTGGGAGCATGCCTGGACAAGAAAAAAATGCAGGATGCGGGAGAGGAAGTCCGACAGGCGGCGGATGAAAACGCACATTGGCATCAGCGTGCCCGGCAGTATGTGCAGGCAGTCACCGCCCTGCATCAGGATCTGACAGCGCTGGGGAATCACGCCCTTTTGCATCAGAAGCTGACAGGGTTCGGAGAACGACTTGCCAAGCGGACACTGCCAAAAGCCAGGGGCGCCGCCGGCAGCATTTCCTACCGACAGCTTTCCGCCCTCACCGCCTCCGGTTATGTGACCCAGTCCCTGCCCCCGGACTATCAGATCACGGAGCTGCTGGATCCCCTGTATACAGCCAGTGATACCCTGCTGCGGCAGCTGGCGGCTCAGGCATGCAAACGTGGGCTGCATGTAATCGCTTCGGAAAACATGCTCTTTCCGGAGCCTATGCTGGAGGCTGTGCTTTTGCCGGAGCTGAAGCTGGTATTCTCTGCCCGAACGCCCATCCGGCAGGAGGAGACACCCAACGCAGTCCACATGCACATGACCCGGTTCTACCACAAAGAACTGCTTGCCCAGCGAAAGCAGCGGATCACCTTCGACCGGAAGGCGGCTCTTGCCCTGGCAGAGGAGGCATCCAGCGCCATTGCCAATGCCCTTACAGTGCACGACCGACTGGAGTCCCATTATATTGACGCTCTGGATTTTGACCAGGTCAGCCGGATTGCAGAGGATCTGATTGCGCAGATCCGGGCACGGAGCTGATGCAAAAAAACAGACCGGAGTGTCCATCCTCCGGTCTGCATAAAAAATACGGCAGCAAAATCTGCTGCCGTATCTGATGGTCTGGTGCGCTGTGAGGGACTCGAACCCCCGACCTACTGGTTCGTAGCCAGTCACTCTATCCAGCTGAGCTAACAACGCATGTGATCATCCGAGATTCGGATGATCTCAACCAACGCTTAATATTATATCATGTCTGATCTAAAATGTCAAGCTTTTTTGAAAACTTTTTCAGTTTCAAAAAATTAGTCGTCGATGGTGTCAGCCAACTTCTCCCGGCACTCTTCGCAAACGTACTTGCCCATGAACATTTCATCGGTACGCTCGCTGCAGAATACACAGCTGGTCTCATACTTCTGCAGAATAATACGGCTGCCCTCTACATAGATTTCAAGGGGATCCCGCTCTGCAATACCCAGTGTGTTTCTCAGTTCCTTGGGGATAACCACACGGCCGAGCTCGTCAACTTTTCTTACAATACCTGTGCTTTTCATAGTTTTTCACCATTCCGCAGATCAATGTTTTTCAAATCTGCGCCTTTCCCATATTTAACTACTTCATTATACATTACGTTTTTCCGTTTGTCAAGTATTTTTGAGCTAAAATATGTGAAAAATAGATGATTTCAGGAGGAATGCTTATGATGAACCGTTTTTTCGCCCTGCTTGCTGTTGCCGCCATCCTTTGCGGCATCTGTACCGGCAGGGCGGATGCCCTGACAAATGTGGTTCTGGAGGAAGGTGCCGGTGCCATTGAGCTATGCATCTACCTCACCGGCGGCATGTGTGTCTGGGGCGGATTGCTTCGGATCGCCCAGTGCAGCGGTCTGACGGATCGGCTTGCAGCCTGCTTTGCCAAGCCCGCATGCTGGCTGTTTCCGGGACTGAATCCAAAGGGAACAGCCCTGCCCGCCATTACCATGAATTTTGCCGCCAACCTTCTGGGGCTGGGAAACGCAGCTACTCCCTTCGGTCTGACAGCAGTGGATGCGCTGAAAAAAGAGTCCGGCTGCGGCAGCACCGCCTCGGACAACATCGTCCTTTTCACCGTACTGAACACCGCTTCCCTGACCCTGTTTCCCACCACAGTGGCTGCTCTGCGGGCAAAGCACGGCTCCGCCGCTCCCCTGTCCATCCTGCCCTGGGTATGGCTCACCAGTGCTGTGACGCTGATCGTACTCATTGTCATTACCCGCACCCTCTCTGCCATCCAGGCATGCAGCCGTAGAAAGGAACGCAAATGCAGCTGACATCCTATTTTGTACCGGTGATCTTTGGGGCGGTGCTGCTGTATGGTACATACAAAAAAGTCCCCGTATTTGATGCATTCCTGGAAGGGGCGAAAGAAAATCTGAAGCTGGGCGTTGATTTGCTGCCCACTCTCATTGCGCTGCTGACAGTGGTATCCTTGGTGAAGGCATCCGGACTGACAGACCTGCTCACTTCCCTGTGCGCTCCCGTCCTGTCCGCCGTTGGCTTTCCCGCCGAGTGCATCCCGCTGGCACTGATCCGTCCCATTTCCGGCAGCGGCTCCCTTGCGGTATACGAAAGTCTGCTGGACAGCTACGGTCCGGACAGCACTCCCGGAACCATTGCCAGCGTGCTGCAGGGATCCTCCGAAACCACCTTTTACACCATTGCCCTGTATTACGGCACCTGCGGCATCCGCAACGGCAGACACACCCTGCTGTGCGCCCTGTGCGGAGACTGCACCGCCTTCCTGTGCAGCTGCCTGTGCATCCGGCTGTTCGGATAAAAGCGGCACTGCACAAGCATGCAACGCCGCTTTTATCCACTATTTTTTCAGCATCAGCTCTGCCTCCTGGATCTGATGCTCTCCGATCCGCTGGATCTTCACATCGAACAAAGGGAATTCCACCGGGATATCACAAGCTCCATCCTCCGGGATCCGGCTCAGGGCACCAAACACAAAGCCGCTGAAGGTGTCGAATTCCTCCCCGGGGATCTGAACCCCCAGTGCCTTTTCCAGCTTATGCATCTCCACATTGCCCCGGATCTTCCAACAGTCGCCCTCGCCCCGGATGATCCTGGGCATTTCTGCGTCCGCCTCTTCCCCTTCTGCCGGAAATTCTCCGATCAGCTGTTCGATCAGATCTTTCATGGTTATCACACCGGACATGCCACCGTATTCGTCCACGACAACCGCCATGGCATGGCCGCCGGCTCTCATGTTCCGGAACAGCACATCCGCCTTGATGCGCTCCGGCACAAAATAGGCTGGCTTCACTGCATGCTTCAAAATATTCTCCCGGCTTTTTTCCTCCAGTCGGTAATAATCCGCCACCCGAAGCACACCGGTGATGTCGTCCTTTGAGCCATCGCACACCGGGTACAGCCCGTGCCGGGTCAGACGAATGGATTCTGCCCACTGCTCCGGCGTATCCTTCAGCCACAGAGTATCCACCTCCGTCCGGTGTGTGGCGATCTCTCCGGCGGTCAGATCGTCAAATTCAAACACGTTGTGGATCAGCTCCTGCTCCGCTGCATCAATGGCACCGCTCTGACTGCCTGCGTCCACCATCATGCGGATCTCCTCCTCGCTGATCTCCTCATCCGCCGCTTCCGGATCAATGCCGATCAGCCGCAGCACGCCGTTGGTAGAAGCGGTCAGCAGCCATACTATGGGAGAAAAGATTACGGAAATGCCGCCGATCAGACCGGAAATCCCCAGTGCCAGCTTCTCCGACTTCCGCATGGCGATCCGCTTGGGTACAAGCTCTCCAAAAATCAAGGTAAAATAGGACAGGATCAAGGTGATGAGCACCACTGCAATGGTGTCCAGGGTCTTTTCAGAAACAGGCACTCCCAAAGAAAGCAGCCAGCTCACCAGTCCGTCTGAAAAGTTATCTGCCGCAAATGCACTGCCCAGGAATCCGGACAACGTGATGGCAACCTGGATGGTGGCAAGGAACTTCGCCGGCTGCCGGGTCAGCTTCATAAGCCGGGAGGCCTTCTTGTTTCCCTGCTCGGAAAGCTTGGCAAGCTTTGTTTCGCTGACGGACAGCACAGCAATCTCCGCACTGGCAAAAACGGCGTTCAGTCCGATCAAAAGTGCCTGTAACAGTAACATCCATATGACTTCACTCACAAACAATACCTCTTTCTCATGTGTTCTGTGTTTTCTGCTCGCCGGAGAAGATCACGTTGGAGTATGCGGTTTTGGTGCTGACCCCGTGCAGCCTGCCGATCTTCCCGGACAGGGCACTGATGCAGTCCTGGGGCGCATCCACTGCAATGCTGATCACGTTAATGTGCTTTTGCCGGTAGGGAATGCCCATTCTGCCGATGATGTAAGCACTGTACTCGTGGAGAATGCCGTTGAGAGCATCCACCGCCCCCGGATCCTCCACAATGATCCCGATCAAAGCCACCCTTGTATCCATATGTACCTCCTTTGGCTGATGATACCGCCCCTATTATAGCATACTTGCAACAGGTTTGCAATCAAAACGTATGTTTTTGCTTCGTATATCTTGACAGAACGTTCAGTGCATGGTATAATTTTTTGTTGGATTTTGTCGAATATTCTGTTATCCTGTACAAAAACCCGGATTCTTTTGCAGGCTTACAAATATTTGCACATCATTGTGTTAAAGGAGCTGAAACATGGACTCGTTCAACCAAATCGTCAAACTGGTGGATGACTATGTATGGGGCGTTCCCCTGATCGTACTCATTCTGGCATGCGGACTGCTGCTCACATGCCGAACCCGTTTTTTACAGGTTTCCAAGCTTGGCGCGGCACTCAAGTACATGTGGAAAGAGGAGGAAACCGGACACGGCGAGGTATCCAGCTTTGCCGCATTGTGTACCGCCCTTTCCGCCACCGTGGGCACCGGAAACATCGTTGGTGTCGCCACCGCCATTGCCGCAGGCGGACCCGGAGCACTGCTGTGGATGGAGGTTGCCGCATTCTTTGGCATGGCCACCAAGTATGCAGAAGGACTGCTGGCCATCAAGTACCGTGTCACCGACAGCCGGGGCAACATTCTGGGCGGCCCCTTCTACTACATTGAAAACGGTATGGGCAACCGCTGGAAGTGGCTGGCAAATCTGTTTGCCATATTCGGTCTGCTTGCCGGGCTTATGGGCATCGGCACCATCACCCAGATCAACGGCATTACCTCTGCGGCAAACAATTTCTTTGACCCGGATCAGGTGCACACCTTCCAGATCTTCGGCCAGACCTATACCTGGACTACCATGATCACCGGACTGCTCATTACTCTGTGCGTGGCGCTGATCGTCATCGGCGGCATCAAGCGCATTGCCGCTGCATCCGAGCTGATCGTCCCCTTTATGATCGTCGCATATGTGGTCAGCTGTCTGATCATCATCTTCACCCATGTGACTGAAATCCCCGCCGCCATTGTCACCATTGTGAAAAGTGCCTTTGGTCTGCGTCCCATTGCAGGCGGCGCAGCTGGCATCTCTATTGTACTGCTTTCCATGCGCAACGGTATCGCACGGGGCATTTTCTCCAACGAGGCCGGCCTTGGCTCTGCACCCATTGCGGCAGCCGCAGCAAAAACAAAGGAACCGGTTCGCCAAGGACTTGTTACCATGACGGGCACCTTCATTGATACCATCATCGTCTGCACCATGACCGGTCTGTCCATCGTCATGGCGGGCAGCTATGCAAAGGATCTGAAGGGCGTTGCCATTACCACTGACGCCTTCCGGTATGGACTGCCCTTCCCGGAAAAGGTATCCGCATTCATTCTGATGGCATGCCTGGCAGTATTCGCCTTCACCACCATTCTGGGCTGGAACTACTACTCTGAGCGCTGCCTGGCGTATTTGACCGGCTCCAATAAGACAGCTGCCATGCTGTTCCGTTTGCTCTACGTGGCTGCTGTATTCATCGGCCCCTATCTGACCGTAGAAGTTGTCTGGAACCTGGCAGACATCTTCAACGGACTGATGGCAATCCCAAATGTGACTGCGCTGATTTATCTGTCCGGAGTAGTATCCTCAGAAACGAAGGATTACTTGAAACGCTTAAAGGCAGGTAAAGTGCCAGAAGACGCCTAAGCGCACACTCAGGAAATACAAAGCGGTGTATCCAAAAGATACCCCGCTTTTTGTGTCCATCCCCTGTAATTACCGATCCAGCATCTTTTCCAGCATCACCGGATTCAGCTGATTGACTGTTTGCAGCTTTCCATGATAGAACACGGCAAAATTGTTGAACACGCCGGGCAGATTTTTCGCCTTTACAAGGGTATCTACCAACACGAAGGTTGCAGGAATCCGGTGAGCCGTACAGTAAGCCTTGAGCTTTTCCACCCGTTCCAGGATAAAGGGGCACTGCATGTCGTAATAGATCACCAGCTTTTGCTCCGGGATCTCCGGGTGATGCACCTGGGGCGCAAATCGGGGCTTTGAGCCATCAAAGGACATGGCAAGCAGCTGATACCCGTTTTCTGTCTGATCCACCGTCTGAAATCCAAACTGCTTTGCAAAGCTCTGATCCAACAGCCACGCCTTCTGCTTATCTGCTCCCAGTATGCAAATTCCGGACTTTGCCTTGGATTGGGCATCGAAAATGCAATATTCCATCAACGCATGCCCATAGCCGTGATGCTTCAGCGCTCCATCCACCCACAGGCAGTAAATGTACAAGAAATTTTCACCCAGAATCGGCACCCAGGCACGCTCCAAAGGCGCATACTCAATGAATGCGCAGCCCTTGGCATCCAGCTTCCGGAACATATGTCCCTCCGGCAGTCTGGCAGCTAGCCAGCGCCGTTTCGCCTCCACACCGGGATGCTGTGCTTTTTGCCGGATGATGCAGCACAGATGCTCCTGCATCAGGTTCCCGGGCGACAGATTGATATACTCCCCACCCAATCATTTAACCTCCTTGATTATTTAAGTGTACTTGCATTATACGCCAGATCCGGACAATTGTCAAGAAAAAAGCGCACAGAATATCCTGTGCGCTTTTTGAGGTGCACTGCACAAAAAACTGCCCAGTGCTCCCGTGATTATTTCAGCATGGAAATAGCGTCCCGAATGGTTTTTTCCATGGCTTCCTTGCCGTATTTGTCAACCTCTGTCCGGTTCTTTTCTCCGTGGGTCAGACAGCCTGCACCACCGATGCAGCCTCCCACGCATGCCATACCCTCAATAAAGTTGGCATCCAGCCGGTTGACCTTTTTCTTCAGCAGAGCCTGACGACATTCTTCAATGCCATCGCAGGCGCAGGCCTTCAACTCAAAATTGGTAATACCATTTTCCTTCAAGCCCTCTGCCACCGCATCTGACAAGCCGCCGCACCGGGCAAAGATCCGGCCAAAGTAAGAGGCATTGTCCAGCACATCCTCCTGTAGCTGGGTAATGTCGATATCCCGGCTGTCGAACAGCGCTTGCAGTTCCTCAAAGGTCATTGCCTCATCCACATAGGGACGGACGGATTCCTTGCGCACTTCCGCCTTTTTTGCAGTACAGGGGCCGATGAATACCACCTTACAGGGAGCATCCTCATGCTCCTTGAGGTACTTGGAGATTGCCGCCATAGGCGACAGATTGTGGGACACATAAGGGAGAAGGTCGGGGAAGGATTTCTCAATATAGTCCACAAACGCCGGACAGCAGGAACTGGTCAAAAATCCCTTTTCTGCAAGCTCCTTGCATTCTGCGTCTGCCACCATATCTGCGCCCAGCGCAGCCTCCACCACCGTGTGGAAACCCAGCTCCTTGAGCCCGGATACCACCTGACCCAGCTTTGCATAGGTGAACTGGCTGGAAATGGAGGGAGCAACCACTGCGAACACCTTGTAATTCTTGTTGTGATCGCTCTTTTTGATCATATCAATCACATTGAGAATGTAGGATTTGTCCGTAATGGCGCCAAAGGGACACTGATACACACAGGCACCGCAGGAAATACACTTATCATTGTCAATGGCTGCCGCTTTGTTCTCGTTCATATGCAGCGCCTTGATCTTACATGCATTTTCACAAGGACGTCTCCGGCAGTTGATGGCAGTATAGGGACATACCTTGGCACAGGCACCGCAATTTTTGCACTTGGACTTGTCAATATGCGCAACGTGCTGATAATCAAAGGTGATGGCGCCGAACCGGCATACATCCTCGCATCTGTGAGCCAGGCATCCCCGGCAGGCATTGGTGACCTCATATCCACCCATAGGGCATTCATCGCAGGCAATCTCAATGACCTGGATCACGTTGGGATTTTCCTCATCGCCCCCCATTGCCAGCTTGACACGCTCCCCCAGAATTGCCCGCTCCTTGTATACACAGCAACGCATGGTAGGCGTATTGCCCGGCACGATGATCTTCGGAATATCCAGCAAATTGTCCAGCAGAGTATCGTTCCATGCCTGCCGGGCAACCTCCCGAAGCACCTTGTACTTTAGATGCTGCACCTTGGTATCAAATTTTCGCATACTTATCCTCCCTTAGAAATGACCGTCCCAGACTGCTTCTTCAGGCCTTGTGCAGAATGTGCTCCTGAAAAAATGCAGCAGCGGTGTCCGGCGTGACAGAGTAAAACTGATCGTCCAGTGTTACGCACACGCCCTGCTGGCACTTGCCCATGCAAAAGGTTCCTGTCAGCTCCACACGATCCCCCAGCTGATGCTCCGCAACCAGCTTCTGCAGCTGCTCCACCACCTGGTGAGATCCCTTAATGTGACAGGAGGAACCAATACAAACGGTTACTTTCATGCTTCTCCCCTTACGCCTTCTGGGCAGCAGCCCGGTCAGCAGCCTCGTCCAGCTTCTTGTTGCGGAAATACAGCCCAACGTCAACAGAGATTTCAATGAAGTTCAGCACATAGAAGAAGAAGCTCAGGAAGAACAGGAAGCCTTCGCTGCCGGCATCCAGCTGAATAAACTTTCTTGCAATACCGCAGGCATAACCGATCAGCAGGAACACCTCAAAAAACAGGCTCTTGCCCTTGGCGGTACGGGAAACGATGGACTTACGGATGGAGATCGGCCAGGACAGACCAAAGCAGAAGATTGTCAGCGCCTCAAGCAGATCGGAAATCATAGCTGTATTCATAAAATATTACGACCTTTTCTTATTTTTGATACCGGTAATCCGGCAGGAGCTTCGGAGAAACAGCGTCTGTGCTGATGCCGGCAGCCTCACGCTCAGCATCAAACCTTGCAATGTGCTCCAGCGTCAGCTTGCCAACCTTTGTATCCTTTGCAGCAGCGGCAGCATTCTGACCGGCGCTGCGTCCGAATACGATGATGTCCAGCAGGGAATTGCCCATCAGACGGTTCTTGCCGTGGATACCGCCAACAGCCTCACCGGCTACAAACAGATTCTCCACGTTGGTGGTCATGCCGTTCACGTTGATGTCCAGACCGCCGTTCTGGTAGTGCAGGGTGGGATAAACCAGAATCGGCTCCTTCCGGATGTCAATGCCATAGCTTGCAAACATACGCATCATGGCAGGGATCCGCTTTTCGATGGTACCCTCTCCCCCGATCTTCTCAATCATGGGTGTATCCAGCCATACTGCCAAACCACTGCCAGTGTCAACACCCTCTGCATGGTCAGAACACTCCCTAATAATGGAAGCGGCAGCCACATTACGGGGCTCCAGCGGG
>ERZ779877.562-NODE-562-length-39395-cov-8.049720_pt1 | contig 39395 bp, 37 predicted proteins | sample MGYA00511556_ERZ779877 | MGnify/ENA primary metagenome ERZ779877 (study PRJEB29588, sample SAMEA2159338) | human gut metagenome | biome: human gut; feature: human-associated habitat; material: faeces | place: Denmark | collected 2008/2010 ...
AAAAAACTGACCTCCAATCGTTAGATTTTTGGTCTAACATTTGGGGGTCAGTTCAGAAAGGTAAGCTTCTTTTTTTACAATATAAAGGACGGGGATCGCTTTAGGGCAGAACATCAGTCTTCCTTGATGCGGCCGTCGACCGTAAGGGTCTTGACCTGCCAGGGAATGAACTTGCCGCTTTGCTGAAGGGCTTTCTTTGCGGCCATTTCCAAGCCGCCGCAGCAGGGAACCTCCATGCGGACAATGGTGACATCTTTGATATCATTTTGTTTGATGATTTCAGTCAATTTTTCGGAATAGTCAATACTGTCCAGCTTAGGGCAGCCGACAATCGTAATTTTATTGAGAATGAAATCTTCATGGAACCGGGCGTAGGCATAGGCCGTGCAGTCCGCTGCGATGAGCAGATGGGCTCCGTCGAAATAGTCTGCTTTGACTGGCACGAGTTTGATTTGTACGGGCCATTGGCGCAGCTGCGATCGTGCGACTGCCGGCGTGTTGGGAAGTTCGGCTGCAGCCGTCTGAAGAGACATGGCTGACTGTCCGGGGCAGCTGTGAGAAAGTACGCGGGACTGGCTGCCGGGACATCCGCCAGTATGTTTCAGACCATTGGCTTTCATATTAGCCTTTACGGCGGCTTCGTCATAGGGAGCGGCTTCGCGCTCTACAAAGGTAATGGCGTTCGTCGGGCAGTGGGGCAGGCAGTCGCCTAGTCCGTCACAGTAATCGTCGCGCATGAGGCGTGCTTTTCCGTTTACCATGGCGATGGCTCCTTCGTGGCAGGCTGCTGCGCAGGCACCGCAGCCATTGCATTTTTCTTCATCAATTTGAATAATTCTTCTAATCATAATGTATTCCTCCAGTGGTTTTATATACGTAAATAGCATGGGCATGTAGTGTGCTGCCTTATGGTGAAAGTATACTATACAGGGCAGGAAAAATCTGTTGTTTTTGCAACGAGGTGAATGAAATTGCAATATTTTTTACCAGTCATTCAACATTCTGAGTTGTTTGCTCACATCGGGACAGAAGATATTGGCAAACTACTGGATGCGATGGACATATATAAAAAGAAATACAAAAAAGGGAATTTTATTTTCTATGCAGGAGATACAATTGAGCAAATCGGCATTGTATTATCCGGCATGGTGCACATCCTGCAGGAAGATTATTGGGGCAACCGCAACATCTTGTCCCAAGTTCGCCCCGGCAGTTTATTTGGCGAAGCTTTTGCGTGTCTTCCTGATGTAAAGTCGACAGTAGATGTTGCCGCCTTAGACGATACGGAAGTTATGTTCATCAACGTAAACAGCATTATTCATGCCGGTCAGGTCTTAACGAAAGCGCAGGAACGTGTGGCTTTGAATCTTCTGGCTATCATGGCACGGCGCAATATGCAGCTTACGCAGAAAATACGGTATATGTCACAACGGTCGACGCGGCAGAAGCTCATGTTCTATTTGTCGGAAGAAGCGCTGCGGCAGGAATCTTCGTCGTTTACACTGCCCTTTAACCGACAGCAGCTGGCCGATTTTCTCTCTGTCGACCGGAGCGCCATGTCGGCAGAGCTGAGCCGGATGAAAAAAGATGGGCTGATTGACTATTACAAAGATAAATTTATTTTGAAAGAACCGCAGGTATAAGCCAAAAAGAGCAGCAGCAGAATTCCGGTGGTTATTCAGAATCTGCATGCTGCTCTTTTTCTTAGATAATTACGCTGTATCAGCGCAAATGGGGGAGAATGTGTCCCATCTTATGTTTTTTCGTTTCCAAGTAAAATTCGTCGAATTCCTGGGGTTTCATTTCAATCGGCACGCGTTCTACGATTTCTACGCCGAAGCCTTCGAGGCCGTAGATTTTTTCCGGGTTGTTGGTCAGCAGGCGCAGTTCTTTGGCTCCCAAATCCTGCAGAATCTGAGCGCCTATCCAATATTCGCGCAGGTCCGGTGCAAAGCCCAGTTTTTCATTGGCTTCTACGGTGTCATAGCCCTGTTCCTGGAGGACGTAGGCCTTCAGCTTGTTGATGAGGCCGATGCCCCGGCCTTCCTGGCGCATGTAGAGGAGAATGCCCCGGCCTTCGGCGTTGATCTGGGTCATGGCGGCGGCCAGCTGTTCGCCGCAGTCGCAGCGGCACGAACCGAATACGTCGCCGGTCAGGCATTCGGAGTGGACGCGGCAGAGCAGGTTTTTGCCGTCGCCGATATCGCCCTTGACGAGGGCGACGTGGTGTTCGCCTGTCAGGTCGTTGACGTAGCCGTAAATCTTGAATTCGCCGAACTTCGTCGGCATCTTAGCGACGGCTTCGCGGACGACGTGCTTGTCGTGGCGGCGGCAGTAGTTCTGCAGGTCGTGAATGGTGATGAATTTTAAATTGTACTTGTCGGCCAATTCCCACAGCTGTGGCGTCTGCATCATCGTGCCGTCGTCGGCCATGATTTCGCAGCACAGGCCGACTTGCTTCAGGCCGGCGAGGCGCATGAGGTCGACCGTCGCTTCCGTATGGCCGTTGCGGGCCAGGACGCCGCCGCGTTTGGCGATCAAGGGGAAGTTATGGCCGGGACGGCGGAAGTCTTCGGGACGGGCCGTTTCTTCCGTGCATTTGCGGGCCGTCAGCGCCCGTTCTACGGCGGAAATCCCTGTCGTCGTATCGACGTGGTCGATGGAGACGGTGAAGGCCGTTTCGTGATTGTCCGTATTGTCGCTTACCATCGGCGGCAGGCCGAGCTTACGGGCGTATTCGATGCTCATGGGCATGCAGATGAGGCCCTTGCCATGGGTCGCCATGAAGTTCATGTTTTCTGTCGTGCAGTACTGAGCGGCGCAGATAAAGTCGCCTTCATTTTCTCTATCCGGGTCGTCGGTGACGATGATGATGTGCCCGGCTTGCAATTCTTCGATTGCTTCTTCTACGGTATTGAATTTTCTGTTTTCCTTTGCCACAATAAAACCTCCTGAATATGATAAAGCCCTGACGGTCTGTTCAGCAGCGTCAGGGCTTTTTGGTCAACACAACACAAGCTGCGCGGCGGCAGCTTCATCGTATCTTCTTCCATCCAGACTATACTGTCGGTTTTGGAATCGCACCAAATCACGAGCACATGGCTCCTACGCCGTAGCGTTCGCGGACTATACCGCCGATCGGGAATTTCACCCTGCCCTGAAGATATATGACTACATGAATCATTATACACAGAATGGCTATCCTTGGCAAGAGCCGCCGTGGCCGGCCGGGCTGGGACAGGCTTATTCTATGTCGAATATTTTGCCCGGATTGAGGATATTGTTGGGGTCCAGGGCCTTTTTGATGGCTTTCATCATGGCCAGCTCGTCGGGATTGGTAAATTCTTCCATCAAATGCTTCCGCTTAAAGCCGATGCCATGTTCGCCTGATAAGCGGCCGCCGTGGGCGTAGATGAAGGCGTACAGCTCCTGCTGGTTTTGTTCGACCCGGTGGGCCCAGTCTTCGTAGGGCGTATCGTCGGGCTTTAAGATGTTGAGATGGATATTGCCGTCGCCGGCGTGGCTGGCAATGCGGGTAATCAAGCCGTATTTATCGGCCAGGCGGAGAATTTCCGCCAGCAGGAGCGGTTCCTGATCGACGGGGACGACGACGTCTTCTTTGCTGACGATGAGGCTTTCGGCGCGGACTGCCTCGGCAAAGGCCTTGCGGGCCTGCCAGATTTTATTGTGGTCAGCGACGAGGACTGACGACGCGCCGTGCTGCGTGCAGAGCTCGTCTAAAGCGACGGCCTTGTCGTCCAGGTCGTCGTCATGGATGCCTTCGACTTCGACGATGAGGTAATTTCCCGAATCGCTGCCCTGCAGCTTTTCATGGAGATATTTTTCTACAGAGCGGATCGTAATATTGTCCATGTATTCGACGCAGGTCGGGACGATGCCTTGCTTTAAAATGGCTCCGACGGCGCCGATGGCCTGTTCCGGCGAATCGAAAACGGCCAGCAGATCGAGGGCGTATTTTGGCTTCGGCAGGAGCTTGACCGTCGCCTTGGTGATGATGCCCAGCGTACCTTCCGAGCCGATGACCAGCTGCTCGAGGCAGTAGCCTGTCGATTGCTTCTGCAGGCGGGCGCCGAGCTGGACGATGCGGCCCGTCGGATTGACGATTTCCACGTCGTATACCTGATGGCGCGTCGTACCGTATTTCACGGCCCGGTTGCCGCCGGCGTTGGTGGCGATATTGCCGCCGATAAAGCAGGAGTCGCCGCTGCAGGGATCGCCGGCGTAGAACAGCCCCTTGGCCTCGGCTGCATCCTGCAGGTCCGACGTGCGGACGCCCGGTTCTACGACGGCGTATAAGGCGTCTTCGTTAATTTCCAGGATGCGGTTCATCTTTTCCAGGGACAGGACGACGCCGCCGTAAATGGGCACGGCGCCGCAGGCCAGGCCTGTGCCGGCCCCGCGGGGCACGACGGGAAAATGATAGTCGTTGGCCAGCTGGACGACGGCGGCGACCTGCTCGGCCGTTTCGGCAAAGACGACGGCTTCGGGCATATGGTGGTACGCCGGGTCGGTCACTTCGTCGTGGGAATAGGGCTGCATTTTATCCGGATCTGTCACGACGTTTTTAGGGCCGGCGACAGCTTCCAGTTTTTTTAAAATTTCAGGAGTAATTGGTGCATATCTCATGAGCAAAGACCTCTGTTTCTTCATAGTTTACATTCTATTATATAATATCAGCGGCATTTGCGAAAGTGGGCCGTATTAAATCAAGAAAAAACTTTATCTTACGTGAAAATGAAGGTATACTTATAGCATGCATGTTGCAGTGCCTACATTAAAGGAGCGGAATCATGACGGAAAAACGGGATGGGCGACTTCGGCGTACCAGGACGGTGCGCCGGCGGCGTACGAAAAAAAAGAAGGGGATGACGCTGTACAAGGGCATCGTCCTTCTCATACTTCTGGTCGGCGGGGTCTTCCTGTGCCTGCGCATGTATCAGATGTGGCAGATTCACGAGGACATGGAGCGGACGCTGCAGCAGGAGCAGGCCTTGACGGAAGAAAACCAGCGTCTGAAGGACAGAAAAGAACAGCTTCTTTCCCCTGACGCCGTAGAAGAACAGGCGCGGGAACAGTTCGGACTGGCCGAGCCGGGAGAAATCCCCTACAGGCGCTGACGACGCGCTTTGCCTTGGGAATTTACATTATTTTGCGATTGAATTTTTTGCCGTTTATGAGTATAATAGCGTTATACGTGTTATCAGCAAAGCTGAAGCATACAAGGAGGAATATAAGGTAACATGACAATCGAAGTAGGCAGTGTATTGGAAGGCACCGTGACAGGGATTACAAAGTTTGGCGCTTTTGTAGAGCTTCCTGACAAGAAGGTGGGCTTGGTCCACATTTCTGAAGTCGCTAATGAGTATGTAAAAGATGTGCACGATTTCTTGAAAGTTCAGGACAAAGTAAACGTCAAAGTTTTGTCTGTCGACGACAAGGGAAAAATCGGCCTGTCTATCAAGCAGACCCAGCCGGCTCCGGAAAAGAAAGAGTTCCGTCCGAGACATGAATTCCGCCAGCACAACAATTTTGACTCGAATCGCCGCTCTTCTACATCGTTGTCTTTCGAGGACCGGCTTAGTAAATTCCTGAAGGAAAGTGACGAACGCCAGATGGATTTGAAACGCAATACCGAATCAAAACGCGGCGGCCGCGGCGCTCGCCGTGCCGATTGATTTCGTATATCGGTAATCATAAGGACGAATAAAGAGTATTCCTGTCGTGGAATGCTCTTTTTGTTTTACCGGCCGGGAAAGGCTGTCCGAGTTCGGAACGAGGTACATGACAGATGAAGGATAAGGAATTCGCCGTTGTCGATATCGGCTCCAATTCCCTGCGCCTGATGACGGGCTGCTGGGAAGGTGATCGCTGGAAGTTTTCGGCGAAAGAATTGGAAACGACGCGCCTCGGCTATCAGATAGAAGAGACAAAGCATTTATCGCCGGAAGGCATAGACGCTTCCCTTGCGGCTATGGCCCGGTGGCAGGCCCGGCTAGGCTCCGTTCCCGTCTGCGCCGTCGCGACCAGCGCGGTGCGCGAAGCCGCAGACGGCCAGGCCTTTTTAGCGGAAATACGGGCCCGCTTCGGCTGGCACTGCCGCTGCATTTCGGGCCTGGAAGAAGCGGCTCTCAGCTTCTGCGGCGCGGCGGCCGGCGTCGAAGCCGGCAAGGAGGCCGTCGTCCTGGATATCGGCGGCGGCAGCAGCGAAGTTGCCGTCGGCCGGGACGGCGTCGTCGCCTGGTCCCATAGCTATCCCTTGGGCGCCGTGCGCCTGACGAAAAAAGCTCAGATGGAAGAAGGGGAATTGGCCGAGTTAGAAGCCTATTGCAGCCGGCAATGGCTGCCTGCGCCCATAGAACCATCGGCGTCCCTCATCGGCGTAGGCGGGACGCTGACGACGCTGGCGGCGATGGAGCTGGAAATGACGGAGTACGATCCGTCCCGCATCGAAGGCTGCGTCGTGCCGCTGGACCGCCTGTCCTATCACCTGGACAGATTGCGGCGTATGGGCCCCGAAGGCCGACGCCATGTGGCGGGGCTGCAGCCGAAGCGCAGCGACATCATCGTCGCCGGGCTGGCTGTCGCCCGCTCCTTTTTGCGGCGATACGGCTTTGACAGCATTCGCATCAGCGAAAGCGATTTGATGGAAGGCGTCTTTTTCCGCCATTCCTTCCACGATGCCGCTTGGCGCGGAGGCGGCGGGAGCGGCCTATGAACGTCGTTGAAACTGTAGAAGCATACTGCCGGCAGCATTCGCTGTTTCAGCCGGGAGAGACGATTCTGATCGCCTGTTCCGGCGGGCCCGACTCACTGGCGCTGCTGGATATATTAGCCCGGCTGCGGCCGGACTATAACTTGCGCCTCGCCGTATGCTACGTCCATCATGGCATTCGGGATGCCGCTGACGAGGAGGTCCGGTTTGTACGGCAGGAAGCGGAGAAGCGGGCCTGTCCATTTATCTGCCGCCGGACAGACGTGCCGGCGCTGGCGGCGCAGGAACGCGCGTCGCTGGAAGCTGTCGGCAGGAGAGAGCGGTACCGCCTGCTTCGCGAAGAAAAGGGCCGTCTGGGAGCCGCGGCGATTGCCGTAGCCCATCATCAGGACGATCAGGCGGAAACGGTGCTGCTGCACTTGCTGCGCGGCAGCGGACTGGCCGGATTGGGCGCGATGCGGCCGCAAGCCGGCGACGTCGTCCGCCCGCTCCTGGGCATAACGCGCGGAGAGATCGACGCCTATGTCAAAGAGCGGAATCTGACGCCCCGTCACGATGAAACGAACGACTCCGTCCAGTTTACGCGCAACCGCATCCGCCTGGAGCTGCTGCCGGCGCTGCGGCAGTACAATCCGTCCGTCGTCGGCGATTTAAACCGGCTGGCCCAGATTGCCCAGGCCGAAGACGACTGCATGGCTCAGTGGGCGAGCCGTCTGTACGAGGCTCACGTCAGGCCGTGCCCAGGCGGAGCCGGCGTAGAAAAGAAATGGTTTCTCAGCCAGCCCGCGGCGCTGCAGCGCCGCCTCGTGCGTCTGCTGTGCCGGAACGCGACGGGGACGGAGCGGGATATACCCTTTCATTACGTAGAAACGATACGGGAGCTGGCCTGCAAGGGCGCGGGAAAGCAGTTCCAGACGGGCAGCGTCACAGCTTATACGACGAAGGCCGGCCTATGCGTCGTAGTATCGCAGGGCGTAAAGGGCCGGCGCAGAAAGAAAAAATAAAAACACGAAAGAACCGCAGGGAAGCCTGCGTCGCTATATATACTTTGTCATTCCGGGGAGGATATACTATGCATCAGGACGTAAAAGAAATATTATTTACAGAAGAACAAATACAGAAACGAGTGCGGGAAATGGGCGCGCAGATCACGGCTGATTACGCCGGCAAGACGATCTTGCTGTGCGGCATTTTGAAAGGCGCCGTCGTATTTTATACGGATTTGGCCCGTCAGATTCAGGGTCCCGTAAAATTTGACTTCATGAGCTGCTCCAGCTACGGCTCGTCGGCCACGTCGTCCGGCGCGGTTACGATTCGCAAGGACATGGACAACGACGTCGCCGGCAAGGACATCCTCATCGTCGAGGATATTATCGATACGGGCATTACGCTGAGCTACCTCGTGCCCTATTTGAAAGAGCGCGGCGCCAATTCGGTTAAGCTGGCTACCTTGCTGAGCAAGCCGTCGCGCCGGAAGGTCGATATCCACGTCGACTACAACGGCTTTGAAATTCCCGACGCCTTCGTCGTCGGCTACGGCCTCGATTACGACAGCTCCTATCGGAACCTGCCCTATATCGGTGTCTTGAAGGAAGAAATCTATACGAAATAAACATATACTATTACCGTCTTGGTTTGCGGGAAAAGCTGTTGTTGCATTGTCCGAAGTATGGTAATATAGATATTGTATTGGTTGCATGACATTACTTAACGATAGATTACTTTGAAAGGAGTAGTATCTTGAGCAAATTTGTGCGTAATGTAAGTTTATACTTACTGATTATCATCGTTGCCGTTTCTATCATCGATGCGTTTACGACAAATAAAGCTGATAAATCGGAAATTTCCTATACGAATTTCATGAATCAGGTTCAGCAGAAAAAAGTAGACGCAGTCCAGATTACGGACGACCACGCCATCGTCGGTCAGCTGAAGGACGGCACGTCTTTTACATCGTACGCCCCGACGGACGCGGCTATGATGCCGGCCCTGCGCGACGCGGAGGTCAACGTCATCGCCAAGCCGCCTGAACAGCCTTCGTGGTGGATGAGCCTGCTGAGCTCTATCCTGCCGATTCTGATTCTCATCGGCGTGTGGTTCTTCATCATGCAGCAGACCCAGGGCGGCGGCGGCCGGGTGATGAACTTCGGCAAGAGCCATGCGAAGATGCATGGCGAAGGAAAAATCAAGGTATCCTTTAAGGACGTTGCCGGCGAAGACGAAGCCAAGGAAGAATTGGCGGAAATCGTCGAATTCCTCCGCAATCCCGGCAAATACAACAACATCGGCGCCAAGATTCCCAAGGGCGTGCTGCTCTTTGGGCCGCCGGGCACCGGGAAAACCCTGCTGGCCCGGGCCGTTGCCGGCGAAGCGGGCGTTCCTTTCTTCAGCATCAGCGGCTCCGACTTCGTAGAAATGTTCGTCGGCGTCGGCGCGTCCCGCGTGCGCGATCTGTTCTCCCAGGCTAAGAAAAACGCGCCGTGCATCGTCTTCATCGACGAAATCGACGCCGTAGGCCGCCAGCGCGGCGCAGGTCTCGGCGGCGGTCACGACGAACGCGAACAGACGCTGAACCAGCTGCTCGTAGAAATGGACGGCTTCGGCGCCAACGAAGGCATCATTACGATCGCCGCGACGAACCGTCCCGACATCCTTGACCCGGCGCTGTTGCGTCCCGGCCGTTTTGACCGGCAGATTACCGTTGACCGTCCGGACCTGCGGGGCCGCCGGGCTATCCTGGACGTGCACGCAAAAGGCAAGCCTCTCGGCAAGGACGTCGATTTGGATATCATCGCCAAGAAGACGCCGGGCTTTACCGGCGCCGATTTGGGCAACCTGCTGAACGAAGCGGCTTTGTTGGCGGCTCGTGCCGATAAAAAAGTCATCAACATGGCCGAACTGGAAGAGGCCAGCGAAAAGGTATGCTTCGGTCCCGAACGGCGCAGCCATGTCATCAGCGACAAGGAAAAGCGCCTGACGGCCGTTCACGAATCGGGCCACGCCCTGATCGCCTACTTGCTGCAGCCCAATTCCGACCCGGTCCATAAGGTTACGATTATTCCCCGCGGCCGCGCCGGCGGCTATACGATGATGCTGCCGAATGAAGAACGGTCCTATGAGACGAAATCGTATTATCTGGCGCAGATCCGCGTCGCCTTGGGCGGCCGGGCTGCTGAAGAAATCGTTTTCAATGAAATCAGCAGCGGCGCGTCGGGCGACTTGCAGAGCGTTACCCGCATCGTCCGCCAGATGATTACCCGCCTGGGCATGAGCTCCAAGCTGGGGCCGATGGTCTTCGGCGAACAGCAGGACCAGGTGTTCCTGGGTAAGAGCCTGGGCCACGACCGCAATTATGGAGAAGGCGTAGCCGAACTGATCGACAAGGAAATGCACGACATCGTCACCGAGGCCTATGCCGACGTACTGCGCATGCTGAAGGAACACATCAAGGCTCTCCACAGCATGGCGGAAGCGCTGCTGGAAATCGAAACGATTAATCACGAACAGGTAGAAAATCTGATTAAGTACGGTTCTCTGGAAGCTCCTAAGCAGGAAGGCGACGGCGAAAGCGCCGAAGGCGCCGAACCGGCGGAAGGACAGAAACCTCACGTAGAAGTCAGCCCGTGGGGCAATACCGTATCGGAAGACAAAAACTAAATGAAAAGCTGCGGCACTGTCGCAGCTTTTTTATGTGACGGAGACAGTTTCTGGCAGATACATAAAAAATGTAATGATTTATATTACTTTTTCTTGATATTGACAGGGATTTCTTTTATGCTACAATTTCTGTATGCCCAAAGATATAGGTATGTCAGCTATATCTATGGCGGCATCGTATCGTTAGTATTAGGAGTGAAAAAGCATGAGACAGGATATCCTGGATTATTTGATGGAGAATCAGGGGACTTTCGTATCCGGACAAAAAATTTCCGAATTATTTGGGATTTCCCGTACAGCCGTTTGGAAACATATCCGCGTCTTGAAACAGCGGGGATACGTCATTGAATCGTATACGAAAAAAGGCTATTGTTTGAAAGAAGCGCCGGAGCTGCTGCGGCCGGAGCAGATTGCCAACGGGCTGAAGACCGGCTTGTTTGGAAAAAAGATCGTATATTTTGAAAAGGTGGACTCGACGAATACGGTGGCCAAACGATTGGCCGACCAGGGTGCTGACGAGGGGACGATCGTCGTCGCCGAAGAGCAGACCGGCGGGAGAGGACGGCTCGATCGTTCTTTCATATCTCCCTTCGCCCAGGGAATTTGGTTTTCCCTTATTTTGCGGCCTACCTTTCCGCCTATGGAAGTTTCTAAGCTGACGCTGGTCGCCGCCGTGGCCCTGACCAAGGTGCTGCGCCGGGCCGGCCTCATCCACTGCGGCATCAAGTGGCCCAACGATATCCTGGTCGGCGACAAGAAGCTGGTCGGGATCTTGACGGAGCTGAACGCGTCCGTTGAAAAGATCAACTACGTCGTCATGGGCATCGGCATCAACACGGCCCTCGGCAAAAAAGCGCTGCCGCGGGAGCTGAAAAAGACCGTGACGAGCTTCGCCATAGAAAACGTGCCCGTACAGCGGGTAGAGCTGCTGCAGGACATATTGCGCGAATTGGAACGGTATTACGACGTGGCCAGCGAGCAGGGCTTCGCGCCGATTCTGGAAGAATGGGAGGTCTTGTCCTGCATGCTGGGACGGGACGTAGAAGTCTCAGCGTCGGACCGGTCGTTTACGGGAAAGGCCGTGACGCTGGACGAAAACGGCAACCTGATGGTCGAGACGGCAAACGGCATGGAACGGGTGCTGGCCGGCGACGTGCGGGTTCGCCCCGTCTGACAGGACAGCGGCAATCGAATAGGGTAAAGGCGGCATACGCAGTGCAGGACGAGCTGCGGCATGCCGCTTTTTCTTTGGAAAATAGACGGCAAGACCTATCCAAGGAAGAAAAACTTTGTTATTATAGTAACCGTATATTATTTCATTTAGGGCAGGGAGAGTACAACGTATGTTATTAGTCATTGATGTAGGAAATACAAATATTGTTCTCGGCGTATTCAAGGGAAAGGAATTGCTGGACCATTGGCGCATTTCGACGAACAAGCTGCGCACGACGGACGAATACGGCGTGCTGATTCGCGACCTCTTTTACTTGAACGATGTGAATTCGGAAGATATCGACTCGATCATTATTTCGTCTGTCGTACCGCCGGTTATGCCGACGCTGGAACGCATGTGCCAGCGTTATTTCGGCTTGGTGCCCCTGATCATCGGGCCGGGCGTGAAGACGGGCATGGACATTAAATACGACAATCCCCGCGAAGTCGGCGCCGACCGCATCGTCAATGCCGTGGCGGCGTACGCAAAATACGGCGGCCCGGTCATCATCATCGACTTCGGCACGGCTACGACCTTCTGCGCCGTCGATAAGAAGGGCAACTACCTCGGCGGCTCTATCTGCCCGGGCATCGGCATTTCGACGGATGCCCTGGTACAGCGCACGGCTAAGCTGCCGCGTATCGAAATCCGCCGTACGGAAAGAGTTATTTGCCGCAACACGGTGGAAAGCATGCAGGCCGGCGTGTACTACGGCTATGTCGGCCAGATCGAAGGTATTGTCAATCACATGCGCAGGGAATTGGGCGGCAACGCCAAGGTCGTTGCGACAGGCGGCTTTGCCGTCGTCCTCGCGCCGGAAACGAAGGCCATCGACGTCGTAGAACCGATGCTGACCTTGGAAGGATTGAGAATTATTTATGAACGAAATTGCTAAGCCCTTTGCCATCGGCCCGGTCCGGCTCGAACGGCCGGTCATCCTGGCTCCTATGGCCGGCGTATGCGATTTGCCGTACCGCGTCATTGCCCGCCGCTATGGCGCGGCTTTGGTCTGTACGGAAATGGTCAGCTCTCAGGGAATACGCTATAAGAACAAGCATACGGAAGAACTGTTGTATATCGACGAGCGAGAGCATCCCCTGTCGATGCAGATATTCGGGGCCGATCCCGTCGTCATGGCCCAGGCGGCGATAGCCGTCGAACAGGCCGGCGCAGATATTGTCGATATCAACATGGGCTGTCCCGTCAAAAAGATCGTCAAAAATGGCGAAGGCTCTGCCCTGATGAAGGATTTGCCCAAGGCGGAGCAGGTCATCGCCGCAGTTGTAAAGGCCGTGTCGATTCCCGTCACCGTAAAAATGCGTACTGGATGGGACGACGATTCCTTTACGGCTGTCGAATTGGCCAAGCGGGCGGAAGCGGCCGGCGCGGCGGCTATTACCGTTCACGGCCGGACGCGGGAGCAGTTTTACAGCGGCCGCGCCGATTTGGACAAGATACGGCAGGTCGTAGAAGCCGTCTCTATCCCGGTCATCGGAAACGGCGACATCGTAGACGGCCCGTCGGCGGTGCACATGTTCGAGGCGACGGGCTGCGCCGCCGTCATGGTCGGCCGGGGCGCCCAGGGGAATCCGTGGATTTTCCCGCAGATATACCGCTATATGGATACGGGTGAAATCCTGCCGCCGCCGTCGCCGATGGAACGGTACGAGCAAATTCTGGAGCATTTTGAAGCCCTGCTGGCCTACAAGGGCGAATATATCGGCGTGCGGGAAATGCGGGCCCACGCCTCGTGGTACACGAAGGGCATGTACGGCTCGGCGGCCCTGCGCGAACGCATCAATCGGGCCGACACGGCTCAGGCCTTCAGGGACTGTATCCATGAGATGATGGAAGAAGCGGCTGCGATGGAGTAGCACCGGGTGAGGGCGCTGCTGGCTTTTTGGTTGACATACATAACAGATACGCATATAATTAAAGTTATCGTAAAATAGAAAGGTGGAAATAGTGCCAAGGTGTCTTGACACTATTTCTATTTGCCGTCATAGGGAAAAGGAGTACTAATATGACAAATGAAACGCTGATTACGCAAGAAGGTCTGGAACAATTAAAGGAAGAATTAAACGAGCTGAAATCAGTTCGCCGCATTAAAGTTTCCAAACGTATTCAGGAAGCAATCGCTTTGGGCGACTTGAGCGAAAACTCTGAATATGATGACGCTAAAAATGAACAGGCTTTTGTCGAAGGCCGCATTTCCGAACTGGAAAATAAAATCCGTACGGCAAAAATCATTCAGGAATCTGACGACAGCAGCGCGAAGGTGCGCCTGGGCTCTAAAGTGATTCTGGAAGACGTAGAAACGGGCGACCGTTTTGAATATACCGTCGTCGGCACGGCGGAAGCCGATCCGTTCAACAATAGAATTTCCAATGAATCTCCCGTAGGCAAGGCGATTTTGGGACAGCCGATCAACGAAGCGAATCCCGTCGTCGTCACGGTCAAAGCGCCGGCAGGCGAATTGAAATACCGGATTTTGCCGTTTACGGCGGAATAAAAAAGCCTATAGGAGGAATTGTCATGTCCGATGAAATGCAGAAAGAAAATCTTGTCATAGAAGAAGAAAAATTAAACGACCAAATGAAGGTGCGCCGCGAAAAGATGCAGAGCTTTATCGACGCCGACGTCTATCCCTTCGGTCAAAAATTTGACTGGGATCACCATGCCCAAGAATTGAAGGACCAGGCGGAAGCCCTGGAAAAAGATGAAACGGTCGTCCGCATTGCCGGCCGCCTCATGGCGATCCGCCGTCACGGCAAGACGGCGTTCTGCGTCCTTCGCGATATCAGCGGCGAAATCCAGCTGTATTTCCGCAAGGATATTTTGGGCGAAGAATCGTATACCTTGTTCAAGCTGCTGGACATCGGCGATATCGTCGGCGTCGAAGGGGTTGTTTTCACGACTCACACGGGCGAAACGACGGTCCGCGTTGAAAAATGGACGCTGCTGTCCAAGTCGCTCCGTCCGCTGCCGGAAAAATTCCACGGCCTGACGGATAAGGAAACGCGCTATCGCCAGCGGTATTTGGACCTCATCGTCAATCCGGAAGTAAAGGACACGTTTATTAAACGGTCCCAGATTATCAAGGGCATTCGTCAGTATTTGGACGAACGGGGCTTTTTGGAAGTAGAAACGCCGATGCTGCACACGATTGCTGGCGGCGCGGCTGCCCGTCCCTTCAAGACCCACCACAACGCCCTCGACATGGATATTTACCTGCGCATTGCGCCGGAACTGCACTTAAAGCGCCTGCTCGTCGGCGGTTTGGAACGAGTCTATGAAATGAACCGCTGCTTCCGCAACGAAGGCATCGACACGCGCCACAACCCGGAATTTACGACGGTAGAATTGTACCAGGCCTACGGCGATTTGGAAGATGTCATCAAGATTACGGAAGAAATGGTATCCCAGCTGGCTATGAAGCTGTACGGCACGATGAAGATTACCTATATCGACAAGGAAATCGACTTGACGCCGCCTTGGGACCGAATGACTATGATCGAAGCTGTTAAAAAATACACCGGCGAAGACTTTACGGACGTCAAGACCGTAGAAGAAGCGCGGGCTATTGCCGACAAGCTGCACGTCGAATACGGCGAATACGACGGCATCGGCAAGATTATCAACGGCTGCTTTGAAGATTACGTAGAAGAAAACCTGATTCAGCCGACGATCATTACGAACCACCCGCTGGAAATTTCGCCGCTGAGCAAGCAGGACCCGGATAATCCCTTGCTGACCTATCGTTTTGAAGGCTTTATTTACGGCCGCGAGCTGGCCAACGGCTTCGGCGAATTGAACGATCCTATCGACCAGCGCAACCGTTTTGTCGAACAGATGAAGGAACGCGAACGGGGCGACGACGAAGCTCATCAGATGGATGAAGACTACTGCCGCGCTCTGGAATACGGTTTGCCGCCGACAGGAGGACTGGGTATCGGCATCGACCGCTTGGTCATGTTCCTGACCAACAGCGCGTCCATTCGCGACGTACTGTTGTTCCCGCTTAGCCGTCCGGAACAGAAATAATTAGGAAACACCCTTTGAACCATCGTGTCGAAGGGTGTTTTTTGCAAAAGCCCCATGAGGAGGAAGACGATGAACGGAAAAAAGAACTTGATACTCGCTGTTTTTTGCCTGTTGTGCGCGTCCTGTCTGCCCGTCGGGGCCGTTTCTGCCGACGGCAGTCCCGCCCAGTCTGAACCTGCCCTTCCGGCAGTCCAGAGCCATACCGGCGCTGCGGCACAAGTTGCGGCGGCAGGGGAAGGTGAAGAGGCTGATAAAAAAGACAAGAAGAAACCGATTTCCAACGGCAAGGTATTGACCAAAGAGGAAATCGGGGCTATGGATATTGCCGTTCCCAGCGTCCTGCATGCCGGCGATTTTCACGTCGGCGGCATACACTGCGGCGACAGCCTGCGCAAGGTCCGGAGCCTGTACGGCAGCCCGACGAAGTATGCCCGCAGCGCCCATTATACGACGATGCAGTATGACGGCAAGGATATTGCCATGCGGGTTCGCAGCCGCAACGACACGGCCGATATTCTGAAAGAAACGGGAGAAGAACGGGAAGGCGTCCGTATCGGCGTCGAATCAGTGTTCCTGACCAGCGGGAAAGACGCCGTCTTCGGCAGGGGCCTGCGCCTGAAAATGCCTGCGGAGGTACTGGTCCGCCAGATGGGGATTCCCTCCAACGTCTTGCGCGATGCCGACGCCAATATTTATTACTTTGTGTATGAAAATCCTGCGAGGGACGGTGCCATGATTTTTGCCGTCGCCAATCGGAAAATTGAGCGGGTGGCCCTCATGCCGCCGCGTCCGCCCTACAGCCGCGGCGAAGCCCTGCCGGCGCAGAATAAATGGTCGGAACGGGATTTTACGCTCATGGGATTCAGCTTGAACCAGCCCTTCCAGGCCAATAAATACAACATGTGGAATAACCTGGTCAAACGGGACAGCAACAATTTCTGGCTCTATGGCGATTACGGCGTCGAAGTAGACCGCCGGAACATGGTGCAGAAGGTCTTTCTGCTGACTAACAACGCCTATACGAGCCGCGGCGCGACGCTGGGCTATCATATTTCGACGGTATTGTCCCTGTACGGACGGCCCGACCGGGTCGAAGTTGGGCCGGAAGCGGAGAAATCCGTCGACGCCTATTACTACGACAGCCCTTTCCAGAAGGGCGTTTCCCTGGTCTTCGTCGTCAACCACGCCAGCCGCTATGTGGAAGATGTGCTGCTGATCAGCGCGCCTATTCAGAATCTGCAGGACCCAATGGCCCGTTACGGCCTGCAGTCCTGACGGCGGCGCGGGACGATTCTTCAAGTATATACAAATAAAATAGCAAAAATGCTTTACTTATATGACTGACATCCAGTATAATAAATATAACTAATACTAGCAGATGAAGGTGATTTTCATGGTTACAGATGCAGATGTTTTAAAACGGTGGAAGTACATTGCTCAGGAAGATGAAAAATTGCTTATCCTTATCGGCGGTCCCGGCTCCGGCAAGAGCAAGCTCATCCGTGAACTGACGTTCCAGGATGGCTGGAAGATTTGCGAAGCCCGCGAGCTCTTCGACGACGAATTCTTGGAAATTCCTCGGGCCGACCGTCCGGAAAAAGCCATTTCCCTCATTTCGACGGCGATTCACCGCCTCAACGCCCGCGTTGTCATGATCGATAACGTCGAATTCCTGTTCGCTCCGATTTTGAACCTCAATCCGGTTCAGATGCTGAAGGATTTGAGCAAGGAATGCCCGATTATCGTCAGCTGGCGCGGCAGCTTGGAAGGCAACACGTTGTATTTCGAACACAACGGCGATCCCAAGTATGCTAAATTTACAATCGAAGATCCGAAACATGTAATGTCCCTCGACTGATTTCCCCGTACGTGCGTAAAACGCCGCAGAGCCTGTTGATTCTGCGGCGTTTTATTTTGCTCTTTTTTTCTCCTGTACGGCATGGTATAATGACAAAAGCGTTTGTTTGATTTCAATAAAAGGAGCAGATAACGATGGGTGACTATATGATTGCCGTCATCTTGGGGATCGTCGAAGGGGTAACGGAATACCTGCCTATTTCTTCGACGGGCCACATGATTCTCGTCGGCGACTGGCTGGGATTTACGGGGCCGAGGGCCAGCGTATTTGAAGTATTTATTCAGCTCGGCGCTATTTTGTCGGTTCTGGTGATTTATAAAGAAAAATTTATCCGCATGCTGCGGCAGTACCGCTGCTGGGATATGCTGCGCCCGCAGAATTGGCGGCGCAACGATACGGGGCTGACGCTGGCTCACGTGGGAGCGGGCATCGTGCCGGTCATGATCATCGGCTACTTTGCCCATGGAGTGATCAAAACGTATCTCTTTTCCGTCGGCACCGTCATTATCGGCCTGGTTATCGGCGGCGTGTTCATGCTGCTGGCCGAACGGGCGAAGATACGCGTGTTGTGCGACGATGTGGAAAAGATGACCATCTTGCAGGCATTTTTAGTCGGCGCCTTTCAGATGTTCGCCTTGTGGCCTGGCTTTTCCCGCTCCGGCTCGACCATTGCCGGCGGCTTATTTCTGGGGCTGAGCCGGAAGGCGGCAGCAGATTTTTCCTTTATCATTGCCGTGCCGGTCATGATCATCGCCTGCTTTTACGATTTGCTGAAGAGCTGGTCCGTATTGGACAGCGGCGATTTGGTCATGATTGCCATCGGCTTTGTGACGGCCTTTATCGTAGCGTATATTTCCGTATTGTGGTTCCTGAAATTTCTCAATAAATCGACCCTTACGTCCTTTGCCTGCTACCGGTTTTTAGTCGCCGTCGTATCGTTTGTGTATTTCTTCATCTTGAAATAGAAAAAGCGCCGCAAGGCGCTTTTTTTGCAGTTATGCCTGCGGCGATGAAAGGACGGCGAAGCTGCGGGAAATATCGGCGATAAAGGGCTGCGGATCCGTTCCTTCCGGCAGGTCGCGGAGGATGCTTTCCAATATGTTTGGGAAAAAGAGGTTGACGCCCTGCATGTATACGTAATAATAATACTGCAGTCCGTCGTCGCCTTTTAAAATCATCGGCGCCAGCTCGTCGTTTACGGTGAAGGCTAGGTCGTAAAAATCGAGCAGCTCTTGCTTGAAGCGGTCTAAATGGAGCTCGTTTTTCCCGTAGTCCTCCAGAAGATGGGAGCCCATATCGGCCAGAGCCTTCGGAAGGCCCGCCGCTTTTTCCGGCATTTCCGCGCCGTTGTCTTCCAGGACGTGATGGAGCGTATGAAGGGCGCCGACAAGGGATTCACAGAAAAAATTAAAGGTCAGCAAACCGTCCGAACCGGTCAAGCCGGTAAAGGTATATGTTGTCATGATAGATGTTTCCTCCTGGGCAGGTTAATTTAAACGGCTTCCGTGGATGTCCAAAGGAGCGAGTCCGGAGAAGTCTCGTTGTATTTGCTCTATAAATTGCTGTAGTTTTTGACTTTCCGGCAGGTCCATGAGCAGGCTTTGCAGCATGACCGGCAGGAAGTGCTTGAGGCCTTGGACGAATACTTGGCTGTAATAGACGGCTTCGAGGGGCGCGTCGGACAGATCGTCTTCCAGGTCGCTGCAAAGAGAAAAGGCCAGGTCGTAGAAGGCCAGTATGTTTTCTCTGAACCGGTCTAAGTGCAGGCAGTCCGTATGATAGTCGTCCCGCAGGTCGGCGCTGATATCTTCCAGCATGTTGAACAGCTCGTCTGCGTCGTCGGCGGGAATGCAGAGATGGTTTTCCTCCATGACGTCCAGATAATCAGACAGGGTATCGGCCAAAGATTTGCTGAAGAATTCGAAGGTCCACAAGGCTTCGTCGCTCAGCATCCCGCTGAATGTATATTTGTCTTTATGGTATACTCCTTTTTTCATGAAGCTCCTCCTTTTTCATTGTATCGGTGCAAGTGTATTATACCATAATTTGCAGAAAATGAATTGAGTCGAGGCCAAGAATATGATACCATTGGTACGTAGTAAAAAATGGAAAAAGATCTTATCGGAGGGAATACCTATGGCAAAGCATAAAAAGATACAATTAAAGAAGCGCTCCGGCCCGGCAGCCCGCATCCACCGCGGCTTGTCCATGCCCGTCGGCCCGGGCAGCGACAGCAGTACGCTGAGCTTCCGCAGCTTGGCGGAGCTGAAGGCGAAGTATTTCGTCTTCACAGGCCGCCTGCCGCGCCGTTCCTTTATCATGAGGACGCTGGTCCTCATGTTTGCCCAGCTCATGTTTTCGGCTATTTTGTACAGCCGCTTCGCCGAAGCCGTGCTGATCAACCGCATGGATTACGCCGCTGTGTTCGGCATCATCTTCGTGCTGCTTTCTATACCGGTCATCTGGTCGCAGCTGTCCTTAGGTGTTCGCCGCTGTCACGATATGAACAAGCAGGGAGCCTTGTTTATCATTCCCTTTGCCTGTTATCTGGCCAGCTATGTCCTGCCGATTGCCGGTATGGATACGGCGGCGACGGCGGCCCAGTCGATCATGGCCGTATCCTATTTGGGCTTTTTTACCGTGAAGGGGACGTCCGGCGACAACGCTTACGGACCGGAACGGGCTCGTTAGGGGGATGAGACAATGACTTTGGATCATGGAATCGTAGGCGATACGTATATCGTAGAAGCTCTGCATCTGCCGCAGAACATGGAACGGCGCCTTCAGGCGCTGGGGATGATCAAGGGAACGAAGGTGTCGGTTCTCAACAATAAAAACGCCGGCACGATGATCATCCAGATGCGCAGTACGCGCCTGGCCCTCGGCAAGGGGATTTCATCACATATTGAAGTAAGGAGTTGAATCGTATGAAAGCGGAAGTGCAAGGACAAACGGATCCGCTTCGTACCGTGAGCAGTATGGAACAGAAACCGTCAGAAATGACCGTCGCCTTTATCGGCAATCCGAATTGCGGAAAGACGACGTTGTTTAACGCCTATACGGGAGCTAATTTGAAAGTGGCGAACTGGCCGGGCGTTACTGTAGAAAAAGTAGAAGGGGCCATCGATTCCCACGGCGTCCACATCCATCTGGTCGACTTGCCGGGGACGTACAGCCTGACGTCTTATACGATGGAAGAGCAGGTTTCCCGTAATTTTATTTTAAGCGACCAGGTCGACGTCATCGTCGACGTCGTAGACGCGTCGGCGCTGGAGCGGAACCTGTATCTGACGCTGCAGCTTCTGGAGTTAGGCAAGCCCGTCGTCGTCGCCCTGAACATGATGGATATCGTAGAAAAGCGGGGAATGGAAATCGACCTGCACCGCCTGCCGGAAATGCTGGGCGTGCCGGTCATCCCCGTGTCGGCTCTGAAGCGGCGGGGCCTGAGCGTGCTGCTGCACGCAGCGGTCCACCATCGCGGCCACGTGCGGCCGGACAGGTTGATCCACAACCATTCCGATGAGACGAAGCACCGCCACAACCATCACGACGAATTTGCCATGGTGTACAGCGACGCCCTGGAGGACAAAATCGATGCGGTGCGGAGCATGCTGCACGAACGGTATCCTGATATTTACAACCATCGCTGGCATGCCTTGAAGCTGCTGGAAATGGACCCGGAAGTGACGAAGAATTTTCCCGTCGATGATCCGGCCCATGTCATAGACCGCAGCTATGAAACGGACATCATCAACGAAAAATATAATTTTATAGAGGAAATCATACAGGAAGTCGTCGTCAACCGGGCGGCCCGGGCGGCGGCGACGGACTATGCCGACAAGATACTGACGAGCAACTGGCTCAGTATCCCCGTGTTCCTCTGCATCATGGCCGTCGTCTTCTTCCTGACCTTCTTCATCGGCGATATGCTGAAGGAGTATTTTGAAGAAGCGATAGACTTCTTGTCGCAGGGCGCAGGGGCTATTCTGGCCGCGGCCGGAGCGGGCGACATGGTCGTCTCCCTGGTGTGCGACGGCATCATTGCCGGCGTCGGCGGCATCTTGACGTTTTTGCCGAATATTTGTATTTTGTTCTTTGCCCTGGCCCTTTTGGAAGACAGCGGCTACATGTCCCGCGTAGCCTATATTATGAACGATATTATGAATAAGATGGGCCTGTCGGGACGGGCCTTTATTCCGATGATACTGGGTTTTGGCTGCAGCGTGCCGGCTATCATGGCTTCAAGAGCTCTGGAAAATAAGGAAGACCGGTATCGGACAATGCTGGTTACGCCGTTCATGTCGTGCAGCGCCAGACTGCCTATCTATATTTTATTTTCCGGCATGTTTTTTCCGAACCATGCCATGCTGGCGGCCTATTCCATGTACATCATCGGCATCGTCGTCGCCCTGGTATCGCTGCTGGCGATCAATGTGATGCGCAAAGACACGTCGGACAACGCGCTGCTCATCGAGCTGCCCGAATACAAGCGGCCCAGCAGCCGGACTGTGGCAATTTACGTATGGGAAAAGGTAAAGGATTACCTCAGCCGCGCCGGCACGATTATCTTCGCCGCGTCTATTATCATGTGGTTTATTTTGAACTTTGGCCCAAGCGGATACGGCGATATGGCCAACAGCTTCGGCGCGCTGATCGGCCGGGGCCTGACGCCCTTTTTTGCGCCTATCGGGCTGGGATATTGGCAGATTACGGTGGCTCTCATCGCCGGAATTTCGGCGAAGGAAGTCGTCGTATCGAGCTTTGCCGTATTATTTGACGGCCTGAATATCAACTCGACGGCCGCTCTGGCCGCCTTGGCGGCGACGCTGGGACAGAGCGGGTTTACAGCCCTCAACGGCTACTGCATGATGCTGTTTTCCCTGCTGTACGTTCCCTGCGCGGCTACGATTGCCACGATACATGCGGAATCGAAGAGCTGGAAATGGACGGCTTTTTCCGTGGTCTTTCAGATTTTTGTCGCCTGGATTATTACCTTCGCCGTATATCAGATCGGCAGCCTGGTCGGTTAGGTTTACCTTTGGCCGTGCGTTGCAGTTTTACAATTATGGCGAAACACTGTATAATATTCGGGAATATATTTTTATTGAGGAGATAGGTCATGAGCATACCTATGATAAAGCTGGACCATATGAGCCATGCGTATCAAGATGAAGAAGGCAAGACGGTCTACGCCGTAAAAGATATATCCTTGACGATCGAGCCGGGGGAATTTGTCGCCGTCATCGGCACGAACGGCTCGGGCAAGTCGACGCTGGCAAAGCATTTCAACGTGCTGCTGACGCCGACGGGCGGCGCGTGCGAAGTATGCGGGCTGCGGACAGACGATCCCGATAATGTGTGGGATATACGGCAGGAGGTAGGCATGGTTTTCCAAAATCCGGATAACCAGATCGTCGCCGCCGTCGTAGAAGAGGACGTAGCCTTCGGCCCGGAAAATCTGGGCGTGCCGTCGGAGGAAATCAAGCAGCGCGTCAGCGACGCCCTGAAACGGGTCAATATGACGATTTACGCCAAACACGGCCCTCACCTTCTGAGCGGCGGCCAGAAGCAGCGCATAGCCATCGCCGGTATTTTGGCCATGCAGTCCCACTGCATCGTGCTGGACGAGCCGACGGCGATGCTGGACCCCGTCGGCCGGCGCGAAGTCATGGAGACGATCCGCCAGCTTAACGCCGAAGGCATTACGGTCATTATTATTACGCACTTCATGGAAGAGGCGGTACAGGCTGACCGGGTCGTCGTCGTCAATCAGGGCGAGGTCAAAATGGACGGCGCGCCGCGCAGCGTTTTCAGCCATGTCGACGAGCTGAAGGCCATGGGCCTCGACGTCCCCGTAGCGGCGGAGATCGCCGCGCGTCTGCGGGACAAAGGGATTGACCTGCCTGGCGATATTATTACCAAAGAAGAACTAGGAGAAGCGTTATGTCGATTAAGTTAGATCAGGTGACCTATACCTACGGCGTAGGCTCGCCCTTTGAACGGACGGCGCTGCACGAAACGTCCGTAGAAATCCACGAAGGCGAGTTCGTCGGCATCATCGGCCATACGGGGTCGGGCAAGTCGACCTTCGTCCAGCTGCTGAACGGGCTGATTCATCCGACACAGGGCGTCGTGACTGTAGACGGTACGGATATTTCGAAAAAGACGAAGGAAGTCATGGCCATCCGCCATAAAGTCGGCATGGTGTTTCAGTATCCGGAATACCAGCTGTTTGAAGAAACGATTGCCAAGGACATCGCCTTCGGGCCGCGGAACTTTGGCTTGAGCGAAGACGAAATTGAAGAGCGGGTACGGGAAGCGATGGAATTCGTCGGTCTCGATTACGATACCTATGCCGACCGCTCACCCTTCCGGCTGAGCGGGGGACAAATGCGGCGCGTCGCCATTGCCGGCGTTATCGCCATCCATCCGAAGTACCTCATTCTCGACGAACCGTCTGCCGGGCTGGATCCTGTCGGCCGCCGGGAAATCTTTTCTGAAATACAGCGCTGGCACAAGGAAAAAAATATTACTGTCATTTTAGTATCTCATAATATGGAAGATATTTCCCAGATGGCGACGCGGCTGCTCGTCTTGTCGCACGGCCATATTGTCCTCGACGGCGAACCGCTCGATATCTTTTCTCATCGGCAGCAGACCCTTCATGACGCCGGCGTGTCTGTGCCGCCCGTTACGGAAGTGCTGCAGTATTTGCAGGCGAAGGGCTTCGACATCAGCGACAGGGTTCACAGCGTCGATGAAGGCGTCGCTGCCGTATACGACTGCATAAGGAGGATGAACCATGCTCACTGATATTACGCTGGGTCAGTATTTTCCCGGCACGTCCTTCCTGCATAAGCTGGACCCGCGGGCTAAAATCCTGGGGACCCTCATTTTTATCGTCGCCATCTTTTTTGCCGATTCTTTGGGGTCGTACGGCGTCGTGACGGCCTTTGTCGTATTGAACTTCGCCATATCCCGCCTGCCGATTAAATTGATCGCCAAGTCGCTGAAGCCGCTGTGGATTATCATCATCTTCACCATGAGCATCCACGTCTTTTCTACGCCGGGGGAAATACTCTGGCAGTACGGCATTCTTCATATTACGCGGGAAGGCGTGTATCAGGGCTGCCTGATGACGGCCCGCCTCGTCTATTTGATCGTCTTTTCTTCCCTTCTTACGTATACGACGTCGCCCATCGTCCTGACCGACGGTATTGAGCATTTGCTGAATCCCTTTAAGCGCGTCGGCGTGCCGGCCCATGAGCTGGCCATGATGATGACCATTGCCCTGCGGTTCATCCCGACGCTGCTGGAGGAAACGGACCGCATTATGAAAGCCCAGACGGCCCGCGGCGCCAATTTCACCAGCGGCAGCCTGTGGCAGCGGGGCAAGAACATGATACCCTTGCTGGTGCCGCTGTTCGTCAGCGCTTTTCGCCGCGCCGAAGATCTGGCGACGGCCATGGAAGCGCGCTGTTATCGCGGCGGCGAAGGGCGGACGCGGATGAACGAGCTGGCCTATACGTACCGCGACGCCGTGGCGATGGCGGCCGTCCTCGTCGTCACCTTCATACTGGCCGCGATGCGGTGGCTCCTATGAAAAAAAATATTCGTCTGATTATTGCCTACGACGGCACGGATTTTCACGGATTTCAGCGTCAGACCAACGCTGCGTCCATACAATTATGCGTCGAGCAGGCCTTATCGGCGATTTTCCAGTCGCCTATTACGATTTACGGCGCAGCCCGTACCGACGCCGGCGTCCATGCCCGCGGGCAGGTCGTCAACTTTTACGGCGAAGGGACGATTCCGACCGAGAAGATTCCCTATGCCATGAAAGGGTATTTGCCGCGGGAAATCGCCGTGCTGTCGGCAGAGGAAATGCCCGATGCCTTCAGCGTACGTCACGACAATAAGGGAAAGCATTACTGCTATTCTATCGTGAACCGCCTCATGCACGACCCCTTTCAGCTGCGGTACTCCTGGTTTATCCGCAAACCCCTGGACCGGCAGGCGATGAAGGCCGGCGCAGAGATCTTGTTGGGAACCCATGATTTTTCTGCCTTTGAAGGGCAGAATACGACGCCCATGAATCCCGTTAAAACGATGTACGCCATCGACTTGGAAGAGCAGGGGCATTTGCTGCGCATTCACGTCGTAGGAGACGGGTTTTTGTATCACATGGTGCGAAACATCGCCGGCGGCCTCGTCGATTTGGGGCTCCATCGGCTGACGCCCGACGAGTTCCGGCGCATTCTGGAAGGAAAGGATCGGACGAAGCTGGGCGCAACGGCGCCAGCCCAGGGCCTTTGCCTGGAAGAGGTGTTTTACAGCGAGGAACGGCTGCAGTCTGTGCTGACACAGTTAAAAGCTCAGCGCATATAACCTATGTCCGCAGGCAAGAGGCGGACATAGGTTTATTTTCAACATATGTCAGAGAGGAGAGAGGCTGTCGGATATGGCGCAGCATATTGAAATCATTGAACCCGACGCGCGGGGACGGATTCGCAAGATAGGCTTTGTTCATTTCATGTCTATCTCTACCTTTGCCGCGTCGATGGGGTACTGCGGCATGTGCTTCGGCTGGCGCATGGCTCATCAGCTGTGGGGCGCGCCGGCCTGCATCGGAGAATTTTTCGGAGCCTGCGCACTGGTGCTCTACGTGCTGATTTTCATCCGATATTTCCATAAACTGCGGGTTGATATCGAAGCAGTTCGGGCTGAATGGAATAATCCGGTAAAAATTAATTTTTTTGGGACCTTTAATGTGGCGACAGTCTTGCTGGCAGCTGTATTAGCCCCGTATCATCACGGCGTCGCCAGCGTATTTTGGTATGCCGGGCTGAGTATTATCATGGTGTTCAGCTGGATCTTATTGAAGCATTGGCTGTATGACCGGCAGCGCATCGATACGGTCACGCCGGCATGGCTTCTGGCCGTGCTGGGGCCTATTACGATTCCTATTGCCGGCAACGTTCTGCAGAATCCGGGCTATCAGGATATTTCCGTATTCTGCGTAGCCATCGGCCTGGTGACGGGAATTCCTATCATTGCTCTGATCTTTGCTCATTGCATTTTTGGCGAAGCCTTATCTGACGCGGCTCAGCCGAGCCTTATGATACTCATGGCGCCCTTTGGCATGGGGTATATTACGTATTCCCGGACGTTTGGCTCCGATAATTTTACGGCCTTGTTGATCAATGCGGGGATCTTTATGTTTTTCCCTGTAGTCGCCAAGGTTTTGCATGTCATGCGCCATTCGCCTTTCCGCATGGGATGGTGGGCCAGCAGTTTCCCTACGATGGCCTTTGCTAACGGCGTGATATATTACAGCATGGATCACCCAGCGCTGTGGACGCAGGTACTGGCTGGCTTCCTGTTGGCCTTCGGCACGACGCTCATTTTATATTTGTCCTTTAAAACTGCGTGGGCAGCAGCTCATAAAACCTTATGGAAGTTATATTAATTATTATATAGATATAGTGTACAATCTCGGCAGAAGCAGCGTCTTCCTGCCGATTTTTTTACGGTGTTTTGGAATACAGGAAGGTATATGGGCCTATAAAAGACAGAAATTTTTCAATAAAATAAAGACAAAACTTATTCTTTTTTTGCTGAAACACGTAGAAGTAAAGAATTGGCGGAGGAGGCATACTATGAGAATTGACCGTATTGACATTATTCGCGTATTAAATCCTTTTTCTCATCCCTTTGAAACGAGTTTTACAAAGTTTGAAAACCGGGATGCCTTGTTGGTCAAAGTGTATTCGGAGGGCTTGATAGGATGGGCTGAATGCAAGGCTTTTTTTGGGCCCTATTATAATCCGGAAGATAACGGCACGGTGCTGCATGTTTTAAAGGATATCATTATTCCCCGCGTTCTGCATACGGATATAGAAAGTCCGAAAGCTTTCATGGACAGCGTAAAATTCATCAAGGGAAACAGACTCGCCAAGGCGGCGATTGAAAACGCGCTGTGGGAGATTCTTTCGCAGCAGACTGGGAAATCGCTGAAGACGCTGTTAGGCGGTACGCAGGATGAAATCAAGGTCGGCGTATCGTTAGGTATGGAAAAAGATATTACGACATTGTTGAAGCAGATTGAAAAATACCTGGCTTTAGGCTATCATCGGACGAAGATAAAAATAAAGCCGGGAAAAGATTACGGCGTCATCAAGGCGATTCGCAAGGAATATCCCGATATTACACTGACTGTAGATGCAAATTCTGCCTATACACTGAAAGATATAGAGCTATTTAAACGGATGGACGAATTCCATTTGGAATATATCGAACAGCCCTTAGGTGAGTCGGATATCGTTGATCATGCTGCACTGCAGCAGGCTATTGAGACGCCGATTTGCCTGGATGAAAGCATCGATTCCTATGATGCGGCTCTGGCTGCCATTAAGCTCAAGAGCTGCCGGGTTATCAATATCAAGTCCAGCCGCGTCGGCGGTTTGTATGAGGCCAAGCGCATTCATGACTTATGCGTAGAACATCATATTCCCGTATGGTGCGGCGGCATGACGGAGCTCGGTATCGGCCGCGTTCAGAACATATCCTTCGCCAGCCTGCCGGGATTTTCTCAGCTGGCTCATGACGTGGCTGCATCGGAACGGTATTTTGCTGACGACATTACGATTCCCAAGGTCGATATTACGCCGCGCTGCACGATCGTCGTTCCCAGCGAGGAAAACGGCATCGTATATGCCGTCGACGAAAAAGCCGTCGACGCGATGGCCGTAAATCACTGGATTTTCAAATAATATATATGCGCAACGAAGCGCGCTCTTCTGTACCTGACAGAGGAGCGCGCTTTTGGTTATGTTATAAGTTAAAACGCAGGATGCGGCTGGGCCGTCCGCCCTTACTTTGAAATTTTTTTCCGACTTCGACGACGTGGCCCGTATCGATAAGCTTCAGTATGGTGCGATTCATAGAACGCATAGATACGTTCAGCAAGTCGGCTATTTCGACGGGCGTAAATTCGTTTCTTCCTTGTTCGTTAATAATTTTGTGTATCTGGGCCAATGTAAAGGAGCTGATGCCGGTTTGAGAGGAGATGCAGAGGAAGCGATCGGAAATGTATATAGGCGGCGGAGTTGAATCTTCTGACCGGAAAGGTCCGCGTATAGTAGCTTTATCATATACGAGAAATAATTGATTGCCGCCGCCCTGCTGGGCTTTTTTTACTCCTATTTTTGCATGCTTTTTAGCTTCCATGGCCGTTTTCCCAAAGCCGATGCCGATACTGATCGTGCTGGCCGTATTTTTCTTCACATCGTCGACGAGGGTAAAGCGGTGAAATTTTTCCGTCTGGCTTTCCACGATCGTGCGGGTGGAAAAGATAAGAAAGTCGCGCTCCGTCACAGCGAAAACGGCGCCTTGTATCTTTTGGGCAAAAATATGGATATACTTTGTCACCGTCAAGGTTTCCAAGGTCATTTGGTATTCATCGGATGACAAGGGAGAGTATTTGTCGACGTCGTCGATGGAGATATAAATGATGACCAGCTGGCTTTCGCGGCTCATGCGCAGGAGAAATTTATTGTGGGCGTTCTCGATGGCGTTGTAAATATCCGTCAGTGTGGAAATTAGGTAAACAATGGGAAACTTTTCGGCTGCCAGCTGATTATACACTTCCGAGTAAATCGTGATACAGGTAACGTTCGGGTCTTTTTGACGGCAGCGGTAGTAAAAATCCTTCATCTTACTGACGAACATTTCATCAAAGGTAAAGGAAGGTGCGTAGTCGACTGTTACTTTAGATAAATCGACGCCGACCTCCTGATAGGAATCATGAAGCATCCTTTTTTCTTCTGGATGAAGGTCTGTTGCTAAAGAATAGACGTTGCTGCCGTTTAAGAGGGCCTTAAACAGGATGAGGAATAACGTGGCGTTCGTGCGGGGGATGACGTCCCATGGGATAGTCGGCGTGATTTTTCTTGCGACGTATGCGTGCGTCGTTTTTCCGAAGAAGAGAAGGTAGTCGAGCTCCTTTTGCTTACCCCGCAGCAGGTCTGGAATCTCGAATACTGATGAATACGTAATACATTGGATAGAGATATCCGTGTATCTGTGTTGAACCATGTCCATTTCATGTTTCAGAGAATTTATGGGGACTAAGATTCCTAATCTCATACATATCACCTTCGCAATCAAAAACGTTTTCGCAATAACAAACAAAAAATAAAATATAGATGCAGCTATTGTCTTTTGATTTTAAATAATTATAATAACATGATAAAAAATTAGCTATAACGAGTTAAAGACGTGATAAAGACCTATATAGGTAAATAAATACCCGATTATAGAACTATAAAAGACGCGGCAAAACCTTTATGATAAGGTTAACGATAAGAAACGGTCATATGTAATACAACTTTTTATCATATATTGAAGCGAAAATCGAAGGGCGCCTTTCGCATACAATTAGCTATATTATATAGCGATACGGAGTAATACACAAGGTGTATTAGAAAGATGAAAAAAATGTATAGGGAGATGAATGCGTTATGAAAAGCATTTCGGCATTTCGTACGACAAATAAGTATTGGTCTTTATTTATGTTGTACATTGGGTTTTGCGTTGCCTATATCGACCGAACGGCTATCAATCTGTCGCTCAGTGCGATTGGTCATGATTTCCAGCTTTCTCCGGCCGTCTTGGGTATCGTGCTCAGCGCTTTTTTCGTAGGCTACACGGTTATGCAGCTGCCGGGCGGGTATATCGCCGATAAGATCGGCTCTAAAAAGGTCGTCATGGTGTCTCTGGCTTTTTGGTCCATTTTTACGCTGGCTACGGGCTTTACTTATTCATTAGCGGCGCTGCTCATCGTGCGTTTTCTGTTCGGCTTAGGCGAAGGATCGTTTCCGCCGGCGGCGTTTAAGGGGATTTCCGAATATTTTCCTCACGATGAACGGGCGAAAATGGCTGGCGTCCTCGTATCGTCCAACTATGTCGGCAGCGCCCTGGCGCCGATTATCGTCGTCCCGCTTATGCTCCTTCTGGGATGGCGCGGTATGTTCCACGTATTAGGCGTTATCGGATTTGCTTATGTATTCTTTTATTGGCTTCGCATGGAACAGGCCAATATTATCGACGAACCAGATAAAGCGCAGAAAGCAACGAAAAAGAAGATTGACGTCAAAAGCGTCATCAAGCTTCCCATCATGTGGCAGCTTCTGATTGCCTGGTTTGCGTTGAGCCTTATCAACAAGGGTCTGGATTCGTGGATGCCGACATATTTGATGACGGTACGCCACTTGGATTTGAAGGCCGTCGGCATTTTGACGCCGCTGCCCTTTGTGGCTGCCGGCATTTCAACGGCTATCAGCGGTTACGTCATGGACAAGCTCTTTGATAAAAAGGAAAAATTCCTCTTGGCTGGCTGCGCCGGTTTGACGGCTATATTCTTGTACTTCATGTATACGTCTACGTTGATTTCCAACGTTATCATATTCCAGTGTCTCGTATATTTCTTTAAGTCCTTCGTATTAGGCTGCGTGCTGGCTTTGCCTTTGAAACTGCTGCCGCAGGCTGTATCCGGGTCCGCTGTCGGGATGATTAACCTGGGAGGCCAGGCTGCCGGATTTATTTCGCCGGCACTGATAGGGTTTATCATCACGGCCTTTAATGGGTCGTATGACGCCGTATTTATGTTCTTGGTCGCAGCGGCCTGCTGCTCTATGATTGCCAGCTTGACGATACGAAATCGTCAGACCGATAGGTTGTTGTAATTTGTAGTTTTTAGAGAGGATGGCTGCATATGAAAATTAAAAGGATGGCTGCATATGAAAATTAAAAAAGTTGTAATGCGTAAAATGTATCAGGATATGAAAGTCGGTTTCCGGACCAGCTTCGGCGTTACGACGCGCAAGCATTTCAGTATGATTGAAATTCATACGGACGACGGCGTAGGCTACGGCGACTGTTCGGCCTTTGAACGGCCTTGGTACAACGAAGAAACTCGGGACGGGGCATTTGACATTATCCGCAAGTTCTTAGTGCCGACGTTGTTTGAATTTGGAGACGTGCCCAGCCCAGAAGCCTTTTACGATGCCACGTCGTGGATTCGCCGCAATAAAATGGCCCGTGCCGCCGTGGACTGCGCTTTATGGGATCTGTATGCCCAGGAAAAAGGAATCAGCGTATCCAAGGCGTTAGGCGGTACGAGAACAGAAATTGAAACGGGTGTCAGCCTGGGCATCGAAGCATCGCCGGACGATTTGTGCCGGACCATTGAAAAATACATGAAACAGGGCTATCGCCGCATTAAATGCAAGTGCAAGCCCGGCATGGATATCGATTATGTCCAACGAGTACGTAAGGAATTTGGCGACATTATGCTCATGGTCGACGCCAACTCAGCATATACGCTGGAACACATGGATATCTTTAAAGAGCTCGATAAATACAATCTGCTTATGATTGAACAGCCTTTGGCCAGCGACGATATTATCGACCACCGCCATCTGCAGCAAGCCATGAAGACGCGCATCTGCCTGGACGAATCGATTCACTCGGCAGAAGACGCCCGCAAGGCTATTGAATTGGGAAGCTGTAAGACGATCAATATTAAAGTTGCCCGCGTCGGCGGCCTGACGGAAGCCAAACGCATTCATGACGTCTGTGCGACTCACGATATTCCCGTATGGTGCGGCGGTATGCTCGACACGGGAATTGCCCGTTCGTTCAACATTGCCATCGCGTCCCTGCCGAATTACAAGTTCCCTCATGATATTCCTGCGTCTGACCGCTATTGGGCGTACGATCTCGTAACGCCGCCGACGACTATAGACGACAGAGCCATGATTCAGGTACCGACGGCTCCGGGCCTTGGATTCTCTCCTGTTCCGGAAATGGTCGAAAAATTTACGGAAGAAAAAATTGAAATCGTCCGCTAAGGACAATCAAGGAAGATGCTATGGAACTTACTACGATATACGAACGGATAGACGCCAATCGGCAGCACATGCTTGACCTGTGGCAGGAATTGGTGAACGCCGACTGCGGCAGCTATAATAAGGCCGGCGTAGACGCCGTCGGCAAGCGCGTCGCGGCGTTTTTAGAAGAAAACGGCATGACCGTTCGCTTTCATAACTGTGAAACGCGAGGCGATCTGCTTATCGCAGAATACGGCGATATGACGAGGCCCTTTGTCCTCTTCGTCGGCCATTTAGATACAGTATTTAAAGACGGCACTGCAGCGGAACGGCCTTTTACCATCCGCGACGGCAAGGCTTACGGTCCTGGCGTATTGGACATGAAGGGCGGCGTAGTCATTGCGTTATATGTGATGAAGCTGCTGAAAGAATGGGGGTATGCAAAATATCCAATCAAACTCATCCTGGCCGGCGATGAAGAAGTCGGTCATGCCGGCAGCGATGCCGTCGCAGTTATACAGGAAGAAAGTAAAGGAGCTGTAGCGGCTTTCAACTTTGAAACAGGCTTTATGGATAACAACGTTGTCATCGAGCGCAAGGGGGCGTTCCATGCGGCTATCGACGTCGCGGGAATCGGTGCTCACGCTGGAAACAATCCTAAAGACGGACGGTCGGCTATACGGGAAATGGCCCACAAGATACTGGCTATGGAAGCGCTAACTGATTTTGACATGGGAAACACGGTCAACGTCGGCGTGATCAGCGGGGGAACTGTGGCGAACGCCGTGCCGGAACATTGCCGGGCTACGGTGGACGTGCGCTTTACCAGCACGGAATGGGGACGGCAGTATATGGAAAAAATCAAGGAGATTGTCGAGCACTCGTATGTCGACGGCACGACCGGGACGATGAACGTTCCTTTCTGGTTTAACGCCATGAGTCGTCTGGATGGGACGATGAAGCTTTTAGAACGGGTAAACGCTATTATGCATCAAGAAGGCTTTGCGCCCGTTACGGCAAAAAGTGTCGGCGGCGGTTCCGATTCCGCTTATACGACAAGCGTCGGCGTGCCGACTTTATGCGCCATGGGGGTTCAAGGCGCAGGAAATCATACGGTTCATGAATGGGCCGACATAGAGTCCTTGTTTACTCGGACGAAGATGATGACGGCTATTATGATGCATTTATAAATTAGAAAATGGAGGATAACAGTATGAACACAGAATTAGTAACACAAGTTAAGGCGTATGTTGCAGCGCATCACGAGGAGATCTTGCAGAAATATGAAGAGTTCATTAACCTGAAGGATTTTTGGCGTGATGCAGACGATGTAACGGTAGTGGGACAATGGCTGAAAAAGGAATTTGACGCTGAAGGCTTTGACTGCGAGCTTATCGACGTAGGGCCTAAAGCTGGTAAAGTCGTCATGGGGACATTGGGAGCCGATCGCCCTGGTAAGCCTATTTTGTTCAGCGGGCATATGGATACGGCGTTAGCCTCTGATTTGTATCCGGAAAAGCCGTTCCGCGTCGAAGACGGGATGGCTTACGGCCCAGGCGTCCTGGATATGAAAGGCGGCATCCTGATTTCCTTATATGTCGTCAAAGCCCTCAACGCTGTCGGATATGCCGGCCGTCCTTTAAAAATACTCTTTGCGCCTGACGAAGAAGGCCTTCACAGCTATACGGACGTGGCTAACTTTATTCAGGAACACTCGGCAGGCTGCTTGTTTGCCCTGAACATGGAAACGGGTTTGATGGATAACGCCTTGGCCGTCGGCCGTAAAGGCCGATTAGGCGTTGACGTCTTCGTCAAAGGTAAATCGGCTCACGCCGGGGCAGCTTTCCTCGACGGCATCAGCTCCATCGAAGAAATGGCTCATAAGGTTCTCGATTTCCAGGCGCTTACGGACTTGGAGATGGAAACGACGGTCAATACGGGCGTCATCAAGGGCGGTACCATTCCGAACGCCGTACCGGCAGAATGCATGTGCTCCCTGGATATTCGCTTCAAATACATGAGCGAATTAGAACGAGTACGCAAAGCCATTTCTGAAATTTGTGCCAAGAACTATGTAGAAGGCACGACGTGCACCTTTGAAGAATTAAACTTGTTCACGACGTTGGAAACAGACGATACGATCATGACGTTATTTAACTTCATGAAAGCGACGGCGGCTAAGTATGATTTGCCGGAAACGTCTCCCGCCCAGGTAGGCGGCTGCTCCGACGCGACGTATATCCAGCAGGCCGGCACGCCCGTACTGTGCTCTTGCGGTGTCCGCGGCAACTGGAATCATACGCTTCGTGAATTTGCCGTTGTCGATTCTCTCTACGACCGCATTAATTGGTTTGCCGCAGCAATTCTCGATTCCGATGAATTGAAATTTTGAGTAGGTGTCCTGCCGTCGGAAATATACCGAATGTCCGGCGGCAGGGATGATATATTTGTAAAGGAGTGTGCCTTATGGATTCTAACAGCATTATGAATAGCCCGGGCTTATGGGCCGTATCCAGCTTGATGATTATCGTTCTTCTCGTTGCTAGTGTTATTTATGTAAAGATGGCCTTTTCGGAAGCTAAAAAGCTTGGTATATCCAAAGAACGTTGTATTGCCGGCCTTCGTTCTTCCATGATTACAGCTATCGGTCCGTCTTTATCTCCTGTTATTATTGCGTTTGCTTTAATTGCTGTCATCGGCGCGCCTACGACGTGGATGCGTATGAACGACGTCGGTGCTGCCAGAACGGAAATTGCCGTTATCGCCTTGGCTGGTAAAGTTCTCGGCTTAGATCCCCAGTCTCCCGACTTCGGCCTCATGGGCTTTACGTATGGCATCTGGGGCATGGCGCTGAACAATGTCGGCTGGATGATCGTTACGCTGCTGCTGACGCCCGGCATGAGCAAATACGTTGCAAAATTGAATGCAAAATATAATCCGGCCTGGATTAAGCTTATGCTTTCCGGCGCGACTGTCGGCTTGTTTGCTTACTTGACATCGAATCAGCTCGTTTCCTTAAAACCCGGCTTATGGTGCGCGACGGCCGTATCGGCAATCAGCATGCTGGTCATATCCCGCGTATTTGCCAAGCATGCCCGGTTACAGGAAGTTGCCTTGGGGATATCTATGCTGATCGGTATGTTTGTGACGACGGCTATATTTGGGTAGAGACGAGACGTATAAAGGAGGATACTATATTATGACTAGTGGAGCAGGATTAAGCTACAATGACCGCGTTATCCGCGTCGGTTCTGCGATTATGATTGGCGGTATTATCGCTAACTTTGCGCCGGCTATTTACTTATATTTAGCTTACGGATTGATTCCGCCCGTTTCTGATATTTTTAAGGTTTGGACAGTCGTTGCCGTAACCTTTGGTATTTCCTGGATTGTACAGCCTATTTCCTATTTCAGCTTGTTAGGCCCCAGCGGCGAATACATCGGCTGGATTGCCGGCAGCTGCGCTGACATCCGCTGCCCTGGCGTTGCCATGGCCCAGAAGGCTGCCGACGTAGAAGCCAGCACGCCGGAAGGCGATGTCATCTCTACTATCGGCATTGCCGGTACAGTTTTGACTTCTGTTACGATCGTTACTATCTTTGTTCTCGTCGGCCAGAGCATTTTGGAAATCTTGCCGCCTTTCGTAACCAATTCGTTTAAATACGTTCTTACGTCCGTATTCGGCGCTGTATATGTTCAGTTGGCCTGCAAAAACCTGGGCATGGGCGCATGGACAATTCTCATTGCAATTGCCGTTGCTTACTTCTGGCAGACGCTGGCTTTGCCGGGCTGGATTCTCAATATTCTCATCATCGTTATTGGGATTTTGATTGCCCGTTACTACTTCGTACGCGACAGTAAGAAAGCGGCGTAATTACACTTCATGTGCCTAGTACAGAAAGAAGGGAGATCGGTTTATGTTCGACTTGAAGATTATAAACGGCCTCATCATCGACGGTACAGGGAAAAAAGCCTATGCAGGGGATGTTGGCATCGTCGGAGATAAGATTGCCGCTATTGGCGATTTGAAAGAATATGAAAGCAAGGCATGTATTGATGCGGCAGGACGCGTCGTCGCACCGGGGTTCATCGATATGCATACCCATTCGGATTTTTCCTTTGTATACGACCCGAAGGCAAACAGCCATTTGTATAACGGCGTTACGATGGACGTCATCAGCAATTGCGGTATCGGTCCCGCGCCGATTGGCGACGATAAAAAGGACACCCTCATCGCGTATTTGGGCACTCGCTTAGTCGGCTCTATACCGGTAGAATTAGAGCTGCCCTGGAACTCGCTGAAAGAATATTTAGATACGTTCAGAGAAAATAAACCTTGCATTAACATTGCGCCTCTCGTAGCGCAGGGCGCAGTTCGCATCGCCGTCATGGGACTGGAAAAAGGCGACGCTACGCCGGAGCAGCTGGAAGTAATGAAGAAGCTGACCCGCGAAGCCATGGAAGACGGCGCCCTGGGGCTCAGCACTGGGTTGGTCTATATGCCTGGCGAATATACGTCGAAGGAAGAAGTCGCCGAACTCTGTAAGGTTATCAAGCCCTACGGCGGCGTGTACTGCACTCATATGCGGACGGAAAGCGACGGCATTTTAGAGGCTATTGACGAAGCGTTGTGGATTGGGAAAGAAGCGGGTGTTCCTGTAGAAATCTCTCATTTGAAGCTGCTGAGCCAGAATATGCTCGGCAAAACCCAGATTGTGCTGGATAAATTTGCCCAGGCGGAAGCGGAAGGCGTCGAAGTCAACTTCGATATTTATCCCTATACGGCCGGATTAACCTCGCTGGCAGCCTGCCTGCCGCCATGGCTCTTTGAAGGCGGCGTCGACAAGCTCCTGGAACGGATAAAAGATAAGGATATCCGTGTCCGCATCGCTAAAGAAATCGAAGAAGGCATTCCGGGATGGCAGAACTTTGTCAAATCTGCCGGCGGATGGAAGAAATTCTTCGTATCGTCTGTTACGCATGAAGAAAACAAAAAATATGAAGGCATGTTCATCACGGAAATTGCTGAAATGCAGGGGAAAGAGCCTCTGGATGCGGCCTGCGACTTGTTGCTGGCGGAAAACGGCCGTGTGCAGATGAATTACTACGCTATGGATGAAGACGACGTCATGACGTTTATGAAGCAGCCGAACGGCTCTATTGGTTCTGATACGATGAGCCTCAACGTTGAAGGGGTGCTGAATTTCGGCAAGCCTCATCCCCGCGGATTCGGTTCCCATGCCCGCTTCCTGGGCCGGTATGTGCGCGATAAACAGCTCATGCCTTTGGAAGAAGCCGTGCGTAAGATGACCAGCCTGCCTGCGCAGAAGCTGCATATGAATTCTCGCGGCATGCTGAAACCGGGATATTTTGCCGACGTCGTAGTGTTTGACGCCGATAAGATTATCGATCAGGCGACCTATACGGAACCGCAGCAATATTCTGCCGGCGTAGAATATGTCGTCGTCAACGGGCAAATTGCCTTGAAAGAAGGAAAACAAACCGGTGTTTGCGCCGGCCAAGTTGTCACGAGATAAACAGCGGCACAAGACGTAATATGACAAGATCCCTTCCTAGGAAAGCTTCGGCTTTTACAGGAAGGGATACTTTTTAGGGGGACTGTGTTATGGATGTATTTCAGATTACCGAGGGATTTTCAAAACGGCCTGTATGGGCGCAAATTGATTTGGATGCGGCGGCATATAATATGCAGTCTATCCGGCGTATTGTCGGTACGGATAAAGTGGTCACGGCTGTAGTAAAGGCCAACGCCTATGGACATGGTGCTGTAGAAATGGCCAAAGTGTTCCTCGAAAACGGGGCGGATCGTTTGGCCGTGGCATGCTTGAGCGAAGCCGTCGAATTGCGTCGTGCCGGCGTTACCGCACCTATTTTGGTATTAGGCCATACGGACGGACGGCGCGCTCGGGAAGCCGTGTTATATGCTATTGACGTCGCCATATTTCATTATGCCGACGCTGCGTTATTTTCTGCTGAAGCGGTGAAGCAAAATCGAAGGGCGAAGCTGCATATCGCCGTAGACAGCGGCATGGGGCGTATTGGATACAGATCTTGTGACGAGAGCATTGAAGAGGTCAAGAGAATACAGGCGCTGCCGAACGTCGTCATGGAAGGGATATTTACTCATTTTGCCGTTGCCGACGGGGGAGACGACGAGTCGCTGGCCTATACGCATAGGCAATACGAACGGTTTTGGCAGTTTTATCAGCGTCTGAAGGAAGAAGGTGTGACGTTTTCGGTATGTCATTGCTGCAATAGCGCCGGCGTGCTGGCCTATGGGGATTTTTACTGTGATATGGTGCGGCCGGGAATTGTGCAATACGGATATAATCCGTCTGCCGCTGTGAAGGATTCTGAATTTATTCCGCGCCCCGTCATGTCTCTGCGGTGCTGCATCACCCATATCAAGCAGATAGACGCTGGAGAAACGGTCAGCTACGGCAGGCATTTTAAAGCGTCGCGGCCGACGGTCATCGCTACGCTTCCATTAGGGTACGCCGACGGGTATCCGCGGTTATTGTCGAATCAGGCTGAAGTCCTGGTCAAAGGACGGCGCGTTCGGCAGGTGGGCAATATTTGCATGGATCAGTGTATGATAGACGTAACCGACGTGCCTGATGTTCAGGTCGGCGACGAATGCGTGCTGTTTGGATGTCAGGGAAACGAGCACCTTGATTTAGAGGAATTGGCAGCTTTGATTGGTACTATAGACCATGAAATCCTCTGCAATATCAATCGGCGCGTTCCCCGTGTTTACGTCAAAGGCGGAGTTGTTGTCGGACGTACAGAATATTTATTTAACAAATAGAGAAAGAAAAAATCGGCTCGAAATATCATCGGGCCGATTTTTGCAAGCAAAAGAAATATCTGGATTGCGTTGGTGGAAAATTTATAAAATCAGCAGAATGGAGAAAAAATATTTAAGGTAAATTGCAAGTTGAATTTGAACAACCATAATCAGGAAACACACTCACTAGC
>ERZ779877.567-NODE-567-length-39188-cov-4.440881_pt1 | contig 39188 bp, 37 predicted proteins | sample MGYA00511556_ERZ779877 | MGnify/ENA primary metagenome ERZ779877 (study PRJEB29588, sample SAMEA2159338) | human gut metagenome | biome: human gut; feature: human-associated habitat; material: faeces | place: Denmark | collected 2008/2010 ...
CGACACTGCAACCACAGCCGAAACGGAAGAAACCGAACCTGCTGACACTGCAACCACAGCTGAAACGGAAGAAACCGAACCTGCTGACACTGCAACCACAACTGAAACGGAAGAAACCGAACCTGCCGACACTGCAACCACAGCCGAAACGGAAGAAACCGAACCTGCTGACACTGCAACCACAGCTGAAACGGAAGAAACCGAACCTGCTGACACTGCAACCACAACTGAAACGGAAGAAACCGAACCTGCCGACACTGCAACCACAGCCGAAACGGAAGAAACCGAACCTGCTGACACTGCAACCGCTCCGCAGGAAGGCGAAGAGCCGGAGCAAACCGCAACATCGCTGGTAGTGTATTTCTCGGCGACGGGAAACACTCAGGGCATAGCGGAGATGATAGCGGAGCTGACCGGCGCAGAGCTGTATGAGATACAGCCGCAAGAGCCGTACACCGACGAAGACCTCGACTACGGAAACAGCGAAAGCCGCACATCCATAGAGGCGGACGACCCGAGCGCAAGACCGCAAATAGCCGAAGGGCTGCCCGATCTTTCCGGCGTGACAACGCTGTATATAGGATATCCCATATGGCACGGACAGGCTCCGAAGATACTTTACACGTTTGTAGAGGGATGCGACCTTGACGGAATCACAATTGTGCCGTTTTGCACATCGGCCTCAAGCGGCATAGGCTCAAGCGCCGAAAACCTTGCAGAGGCTGCGGGCGCGGGAACGTGGCTTGACGGCGAGCGATTCAGCGCAAGCGCATCGGAAGACGAAGTTGTTCAGTGGCTTGAGGAGCTTGGCTTAAACTGATAAACAGCATAAAAAGGAGGGTTTACCCCTCCTTTTTTATTGCTTGATGCATCGGAAAGGGAGGATTTTATCCGGCATGCGCAGAAAATAAAAAATAATGTTGCGGTAAAGGCTAAAATATGTTATTATTAAGTTTACTATCTGCATCAGCTTGAGACTGATGCAAACCGAGGAGAATGTTTATGCGTAAAATTACTGCGATTTTAACCGATGCAGTGTCGGATGCGTTTGAGGCGTGCGGATACGACAGGACTTTGGGCACGGTGTCCGTTTCGGACAGAATGGATTTGTGCCAGTTCCAGTGCAACGGCGCGTTTGCCGCGGCAAAGCTTTATAAAAAGGCTCCGGTGGCTGTTGCCTCCGAGGTTGCCGCCGTGCTTGAGCAAAACAGCATGTTCTCAAAAGCAGAGGCTGTCAAGCCGGGATTTTTAAACCTGACGCTCACAGACGAGTATTTGGTGGGATACGTAAACCAAATAGTTCACGACGAGTATCTTGGCGTGCCTCAGACGGAAAAGCCGGATACCATTGTAATAGATTACGGCGCACCCAACGTGGCAAAGCCTTTGCATATAGGACACCTGCGCTCCGCAATCATAGGCGAGGCGCTGAAGAGACTGTCAAGGGCAATGGGCAAAACGGTTTATGCGGACGTTCACTTGGGAGACTGGGGAACGCCTATGGGACTTGTAATCGCGGAGTACAGCGAGCGCCATCCCGAGTGGAGATGCTTTGCCGAGGACTTCGACCCTAAGACCGATACGGTGGCGTCTCTTGATCCGGATGAGCTCAACGAGATTTACCCTTATGCCAGCGCAAAGAGCAAGCGCGACGAGGCGTTCATGGATAAGGCGCATAAGATAACGCACGAGCTTCAAAACCGCCGCCCGGGTTATTATGCGCTGTGGAAGGAGCTTGTAAAGGCGTCGGTGTCGGATATAAAGAGCAACTTTGAAAAGCTGAACGTCGATTTTGATTTGTGGTACGGCGAGAGCGATTCCGATGCATACATCCCCGAGCTTATAGACAGATTAAATAAAAAGGGACTTTTGCATGAGAGCGAAGGGGCAATGGTGGTGGATGTTGCGGAGCCTGACGACAAGATAACCATCCCGCCGGTCATAGTAAAGAAGTCGGACAATTCGAGCATTTATGCGACAACCGATCTTGCAACCATAATCCAGCGCGAAAAGGACTTCAACCCGACGAGAATATGGTACATCGTTGATAAAAGACAGTCTCTTCACTTTGTACAGGTGTTCCGCTGCGCCAGAAAAGCGGAGCTTGTTCCCCCCGAAACCGAGCTTAAACACTTAGGATTCGGAACCATGAACGGCACTGACGGAAAGCCCTTTAAGACAAGAGCGGGCGGAGTTATGAGGCTGAGCGACCTGATACAGACGGCAACCGACGGAGCGCTTGAAAAGCTGTCCGGCTCGGAATACGTAGAAGGGGACAAGCTCAAAGCCGCCGAAAAGATAGGCGTTGCGGCAATAAAGTTCGGAGACCTTTGCAACCAGCCCTCAAAGGATTACGTGTTTGACCTTGGCAAATTCCTCTCCTTTGACGGAAAGACCGGAACGTATCTTTTGTACACCGTGACAAGAATAAACTCCATCCTTAAAAAAGCCGGCATAGCGTACACAGACACCCTCGACATAAACGGCATATACACCGACACCGAAAGGGAGCTTGCACTTTTGTTTGCCCTTTCCGCCGAGACGTATGCAAAGGCGTTTGATGACATGGCGCCCTGCGTTTTGTGCGACAACGCATACAGCATCGCCTCCGTGTTCTCAAGGTTCTATCACGACAACAGAATACTTTCCGAGCCTGACGAGAAAAAACGCAGCAGCTGGCTTGCACTTTCTCTGCTTGCAAGAAAGATTCTTACAAAGCATCTTGACATACTTGCTATTGACTACGTGGAAAATATGTAGTATGCTGTGCGGTAACAGACGGTTTCGGACAACTGTCACGCCGTTATCACAATAGAGGGATAATATTTACTGCATGGTGTGCGGTTGTGCGCATCCGCCCGAAGAAAATCATGCCGCAATGAAAAGAGCGGCGAAACAAATACTATCTGAATTTATGGAGATGTTAAAATGAAAAAGCTGACAAAAATTGCGGCGCTGTTGATGGCGCTTGCCATGAGCGTTTCCGCATTTTCTGCGTGCTCAAATACTGACGCCGATGTAGACGAGGATACCGATGAGACTGTTGCAGACGGTGAAAGCACCGATGATGCGACCGGACCTGCCCTTATAATAGACGGCGAAGAGGTTGACATATCCTCAAATCCCGTGATATTCACCGTTGCGGGAATTGATATACCGTATGATGAGTACAGATATATGTACAAGTACTTTGAGACTTATTACGGAATGAACGAAGAGTTCTGGGAGCAGTATCCGGACGATTTTACGGCATTCAAGGATGTGCTCCGTGACAACCTTATCAACAACAATTTCGGAATCATAATGGCTGATATGTATGACATTTCGCTCACCGAAGAAGACGAGGCTGCAATAGATGATTACCTTCAGCAGGAGAAGGATCTGTTTGAAACCGAGGAAGAGTATGAGCAGGCGCTTGAGCAGGCGGGAATAACAGAGGACCTTTTGGTGAGGATGATTACCCAGAGCGTCACAAGCGAGAGGGTGTTCTTAGACCTTTACGGCGGAGACGACCCGCTGCTTTTGGGAACAGATGACGAGATAAAGCAGGATATACATGATAACTACGTCAGAGTATATCACCTCCTGATTTCCTATGACCACTACGCCGATACCGAAGGATATGAGGATTATACGGATGACGAGCTTAAAGAGGCTGCCTTGGAGCTTGCAAACGAATCGCTTGCACAGCTTCAAAACGGCGAGGCTGATATATATGAGCTTGCCCAGACCATAGGCGACGACCCCGGAATGGTTGACAACGAGGACGGATACCTGTTCACATACGGCGAAATGGTTGAGCCGTTTGAGGAGGCGTCGTTTGCGCTTGAAGTGGGCGAGATGAGCGGACTTGTTGAGACTGATTACGGCTGGCATATCATACTCAGACTTGAGCAGGACGACTATGTCGAAGAAAACTTTGACGCCGTCAAGGAGCAGTACATCAACAAGGTGTTTAATGACCATGTAGATGAGGTCCTTATGAACGCAGAAATAGAATACAGCGACCTCTATGACAAGATTTCATACGACAGCATCAAGTGATAAATAACCTTTAAAACATTGTATCCGGTATTTCACGCAAGCCGCTCCGACAACGGGCGGCTTGGTGTTTATCCGGCTTAGCGGGAGATAAGAAAATGACAAGATACAAGTTCTGCGCCGCACTTCTTGCGGCGGTTATCGCGGGAACGTCGCTTTGTTCCTGCGGAAAAACAATAAAAGAAACGCAGTCGTCAACTCTTAATACGCCCGAATCGACAAGCTCACCCGCTATAGTATCTTCCGAACCGTCGTCAGCCCCGCAGGAAACAACCTCCGAGACGACTCAGACAACCGAAGCGGAGCAAACGGAGCAAACCACAGCCACCGAGCAAACCACAGCCACCGAGCAGACATCTCAGACCGAAACGCCGCCAGAGCCGGAGTTTTCATTCCCCGCGGAGTTTTACGAACAGCTGAATGCGATATTTGATAAATACTCCATCAACCAAAACTGCGACCCAAGCAGCGACCCCTGCGGATGCGTGCCGGAGTATGAGCAGGTTGACGAAGACGGAAATGTGGCAGTTGCGCGTGACAGGGTCATGTCAATATATGTTTATGACGCGACAAGCGGATTTGAGCTTGAGATAAACGGCGGAGTGCATTATCCTGTGGCAAGCACGGTGAAAATCCCGTTTTGCGTGTATGTCTATGACAAAATAACAGACGGCGAAATAGACCCGAATACCGTTTTGACATATGAAAAAAGGCACTATTTCGGCGGCACCGGCGTGATTGTAAAGGGCGACTTCGGACAGCAGTACACCGTTTTGGAGCTTTTGGAGCTTGCAATCACCGAGAGCGACAACGTCGCGTATGAAATGCTCAAGGATTTGGTGCCGTGGGATGAGTTTGAAGCGTACCTTGTCGAAATAGGCTGCTCGCATCCGGAGGACACCCGCAAGACTCAGCAGAAAATATGCACAGAGTCCGCCGGAGCGTACGGCAAAGAGCTGATGAGGTTTTTGACAAGCGACAGCCCTTACGTCGATGCATTTAAGGGCGACCTTGAGATAACCAAAAACAAAATGATAAAATCCCACTATCCGTTTTACAGAAAATACGGCTGGACGCAGTTTGCGTTTCACGATATAGCGTTTGTGGACGCCCCGCACCGGTATGTTTTAGCTATACTTTCTAACCTTGAGGGCGAGGAAAACGAGGACTACGCACTTTTCAAGGAAATATCATACCTCGTAGAGGACTACATAGAAAATAACCGGACGGACTCTGTGACGTCTCCCACGATGGATGAGTAAAATAAAATATGACGCCGGACTGATGCTGCACGATTGTGCGCTTGCAAAAGTCGAGAGCGTTTGTTATACTTTAAACAGATAAAAAGTTCGGGACGGCATGCCGCATGCGGCGGCGTCGCCTCGGATTATAACATTTAAAGACTGCGGGGGATAATTATGAATGACAATGCGGCAAATGTGAGGGCGAGCGGATTGCTTTTGGGAATTGCATCTCTGCCCGGAAAATACGGTATCGGAAAGATGGGTAATGATGCGAGAAAGTTTGTGGACTTTCTTAAAGCGTCAGGTCAAAGATATTGGCAGATACTGCCGCTAAGCCCGACAAGCTACGGCGATTCTCCCTACCAGTCTTATTCCTGCAACGCGGGAAACCCGTATTTTATCGACTTTGAAACCTTAGAGCGCGACGGGCTGCTCGATAAAAGCGATTACGAAAACGTGGAGTATACAGACAATCCGAACTACATCAACTACGGAATGCTTTATAACACCGTTTATAAGACGCTCCGCAAGGCATACAAGAGATTTAAGCCGGACAGCGGGCTGAAGGCTTTTGTCGAGAAAAACAGCGATTGGATAAACGATTATGCGCTTTTCATGGCTCTCAAGGGCGAAAACGAGGGCAAGCCGTGGTACGAGTGGGATAAGCCGCTTATGATGGCTGAAGCGTCGGCGCTCTCGAACGCAAAAAAGAGACTCGGCGATGAAATCGGGTTCTATGTTTTCCTTCAGTACGAGTTTTATAAACAGTGGTTTGCGCTCAAGAAGTATGCAAACGAAAGCGGCGTGGAAATAATAGGCGACATGCCGATTTACTGCGCATATGACAGCGTTGAGGTGTGGCTGCATCCGGAGCTTTTCCAGCTCGATGAGAATAAGAAGCCGGCGTGCGTGGCAGGCTGCCCTCCCGATGCATACGCTGCCGAGGGTCAGCTTTGGGGCAACCCCCTTTACGACTGGAAAGCCATGCAGACCAACGGCTATAACTGGTGGGTGAAGAGAATCGCCTTCGAGACGGATATATATGACATACTCAGAATAGACCATTTCAGAGGCTTTGCGGCTTACTACTCAATACCCTATAAAGACAAAACCGCCGCAAACGGCAGGTGGCGCAAAGGCCCCGGAATGGAGCTTTTCAACTCGGCAAACTATTGGCTCGGCAGAAAGAGAATAGTGGCGGAGGATCTCGGCTTTGTCACGGAGGATGTCAAGGAGCTTTTGAAGGCGTCCGGATACCCCGGCATGAAAGTGCTGCAATTTGCGTTCGACCCAAACGCATCGAGCGCATACCTTCCCTGCAACTATGACACCCGCAACTGCATAGTTTACACCTCCACGCATGACAGCGATACCGCCAAAGGCTGGGCGGACGGCTTGAGCGGCAAAGAGTTTGACTTTTGCCTCAGATATGCGGGAATAAAGGACAGGGAACAGATACCCGACGCACTTTTAAGACTTGCATGGGCAAGCGTTGCAAACATAGCCATAGCTCAGCCGCAGGACCTTTTAGGATACGGCAACGAGGCCAGAATAAACGTGCCGGCAACGCTGGGCTTAAACTGGAGATGGCGGCTGTCCGACTCAGACCTCAGCCCTGCGCTTTCAAAAAAGCTCAGAACGCTCACTGAAACGTATAACAGGATATGCCGCGCTCCCGTTGCGGCATGCGCCAAAAAATAAATAAAGAAAAGCCCCTTGGGCGCTGCCTGCGCAGACGCTCAAAGGGCTGTTTTATTGAAGACAGCTTTTAAATTATTGAAGATAGATTTTAAGTTCCGAATAGTCTTTAACGGCGAGATCGCATACCGTTTTCAGCTTTTGCATGCTGTCGGGGCTTTCCTCCGTTATGCCTATGCATTTCATGCCTGCCGCCTTTGCTCCGACGCATCCTAAGTATATGTCCTCAAACACCACGCATTTTTGCGGGTTTGCACCCACCTTGTCCGCCGCAAGCAGATATATGTCGGGAAAACCCTTTTTTCTTTTCACCTCGGACGTGTTTGCATATGCGTCAAACAGCTTTGCCACGCCGTGACGCTCAAGACAGGGCAGATAAAGCTCCGGACTTGACGCGGTTGCAAGCGCTATCTTGCAGCCCTTGTCGTGAACGCGGCTTAAAAACTCCTTCGCCCCTGTGACCATCGGGATAACCTCTGCATACTCCCTGCGCACCATCGACAGCCATTCATCGACGACCTCCTGCCTTGTGGCACGTATGCCGCACTCGGCAATGACGTAATCCGCCGCCTGCGACAGATTCATTGTCGATATCTTGTCGTAAAAGCCGTCAGGAACCTTCAGCCCGCGCCTGCCCATGAACTCCTCGTCTACGCTCTTCCATGCGCTGTCCGACCGAACAAGCGTGCCGTCAAGGTCAAATATTGCGCACTCCACGCCTTCAAATAGCCCGCCTGCCGGCTCAAATGCACTGCATGTGCTCATCCACATCGCCCCTTTAAAAAGACTTCCTTTAAAGTTTATAACACCGCACCGCATATGTCAACATGCCTCGGCGGCGCATCACGGGCTTGAATTATATGTGCTTATAAAGTATAATAATTGCATATTTAAAATGCGGGGAGGGAAAAATGTGAACCTTGACGACAGCGTGAAATACTTAAAAGGCGTCGGTCCTAAAAGGGCTGAGCTGCTGAAAAAGCTCGGCGTGCAGACGGTGGGCGACCTTTTGTACTGCTTTCCGCGCGGCTATATAGATCTCAGCGAGCCGGTCAGCATTGCCGATACCGTCCTTGACGAGATGAACGTCATAAGCGTCAGGGTGGTAAAAAAGCGCCCCGCAGATTACATAAGAAAGAATATGAGCATATACCGCGTGCTGTGTACCGACGGCGAATCGGACATAACAGTGGTGATATACAACTCCGTTTATATGTACAACCGCCTGAAGGAGGGCGGCGACTACATCCTTTACGGAAAGGTCACCGGAAACCTTACAACCAAGCAGATATCCGCCCCGATGATAATCGAACAATCAAGCGCTGACAGGATTTTGCCGGTGTATAAGCTCACCGACGGGATATCCGCCGCCGTCATGCGCACCTGGACAAAAGCCGCGCTTGACAGCGTAAATCTCGACAGCTGCGAGATACTTGACCGAGATGCCATTCAAAAGTACGGCTTCATGACGGCTAAAGATGCGCTCAGGCAGATACATTTTCCCTCAGACCGTGAAAAGCTTGCGGCGGCGAGAAAAAGACTTGCGTTTGACGAGCTTTTGTGCCTGCAAGCGGGAATGTTCAGACTTCGCGAGCAAAACAGGGAGCTTAGCGCATACCGCCTTGAAGATAAGCCGCTTACGGGCTTTTATAACGCGCTTCCATTCGAGCTTACCGGCTCGCAAAAGCAGGCCATATCAGAATGCGTTTCGGACATGTGCGGCGACATACCAATGAACAGGCTTGTCCTCGGCGATGTCGGTTCGGGAAAGACTGCGGTTGCGGCGGCATGCTGCTATTTTGCATACCTTAACGGCTGCCAGTCCTGCCTGATGGCGCCCACGGAGATACTTGCAGACCAGCACTACGAAACGCTGCGTGGATTTTTGGAGCCTTTGGGCGTTCGGGTTGCGCTTTTAAAGGGCGCAATGACCCCAAAAAATAAAGCGGAGGTCAAAGCTTTGGCGGCGGACGGCGGATGCGACGTGATTGTGGGAACGCATGCGCTTATAAGCGCCGGCACGAGCTTTAAGAAACTTGCGCTTGTCATAACGGACGAGCAGCACAGATTCGGCGTAAATCAAAGAGGCGCCCTTTCAAAAAAGGGCGAAAACCCGCACAAGCTCGTAATGAGCGCCACTCCAATACCGAGGACTTTGGCGCTTATGATATACGGCGAGCTGGACATATCGATGCTGACCGAGCTGCCCAAGGGAAGGCTGAAAATACTCACCTATGCCGTCACGGGAAAGCTCCGCGAGCGTGCATACGGCTTTGTCAGAAAGCTGTTGCAGGAGGGCAGACAGGCGTATGTCGTTTGCCCTGCGATAGACAGTAGCGAAGAATCGGAGGAAATGCCGCACAATATGTACGGATATCCGCGGCGAAAGCTCAAAAACGTAGCTGATTGCTTTAAGGAGCTGAGCGAGGGGATTTTCAGGGATTTCAGAGTCGGCGCTCTTCACGGGCAGATGCCTTCGGATAAAAAAGAGGAGGTTATGCGTGCTTTCAAGGATGGCGAGATTGACCTGCTTGTCAGCACAACGGTTGTAGAGGTTGGCGTGGATGTGCCGAACGCCGCCGTGATGCTTGTAGAGGATGCGGACAGGTTCGGTTTGAGCCAGCTGCATCAGCTAAGGGGCAGAGTGGGCAGGGGAAAGTATCAGTCCTACTGCATACTCATAACCGACAGCAAGAGCGATGAGGCAAGGGACAGGCTCAGAGCGCTGACCCGCGCATCTGACGGATTTAAAATCTCAGAGATGGATCTGAAGCTTCGTGGGCCGGGCGACTTTTTCGGCGAGGCGCAGCACGGCTTGCCCAAGCTGAAAATTGCGGATGCGGTCTCGGACAAGGAGCTTTTGCAAATTGTGTCCTGCGAGGCAGAGCGGATTTACAGACATGGTATTGCAGCGGGCAGCGAGCTTGAGAGAAGGGTGGACAAACTCTTTTCGGGCGGAGCGATGGACTAATTGTGAAGGACAACAGGAAAAGAGCGTTTTAGTATGACATATGATGAATTCAGGCGGCGGTTTGATGTAAATCTGAATCAGCAGCAGGAAGATGCGGTAAAGGCAATAGACGGAGCAAACCTCATACTTGCCGTTCCCGGCTCGGGAAAGACAACCGTGCTTGTCACAAGACTGGGGTATATGACGGTGTGCCTTGGGATACCTGCTGAGAACATACTCGCCGTGACCTACAACAAAGCGGCCGCTATTGAGATGAAAGAGCGCTTTGACAGGCGGTTCGGCTCAGACATGGGCGTCAAGTTCTGCACAATAAACAGCCTTTCTTACGAAATATATCGCAGGTACTGCGCCCTAAACGGCTTGCAGCAAAGAAACATGCTGATGGAGGGAGCGCGCAAAAGACTGATAGCCGAGATCTATCAAAGCATGTTCAACAAGCGCGCTACAGAGCCGGAAGCCCAGGAAATAGGCTCAATGATAGCGTATGCCAAGAACATGTGCCTGCGTCCGGAGGAGCTTGAGATGTTTGAAGACGACATACCGTGCGCCGAAAAGATATACTCGGAGTACAAGCGCAGGCTCAAGGAAAACGGATACATGGATTTTGACGATCAGATGCTGTATGCATATTATATACTCCTGAAAAGCCCGCAGACGCTTGCCGCGCTCAGAAAAAGGTATCGGTATTTGTGCGTGGACGAGGCGCAGGACGTTTCAAAGCTGCAGCACATGATTATCCGCCTTTTGGCTGAGGGGAACAGCATATTCATGGTCGGCGATGAGGACCAAAGCATATACGGATTCCGCGCAGCATACCCAAAGGCGCTTCTCGGCTTTGAGAGGGAGTATAAGAACGCGCACGTGCTGCGCATGGAGAAAAACTACCGCTCAACCGAAAAGATAGTTTCCATGGCTCAGGCGTTTATAGAAAAGAACACGGACAGATACGACAAAAAGATGACACCGGTGAGGCTCGGCGGGGAGACTCCCGCTTTGATAAGCGTTTCATCGCGCGCGGAGCAGTTTAAAGAGCTTGTAAAGCTGTGCGAGCGGGTGGAAAACTGTAAAAAGGGCGAAAATGCAATACTGTTTCGGGACAATGAAACCGCGGCGGTGCTTGTTGACGAGCTTTGCGAAAAGGGAATACCGTACAGCTATAAGGGCGCGCAGACGAACTTTTTCAGGAGCGCGGTTGTTGCGGATATATGCGCATACCTTCGCCTGAGCTTGAGCGAATACGACACGGACGCGTTTGAAAGGGTGTGCAACAAGGGCATATTCTATCTCAGCCCGAAACAGCGATACATCATGATAGACAGGAGCAGGAAAAGAGGAATGTCTGTTTTGGATACGGCGGAGGAAATGCTTCGGCACTATGACGACAGCGCATCCGAAAAGCTTAAAAAGCTCCGCTATACCTTGAGAACGGCAGCGATGGCAAAGCCCGCAGAGGCGATAGACATAATACGCAGCAGCGGATACGAAAAGTACTTGAAGAGGCGGGGCGCCGATACGGCAAAAATTGAGGCGCTTAAAATAATTGCGTCACGCAAGCCGGACATCAAGAGCTTTCTGAAGAGAGTGTCGGAGCTTGAGAGCCTGACCGAAAAAGGCTCGGACTGCCCTCACGGCGTCATACTTTCCACGATACATTCAAGCAAGGGCCTTGAGTATGACAACGTGTACCTTGCGGATGTGTATGACGGAAGATTTCCCTTGTTAGATTCAATAGAATTTCGCAGCAGGTCGGGCGGCGAGAAAAACATCTCTTCGGTCAAGAAAAACATAAATGCCGCAGGCACAAATGATGAACAGGAGGAAAGGCGGCTTTTCTATGTCGGCGTGACAAGAGCCAAAAACAGGCTCTTTATATACAACATAAAGAACCGCCCGAGCTCTTTTGCGGACGAGTTTTACGGCATTCAAAGAAAACCCGCAAAGTCCCGCAAGGATCCCACGGGCATTACGGGAAAATTTAAAGTCATATACGACGGCAAAAAGCTTGTAAAGGTTCCGATTCCGTAAGCGGCAGGATTTATGTCAAAGTTGACAAAACTCAGCATGTGCGATTGTGAAATCTGCTGATTGACACGCGCCGCTTTTGCAACGTACAATATATTTTGCATGGTCAAATTTTTAACTCGGGACATTATGAAGGAGGCAATTGAGCAGCATGAACAATTTAAAAGAGGCAAGAGTGACGTATGATCTCAACCGCGGATGGGCGTTTATTCCGTTCGGAGACGCCGACAGCTATGAGATGCCGTCCGAAGCGGGAGCGCAGACAGTGTGCCTGCCCCACGCAAACACGATTTTAAAAAGGCACTGCGCCGACGATTTCCAAAAGGATATAGATTCGTACCGCTTTGTGTCGTGGTATGTAAAGCATTTTTCGGGCGAGGAGCTTTTGGGAAGGCATTCAAAGCTTGAGTTCGAGGGCGTTGCGGGCGTGGCGGATGTGTACTTAAACGGCGAGCATCTCGGCTGCCACAAGGGAAGCTATACCGGATTTGAGTTTGATTTGAGCGACAAAATCAAGGCTGAAAACACGCTTGCCGTGCGTGTGGATTCGCGCAGACAGCCGGGCGTTCCGCCGGAGGGAAACGTTGTGGATTACTGCGTTTTCGGCGGAATAGTCAGAAACGTAAAGCTCATTTCGACAGAAAACGTGTATGTGGATGACCTGTTTGTCACAACGCCTGATATAAAGCTCGGCATTGGAACGGCAAATGCGGCGATAAAGCTTAAAAACAGAACGGAAAAGGCGTGCAGCGCACTGGTGCGCGTTGAAATTTCGGACAGCGGAAAAACCGTTGCCGCCAAAGAGGTGCCGGTGCAAATAGCACCGAAGTCCGAATCAGGCGCCGATATTGCTGTTTTGGCTGACGGCGTGGAGCTTTGGAGCACCGATCACCCCAAGCTGTATGAGATGCGTGTGTGCGTGTCTGTAGACGGCAAGGTGACCGACTGCATACGCGAGACCTTCGGCTACAGGTGGTACGAGATTATAAACGAGAGCGAAAGCGCAGAAGATCAAAACTACGGCTTGTACCTAAACGGAAAGAAACTGATCATAAGAGGCGTAAACAGACATGAGCAGTGGCCATGGATAGGAAGAGCCGTGTGCGATAAACTTCAGGCTGCGGACGCCGATATGATAAAATCCTCCGGCATAAACACCGTAAGGTGCTCGCATTATCCTCAGAGCAAGGCTTTTTTGAAAAGATGCGACGAAATGGGTCTGATAGTGTTTGAGGAAGCGCCGGGATGGCAGCACATCGGAGATGAGGCATGGCAGGAAGTGTACCTTAAAAACGTAGAGGAAATGGTGCTGCGCGACAGGAACCACCCGTGCATATTTACCTGGGGCGTTCGTGTGAACGAGTCGCCGGACAACCATGAGCTTTACGAGAAATCAAACGCACTTGCAAAGTCCTTAGACCCCTCAAGGCATACGCACGGCGTGAGAATGGCTGAGACGTATGCGGAAAGCGAGTTCCAAGAGGATATTTTCTGCGCCAACTACTCTTATCCCGAAAAGCCGAGGTTCACCCCATATGTGATAACCGAACATTCCTACGACTGGACCTCCGGCGACGGAATGCCCGGCGCGCCCGATGAAAAGACGGCGGCTTTCATACGCTCCTTTGCAGAGCCTATGAATTACTACTATGCCAACAAGTACTGCTCGGGCGGAATAGGCTGGAGCATGTTTGACTATAACAACGAGGTCAACTATACAAAGACAGGTCACCTGTTCTACAGCGGAATATATGATATTTTCCGCTTTGAAAAGCCGGTGGCATACCTGTACAGGTCGCAAAAAGACCCCTCGGTGGAAAGGGTTATCTACATATCAAACAGGTTTGCAAACCAAAAGACAGGCGACCGCATAAGCGTAACCGTCATGAGCAACTGCGACGAGGTGGAGCTTGTCATAAACGGAAAGCCGACAGAGCGCAAAAAGCCGAACGCATATACCGCGCTGCCGCATCCGGTGTTCGTCTTTGACGATGTAGAGTATGAGGAAGGAACGCTTGAGGCGGTCGGATATATCGACGGCAGGGAAGCTGCAAAAACGTCAAGAGCCACCCCCAAAGCGCCCAAGAAGCTCGTCGCTTGTCCGGAGTATTCGTTGCTTTCGGCAGACGGAGCGGATCTCACAATGGTAAAAGTCGAGCTTTTGGACGAGGCGGGAACGCTGCTCCCGCTTGCCGGCGACGAATTGAGGATAGAGGTTGAGGGCGGCAGGTTTATCGGCGATGAGAAGCCTGCGCTCGAGGGCGGACGCACCGGATTTATGGTTCAGGCGGGATGCGAGGCAAATGTAGAGATAACATGCCGCGTGTTCGACATGTCAAATCCGGATGTTGAGCCGGCAGAGTGTAAGATATTTGTCACGGAAAGCGCATGCGGAAGGTACCTGTGACAGATGTGACGCCGAAACCGGCGCAGCGATGCATAGCCGCAGCATGTGCGGCGGGCAAAGAAAATCGAACAGATAGGTGAAAATTTAATCCGACTCCCACGGCGGTCAATGACTGCCTGACAGGGGCCGGATTAGTTTGTATGCGCACGGTTCAGAGCAGATTGGCGCATTAAACGTAAATCAAAACACAAATTGAACAAAGTTCGACAAAATAACTTAAAACCACTTGACAATGGAGCATTTTAGATGTATGCTGAGATTGCAAGGGAAATTAAAGGTAGCTAAAGGCTCACGTCTTTAAGCGGCTAAATCCTTTGAAGCCTTGTATTTTAAAAGAAAGGGGACAGTCAGATGCTATGGCTGTTGGCAATCGTTTTAATTCCAATCGTAGTGATTGCGGAGCTTTTGAAAATGAGTAAGTAGTTTTATCAAATGACAAAGGGGAAATGAAAGATGAAAAAAATAATTGCCGCGTTGCTTGCAGCGGGAATATGCGTGATGTTATGCGCATGCTCGGCTGATGTATTAAACAGCGTCGATGCCGGAAACAATTCTGCGGGCGATGAAGTCGAAGATGAAATGCAAGAGACAGAGCAGGGCGAAGATGCGGACGCATCAGAGCCGAGCGATTCCTCGGATGAAAGCGAAAGCTATACGGATTACCAGTCGGTTTTAGATGCGTATACGCTCAAACTGCAGGAAGCGGTTCCGATCTTGGTAGAAGAATATAAAGAGGAAGCGGAGCTTAATACAGAAGGGCTGACGGGGCTTGCGGAGCTGTCATACGCGAAAATTGAGAAGCTTGCCGAGATTTCAAACGAAGGCGTAGAAAAGATGGCGGAGATAATGCTGTATTCCGGCTCGGGCAGTATGGATGAGTATATGGAATGGGCAGGCAAGCTGCAGAACGTATATTTGGAAGAAGCACAAAAACTCACTGACGCCTATTTGGAATCGGCAAAATAAAAATGCGCGTATAATTGCAGATTGAATGCTCAAGACGCATATAAACAAAAACAGTTGCCCAAAAGGCATGCATATGCTATAATACCCTTGGAAGTGCTGCTATGGAAATCCGCGTTTTAAGATATTTTTTGGCGGTGGCACGTGAGGAAAGCATCACAAATACGGCGGATTTGCTGCATATTATACAGCCCACTCTCAGCCGCCAGCTCGCTCAGATGGAATATGAAATGGGCGAAGCTCTTTGACAGAGGAACCCGCAAGATTGTTCTGACGAACGAAGGACTTTTGCTGCGCCGCCGCGCGGAGGAGATACTCGAGTTGGTAGACAAAACGGAACGCGAGATTTCAGAACAGGATGAAACGGTGGAGGGAGTTGTGTCAATCGGGTGCGGCGATCTTGCTGCTGTTCAGCTGCTGCCGGAATTGATGCGCTCTTTTCATGAGCGATATCCCGCGGTGACGTTTGACCTTTATACCGCTACCGCAGATCATATAAAGGATAGAATGGATCGCGGGCTGACGGATGTCGGCTTGTTGTTGGAGCCGGTCAACAGGGAAAAGCACAACCACATTCGCCTTGACGCGCGGGAACAATGGGTGGTTGTCATGCACCCCGATTCCCCGCTTGCAAAGCTTGATCGAATCACTCCGAAAGACTTAATCGGCGCGCCGCTTATACTTCCGCGAAGACTTGATGTCAGGAGCGAAGTGGCGCGGTGGTTCGGAGAGGATTTTGACAGGCTCAACGTTTTGCTTACATCTAACCTCCCCTCCAACAGCTCTGTCATGGTGCATAGTAAATTGGCGTACTCCATTTCGATTAAGGGATCTATCGCATTTTGGGACAAAGATAAAATCACTTTCAGACCGATGACTCCCGCGCTTGAATCGACAAGCGTAATAGCGTGGAGGCGCAAACAGCCGTTTGCGCTGGCGTCCGAAAAATTTATAGAACACTGTAAATCTGAACTGCTCGATAAAAATCAGCCGACTGCATGATTCATGCCTGACAGGCATTTAACTACATTAAAAATAAGTATTAGACATAAAAAGCTGCTTAACCTATAATGTAAGTGTACTCAGAAGATATTTTCTGATGCTGCACTTACATTTTTCTTTTTGTGGAGGCTTGCAATGACGATACAAGAGGTTGGCAGCGGACTTCATATTGAGGCACAGAACCTTAAATTCTATTTGGACAACGGGCTGCTGTCGGGAACTGAGACGGAAAGCGCAGGCGTGGACTTCAAGGAAGATGACCTTGAGCGCACTTTGCAGTTTCACATGCTCTTAAAATCAGGTGTGGATATTGAACTGGTGAAACGCCTTGCCCGCTTGACAGGAAGCAAATTAAGCGCATACGCCGAGCAGATAAAGCTCTTGCGCAAATGCAGGTATCAGATTTTAGAAGAAATTCACAGCAAACAGCAGTGCTTGGATCAGTTAGATTTCATGATCCGTGAAGCAAAACAGAAACAAACCAAAGAGGAGGTATCATCGACATGAAGAGATTTGCAGCACTTTTGTTGGCACTGGCGGTGTCCGTCGCCATGACGGCGTGTCAAAGCCGCGTGGAATCACTGCCGCAAGACACGACTGAAAGAACACAGTCTGACGCCGAAAGCCCGTCGGAGTTAAGCCCCGATGATGGCGAACCCGAGCAGACCGCATCGGACGGCACGGCGGAGGACGGCGTGGGCAATGCGGACGGCGAGAACGGTGACAACTCGGAAAGCAATATTTTAATTGCCTACTTTACTTTGGGCAGAAATGCCGAATATCCCGATGATGTTGATGTCGGAGCCTCCGCAAGCCTTGTAATGTCCGATGAAGAGGAGCTGGTGGGATCGACAGAATACATCGCGCGCCTGATACAGGACAATGTGGGCGGGGATCTGCATTCCATCGAAACTGTAGAGCCTTACCCCACGGATTTTGATGATGTTGTGGATCAAAACCATGAGGAAATGAACGCCGGAACACTGCCTGAGCTAAAGCCGTCAGAACTGGACGTTTCGAGCTATGACATTGTTTTTATCGGCTATCCGGTGTGGGCAACCAATGCGCCGCAGGCCATCTTTTCCTTCCTTTCGCAGTATGATTTCTCCGGAAAAACGGTGATTCCCTTCTGCACCCATGACGGATACGGCGCGGGCAGCAGCTACGGCGACATCGCAGATGCCATAGACGGTGAAGCGGCGGTATTAGACGGGCTGGCTATTGAGGCGACGGACGTTCCCGAGGCGGCAGATACGGTTTCCGAATGGCTTGGCAGCATCGGCGTGGAAGTGCAAACAGAGGGCACTGCAAGCACCTCGGAGACCGCCATCACCATAACCATCGGCGACACGGTGTTAGAGGGCGTTTTGTACGATACCGCGTTGGCAAACGAGATTTCAGAGTATTTTCCTCTGACTGTTTCCATGGTCAGCTATGGCGGACGTGAGTATTACGGCGGAGTGGATTTTTATCCCGAGAACATAGAGGGCGGTCAGGTCACCTTTGAAAATGGCGATATAACCTATTGCGAGGCGCACCACAATATGGCGATATTTTACGCTCAGACGGATGACCCGATACTTTCCGTAGAGGTCATCCCCATAGGAAAAGTCACGTCCGACCTGACCGTGTTCAGCAGCCTTGACAGCCGCGAAGAGGTCACCTTTTCGCTGGCGCAATCGGCACAGTAAATAAATAAAAACATAAGGAGACTTGTAACGTGAAAAAAATAATTGCTGTTTTATTGTCTTTGACAGTAGCTTTCGGACTTGTGGGCTGCGGAGTCGCCGCAAATGACGGACCCGATGAAACTCAAACCCCTCAGACAACTTCTGTGGAGGAACCTTTGCCCCAAACCGACGACGTCAACACCTCTGCGCAAACGGATTCAGACGCGCCTGCCGCCGATCAGCCCGAAGGGGAGCAAACGTCTGATGATGACAGGACTAACGTTTTGGTTGCATATTTCTCTGCCACCGGCACCACCGAAGGCGTTGCGGAAAATATAGCAGCCGGCTTGAACGCGGATCTTTATGAAATCGTCCCTCAAGAGCCATACACAGACGCGGACCTAAATTATAACGATGACGACAGCCGCTCCACAATTGAAATGAACGACCCCGATGCCAGACCGGCAATTTCCGGCTCAGTGGAGAACATGGAACAGTACGACATAGTATTCATCGGCTATCCCATATGGTGGGGCGAAGCGCCGAGAATCATCAGCACCTTTGTGGAAAGCTATGATTTCTCCGGAAAAACAATCGTGCCGTTTTGCACCTCCGGCGGCAGCGGCATAGGCTCAAGCGCAGAAGACCTGGAGGAACTCACAAGCGGCGCAGAATGGCTTTCCGGCAGCCGCCTGAGAGGCAGCGATTCGCAGGAAGATGTAATGGAGTGGGTAAACGGTCTCGGACTTAACTTTTAATGGCAAGCGCTGAAATTTCAAAAAAGGATGTGTACTTACGTGCGGGAGGATGAATTTGCTTGCAAAAACGCCTGCTGAAGATTTATATGTTTGAAACAGCATTGCTGGCAGCCGTTTTCGTTTTTCTCGGTCATGCCGGTTTCGCACCTGATGAAAAGCCGGAATGCACTCAAACAGTTACCGCTCCGACTTTGTTTAAAGCCGATGACGAACCGCCGACTGCCAGCGCAGAATATGTCTTTTCAAATGATACAAACTCCAAACCGAAGCTTGCTGTCAGCCTTTCTTTTCAATCACCGCTTGAGAACGAGACACCGGATACATATTTGATATCGGATTTTGAAGTGGAGCTGCAAATGCCCGAACTGCCTACCGGATGCGAGATCACTGCATTGACAATGGCATTAAACTATTACGGCTGTCCGGCTGACAAAGTGGAAATAGCGGAAAGATACCTGCCGACCGTCCCTGCGGATTTATACTACGGCGACGACGGCAGGCTGTACGGTCCGGATCTAAACCGATACTTCGTCGGCGATCCGGCGACAAGGGGCGGCTATATATGCGGAACCGAAGCGATCGTTTATGCGGCAAACTCATACTTTGCAGACATAAACAGCTCCTTGCATGCCGTTGATTTGACCGGCTCGCCCGCAGAGGATTTGTACGAGCTTGTCAGCGAAAACACGCCGGTGGTGGTGTGGGTGACCATATCCATGCAGCCGCGCCGATCGCCCGAGGGCTGGTATACCGAAGACGGAGCATATGTTGATTGGAGCACAAACGATCACGGCGCCGTTTTGATTGGATATACAAAAGATACCGTCACCATTGCCGACCCGATTTCCGGCCTTACAGAATATGATCGCGCGGAGTTTGAAGAGGTGTTTGCCTCAAGAGGGAACCGATGCGTTGTAATACAGCAGTAAAGAAAATATGACTTGAAAGAAGGATTTTCGTGAAAAAGATTATAGCATTGACGCTGACTGCATTTATGCTCGCACTCACCGCGACTGTGAGCTTTGCAGGATGCGGCGCAAATTCCGCCGATCCCGATGTCGTCACGCAGACGCCCTACGAAAGCTCGCCGGACGTTTCTTCGGATGCCCTTTCCGGCGCAGAGGATACGCAGCCTGCCGAAAGCTCTGAACCGGAACCTGCGGATTCCGAAAGCGGCAGCAATATTCTGATCGCGTATTTTTCCTGGGCAGATAACGCGGTTATAGAAGGTGAAGTAGACGTGGTAGCCTCTCCGAGCGTTACCGCTCCGGGACATGTCGGACAGTTGGCGGCATGGGTGCAGGACAGAACCGGAGGCAACCTGTTTTCTATACGCGTGACAGAGCCGTATTCAAGCGATTGGGACGAATGCCTTGACAGGGCAAACGACGAGCGCGCTCAAGACGCAAGACCCGAGCTTGTCGAAAACGTCGAGCAGATTGAAAATTATGATGTAGTTTTTTTAGGATACCCGAACTGGTGGTACGGCGCGCCTATGGCGCTGCTGTCCTTCATAGAGCAAAACGACCTTTCAGACAAGGAAATTTACCTGTTCTGCTCGCATGGAACCGGCGGGCTTGCGGGAAGTGTTGAAGATATCGAAGATGTTCTGCCGGACAGCGCGTCGCTTTGTGACAATGTGTTTGACGTAGACGAAGAAGACGCGTATAATGCCCATGAGGACATACTGAATTGGTTGTCCGAATTGGGATATTGAGCAGTTCGTGAAAATCGGCTGCAATTACGATCTTGACAGGAGAGAGCATAATATGAGATATCGAAAACTGCCTCACGGCGAAGAACAGATCAGCATACTTGGGTTCGGCACCAGCTCTATAGGCGCAGCCGGCGAAAAGGAAATAGAAGCAGCCATGACGATGGCACTGGAGAACGGAATAAATTACTTTGACATGGCGTCCGCGGATGCCGCGCCCTTTTCCGCTTTCGGACGCGCCATGGCAGGAAAAAGACAAAGCGTGTATTTTCAGATTCACTTCGGAGCTTACTATCAGGGCGGAAAGTACGGCTGGACGACAAATCTCGACACCATCAAGCGTTCTGTCGAATGGCAGCTCAATGCGCTGAAAACCGATTATATTGATTTCGGTTTTTTGCATTGCATCGACGAGGAAAGCGACCTGCGCCATGTGCTCAACGACGGAATTTTAGATTATGTTATGCAGCTGAAAAAGGACGGAACGGTAAGGCATATCGGGCTTTCTTCACATACGCCCGACATTGCACAGGCGGTTTTGGATGTCGGAATACTTGACATGCTGATGTTTAGCATCAATCCGGCTTATGATTACGAGCAGGAAGGCGAGTTTGCAATCGGAGACGTCAAGCAAAGGCAGCGCCTCTATCGCCGCTGTGAGGCGGAAGGCGTGGGCATTTCGGTTATGAAGGCGTTTTCCGGCGGGCAGCTGCTCAACGCCGGAACCTCTCCTTTTGGTAAGGCGCTGACAAAATATCAATGCATCCAATACGCACTCGATAAGCCCGGCGTACTGACGGTGCTTCCCGGAGTGAGAAACTGCGAGGACTTAAAGGATATTTTGGGCTTTATCACTGCGTCGCCGGAGGAAAGGGACTATTCCGTCCTGGGAACGTTTGCACCGCAGGAGGCAGAGGGCGTATGCGTGTACTGCAACCATTGTCAGCCCTGCCCCGCCGGCTTGGACGTCGGCTTGATAAACAAATATTATGATTTGTCGCTGGCAGGGGACGAACTTGCCAAAAGCCACTATGCCAACCTTGATAAAAAAGCGGGCGACTGCATCGGCTGCGGACATTGCGACAAGCGCTGCCCGTTCCACGTGGAGCAGTCTCAAAGAATGAAGACTATCCGCGACTATTTCGGAGCGTAAGCACATCGCATAAAGATTTAAAATGCCGCGCCTTTAAAGTACATGCCGCCGCTTTAAAACGTATGGATTTATAAAAAAGCAAAGACGAATTTTACTTTGGAGGAAACAATGAAACCTAAGATGATGTTAAAATTGGGCGTCGATCTTGCAATGACGATTTTGCTGCTCTGCCAAATGGCGTATATGCTGATCAGCGAGACGGCTCATGAGTGGATGGGCGTGTTGATGTTTGTGCTGTTTGTTTTGCATCATCTTTTGAACCGCAGCTGGCATAAAAGCCTTACAAAAGGGCGCTATACCGCTGTGCGCACGCTTCAAACCGTCGTGGATGTCCTTGTCCTGCTTTCTATGATCAGCCTTATGGTCAGCGGAATAGTTCTCTCAAGGGAAGTGTTCGATTTTCTGCACATAAGGAGAGGAATGGGATTTTCCAGAATCCTTCATATGCTTGCGGCTTATTGGGGCTTTATCCTGATGAGTTTTCACCTTGGTCTGCACTGGGGAATGGTCATGGGCGCAGTGCGCAAGATGTCCGGCGTTGCTAAGCCGTCTTTGGCAAGAACGTGGACTTTGCGCGGAGCGGCAATTCTGATCTGCGGGTACGGCATCTATGCTTTTTTGAAAAATAACATTGCGGATTATCTGTTTGTGCGCAGCAGGTTTGTGTTTTTTGATTTTGAACAGCCGCTGGCGCTCTTCTTTGCAGAATATCTTGCCATGATGGGACTGTGGGTTTGCATTGCTTACTACCTTGTAAAAGCGCTTAATAAACTTGCCGTCATGTCAAATAAAACCAAACAGAAGACTAAATAGCTTTTAATGCGGCTTGACAGAACCGCACGAAACAGCCCGCGGGCGTTTTACGGATGATATCTTCCTTGCGCTTGCACCGGCGGGCAAAAAAGGACAGTCGATTTTCTCGGCTGTCCTTGTAAAATAGGGAAAACCTATTTACTTTGCAAGAGGGTCTTGTTCTGATACTTCTTCATCATAAGTGTCGCTGTTTGGGAGTGGGCATATCAGTCTGGGTTTCCGTCAATCCCTGCTCCGTAGAACGGGTCAAGTTGCATTTTTTCTTCCTCCGAAAGCTCGCTTTGTTCATCTAAGGTGTTATCATTTATAGTTTCATATAACCAATATTTACCTTCAATTTCAACTACAATATCATCGCCGTACTGATAAACTTTTGCACCAACAATCGGGTGATTTGCTTGGAAGTTTTCTTTCGGAATGCCGTCCGAAGCATTTCCGTTGCTATTGTTCTGTAAATTAGTAATATCACTTTCAATTACGCCTAAATAAACAAAATCGTCTTTCAATTCGTTGTACGATGTTTGTTTAGTAGACTGCTTATACAATGTATCATTGACGTAAACCATTGGTGGTGCGTCTGCTATTGTACCGCCTGCGCCGCCATCGCTTTCTTGGGGAGTTAGCATAGAGGGTACGGTTATTATAGCAACTACAATAAGGCATAAGCACGCTGCCATAGCGCCCCATTTTACCCAAACGGGCTTTTTTGCTTTCTTTTTATAGTTGAGGGCTTCGTCAATATATTTGCTGTCAAGCTCGCTCATAGCGTCGGAAAACTTTTTCACATTCATACAAATACCTCTCTTTCAATCAAGTATTGTTTCGTCTTTTCGCGGATACGGGTCAGCCGGACGGAGATGTTTTTCTCCGAAAGCCCCATAAACTCGGCTATATCCTTGTAGCTATCGGCAAACCAATAGCGGCGCATGAAGATAACACGGTTTTCGAGTGTCAGTGTGTCCAAAAATTCCCCAATGATACGGGCCAACTCTCCGGCTTCAATTTCATCTTCAACGGTTTTCCGGTCTGCAATATAGCCCTCGATTTCCTCTAAAGCAACTTTGTAATGACCGCTTCGCTTGGCTGCTTCCTTTCTCCAATAGATTTTGAGTGAAATGTTCCGAACGATTTTCACGATGTAGCTGAGCAGCGAGTTAGGACGCGCCGGTGGGATGGCGTTCCACGCGCCTAAGTAAGCGTCGTTGACGCATTCCTCCGCGTCCTGCCTGCTGTTCACGATGTTATACGAGAGATTGCGGCAAATTGCTCCGTACTTAGCATCAAGCTCATGTATACCTTGTTCTGAACGTTCAAAAAACATATTTATTATCTTTTCATCATCCATTATCTCAGCGCCTCCTTTCATATTTCATCTATATACTACGGTTTTAGCGGCGAATACTACATCAAATCCAAAACCTTTTTAAAAAATATGCCGCACTTCTTCGGCACCGCAGGGGAGAATAAATGCCGAAAACCCTTGAAATCATGCTTTCGGGCAAAAAGAAAGAACCGCAACCCTGATACGCGTTGTATCAAAATTGCGGTGCTTATTTGGTGGACCCGATGGGATTCGAACCCACGGTCTCTGCGTTGCGAACGCAGCGCTTTCCCAGCTAAGCTACGAGCCCGTATAGAAAAGCGCGCCGGCACTTATTAACCTCTTAACCGCAAACGCTCTGAACAGCCCTGTTTTGATGGGCGGCCGCAGGTTTTAACCCTGCTTATTAAGCGTTTGAAGCAAAGACTCAGCCAAACACGCGCAGATAAATGCGCTAAAGCATCCATCCGACTTATCTATACTATCGCAAAGGCTGCGGTTTGTCAAGATATTTTTTTAAGAATGTCGTAAATTTCATCCGCCGCTATGTTCCTGTCGTCAAACGCCCTCGCCATGGCGGAAAGCCTTTCGTCATCTCCTAAAAGCTCCTTGCACAACGCGGCAAGCTCGCTTTCGTCGTTCGCCGCGACCGCTGCGCCTTTTTTAACCATAAACTCAAGGTTTGTCTGCTCGCAGCCCGCAACCGCGTTGAAAAGCAGCATCGGCAGATGCTTTATCCTTGCCTCGCTTACGCTCAGACCGCCCGGCTTTGTTATGTACAAGTCCGCCGAATCCATAATCACAGGTATGTTGCTCACAAATCCCGCTATCCTTATGTTCGGCGTGCTGCGGTACTGGTAGTCGAGCAGCTTTCTTAACATCTGGTTTGTTCCGCATATCACGGTTAAAACATCGGTGGGTGATAAAACCTTGCTCAGCTCAGACGTGAGCCTGCTCATAGGACCGCATCCCATACTTCCGAACATCATCATCACATGCTTAGAACCCTCGTCAATGCCTATCATGTGCTTTGCCTCGGGCTTGCTGTAGTTAGAATAAAAATCCCGCCTTACCGGTATGCCTGTTATGGTGTACACCTTTTCTTTCGGTATTCCCACCGCCTCGTACGCCGGTATAAGGTCGTCGGACGGCACAAAATATGCGTCAAGACGCATCTCGCTCGTTATCGGCGTAAAGGTGTAATCGGTGGCGATGAAGCATGTTTTTACGTCAAGGTCTGTATGCGTGGCGCGAAGCTGAGTCATCATAAGCCCCGAAAAAACGTGCGGACAGATGACGCAGTCATATCCGCCGCCGACTATGTAATCATACAGCCTGTCAGCTCCCGAAACAAGAAATTTTCTTATCGGCGAGCCGTCCTCAAACAGCTCCGGCTTGTTTTCCGCTATGTTATATCCGAAATCAAATACCTTCGGCAGATATCTGTAAAGTCTTGTGTGCCAGTTGCTTATGACGGAAGACGCCCTGTTTGAAATAAAAGAAAGTGAATCTACGCTTGAACACTCCTCCGAATGAATTGCAAACGCTTCCTCTATCGCCCTTGATACCGAGTTGTGACCCTGACCCGTGTTGCAGGTGAGTATGATCGCTTTCATGTTTTTTATCCCCTTTAAATATCTGCATCTGTGCGCATAAGTGGGACAACGCCAGAATGCATTAATATTTTACTATGGTTTAATTATAACTTATAGAAAACATGTTGTCAATTAAATGCCATTGACGGGCGAAAAACTTTGAAAATTCCCTTGACGCGCAACCGCGACGGATATAAAATCATAATGACTTTCTTGATATATAATAACTTTATTTCTTTTTGGGTTGATTTATAGTTTGGCGTATTATATAATAATGCTAATGTATCGTTGAAAGGAATGATATTAATTTATGAAGAAGAGGATTGTTACTATGATTGCATGTGCAGCAACGCTCTTCAGCAGCTTGAGCGGCTGTGGAGCTACAAAGACAGATTTTACTATAGCGAAGGATCTTATTCCGAGCACTGATTTGGGATATACCGTCGGCGATACTCTCACCGAAACAAATAAGCCTATAGGAGATCACAACCCCATTGCTTCCAACGTGTTCTTTGCCGACCCTACGGCTGTTGAGTATGAGGGAAGACTTTATGTATACGGAACCTGTGACCAGCAGGAATATGACGCTAAGGGCGGATTCGGAGCAAACAGCTACGGCAGCATAAACACCCTTGCAGTCTATTCCACCGCTGATATGGTAAACTGGACTTATCACGGCACAATACCCGTAACGGAAATAGCTACATGGGCAGGATGCTCATGGGCTCCCTCCATTGTAAAGAAGGAAGGCGCTTTCGGAAAGACCGAGTTTTATCTTTACTTTGCAAACAGCGCCGTAAATATCGGCGTGCTCAAGTCCGATTCGCCCCTGGGCCCGTGGGAAGATCCTATCGGCGGCCCGCTCATAGACAACAGCATGAGCCAGCTTTCCGATGACCCCGTGTTCTGGTGCTTCGACCCCGGCGTGGTTGTTGACGAAAACGGCGTGGGATGGATAGCTTTCGGCGGCGGAGATCCTCATTCCGATGATCCCGATGAAAATGCAATGGATACCGGCAACTGCAGAATTGCAAAGCTCGGCGACGATATGATCTCCATCGACGGAGAGGTCACTGAAATCCATGCACCGTATCACTTTGAGGCAAACGAGCTTAACTATATCAACGGCACCTGGGTGCTCACATACTGCTCCAACTATTCGCAGAGATTGATTTGGCCGTCTGATTCCGAGCTTCCCGCTCCTTCCGGAGGATCTATGTGCTACATGACCTCCACCGACCCGCTTGATTCCGACAGCTGGGTATACAAGGGCGAGTACCTCACCAACCCCAACACTCAGGGATACCCCTTCAGCAATAACCACTCTCATCTTCAGGAGTTCAAGGGCAACTACTATATTCTCTATCAGAACGTGTCCCTGCTCGAAAATATGGGCTCCACAGTTGCCGAAGGCTACCGCAGCATAGGCATAAACCTGTGCGATGTTGACGAGGAAACCGTCACCTTTGCCCCTGCGACGATGAACGATGAGGGCGTTGAGCAGCTTGAGAACTTTGACGTGTTTGCTGTTACTCCGGCGGAGACAGCCGTAACAACAGCGGGCGTACAGTACTATTCGTCCGATGAAAGAACCTACATCACAAGCATAGACGACGGCGACTGGGTTGAAATCAGCCAGGCCGATTTCGGCGACGGCGTAAATTCATTTGCCGCAACCGTAAGAGGTGAGGGAATCATCGAGATAAGACTGGACAGCGTTGACGGAAATCCTGTAGGAAACGTTCAGTTCTCCACCGACGGCGAGTATGCAACATACGTTTGTGACCTCGACAAGACCGTATCAGGCGTTCACGATTTGTACCTCGTGTTCGGCGGATCGTTTGTACTTGACGAGTGGCAGTTTGCTTACATCGTTGAAGAGGAGCCGGCGGAGTGATTTAATCACCGCATGTATTTATAACGCATTAAAGCCTCGGCAAAACCTGCCGAGGCTTTTTCACTTTCTGCGCTTTACACCGCAAAGACATGATAAAAGATAAAAATAAAAAGCCCGATAGCGTCGGACTTTTCGTTTTTGCGGGGATGACTGTACACCAATCTGCACGTCCTGACTCCGCCGCTACCTGTTCGCCGCAGCCATTGCATCTGCATGCGCAAGCTTTCGCATTTTGACCCCGGTCGCAACCTGCCGATCAGCTTTAAATCAGCCGGGGTCAACTTGGATCAGGCATACGCAAAGCGCATAAGCAACAGCTTTTCGCTTCTATCAATATGCCTTGAATTAAGCTCTTGTTACCTTGCCGGATCTTAAGCATCTCGAGCATACATAGATGTGGCAGGGAGTGCCATTCTTAAGAACCTTGACTCTCTTGACATTGGGCTTCCATGTTCTGTTGGTTCTTCTGTGTGAGTGGGATACCTTTATTCCGAAAGTAACACCCTTTCCGCAAATATCGCATTTTGCCATCGGGCTGCACCTCCTTATTGTTTGTTCAGAATTCAACAAGCTATATCATATCAAATTCTAAAGGCGATTGCAAGTGCTTTTCAAAAAAATTTATGCTTTTTATCCGCCTGCGCGAATCAAACCGCAGAACTTAGCCCATATAAATTAAATAAAACTTAAATTGCTTGAATTTTCGCAGTGAATGTTGTATCATTACAATGAGTTTTAATATCGTGTTGCTGTGACGCCTTGCAGCCTGATGAGCGTGCCGGCGATAATAAATGAGCATAATAACATGTCATAAGGAGATATTTGATGACCATATTTTCATACCTAAATAATCCCGCCGAAATGCTTATAATGATAGGCATAAGGCTTTTGATAGTTTTCACCATACTTCCCGTTCACGAGTATGCACACGCCTTTGCCGCAAAAAAGATGGGCGACAACACAGCTCTTATGGCGGGACGCCTGACGCTCAACCCGATAGCGCATATCGATCTTTTCGGAGCGCTGTTTTTGGTGCTGTTCGGCTTCGGCTGGGCAAAGCCGGTTCCGATAAATCCCCGCAACTTCAGAAACTATAAAAAAGGTATCGCCATAACCGCTGTCGCGGGACCGCTTGCTAACCTGATCTGCGCAGCGCTCGGCATTTTTGTGTTTAACGTTCTGCTTTATGTGCCGATAAGCCAGAGCCTTGTGGATGTGTTTTTCTACATCGTCATCGCTGTGGAATACTTCGCGATGATAAATATCTCGCTTGCCGTGTTTAACATGATACCGATAACGCCGCTTGACGGCTCAAGGCTTTTGAGCACGGTGGTGTCCTATAAGGTAAACTACTTCATGTCCAAGTATCAGCAGTACATCTACCTGGGCTTTTTGCTCCTTTTGCTGACAGGAGTTTTGCAGCGCCCGATGACGTGGATTATAAACCTCGTGTACAGCGGCATCAATCTTCTGTTCTTCTGGGTCGAGCCTTTGATGCGGGCTATATTCTATTAAGACGCCATGCAAAGCATTTCATATAAGCTTGAGGGATTTGAAGGCCCGCTTGACCTTTTGCTGTTTTTGATAACGAAGCACAAGCTGGACATAAAAAATATACAGATATCTGCGCTTTTAGATCAGTACCTTGAATATATAGACGGCATAAATGACTGCGACTTTGAATACGCAGGCGACTTTTTGGAGATGGCGGCAAGGCTTATCCTTATAAAAACACTTTCCCTTCTGCCAAAGCACGAGGAAGCCGAACAGCTAAAGCGCGAGCTTAGCGGAAGGCTTATCGAATACTCCATATGCAAACAGGCGGCCGCAAGGCTGAAAGAGGATTACGTCGGGGATAAGATATTCGTAAGAGAGCCGACGGAAATATCCGCGGATAAGACATACCGAAAAACCCACGACCCCGCAGAACTTCTCGCCGCGTATAGAGGAATGTACGACAAGAAGCTGATGCGCAAGCCGGTCGAGGCGTCGGTGTTCCGCCCGATAGTTTCGCACAGAATCGTGTCCGTGACTACGGGAATAGTCACTGTTTTAAGGCGCCTGTACAAGACGGGCAGCTGTGATGTTTCGGACATACTCGATTCTCAGCGCGGCAAGTCGGAAAAGATAGCTGTGTTTTTGGCGGTGCTTGAGCTGACAAAGTCGGGAAGAGTGAAGATAAGCGATGACAATCGCGTCATAACTTTTGAGGGAAGAAAAAAGGAGAACGCAGATGCAACTTGAAGAAAAGCTTTCGATAATAGAGGCGGTGCTGTTTGCATACGGCGAGCCGATTGAACCTGCTAAGCTTGCGGGCGCATGCGGGGTGGATGAATCGGAGATTGCAAGGATGGTTGCGGCTCTCAACGCGGAGCTTTCTGACGGCGGCTCTGCCCTGACTGTTTTGAGCGTCGGCGGAAGTTATCAGCTTGCGACGAAGCAGGAATACGCCGAATACATACGCGCAGCCATGGACACCAAGCGCAGCGCGGCACTTTCATCCGCGGCGATGGAGGTGCTGACTATAATAGCATACAATCAGCCGGTGACAAGGAATTTTGTCGATGACGTAAGAGGCGTGGACAGCGGCGGGGTTATAAACAACCTCATAGAAAAGCAGCTCATAGAGGAGGCGGGAAGGCTCGATATTCCCGGAAAACCGGTGCTGTTTAGGACAACCCCGAACTTTTTAAGGTGCTTTTCGCTTTCGGACATTTCGGAGCTGCCCGCACTTCCGACGGAGGATTCGCAGCTTAGCTTTGAAGATTTTTCGCACTCTGAGCAGCATGACTGAATAGCACGCGCCTGCTCGGTCAAGTATAGATAGGAAAGGGGACTGATACTACGGCGGGATATATAATTTTGGGAATATTTCTTGCGCTTGTTTTGATAATTGCAGTCCTGCTTTACTCGCCTCTGAGGGCATACGTTGAGTTTGACAAGAGCAGACTGAAAGTCAAGGTAAAGTACCTGTGGCTAAAGCTGTACGAGCTTGATACATCACAGAAAAGCAGCGATGACGACGGCGGTAAAAAGGGCAAAACCTCTGCCGATAAGGACGGCACATCCGCAAGCGCCGAAAACGAGACAAATAAAAATATATCGTCCGATTCGGAAGCGGCGGGCACGCATGAAAGCCATGACGATTCCGCAAAAAAAGACGAGCCGGACAAGCCCGAAGAGGGCGTGACGCGAAAAAAGGCGTTTTCAAAAAAAGACCCTGACGGAAAAAAGCCAAAGAGCAAAGCAAAGAATAAAACCAAGCCTTCGCTGATCGAGCGGTATAACGAGATCAAGCCTTACATACCCACGGCGAAAAAGGGCTTGAGGCGGCTTTTAAAGCTTATAAGACTCACCCGCTTGGAGCTTACAATGACAGTCGGCGGCTCCGACGCATACGAGGCGGGGATGAACTTCGGCAGAGCAAATCAGATTTTTTACCCTGCCCTTGCCGTTGTGTGCGTGATTTTTACGGTTTCAATTAAGAAAACTCAGATACTGTGCGACTTTGACAATCAGACGTTCGACATAAACGGCAGGACGGTGGTCAAGGTCACACCCGCTGCGGTTTTGAGCCTGGCGGTATATCTGCTTATAAATTATTTCAAAATAAAAAAGAAAATTGATAAGGAAAGTAAGAGGGAGACAAACAATGAGCGAAAAGAACAGCTATCTTGAAAACCTTGTAAAAACGGCGGTAGAGAAGATCAAGGAAATGGTTGACGTTGAGACCATAGTCGGCAAGCCGATAAGCGTGCCCAACGGAACAATTATCATTCCTGTTTCAAAGGTTGCGGTGGGATTCGGCTCCGGCGGATCTGACCTTCCCACGACAAGCTCTAAGGATCTTTTCGGCGGCGGCGTGGGAGGCGGAATAACCATTCAGCCCATTGCCTTTATAGCAATATCCCCCGAGGGCGACGTCAAGCTCCTTCAGATGACTATAAACGCATCAAAGGAAAATGCGGCGCTTGCAATACTTCCCGAGATAATTGAAAAAATTTCCGGAATGTTTGGAAAGGATAAAAAGTCCGAATCGGAGGAATCCGAGCAGGAAGAATCAGCCGATTAAATCGCTGTATGATTTTTTGTATTGTCCATAAAATATACTGTATTCATTACGGAGGTATTGTTATGGATAATATAAAAAGATGCGCTGTATGCCTGATTTGCCTTTTGGTAATGGCATCCTGCCTGTGTATAAAAGCGCGGGCGGCAGAACCGGCGATAGCGGCAAGGGCAGCAGCTTTGATAGATATGTCCACGGGAAAAGTGATTTTTGAAAAGAACGGATCGATGCAGCTTCCGATGGCAAGCACGACAAAAATAATGACCACCCTTTTGACGCTTGAGGCGGGCGACCTCGACAGCTATTTTGAGGTTGACCCGAACGCAATCAAGGTTGAAGGCTCGTCGATGGGCTTAAAAGAGGGCTGCCTTGTCACAAGGAGGATGTTAGCATACGGAATGATGCTCCCCAGCGGCAACGATGCGGCAAATTCTGCTGCGGTCAGCGTAGCGGGAAGCATAGATGATTTTGTTCGCATGATGAACGACAGAGCGGCACAGATGGGACTTGACAACACGCATTTTGTCACCCCGTCCGGCCTTGATGATTACACATCTGATCACTATTCGACGGCTCTTGACATGTCATATCTGACGGCAAACGCCTTAAAAAACGAGACGTTTAAACAGGTGTGCCAAACGAGAAGCATAAAACTTGAGTTCGGAGACGGAAAAGAGTTTTGGCTTGCAAACACAAACAGGCTCCTCGATTCATGCGAGGGCGTAATAGGCGTCAAGACCGGCTTTACGGATAAAGCGGGAAGATGCCTTGTGTCCGCCTGCACAAGAAACGGAGTCACCCTCATATGCGTGACCCTAAACGACCCGAACGACTGGTATGACCACACCAACCTGTACGATTACGGGTTCGGGATGTATGAAAACTGCGAGTTTGGCGGCGTGTCGCTGAAAATACCGTGCGCGTCCGCTGAAAACGGAGGCTTTGTCGTGGCGTCGAGCGACGGTTTCGAGCTGCCTTTGATGGAGTGCGATTACCCGAGGGTGGAAAGACTTGTTTTGCTGCCGAGGTTTGTTTACTGCGACGGCATGTGTGATGAATGTAATGACGATGAACCTGTTGAGCCGGTGTCCGTCGGGAGGGTAATCTACCTTCTTGACGGCTGCATTATAGCTCAAAAGGAGCTGTATATAAGATAATCCGAAGCGAGCGGCGGCTGTCCGCCTCGGCGCACGGGAAAACGGAAAAGACGTAAAACCGAGGAGGTATAGCCGCCGTTTTGCGCGGCAAGAACATATGGACGAGAGGATTCAAAAGATAATAAGCGCTGTCGGCGCAGCGTCCCGCAGGAAGGCGGAGGAGCTGATAGCGCAGGGCAGGGTGCAGGTAAACGGCAGGCCGTGCAGCTTAGGGGACAAAGCCGACCCCGAAAAAGACATAATCACCATAGACGGCAAGAGAATAACCGACGGCGAAAAGCCCACGCATCTGTATTTTATGCTTAACAAGCCGCGCGGATACGTAACTACCATGAGCGATGACCTGGGAAGAAAATGCGTCACAGACCTGCTCAGCGATGTCGAGGAAAGAGTTTACCCTGTGGGCAGGCTCGACAAGAACACCGAGGGCTTGCTGCTTTTCACGAACGACGGCGACCTTGCAAACTCCATAATGCATCCGAGCTGTCATATATCAAAGACGTATAGAGTGACCGTAAGACCTTCCGTGGATGAAGAACAGCTCATCGCACTGGAGAGCGGAGTGGTTATCGACGGCAAAAAGACGCTCCCCGCATCGGTGAGCGTGCTGACAAAGGAAGAGGGCAGGGTGGTTTTGAGCATCACCATAAAAGAGGGCAGAAACCGCCAGATAAGAAAGATGTGCGAGGCTGTCGGACTTGAAGTCGCAAGACTAAAGCGCATATCAATAGGCCCGCTGAAGCTTGGAATGCTGAAGCCGGGAGCGTACAGAGAGCTTACGCCTGCGGAGCTGTCAGCCCTCAAAGGCGCCGTGGCTAAGGGAAAAGGAGAGAAAACTCACAATGCTTCAAATCGTAAAGCAGGAAAATAAATCGCCTAAATACATAGAAAAAATAAAATCGCTCGGCATGGAGCCAAACGATGTTTCGGTGTCGGAATCAATAGACTCCGGTGTTGTCACCGGTTACGCGCTGTACAGCATTTTAAGCGACTGCGTGAAGATATACTATATCGAGGCGAAATCAAAAACCGGAGAAAACGACCTTTTGCTCTTTGACGGGATAGCAAGGAGCGTGCTGTTTCTGGCGGTGCTTAAAGGAGTAGAGAAGGCGGAGTTTTCTTCCTGTATCGCCGCCGACGCAAAAATGCTCGGATTGTCTGACGAAAACGGAATGCTGAAACCGATATCCGCAGTGTTTAATAAATGCAAGGGATGCGCCCATGCAGACAATTCCGAAGGATAAAACGGAGGGAACGCAATGAACAACGTAAACTACACCATGCTCTGCGACTTTTATGAGCTGACCATGGCAAACGGCTACTTTAAAAACGGTTACAAGGACAAGATATGCTACTTTGACCTTTTTTACAGACGTGTGCCGGACAACGGCGGCTTCATCATAGCCTGCGGCCTGGAGCAGGTGATCGACTACATAAATAATCTGCACTTTGACGAGGAGGACATAGTGTATCTTCGCTCAAAGGGGATTTTCTGCGAGGAGTTTTTGGACTACCTGAGGAGCTTTAAATTTGAGGGAGACGTGTGGGCAGTGTCGGAGGGAACGGTGGCGTTTCCTAACGTGCCTATCATCACCGTCAGGGCACCTGCGATTCAGGCGCAGCTCATTGAGACGTTCTTGCTGCTGACGATAAATCACCAGTCGCTGATTGCAACCAAGACGAATAGAATCGTAAGGGCGTCGGAGGGAAGAGCCGTCTCAGAGTTCGGCTCAAGAAGGGCGCACGGACCCGATGCTGCAATCTTAGGCGCAAGGGCTGCATACATAGGCGGCGCGGCGGCAACCGCATGCACGCTCACCGATGAGCTGTACGGCGTTCCGGCAACGGGAACAATGGCACATTCGTGGGTGCAGATGTTTGACAGCGAGTACGAGGCTTTTAAGACGTACTGCGAGGTGTATCCGGACAGCGCAACGCTCCTTGTCGATACCTATAACGTGCTCAGAAGCGGCGTGCCGAACGCCATAAGGGTGTTCGACGATGTATTAAAGCCGATGGGCAAGCGTCCGAAGGGAATAAGACTTGACTCCGGAGATATAACGTACCTGTCCTGCAAGGCAAGAAAAATGCTTGACGATGCAGGGTACTCCGACTGTAAGATAGTCGCCTCAAACTCGCTTGACGAGTATCTTATAAGGGACATGCTCATGCAGGGAGCAAAGGTTGACCTTTACGGAGTGGGCGAGCGCCTTATAACCGCAAAGTCGTCCTCTGTGCTCGACGGAGTGTATAAGCTTGTCGCCGTGGAGGATGATGACGGAAAGATCATACCTAAAATAAAGATTTCCGAAAACGTTCAAAAAATAACGAACCCGAGCTTTAAGAGGGTTTACCGCCTCTATGACAACGAGAACTTCAAGGCGGTGGCGGATTATATGTGTTTAAGCGACGAAGAGGTAGACGACTCAAAGCCGCTTGAAATATTCGACCCCGATTACACGTGGAAGCGCAGACTCATGACAAACTACACCGCAAGGGAGCTTTTGGAGCCTGTGTTCATCGGCGGAAAATGCGTTTATAATAAGCCTACCCTCGAGGAAATACGCGAGCATTGCAAGCGCGAGGTTTCGACGATGTGGGACTCCGTTTTGAGATTTGAGAACCCGCATATTCAGTACGTAGACCTTTCGGAAAAGCTGTGGAACTTAAAGCAAAAACTCCTTTCGGAGCTGTCCGGCGGCATGAGCAATGAAAAAGCTGAGCTTTAAAATTGCTTTCGGCGGGATAATATCCGCGCTGTGCGTGGTTTTGGAGTGCGCAGTGGGCGTGCTGCCGATATTTCTTTACGTGTTCCCGATGCTTTGCGGTCTGCTGATGATGATCCTGATAGACGAGTGCGGCGCCAAAACAGCGGTGAGTGCCTTTGTGAGCATATCGGTGCTTTCACTGCTTTTGTGCTCTGACAAAGAGGCGGCAATACTTTACGTCGGATTTTTCGGATACTACCCCATAGTCAGAACGTACCTGCAAAAGATAAAATCGCGCGTGCTGCGGATTGTGCTGAAACTTTTGATGTTTAACGCGGCGATGGTCTGCTCATACTTGATTTTGATAGCCGTTTTCGGACTTGAGCAGCTCGGACTTGAGGGCGGCGCATACGTGCTCTTAGGGCTTTTGGCAATGCTCAACGTGATGTTCGGGGCGTTTGATTTTATACTGGACAAGCTTGTTGTGCTTTATCGTACAAAATTTCGAGACAGATTTTTCGGAGGCAGGAGGTAACAAGCGTCTTTATGCGTAAAATGCACAATACTGCCGATGATAAAAGCGGCAAGAGGAAAAAAGTAATAAGAATTGTTTCGCTGTGCATACTTGTTGCCGTGATGATTTTTGTCACGATTATATGCATACCGATAGTTAAAATGCTCTCCACCGAAGAGGGCAGAGCGGGACTTGAGCGGCTGGTTGACAGCAACTTTCTGCTCGGCGTATGCGTGTACATGTTCCTGCAAGTGCTTCAGGTCTTGGTCGCGCTGATCCCCGGCGGAGTGATACAAATCCTCGGCGGAGTGCTTTTCGGAAACTTTTGGGGAACTGTGCTCTGCTCGTTGGGCATACTTGCCGGCTCGGCAATAGTGTTCTTTATGGTCAGGCGGTTCGGAATGCCTGTTGTGGAGGCGTTCATAGACAGAAAGGGCATAAAGAAATTCGAGTTTTTAAACGACACGAAAAAGCTTGAAATCACGGTGTTCATCCTGTTTTTGATACCCGGCATGCCAAAGGACGTTTTGACGTATTTAGCGCCGCTCACAAAAATAAAACCGTCCTCTTTTCTTGCGCTGTCCATGCTCGGCAGGTTTCCGGCGATACTCCTTTCGATAGTGTTCGGAGCAAACCTCTCGGAGGGAAACATATTAGCTGCGGTGATCATATTTGCCGTGGCTGCAGTCGTGGGAATAATAGGCATACTCTACAACGGGAAGATAGTGGCTTATATAAAGAGCAGAAGAAAGATGTAAAAAAATAAAACCGTCGGCGCGCGCCGGCGGTTTTTTGATCTGAAAACTTTATTTATTCAGATGCTCAACTCTGTATACGATGAGGGGAAGCAAAAGCCACTGCATGCATATTCCGAAAAGACCGATCGTTATCGCTGTCCATATCGCGGCAACCGATACGCCCTCTCTTTCAAACGCAAATACCGCAATGAGTATCGCGGCAGCTCTTACTATACGTCCTGCCACCTGAGTTATAAGTACCTTCGCTATCGTGGGCATGTTTGCGTTCCTCAAAAGTCCCGCTGCAAGGCCGTACGCACAAAGCTCAACCATCATTATCGGAAGCATAGCTGCCCCGGGCATTGACGAAATCAAAAAGCTCACCATCGGACCTAAAAGTCCCGCGATCGCCCCTACGTAAGGGCCTGCCAGCAAGCCGGCAAGTATTATCGGCAGATGCATCGGCAAAAATGCCTCTCCTAAAGCTGTGCCCAGTCCCGACGCCGCACCGATCAGGTGGAACACCTGCGGGATTAAAACTGCGCCCGCTATCGCCGCAACAGTTGCAAGAGTCTGAGCTTTTACGGACAAACGCGGTTTATCAATAGTTTTAATAGCTGTTGACATGTCGTGTCGCTCCTTTCTAAAACTATCTGCTTTTATTTTATCACAAATCTAAAGAAAATCAATCACTTATGCTGCATATAATTTCAAGGACTTCTTCTTTCCCGGGAAGACCTTCGCAAAACGCAGCAGCCCCTCCCGCCGCCGCGGCAAACTTCATGGCGCTAAGGGGGCTTTTTGTTTTTATGTATCCCGCGACAAACCCCGCAAGCATGGAGTCTCCCGCGCCTACACTGTCAACCCTGCCCGCCTTCTTGATTGCCGGCTCATATATCTGCTCTCCGCGCTCCGTCAGCAGTACGGCGCCGTCGCCCCCGAGCGACACAAGCACGTTGCGCGCGCCCATCTTCAAAACCTGCCTGCCGCCCTCGACGGCATCGCTCAGCCCTGAAATCCTGCATCCGAGCATCTGCCCAAGCTCGTCCGCGTTCGGCTTGATCAAAACCGGCGAGTAGCGCACAAGCCTTAAAAGCTCCTGCCCGTCGGTGTCCGCAACAATCTTTGCGCCTCGCCTTGAAACCACGTCCGCCGCAAGCTCGTATATGTCTCCCGCGTCAGACTTAGGAGCACTGCCGGACATTATGACCACGTCGCCGTCCCCAAGCCTTTCAAGCCTGCTAATCAGCTCGCGCACCGAATCCCGCGGAACATTCTGCCCACAAGCGTTTATGTCCGTCTCGCTTTCGGTGCGGATTTTTACGTTTATACGTGTAAAGCCGCTGTCCAAAAACACAAAATCGCTTTCTATCCCGCAGCTTTTCAGGTCGTCAGCAATCGCCCTGCCGGTAAACCCCGCTAAAAACCCTGTCGCCACAGATTTAACGTCAAGCTCGGACAAAACCTTGCTCACGTTTATGCCCTTGCCTCCAAAATACACCGCCCCGCAGTCGCCTCTCATTATGGTTCCCGATACAAGCTCGGGGATGTGAACCACATAGTCTACCGCGGGATTGAGTGTGAGCGTATAAATCATATTAAAACCTCTGAACTATAAAAAATAGCAAAACCCGTGTGTGGAATATTTATCAGAATTTCAACAGATTTTATCGAGAAAACTTAGTCAAAACGCTGAAATATCTCACAGGGGTTATGCTTTTTATGCATAACTATTTTACATAATATGTCAAGATTCTTCTGGTACCGAATCCGCAATACACAATATTCTGTCAATTGCAATCTGCAAATCCGGGTTGTTTCGGTACGCTTCAATTACCAGTCGTTCGTGCCCTGTTATGCTATAGATTTCACCGTTTACCAGATAGTCAAGCGACACATCAAAGAACTCTGCAAGTCTCTTGAGCGTCGATAATCGGGCGTTTGCGGTGCCTCTCTTATAGAATCCGTCGATGGTGGTATACGGTATTCCGCTCTTAATGGAAAGCGTGTGTTTGTTGAGCCCATTGGATTTCATTAAGCTGTCGAGCACATTTAAGAACACATTCATCACCTCTTAACATTTATATTATGTCGCCGTTTGTAGTGTTGTCAATAATGCAACACGAGAAAAAGTGGTTGACAAAATACTCTTTTGAGTATAAAATATACTTAAAAGTTACCTTGAAAAGTAGACGAGGAGGAAGGGCAAATCAATGTTTCCTAACCTTACTGCTGAGTTAGAAAAGATGAAAATCTCCACGAAGGACTTTGCTTTCCGACTCGGTATAAGCGAGAGAACAGCCCGCAACAAGCTTGCGGGAAAGACTGAGTTTACGCTTGCCGAGGTTGTGAAGATAGGCAGTATGTTCCCTGACGAAAAGCTTGACTATTTGTTTTACTTTGAAGAAAACACTTAGCTTGCCTTTACGTCAAAGCGTAACGTCCTTACATATAACTCACGGCACGACGGCATGTGGCGCCGGGGCTTTAATGCTGCGCGCAAGACGCTATTTGCTTATAATGCCACGTCTTATTATGCGCACTTTGAAGCTGTTATAAATACGGGGAGATGTCAAGGTAAGATTTTATTTTAATTTTATGCGCTGCTTTATATTCGTCTGTGCCGATTATGTGGTTTCTACAAACTGCATATTTTAATCATGCATAGGCGAAGTGTTTTTATCTCATCATGATGGATAAGCCTTCATTTTGAGGTAGGAAAAAAGCATATATA
>ERZ779877.571-NODE-571-length-38965-cov-3.976947_pt1 | contig 38965 bp, 32 predicted proteins | sample MGYA00511556_ERZ779877 | MGnify/ENA primary metagenome ERZ779877 (study PRJEB29588, sample SAMEA2159338) | human gut metagenome | biome: human gut; feature: human-associated habitat; material: faeces | place: Denmark | collected 2008/2010 ...
CCAGGGCCACCACCCCCACCGCCGCGACCATGGCCGCGCGGTTCAGGCTGCCCGTTCCGTCACCGTCCGACGGCTGGGCGGTCCCGTCGTCCCGGCCGTCATCGCCGTCATCAGGTTCCGTGGGTTCAGTCGGATCGGAGGGTTCGGTCGGCTCGTCGTCTCCGTCGGTCCCGGGGTCTACCGGATCGTCGTCATCGCCGCCGGCGTGTCCCCCGCCGGAGGACCCTCCCCCGGTCGCGCCGCCCCCCGTGCTGCCGCCCCCGGTCTGGATCCTCTCCCATACGGCGTAGAGGTCCATGTCGCCCGTGGGGACGATGGAGGTGCCTGGAAGATGCATCACATTTCCGCCGTCGGTCTCCGCCCATCCGGAGAACCTGTGGGCGGATGTGTCCTCCCTGTCCAGCACCGTGTGCTGGCTGCCCTCCTCCACCTTGATGGCCTCTACGTCACTCCCGTCGTGGTAGGTGACGGTGTGGAACGCTCTGTCGGCCCAGACGGCCGTCAGCACCGTGTCACCGGTCACCGACAGCGCGTCGCCCGAGCGGTACTCGGAGGCTCCGTCGGTCCAGTGCAGGAACTTCCTCAGGGGGTCGAGCGGATCCTCGATCGTGATCCTGGCCTCCGCCCCCTCGGTCACCTCCATGGACCCATACGTCTTCCCGTCGACGACGAAGGTCACCTCGAACGCGAGGGCGTCCCTCCACTGAGCCGTCAGCACGACGTCTTCCGTGACGGTGACGGAGTCGCCCTTGTGTAGCACGGTCCCGTCGGGTCTCATCCAACCCAGGAAGATCCTTCCTTCGCTCACGGGGTCGTCATGTGCGATCGTCGTCTCCCCTTCCCTCACCGTCTCGGAGAACAGCGTCCTGTCGCCGTCCTTGTACAGGACGGTGAACTCGTCCGGCGCCCTCCACTGGGCTGTGAGCGTGAGGTCTGAGGTCAGCGATAACGTGTCCCCGTTCCTGTACGGCCTGTCGTTCTGATCCACCCAGGCCACGAACACCTTCCCATCGGAGACGGGGTCCTCCACCTCCACGGTGAACTCCACCCCCTCCAGGTGCTCCGTGATCTGTACGACGGTCTCCCCGTCCATGAAGGTCAGCGAGAACCTCCCGCGCTCGTGGAACACCGCCGTGAGCCTTGTATCCGCATCCTCCGTCAGCACGTCCCCGACCATGACCACGGTTCCGTCGTCGGTCGTCCAGTGGTCAAAAATGCGGGTGTCCGTGTCCGGGCATGTGCGCTCGACGGTGTACGGTCTGCCCTCGGTCTTCAGATCGGTGAAGGTCTCCCCCGACCCGTCCACGAACACGATCTCATAGGTGTCCAGGGGCCTCCACTCGGCCGTGAATGTCCTGTCCGTGTCGGATGTCACGGTGGATCCGATCGTGTATCCGACGCCTTCGGACCTCCAGCAGACGAACGCCGACCCATCCCTCGGTTCGGGGACCAGGCCGATGCTGTGTGGTACACCCTCAAGTCCCTTCTCGGTCCCGAGGACGGTGGAGCCGTCCGAGTCCAGATACGTGAACGTGACCTCGATGCGGTCGCGGTACACCGGTTTCAACTCCAGGGGGCCGTCGATGTCGATGCCCTCTCCGGGCCCGTAGATCTTACCATCGGTGTCCTCCCATCCCACGAAGATCTGCGTCCCGCTGTCCTCCGGGGCAGGGATGACGAGCGGCACACCCTCGGTCTTGGTGTACTCGGTGGTCTGTCCGTCCGGCCACACGACGGTCACTGTGTACTCCTCCAGGGGCTCGAACCTTGCCGTGAGCTCCATGCTCCCGGAGACTGTGACGGTGTCCCCCGGCTCGCGGACGCTCCCGTCGGAGTCCACCCATCCGGTGAACTTCTGCCCCTCGGGGGCCTCGGGCGCGTCCAGTACGGTGTGCTCCGTCCCCTCTACGACATCGACGACCTCGCGCTCCCCATCGGTGACGTACGTCACAGTGAGCGTCAGCGGCTCGCGGTAGCTGGCTGTCAATGTGATCTCGGTCGTGACCGTCACGGTCCCGCCCACCTGTATCCTTTCCCCGTCAGGGGTCGTCCATCCGTCGAAGATCATCCCGTCCCTGTTCCCCAGGGACAGCTCCACCGTGAACGGCAGCCCCTCCACGGCGAACTCACTTCCGACCACATCGTCCCCGTCCAGGAACGTTATGGGCACGGACTCCCTGTTCCTCCATTCGGCGGTCATGGTCGTGTCCGATGTCAGGACCAGGGTGTCGCCGGGCATGTAGGTGCCGCCGTCCCCGCCCTTCCAGCTCTTGAATATCGCCGTCTCCGTCTCGGGGACCGGGGCGTCGAGGACCACCTCCCTGCCGTCGTATCCCGTGATCTCGAAGTGCGTCTCGCCGTCGACCAGGAATGTCACCTTGTACTGTGCCCTGGTCTCGAACACCGGCTTCAGAATGACATCTCCTGTCATGGTGAAGACGTGGTCAGCGCCGAGGACGGTGGTCCCGTCCAGGGACCATCCGACGAACCTCTGCTCCACGGAGCCGTCGGTCGTCAAGGAGGTGTCGATATTGACCCTCTGGTTGTACCCGTGCTCGGTCCTGCCGATCTCCGTTCCCGATGCGTCCGTGTAGACGACGCTGTACAGCACCGACGGCACCCACAGGCTCTTCGCGGTGTGGGCGGTGTAGTCGGTGATCGGGTCCCCTGCGGAGTACCTAGTCTCCCCGACCACCCATCCGTCGAACGCGTATCCCGTCACGTCGCCCGGGTCCGGATAGGTCCCGCGGTAGGTGTAAGTGAATCTCGTGTCGAGGCCGGAGGTGTCGCTCAATCCCGAAATGCCGGAGTGGTCCAGCGTCAGGACGACGTCGCTGAACACCGGGACCACATCCACGTGTCCGGAGTGCGTCCTCAGCATGTCCCCGTCAACGGTGCCTCCCTCGATCTCCGCACCGTCCACGGTCCAGTGGAGCAGCCTCATGTCCCCCAGGGTCAAGTCCGGGAGCTCGTAGCTCGTGGTGCCCTCCGGGAGGACGACCCTGGTCTCCTCGAGGCCGATGTCGTCGGGGAACGAGATCACCGCGTTGCTCCGGTTCAGGATGTAGTCCACGCCCTCCTCCGGCGTGAACATCCCGTGGAACTCCACCCCGGTGGGGTCCGCGTACTCTATCGTGACCGGGTTCCCGTCCAGGTCCTCCACCGAGAAGTACTTCATGTACCAGACGACGACGGTCACCCTCCCGTCGATGCATCTGATGGCCTCGTACCAGTCCATGTCGCCGTCGAAGTAGATGCGGTCAACCCCGTCGACCGTTGCCTCCTGTCCGGTCCTGACCACCTGGAGGGTCAGCTCGCTCCCGGTGAACGCATCGGGGTCGATGCTCCTCATGTTCCTCAGGTCCAGGATCTCGAGGCCGGAGCCGGCGAAGACCTGGGGGCCCAGGGATGTGACGGAGGTCTCCTCGATCTGGAACCTCTTCAGGTCGTATGTGTCCCTGAACGCACCGTCGGCGAGGGTGGTCAGGCTGCCGCTGAACCAGCAGCTGTCCAGGCCGGAGTCCCTGAACGCGTCCGTCTGGACCGTGGTCACGGAGTTGGCGTAGATGTAGGACAGCGAGGGGGTGTCGGCGAAGGCCTCCCGCCCTATGGTCCGTATCCTGTCGTCCAGATGCACGTCGGTGATCTTCGTGCAGCCGCGGAACGCGTTCGCCGCTATCGCCGTATTGCCGTTGACGCCCATCACGAAGATGCGCGTGTGGGAGCCCAGCGACGAGTCAGTGTATCTCTTGGAGGCGTCCACCACCAGGTACTCCAGCGACCCGATCACCGTCGTGTCTCCGACGTCTACCGCGTCGGTCTCCTGGGGCTCCGCCACATAGGCGAACGCCACCGCCAGCATCACCAGCGCGAGGCATGTCGCCATCATTGCTTTGTTCGTTGTATCACCCGCTGCGACCGCCTAGCGGTCTGCGGGAGTCGATTCCGCCCCGTGGTATTTTACCGGCGGGCAGTTGCATAAGGTCGCTCCACCTTAGTCCGTTCCAAGCTCTTTATTCGACATATGCTCGAGTCGCGGGCCGACGCTTCGACGAATGACGCACATTATTATATACAGTAACCCATCTGGCACATCAGGATGGATGCACATGAAGATCAAGCTGTTCGGACGCGGGAACCGTGAGGTCCGCCAACGTTCCGACCGCCCCCGGTACGTCTCCTCGATCCAGAGGGACGTGCAGAAGTACGAGGGTTGGAGGGACGTGGATGTAGATGCGGGCTATCGCGCCTCCAAGTCCGTCCACACCATCGTCACCCTTGGTTACCTGGAGTACCACGAAGGGACGCTGGTCCTGACCGACAAGGGCAGGATGCTCATGCAGAACGTCGCCCCGGTCCAGGCAGTTCCGACGGACTGAGGCGGATGGAAGGGTTTTAAGTGGTTTGCAGCGGGAGCTATGGCTCCCGCCATGCGGCTCATTCGAGCGTGGCCTTCTTGTAGAGCGACATGTCGGCGCCCAGCGGGATGGTGGCGTCGAAGCCGACCTTCCAGGTGGTCTTGCCGTGGGAGCTGGGGTCCAGCGAGGATCCGGCGGCGCCGGGGATCTTCAGGATCCTGTCGGCCTGCATCCTGGTGGCCACGGCCCACTCGACCTCCTTGTCGTCGAAGATGTCGATGTCGTCGTCCACGATGATGACCTGCTTCATGGACGGGTGCCCGGTGAACGCCGCCATGATGGCGTTGACGCCGTCGCCCTCCTTGTTCTTGGCGATGGAGACCACTCCGTTCAGCCAGCAGCATCCGCCCTCCGTGAGCCTCACGTTCTTCACGCGGGGGACGGCCTGCCTGACGGTCTTGAGGATCATGGGCTCCCTGGGGAGGCCCATGAGCATGTAGTGCTCCCATCCCCCGGGGAGGAGCACGTGGAACATGGGGTCCTTCCTGGTCCAGATCCTGTCGATCTCGATGACCGGCTGCTGCCTCTCGAAGTCGTACGTTCCGGTGATGTCCACGAACGGCCCCTCCTTGGTCTCCTCCAGGGTGATCCTGCCCTCCAGGACGTAGTCCGTGTCCGCAGGGATCAGGAGGCCGTTGTCGGTGCGCCCGACCCTGAGGGGTGTGCCGTGGCCCTTCCTAAACATGGAGGATGCGACCTCCAGCTCGTCGGCGCCGAAGTCCATGGACGTGGCGGCCGCTAGGAGGACCTCCGCCCTGGCGCCCACGCATATGGCGATCCTGAGCTCCTCGTTGTTCTTTTTCGCCATGTTGAAGATGGTGAAGAGGTGCCTGGGAACGAGTCTGACCGCGATGTGGTTGCGGTCCATGATCATCATCCTGTGGAAGGAGACGTTCTTCATGCCGTTGTAGTCCGTCACGATGACGCCGGATGTGATGTAGCGTCCGCCGTCCTCCGGGAAGTACTTGGGGATCGGCAGCTTCATGAGGTCCAGCTCCGCGGAGACCTCCCTGAACTCCGGGCTGTCCACGACCTCGCAGGGCTCCGGGTTCGTGATCGCGTGCAGGAGATGCTCCACGATACCGTCCCTAGGGACGTTGAGCGCGGCGGCGATCTTCTCCCTCGTCGAGAACAGGTTGCCGACGGCCTTCCCGCTGTTGAGGTCCTCGAACACCACCGTTTTGGACTGGTCCTCCATGAGCTTCCTCGTGACGTCGCGGGTGTCGGGGTCGATGGGGCCCTGGACGGTGACGACGTCGCCGGAGATGGATTCCTTGACTGACATGAGCACCCGTATGTGGTGGCCCCGTTTCTAATTTCTTGTCGTCACAGAACTGTGTTTACTCTATACAGGGCCTGTTCATTTACTCAATCGTTCAAAAACCAGAATGTCCAGGGGTCTTTTCTAATAAAGAAACGATGTGGAAACGTCTCTGACCGGCTGCGCAAACTGCCTGTCGAGGGGTCGGGGCGGGCGGCCAAACAGGGAGGCAGCTATGGGAAGGGACGCATTGCAGGGTAAAGAGATCGGATTGTCGACAACAATGCATGGCGCATTTGAGGAGTTCCTCGACGGCTCCGAGATCGTTCTCGAGGCCTGTTCTATCGAAAGTAACGGATTGAGAAGTAATCTGAATATGGACTCGACCCTGTTTATATAGCGCAAACGCAATCCCATACCCATGGGCGAGGTGAAGGAGTACACGTTCGAGGAGCTCTGTCAGATAGTCGGGGCCATCGCCGCTGAGTACGGGATCCTCAAGGTGTATCTCTTCGGATCCAGGGCCCGCGGCGATAACCGTCCTGACAGCGACTACGACTTCTGTATCGTTGCACCTGAGGGCATGGGCCTGTTCAAGATGGGCGGATTCTATGGCAAACTGGAGGAAGCCCTCGGCACGGAGATCGATATCGTCAGCGAGAGGGCAATGAGGGATGACTTCAGCAGGGAGGTCCTCAGAGACAGGAGGTTGCTCTATGAGGCGTGATATCAAGAGTTTGAATCTCATCATAAAGTATTGCGACGATGTGGCATCCGACATTGTACGCTTCGGTGACGATATCGAAGATCTGATCGGCGATTAATCGTATCAGAGGTCCACCGCTAAGTCCATCGAGCTCATAGGTGAGAGGGCCAAGAGGCTCTCCGATGATATCACGTCCCGTTTTAAGGATGTAAACTGGCATGATATCTGCAAGATGCGCGATTTCATGGCGCACCAGTACGAGGAGGTCGATCTGGAGTTCCAGTGGTCCACCATGAAGGAAGATCTCCCGTTCCTGAAGCAGTATTGCGAAAAGATTGTGGCGATTCTTGAATCGGAATTCGATGAAGAGACTAATAATCGTCGATGACGATTGATAATTCCTCGGACCCGGCTTCGAGTGTCAGTCTTTGGCTCCAAATTAGTACTCGTTGGTAACTCGAATGGCCTTCTATGCAAGGCTGTTCTCTATGAGTAGACCTAAATCAAGGGTGCAGATAGTCAATAGGACATCTCAAACAAGTTCAAAATGAAACATCGTCTGTTGATTTCCTCGTTTAATGCTTTATGCACGCACACGCGAATGTGTAAAATAGGGGTTCGCGATGAACACTCATGTCCGACCAGATCGAGGATACGATCAGGAAATTCGCTCTTCAGAACGCCGTCTTCTTCAAAGGCAAGGCCAACCCCAAGGCCGTCGTCGGGAAGATCCTCGGGGGATGCCCTGAGCTCAGGTCCAAGGCCGCCGAGATCACACCGCTGATCAACCAGATCGTGGAGGAGGTCAACGCCATGGGTCTGGAGGCGCAGACGAAGGCCCTGAGCGAGATGGACTCCTCGATGCTGGTCAAGGAGAAGAAGGAGCGCCACTACGAGCTCCCGGAGCTCAAGAACGTTGACGGAAGGGTCGTCATGCGCATCGCGCCCGGTCCGTCCGGCCCGCTGCACATCGGCCACACAAGGGTGTCCGTCCTTAACGACGAGTACGTCAAGAGGTACGGAGGGGACCTGGTCCTGAGGTTCGAGGACACGAACCCCGAGAAGATCGACCCCGAGGCCTACGACATGATCCCGGAGGACCTGGACTGGCTCGGCGTCAAGTGCAACAGGACGTACATCCAGTCGGACAGGTTCGAGATGTACTACGACTACACCAGGAAGCTCCTGGAGATGGGGAAGGCGTACGTGTGCACCTGCGATGCCGACCACTGGAGGGACCTGAAGGAGCACAGGCAGGCCTGCCCGTGCCACGACCTCCCCGTAGAGGAGCAGCTGGACAGGTACGACAGGTTCCTCGCCGGAGGGTACGAGGAGGGCAAGGCCGTCGTCGTCGTGAAGACGGACCTCAACCACCCCAACCCGGCAGTCAGGGACTTCGTCGCCCTCAGGCTCGTCTCCCATCCCCACCCCAGGACCGGCGACAGGTACGTCGCCTACCCGATGATGAACCTCTCCGTGGCGATCGACGACCACGAGATGGGCATGACCCACGTCATCCGCGGGAAGGACCATCTGAACAACACACTCCGCCAGGAGTACATCTTCGACTACTTCGGATGGAAGAAGCCCGAGTACTACCACTACGGACTCGTCAACATCCCAGACACCGTGCTGAAGACGTCCATCATCAAGGGCGAGATCAGGGATGGCACGTACTCCGGATGGGACGACGTCAGGACCGGTACAGTCCGCGCCATGGAGCGCAGGGGCATCAGGCCCGAGGCCATCCGCAGGTACTGGGTCGAGGCCGGGATGAAGGCCGTGGACATCCAGTTCTCCTGGGACAACCTGTACGGCATGAACAGGGACATCATCGACGCCGAGAGCAACAGGTACTTCTTCGTCCGCGACCCGGTAAGGTACGACATCGACGGCATCGATGTGATCGAGGGATCCGCACCCAAGCATCCCGACCACCCCGAGAGGGGCGACAGGATCTACAGGCTGGAGGACCCCAGGACCGTCTTCCTCGCGGGAGAGGACTCCAAGCTGTTCCAGGAGGCCAAGAGGATCAGGCTCAAGGACCTCTGCAACCTCGACTACGGCCTCCCGGCCAAGTACGCCGGCAACGACGTCTCGATACTGAAACAGGGCGTCCGCGCCGTCCAGTGGGTCGGAAGGGACTCGGAGGAGGCCACGCTCCTGATGCCCGACGGCGAGGTCTGGACCGGACTGGCCGAGAGGGCGCTCATGGACGAGCCCGGCGAGATGGTCCAGCTGGAGAGGATCGGCTTCGCCAGGATCGAGAAGAGGGAGCCCGGAAAGGTCTCCATGGTGTTCGCGCACCGCTGAAACCATCAGACGGGGGCCCTCCCCGTCACAGGAACATCGCCATGTACCGGGGCAGGTAGACCGTGCCGTCCCCCACCTAAACGTTCTTCGGGTGGAGGACGTATCCGTCCCCGGTCTGGCGAACTTCTCCGATATGAAGCTCTTGCCGACACGACGGGCATCATCCATCGGTATGGCGGTCTTGCCATCGCGGGCGTTCTTCCATTGCACGAGCGTGTCGTAGTTTTTCTGTCTCATACATGGGGTTCCATCATCATTGGGCTCATGTTCCTGTCACCAAATAGGATTTCAGATGTGCCGTATTTGTCACCAAATAGAATCTAAGGGATGCCTCAACTGTCACCGAATAGGATTTCGGATCCTTCCATCGCATGCATGGATCCCCGCTGCCGTATCACCTCATCCGGATACGGGATCCCTCGACGGGGCTGACGGGCATCATCGGCGACAGGAAAAAAGTGGAAGGGAAAAGGGGACGGGACCGGAGTCCCGGTCCTGGTTCATTCACCCGTTGTAGTAGCTGTGGAGCTTGATGCTCATGGACGAATCGCAGTCGACGACAAGCGTTATCGTCTTGTCCTCCTTCGACGAACTCGTCACCTCCGCGCCGTCCAGATCGATCATGAGATGAAAGCTGTGCCTCTCCCCGGGCACGTTGAAGATGACCCGCATGAGCGATTGACTGAATATCACGCCGCGGATGTCCTGATCACCCACAATCTGGATGATGGCGCCGGTCTTCGGGATCGTCACGGGGAACTGGGCGGATTCCACGGGTGTCCCTTCGATGACGACGCTCCACCCCTTGCCTTCGATGTCGCAGCCGGTCACGGTGGCGGTGTCGTCTCCCGGGAGGGCTCCTCCGAAGTCGCCCAGATTCAGGATCAGAGTGACCACGCCCTCAGCGTCGAATGTCAGGGTGATTATGCGATCTGAGACGGAGGACGTGATGTTCGACATGTTCTTCGTCTCCACCGTCAGTGTGTGCATCTCCCCCGAATCATTGGTGAGGGTGAAGCCGTATGTGCCGTCGTTGTTGTCCGTGACGCTTGCGACGCGGTCCGTTGGACGCAGCTCTATGACGTTCCCCTGCGGCTCCAGCTGGATCGGCATGTTGAACGGGGTGATCATGACCCCGTCCTTGTACGCTTCGAAGAACGACGATGTGTTGATGTAGTTGGAGAGCACGGGTCCCGTGTTCTCCGGAGTGTCACTGCCGTCGTCCCCTCCGTCGTCACCGTACCAGACGTATGAGGCGACAAGGGCTACGGCTATGACGATCGTGGCCGTGGCTATGATGACGCTCTTCCTCATGATGAAAGAATCCCGGTGTCCCATATAAAACAGTTAACGGGCGTGAACCGCGGGGTTCCGGTCAGAACGCCTGCAGCAGGAGGTTCGTCGCGGTACCGAGCAGGATGGCGACCACGATCGAGAGCACGCTCACCCCGATGGTCTCCTTCCAGCCGATCTCCCTCCACATCGTGATCAGCGTGGCGACGCAGGGCATGTACACCGCCATCACGACCCCGAACACGACGAACTGGTCCGGTGTGAGGAAGAGCTCCAGAGCCACACCTCCGGCGAGGATCTGAAGCATGCCGAGGGCCATCTCCTTCCTCAGTATGCCGACGATGAACGCAATTATGCACACAGCCGGGAGGCCGAGCATGTCCACGGTGATGAAGGAGAGCGGCTCCACGATCACATCCAAGAGGTCGTACTGGAGCAGCACCTCCACGACGATGGAGCCGACTACGAGGAGCGGGAACGCGATGTAGAAGAAGTCCTTGATCCTGTACCAGGTCTTGAACGCCACGTTCTTGGGGCTGGGGATCTCCAGGTCCGGAAGCTCCATCGCCAGGTTGCTGGGCTCATACTTCAGAATCTTGTTCATCAGTACCCCTGTGATGACAGCCAGGCACACCAGCATCACCAGTATCCCGAACGCGTAGGCGATGCCCGAGTAGCTGCCTGTTGCGCCCATTATGATCGCCATCTGGGCGGAGCAAGGCACGGCCATGACGATCATCGACGATAGGATCACCTTCTCCCTGCGGGACTGAACGGTGCGGACGGCCATTATGGCGGGCACGTTGCACCCGAGTCCGACAATTATCGGTATGAACGATCCTCCGTGGAGTCCGAAGTGGTGCATGGTCCTGTCTAGGAGCACGACCGCCCTCGTGAGGTAGCCGGAGTCCTCCAGGATGCCCAGGATGATGTAGAAGACCATGATGTACGGGATGACGAGACCGAGTATCGCCTGGATGCTGCCGTCGATACCCGTGGTGACCGCGGTCCAGAACTCGCTGTCGCCGCCCAGGTCTATGATGGCGGATCCTATGAGGCTCTCGTATGCGGACGAGACCACCTCGTCCAGGAACGATCCTATGTAGATGATGGCGACGAGGATCACGAGGCACACCGCTATCAGGATCGGGACGCCGGTGATCGGGGTGATCATCAGGTCGGACAGCCTGTCCTTGAGCGTCGGCTTCATGTCGCTCTCCGACACCACGTCGGAGACGATGCTTTCCGCCAGGGCGTACCTGGAGGACGCTATCGATACGCCCATCTGCTGCCCGTTGTGCTCGTAGTAGATCTTCTTCATCAGCTCGGAGGTGTGCCTCAGGTCGATGCCGACCATTCCGGCGAACTCCTCGGAGCCCTCCAGGATTTTCACCGCGGTGCCGCGGCGGGAGAAGCGCAGGTTGTCGGGGAGCCCGTCCTCCAGGGCGACGACGGCCTTCTCGATGTCGGGCATGTACTCGACCCTGTATCCGGAAGACCTCGCCCTCCCCTCGCAGACCGCATCGGCCAGCGCATCGACGCCCTCGGACGTCTTGGCGGAGACGGGCATGACCGGCACGCCCAGGATGGACGACAGCGCGTCCACGTCTATCTTGAACTTCTTCCTGGCCTCGTCTATCTTGGTGAGCGCGATTATCGTGGGGAGCCCTAGCTCCAGGGCCTCGAAGCAGAGGACGAGGCTGTTGACGAGGTTGGTGGCGTCCGCCACGAGGATGACGGAGTCGTTGTGCCCCTCGGCGAGGTCCCTCAGGACGACCCTCTCGTCGTCCGAGTTCCCGGAGATGCAATAAGTCCCCGGAAGGTCGTGGACGCTGACGGTCTTGCCGTTCCTCGTTACCACTCCCTCATCGAACTCCACGGTGGTGCCGGGATAGTTCGACGAAATGACCCCCACGCCGGTGAGACGTGTGAAAAGGGATGATTTGCCCACGTTCGGAAGTCCGACCAGGGCTACCTTGAACGATTCTCCATGAGCCAATGCGATTCCACTCGGCCGTCTTACTCCGACTCGGCCGCGGTGTCGACGAAGATGTGAGACGCCAGATGGTAGTCCAATGCCATCGTGGAGTTGCCCATCCTCACGATGCGGGGTCCTCCGTCGGAGAGTATGGTTTCGATAGAGATCTCGCGGCCGGGGACGAACCCCATGGAGATGAGCCTCTTCACGACGTCCGTGTCGTCGGACGTGATGTGGGAGATCCTCCCCGACTCGCTCTGGGCGAGCCTGTTGAGCGGCGTGATCCTGGTGATTCCCTCGGACACGGCCTTGCAGGGCTTGATGCAGCTCTGGCAGTCGGAGTCCACGGGGGTGCCCATCATGTGGCACATCTTGATCGCGGACTCGTCGGAGATCGCATGCTCCATCCTGCAGGCCTCCTCATGGGCGGTCTTGTGGTCGATGTTGAGGTAGTCCGTCAGGAACCTCTCCAGGACGTGGTGCTTCTTGCGGAGCTGCCTGGCGTACGTGAGCCCCTCCTCCGTCAGGGAGACGCCCTTGTACTTCTCGTAGTTCACAAGACCCTCCTTCGCGAGGACCTTGATCATCTCGCTGACGCTGGCGGGCGAGACGTTCATGTACGAGGCCAGCTCGGTGGTCTTCGCAACGCCCTCCCCCTCTGTCAGTCTGAGTATGTTGATAAGGTAGTCCTCGCGGTTTCCGGTAGTCATCATCCCAGGTTAAGGAGTTCCTATTCTTATAGTTAAGGTCCTCCTAATCATTTCTTAAGTCTGGGATGTCCCGCCTATGTCGACGTCCCTCCCTATGAGGTATCCCAGTACCAGCAGGGTGGCGGCGACGACCATGAGGAAGATCAGCCCGGGGTCCCAGTCGGACGTGGCGTCGAAGATCGCGCCGACGGCTACGGGGCCGGTGGCGGCGACGACGTACCCGATCGACTGTGCGATGCCGGAGACGCTGGAGGAGTCCCCCGACGAGCGGGTGCGGAGGCCGAAGAGCATGGACGGATACGTGATGCACGTCCCGCCGCAGATCCCGCACATGAGCACCGGCAGGACCAGCGACGCGAAGCTCCCGGAGGAGACCATGAGCAGTGCCAGGCCCGCGATGTAGACGACCGCGAGGGATGTCCCCAGGGCCCTGAGGTCCCTCCTGTCCCCGGCGAGGACCGGCAGGAGCAGGGAGCCGATGATGCCCAGGATCATGTACACGGAGATGACCCAGCCCGCTTCGGTAGGGTCGAGCCCCTTGGACTGCAGGATGACGGACATCCAGGCGACCAGCGAGTAGTAGATGAAGGACTGCAGCCCCAGGTACAGGGAGATGAACCATGTCGTCGGCGAGCGTATGATCGACATGCGGCTCCCCGGGGACGGAGCGTGGTCCTCCACCGGGCAGTCCCTGTGGGGGATCCAGAGAGCCAGCGTGACCACTATGAGCACGGCCCAGACGGCCAGCGACCCCCTCCAGCCCAGGGCGTCCCCGATCGGCACCGACACCGCGCCGGCGACGGCGGACATGAGGGACATCATCGCCGTGTAGATCCCCGTGAACCTCCCTATCCTCTCCGGATAATGGGCCTTGATGAACGCCGGGATGAGGACGTTGCCCGCGGTTATCCCGATGCCGATGACCGCAGTGCCGAAGAACAGCCCCCAGGTCCCGAGGATCGAGCGGCAGATCACCCCGGTGAGGATCATCAGCAGCCCGATGACCATGATGTTCCCGGCGTTGCGGCGCCTCCCCAGATCCCCCATGACTATCGAGAACGCGGCGAACATCAGCAGCGGGATCGTGGTGACGGTCCCCATGGTGCCCGACGACATCCCGAGGTCGGATTGGATGACGTCGGCGAGAGGGCCCACGCAGGTGAACGGGGCGCGCAGGCAGAACGCTGCGAAGACTATCGCCAGTGCGAGGCTGGCTATCCCGACGGACCGTTTCAAAATCACACCTTCGTGCGTAACGGGTTTGCGACGGGGGAGGCCCCCCCCCGCCAGGAGGCTCACTCCTCCTTCTTGCCGATGGACTCCTTCTGGGCCTTGAGGTCGGCGATCTTGGCCTCGCACTCCTTGATCTTGTCGTAGAGCTCGGAGACATTAGCCTGGGCGGCGTCCTTGCCGTCCTTCAGAGCGGCCAGGACCTTCTCCCCGATCTCCTTGGTGAAGTCCTCGATGGCCTTCTCCTGCTTGCGGATCTCGCTGTCCAGCTTCTCCTTGTCGATGGCGTTGCCCAGTTTCTCGTCGGCGCTCTTCACAGAGTCCTTGACCTTGTCCATGAATCCCATTTCAGGTTCCCCCAGATCACTCCACCAGCCTGTGGTATCCGTAGGCGGGCTCGCCGGCGTTGAAGCAGTACTGGATGGTGGTGAACTGCTTCTTGAATGCCTTCACGTCCTCTTTAACCTTGGCAGGGTCCTCCTTCTTGACGACGACCCTGGCTATGAGCTCGGCGACCTCCTTCATGTCGGACTCCTTCATCCCGATGCGGGTCATCTCCTGGGATCCGAGTCTGAGTCCGGACGGCCTGACGGAGCTGGTGTCCCTGGGCAGCATGTTCTTGTTGCAGATGATGTTGGCGTCCTCGAGGGCCTTGGCGCAGTCCTTGCCGCCTCCGAACTGGGCGACGTCGACGGCGATGGCGTGGGACCTGGTGAACCCGAGGTCGGGGCACAGGACCGGCACTCCGAGCTCGTAGAGGGCCTCTCCGAGGGCCCTGGAGTTCTTGCAGGCCTGGGCGGCGTACTCCTTTCCGTAGACCTCCATCTCGGCGAGCGTGATGCCGAGGGCGGCCATGGCGTGGAGGTGGTGGCTGGAGGTGACTCCGGGGAAGACGGCCTTCTGGAGCTTCTTCTCCTGCTCCTCCGTCAGGTTCTGTCCCAGGAGGAGACCGTGGTTGGGTCCGGGGAACGTCTTGTGGGTGGAGGAGGAGACGATGTTCACTCCCTCCCTCAGGGGGTCCTGGAACTGGCCGCCTGCGATGAGTCCGAGGACGTGGGCGCAGTCCTCCCACACGAGGCATCCGATCTCGTTGAACGTGTCCTCCAGCTCCTTGAGCGGTGGGGGGAATAGGAAGACGGAGAGGCCGAACTGGGCGATCTTCGGCTTGACCTCCTTCAGGAGCTTGATGGTGCCGTCGACGTCCAGGTTCATATCGTGCTCGTTGAACGGGTAGTTCACCGAGTTGACGGCCCTCTGCCCGAAGGCCCCGAACTCGCAGGTGGAGATGTGGGCCCCCTGGGCGAGAGCGCAGGTGGTGATGGTGTCGCCGGGCTGGGCGAAGGCGAAGAGGACCGCCATGTTGGCGACGGTCCCGGAGATGGGCCTGACGTCGGCGAAGTCGGCGTCGAAGACCTTCTTGGCGAGCTCGATGGTCTTGAGCTCCACCTCGTCCACGTAGATGTTGCCCTGGTAGTAGCGCTTGCCGGGGAGGCCCTCGGCGTACCTGTCGGCGAAGTCGGAGATCAGCATCTCCTTGGCCAGCGGGCTCATCAGGTTCTCGGATGCGATCATGGGGATGCACTCCTCGAACCACTTGTTGTGGGCCATGACCTTCTCGCGGATGAATTTGGCGTCTTCCTGAGACATTATTATCGGTGGCTAATCGCCGAACGTCGTTTAAAGGTTCTTCGCGCGGGGATGCGAGGCGTCCCGGGGGGGCCCCGGGACGCGGGGCCATCAGGCGGTGCGGTGCATCACCCTGGACCCCTCCTGGAGGTCCAGCGTCGCGGAGAGGACCGACACGAACCTCCTGTCGACCCCTTCCAGGGACCCCCTGTCGGCCTTCCCTCCTGCGAGCAGCGCCAGGGCGGCGTCCCTCCCCTCGGCGGTGAGGGATCCGGCGTACCTGCAGAGCGTGAGGCACTGCGCCGCCACCGCATCCTGCCTGGAGAGGAACAGCATCCTGTCCCCGTTCGGCTCGGTCTCGGCGTTCATGTGCATCTTTGCGGAGACGCCGGCGGCCACCAGGGAGTCGACGGTCTCCCCGTCGCGGTCCCTGTCGCCCCTCAGGGAGGACTCCACGCGGCCCAGCATCCTCTCGTTGAGCGCCAGGTACCTGTCCCCAAGTGAGCGGTCCTCGTCGGATATCCTGTAGGGCAGTAGCAGGAAGTTGGCGGCGGTGGAGACCACCACGCCGAGGAGCACGAATAGCACCCTCTCCGCCACGGCGTCCCCCGCGGGAGCCGACATGGATGCGGCCACCAGGGCGGAGAACGTGACGAAGGCCATCATCACGTCGTACCTCTTCGGATCGAGGACCGTGTAGACGTAGTTGGCCAGCATCAGCGCCGCCGTGAGCATGCCCACGTCCCCTCCGAAGAGCAGGGCCACCGCCGCGAAGGCAACCACGCCCACCAGCGTCCCTGTGACCCTCATGGCCGATTTCCTCCATGCGCCGTCCACGTACGGGAGCACGAGGGCCACCGCCGTGAACAGCAGCCACTTGGCGTTCTCCAGGTCCCACTGCTGCCACACGAAGGCGAACAGCGTGAACACCACGGACATCCTCACGGCGAACGTGAAGCGGGCGGAGTCCCTGCGCGCGGTCTCCCTCCCCACGGCCCTCATCCTGCCGCGGAGGTCCTTGCGCTCCTGGGCGTCCCCCGAGGACAGCGAGAGCAGTCCGTCCCTCAGAGAGACAACCGATGCGGTGAGCGCGCTGTCTGCGTCGGGATGCGAGGCGAGGAATCCAGTGGCGGCGGCAGCGACGTCGGAGACTCCGACCCTGTCGTCCTCGTGGCCGGCGACCATCCCCATCAGGGATTCCAGGTCCGCGAGCGTACCTGGGTCCCTCTCCCTCTCGCACACCGCCCTCCCGGCCATCTGCAGCGCGGAGACCAGGTCCAGGACCGTGCGGTCCCCCGGGGTGGAGAAGAAGCTCCTCCTCAGGCGGTCGTACATGCTCCCCCTGAGCCCCAGGCAGAGCGAGTCCAGCCTTCCCGGATCGGCCTCCCCGTCCTCGAGGACGGAGCGGCAGCAGAGGGCCACCTGCTCGCAGACGGAGCGGAGGCCGTCGTGGCAGGTCCTGGCGTGCCTGTTCCTGTTCAGGAGCACGTTCAGCGCGACTATGAACACGGATCCGGCGACCAGGGCGAGGATCCTGACCGGCAGCTCCTCAGCGGTCACGGGAACGGACAGCATGAACGCGTACCCCAGCAGGAACGGGAAGTGCATCGGGGACCTCAGGTCCTGCGTCGTCATGTAGCTCAGGACGAACACCACCGAGAAGTTCACCGCCGCCCCGACGAGGGCGTTCCCGCACCACACTGACACGTACGCGCCGACGCCCATGAGCAGCGTGAACGCCACCAGGCCCATCAGGTTCAGGCCCGGGCGCACCGACAGGTCCTGGCCCAGCATCATCAGCGCCAGCACCACGACCACCACGCCGGTCAGCGAGTTCTCCTGGCCGAAGGCCGTGGAGTACAGCGCCACGAACAGGCATATGAGGACGAAGAAGACGGTCTTCCCCGCCACATTCTTGAGGTTCATGACACGTCCTCGGGGAATAGGTATATAAAGAGATGAGTGGGGCCCGATGGACTCCGCGTTGGAAGGGACAATCCCTTTTAAACCGAGCTCCCATGTCCCCGGCGAGACCCCGGGCACGGCGGGACGGGCCGGTTACAACCGCGGTCTGCAACTACAGTTTTCATGGTAATTCGAACCGCCTTTATCTCGACCTCTGAGATTCAAGGACGAGAACATGAGCGGATTCGAGAGGGTACTTGAGGACGTCAGGCGCGGAAGGCCCATCCTCGTCTACGACTTCGACGACAGGGAGAGGGAGACCGACATGACGGTCGCCTCGCAGTTAGTGACGCCCGCCGTCCTGAGGACGATGCGCCACGACGCCGGGGGGCTCGTCTGCACGACCACGCCGGGGAGGCTCGCCGAGGAGATCGGGCTCCCGTTCATGTCGGACGTCTTCTGGGACGACGTGGAGCGCTACCCGCTCCTCAGGGCGATGGCCCCCACGGACATCCCCTACGACAGGACGAAGTCCTCCTTCGGGATCACCATCAACCACCGCGACACCTACACCGGCATCACCGACGACGACCGCGCGCTCACCATCACGCAGTACGCGGAGACGATCTTCAGCGGCGCGCCCGTGGAGGATATCCGCAGGGAGATGGGCGAGAGGTTCAGGGCGCCCGGTCACGTGCACCTGCTGAACACGACGGACAGGATCCTCGTGGACAGGAGGGGGCACACGGAGCTGTGCACCGCGGTCATGTACATGGCCGGTGTGAAGCCGTCGGCCACCATCTGTGAGATGATGGGCGACGACGGCGGCGCCATGCCCAGGGCGAGCGTCGAGGAGTACGCAGAGAGGAACGGCCTGTGCTTCGTGACCGGAGAGGAGATCCTCGACAGGTGGGAGGCTTTCAAGGCCTCTCGCGGGGAGGACCTCTGATACCATGACCAGGGTCATGGCGTCCGGTGTGTTCGACATCATCCATCCGGGCCACATATCCTACCTCGAGCAGGCCCGCTCCTACGGGGACGAGCTCGTGGTGGTGGTGGCCAACGACGACACCGTCCGCAGGGGGAAGCACGAGCCTGTGACCCCCGAGGCCATGAGGGCCAGGATCGTCGGCGCGCTGAAGCCGGTGGACAGGGCCATCGTCGGCGGCCACGGGGACCTGCTGGACACCGTCCGCTACGTCAGGCCGGACGTCATCGTGCTGGGCTACGACCAGAAGTTCGACGCCGCCGAGCTGGAGAGGAGGCTCTCCGAGGCCGGCCTGGACGGGATCAGGGTGGTGCGCGCCACCGAGTGCGCCGAGGACCTGAACGCGACCCGCAGGATAATCGCGAAGATCCGCAGCATGGGGGGAGCCCCTTGAAGAAGATAGGAATCGCGGACACCACGTTCGCAAGGTACGACATGGGCAGGTCCGCCATAGACCAGCTCCAGAGGACCGGCACGGGCTTCACGATAGTGAGGTACACCGTCCCCGGGTTCAAGGACCTGCCGGTGGCATGCAAGAAGCTCCTGGAGGAGCAGGGCTGCGATATAGTCATGGCCCTCGGCATGCCCGGGCCCATGGAGAAGGACAAGATGTGCGCGCACGAGGCCTCCACCGGCCTGATGCTCGCGCAGCTGATGACGAACAAACACATTATCGAGGTCTTCGTCCACGAGGACGAGGCGAAGGACGACGCCGAACTGGCGTTCCTGGCCGACAGCAGGGCCAGGGAGCACGCGGTGAACGTCTACGACCTGCTCTTCCGCCCGGAGAGCCTGACCAGGAGGGCCGGCACCGGCCTGAGGCAGGGGTTCGCGGACAAGGGGCCGGTCCTTCAGAGAAGGTGAGGATATGCAGCAGTACAGAATAGGAATGGTCGCGGCGGAGTTCAACTTCGAGGTCACGTCGCTGATGATCGAGAGGGCCAAGGCGGAGGCCGAGTTCCTCGGCGTCGAGATCACGAGGACTATCCTCGTGCCCGGGGTGTTCGAGATCCCCATGGCGGTGAAGAAGATGCTGGAGTGCGACGACGTGGACGCCGTCATCACCCTGGGCGCCGTCATCACCGGCGAGACCAAGCACGACGAGGTCGTCGTCGCGCAGTCCTCGAGGAAGATCATGGACCTCGGTCTGGAGTACGGCAAGCCCGTGGGGTTCGGCATCACCGGACCCGGTATGACCGAGCTCCAGGCGATGGACAGGATCGAGAAGGGCCGCGAGGTCGTCGACGCCGTCGTCAAGATGCTCAAGAGGCTCGACTTCTGAGAAACACTTCAGGGGCGATCTGCCCCTTTCCTTTCACATGTTGGGCGTCCTGCCGTTGCAGACGTCCTCCTTGAGGATCTTTATCACGGTGGACAGCGGGAGGCCGGTGTCCATGGAGATCTTGACGCACCCGTCCCCTGAGCTGTAGCGGCGGACCACGTCGCTCTCCACGCCGTCGTCCGGGCCCCTGCGGGAGTCGCCCCTGGACCTGAGGGACTCGTCCATCCAGGCGCGGGTCTTGCAGCGGGGGCACCTGAGGGGGACCTGGGTGGATCTCGAGAACCAGGTGTGGCCGCATGCGACGCAGACGTTGGTGGTGGGCTTGCCCTGCCAGTGGTACGTCCCGCAGTTGGGGCATCTCACGGGCGTCTCGGTGTGGCTGATCCAGACATGGCCGCAGCGGCCGCAAACCTTCTCCCTGGTGTCCGTCTCCATTGGTTCCACCGTATTGGATAGTCCATCCATCAATAGGGATTGCCTATAAAGCGGTATTGTCTAATTATTATAGTGCGAGACCGATGTCAGGTTTGGCACCGAAGCATTAATCCTCGTTCTCCATCGACGTACAGGGGAGGATCGGATGCTTCACGCGGACAGATGTCCAAGCATATGGGGAAGTGCTGAATGCCATTGCTCATGGATGTCGTGGGTTCTAGTACCGAGTCCTTAGCATATAGGGTATTGCTTTTAGGATGTTATTCTCGGTGGCTTGGTGATGCGCCCGTTCGTTTAACCACCTGTATATAATGGATTCGTTGTTGTTGGCCAATCGTGTCTTGAGAAGGACACGATCACCATCCGATTCTATAGTGGCGTGATTCATGATGTTTTATTATCGACAACGGCATCATCCGGGCGTTCAAGGGACGGGATCGGCCGTTCCGGAGGTTGATACAATGGTTGGATCAGAACAGTCCGGGAAGGCGGTGCAGTTCGCACTGCTCCTCGTCCTGTCGGCGATTCTCGTCCTGACGGCGGCTCCGACGGTCATGACCGAGGGCTCGCATGCCATGGGAACGGAACAGGACGTCCCTTCTGGGGAGACGGACGGGGGAGAGCAGACGGATACGTCGACCGGAGAGGGTGACAACGTGTCGGACCAAGAAGGGGCAGATTCCGACACTCCGGTCATGTATGCAGTGACATTCAGAGTGACACCAGAGGATGCCGTCATAGTGGTCTATGGGGAAGGGCAAACCTATCTGTTCGAGAACGGGGTCAGGCAGGAAATTCCGTATGGCGAATATGAATACGTCATCACTGCTGACGGATATGAGCCTACAAAATACACTCTTGAGCTCGGTACAATAACAGAATTAATTGTTATTGAAAAGTTAGAACCGGATTCCGATTCTCCAGTGAAGTTTACACAGAACACTCTGAGTGTCTACACAACAAAATTCCATCTTCCATACGAGGTTCCTGCTAGAGTTACTCCAAAATTCACTTTCACTCCTGGAGTTACCTATGAACCAGATACTAACATCGTTACAATAAGTGGCAATGAAACAACAATCGCGGTGGAAATGACTGCCGAATATGGAGGTGAATCCTACACGGACTACCTGACAATCCTGGTCAACACCTCTGATGGAGCCACTATTGATCCTGACATCATGATCTCAGCCACCGAAACCGCCAGGGATGAAGCTGTCAGCAGAGAAGATCAAGTAATGGACATAGATGCCGAAACCATCTACAAGGTCTACCTGGATATAAGCTCCGTTTCTGAATCCAAGGATCCAAAGACCATCGACATCACAGAGATTCTGAAACAGATGAGCCGTGTTGACAACATGGAATTTGGCTATGGTCACGACGAGTACGAGGTCCTGGCAGTCCACTTCGGAGAGAATTCCGTGGATTATCCAGAGGTGGAGATCATCGACGGTCATGTCCACGTCACCGTCAGCGAGTTCAGCACCTACGGTTTCTACATCTATCTCGCCCAGGAGCACACGGCGTTCGACCCCGTCTATCCGCCATGGTCCGAGGATGACGACTATGTCCCGTTCCCTCCGATCGTCGTGGAGGAGGGCGAGCACAACAGCGTCGAGGTGGTGGCCTGCGCGGCCGCCGCCGTGGTCGCGGCGCTCATGGCCGCATTCCTGATAATTGACAGAAGGAAGGGATGATCGCAGTTCAAACCCGATGCCCATGACACGGGGGCTTGTGCCGTGTCATCATGATTTTCCGACAGCATTCCGATGTTCGGGTCTGTTGTCGAACGTATAGGGATCTGAAATCGATTTTGCGGTCTTCATAAATGACGGGTGAAGGCCGGGGGAGGTGGAGTGAAACAACGTCCGTCGAGAGGTCCAACGTTCCGAGGGGCCTTCCGAACTCGTATCCGGATTCCTGCTAGCCAAGATTCCGTGATCAATATTGACGTATACCCAGCCTTCGCACCGTAATCTCGTTCATAGGATTTAAGGTAGGCTAAGGGAGGTAACACATCTAATCTCGAGACAATGTCTCTGTCTTCAAATATCAAGATGAACAGAATCTGGAATGTTTGTGTGTAGTGTGCTGTCAAGAAGGTTATTCATTCAATCGCATAGTCTGTGATTCTCGTACCATACTTATGTTATTTAGTACCTAATGGAATACAGGACTAAACAGATTAGATACGGGGGGGGGGGACGAACCTTCTGTTTTTCCCCTCCCGTCCTCCGTTAGGAGGAAGAATGAACAGTAAATCGTTGTTGGCGTCAGTGGTAGTCGTTATGTTAGCAATCACATGCGCCAGTTTTGTTGTCGATTCGGATGTGGATGCAATCGGAGACGGCCATGTCACAGTGGAAATAGAGTGGAATACAGAATATCAGACATTAGGGATCGACTCTACGAACAGGATTGAAGCTGCAGAAGAGGTAGTTGACGGTAATTTCGATTCTATTCAAGCGGCTGCGACAGCTTTCAACAGCATATATCAGTCAGGTGATAACGGCAACTACACAGGCAGTGGAACATATACTGATGTGAATGGAAATGAGAGGACGGAAGGCTATGAAAATGCCAATCCGCTCTACTATAGAGCCAGTGATGCCGTTCCGGATGTCAACAAGATGCCTGTTTCGTCAGTAGTCTTCACCGTACACGGAAACGTCCAGGCAGGGGCAGAGTCGATCGTCCTCGGATCCGGTCAAGGGTTCCATGTGAGCGATGTTGTTCTTCAGGGAGTCGATGATGCATATGTCGCTGGAAAGGTGAGTCTTAGTGCTACTGTTGCCGGTGGATACGAGGAGACTTTCGTTTATAGCGGAGAGTTTAGTGTTACCGGAATCGAATTCGAGAATATAGGTTCTATCAACGCCTCTGGTTCTGCCTTTAACACTGATACAAACTATAAGCGTGCCGAATCCACTACAGTCTCTGTAAGGGATTGTGTATTTCACAACCAGCTCTACATGTACACAGAGGATCCCACCTATACCGGTGAAATCGTGAAGAACGTCGTTGGAAACACGTTCATTAATCCTGAAGGGACGACGGAATATGCGTTTTTCCTGCAGGGTGTGGCGTCGAAACTGAACTTCAGTGGCAATACCATCAATGGATTCAGGGGAATCAACGTCCAGGAGCAGAACAGAAATGATATGCCCCTGAGACTGGACGCAGTCATCGATGGAAACACGATCATGAACAACACCAATGCCAAAGGGTGTGTCCAGTTCACTGCAGCGCATTCATTCTTATTCACCAACAATACCATGATTGGAATCGAAGGCAATGCATTCTGGACATATCCGTCTGAGAAGGGCGGATCAGTGACAGAAATCGACATCAGCAACAACAATATCGAGGCGGACTATCTGTTCTACAATCAGCAGGACGATGTCACAATAACATCATCAGGAAACATTCTCGACATAGTCAACCCTGGTAAGTGTCTTGCGTTCGACGATGACGGACCTATCGGAACCATATCCTCCGACGTTGTCATCGAAGGGTCTCCATCCGAACCTGAGGATACGTTCCCGCCCGGGATATGGGATGATGACGATGATTACGTTCCGCCGATCTATGTGCCCAGTGACACATCCTCCTCGGATGACGAGACTGTGAAAATCGTCGCCTGCGCAGCCGCAGCTGTAGTTGCTGCTATCATGGCGGCGTTCCTGATCCTCGGAAACAAGAGGGAATGATGACCTACGACGGTCTGCTCTCGGTCCTATGTGACATGCATGCGATTCCGATACTTCTCTTTGTGGAGGAGCGTGGGCAATGCATCAAATCGGATATATACCGCGAGGTCGGCCGTCAGGCCAACATGCCGAAGAAGCTCGAAATCCTGGCGGACTCGGGACTCATAGATATGGAGCCCAAAGGGGACGGGAGGACTACGACGGTTCTTCTCACGGACAAGGGCGGCCGTATCGTGAAGCTGCTTCGCGATATCGAAGCCGTCCTGTCCCTACAGTGACCATAAAGCCGTCCCGGAACGGACGGTATTAAACTTATTCAAATGCCGTGTGTTCATACTATGCTAACACATATTGACCTTCAAGTGGTCTACTCTATGTTATTAAGTACCTAATCGAATACCGTATCAAACAAGTTTGAAAGCGGGGGGGGGCGAACCTTCTGTTTCTCCCTCCCGTCCCTCCGGAAGGAGGAAAGATGAAAAGACAATTGATTCTTCTAGCGACGACAGTCATGCTGGTCTCTCTAGTCATGTGCTCGTTTTCCATGACCTCGGAGGCTGCCGACGACGGATCCGGCACCGGTGAAACGGTCGATCCGGGTAACGTTGTTACATACAAGTACTCGAAAACCGTCAACAATGTGACCACTGAATACACCATGAATTACATTATCGACACCGAGTCGATGACCGCTGATGTGTACGGATTCCCTGAAAATGTGGACAAGTCCGTCACGAAGATTCGCATTCCGGGGACGATAACTGTTGATGAAAAAGAATATGTTGTGATGGACATAGCGCCGAACGCCTTCAAAGACAACGATTGGCTCAAGACCGTCACTATCGAGGACAATGGATCATCGGACAAGAGGGTTGTCGGCGAGAATGCTTTTGCCAATGCCAGTGCACTATATCTGTTGAATTATCCGGTGAACAGTGTCGGTGGCGGATTTGTCTCCATTGGTGATGGGGCATTCTCGGGTACAGCCCTTACTAGTCCGAATTTCCAGAAGATCGCGTTCATTGGTACTGATGCGTTCAAGGATTGTACTAAGCTTACTAGTGCCAACATCAATAATGTGACTGAGATTGGGGATGGAGCGTTCTCTGGATGCACATCTCTTAAGACAGTCAATGCTAAGGTACTCACCAAAGCCGGTGCCAATGCCTTCAGCGGGTGCACCGCCCTTAAGACAGTCAACGCACAGGAACTAACCAATGTTGGTGTCGGGGTTTTCTCGAGATGCACCGCGCTCACCGACGTGTCCCTCGGAGAATGCGACTCGGTTCTGGAACTTTTCAAGGACAGCGCCAAGCTTGAATACATCACAATCGCCGGGGTCTATCACCCCATCGTGAACGGATCAATCGGTGAATACGACGACACCAACTCCTTGTTCAAGATCGGTTCGAACTATTATCCTACCCTCGCGACGGCGCTGTCCAACCTCGACGACGGGGAGAAGCTGATGCTTCTGAAGAATCTGGAAGTGTCGTCAGTTTCGATTGAGAATGTGGACGACTTCATATTCGATCTTGGAGGGAAGACTCTAACCCTCACCTCTTATGACGGCCTGTCACTGTTGAACTCCACAGGTGTTCTGCAGAACGGGGATGTGGTCAGCACATTCAACGGCAAATCGGAGAAGGAGGAGGCGGTGGCCATCCGTCTGACCGTTCTTTGCGAGCTCACTGTTTCGGGCGTCGATGTTGTTATTCAAAGCACATCCAAGGATGCTACGTGGAACAACTCCGGATTCGTACTCGAAAGCCAGTCCAAGCTGACGATGGAGAACGGCTCAACCGTTTCGTCCGAACTATCCGATGCTGCTTACGGCTCGGTTGGCGTGGTTATTCTCGGTCCCGGCAGTGAAAAAACGTCTCCTACGGAACTTATCATCAACAAGGGGGTTTCCATAACGGTGGGTCAGTACGGCATATCCGGAAACGGTAGCATCATTCTGGAAGATGACATCGGCGATGACACCGGAAGTGGTGAACAGGGGACCGGAGTCACCACCCAGGACGAGGGGGGCGACCCCGCCTCAGTCAAAAAGGACTTCAGGAACACATCCATAACCATCAGCGGTGCCAACGTCTCGGCGAAGTACGGGTGGGGTATCTACCATCCACAGATTGGGACGCTTGTCGTCAAGGACGGGGCGATCATCTCCGGAGTCACCGGAATCGAGATGCGCTCCGGATCTCTGACTGTCGACGGAGCGACTATCACCGCCGACGAAGATTACAGATCAGATTCAACCAGCGAGGCTTCGTCCGTCTACGGAGCCGCCATAGCCGTGGCACCATACAGGAGCGCTGACGAGCTCGGTACGGTGACCGTGAACATCGTTGACGGGAACTTTGAGGGCGGCGTGGCGTTCGCCCAGTCCAACCCCGACAAAGTCACCGATCCGGGATTCGACTTCTCCATCTCCGGAGGGACTTTCACATCGAACGGAACGGACACGACCACCCAGAGCACGTACCCGGCAGTCGTCACGACCGAGGATGAGATCGAAGAGAGGTTCATCACGGGCGGCACGTTCAAGAGCGGAACGGAGAACGACGACACGCTCACGGATTATGTGGATTCTGCCTATGACCTCATTGATGGAACCGTCGTGGTCGATAAGACCGCATCCGTCGCCACAATCGGGAACAGGTACTACTCCTCGCTCGCATCGGCCATCGCTGACGCGGGGGAGAACGATGTCATCTACCTGTTCAACGATGTCAATGAGAACATCACCATCCCGTCAGGCAAGACCATCATCCTCGATCTCAACGGCAACATGCTCCAGAGTCCCGTAGATTCCACCGAGGATCTGATCGTCGTCGAATCGGGTGGGAATCTGACCATCTGGGCCACCGACGGCGGCACCGTGGACTGCACGGTCAACGGCAGGGCATGTCTCGTCAATAACGGGACCGTCGTCATCGAGGGCGGTGACTTCATCCGTTCCAAGCAGGCCTTTGATACCGAATATCCCGCTACAGGCGGGTCCTGGAAGCACACCCACTACGTCATCGAGAACGACGGGACCATGAGGATTGAAGGCGGATCCTTCATCATGGGATTCAAGAACGATTCCACAGAGGGTGGCTACTACCTCGGCAACGTGTCGTCCGTCATAACCAACGGACAGACCAACACGTCCGGCTCCGCTAAGCTGACGATCAACGGCGGTGATTTCATCGGAGCCGCGAACATCGTCAAGAACAACAGCGGTGTGCTCACCATCACCGACGGGACGTTCACCATGGACAACAGGGCCCACAGGTGGGTAGGCGGCAACAACATGGTCCAGAACGCTCCTGACTCCACGATGAACATCACCGGCGGCGACTTCTACGCCTACGGATACGGCGGTGCCATCGACGATGACGACTGGGCTCGCAACGGGATCTACAACTCCGGAACGGCGAACGTGTCCGGAATCACCCTTACGATGGAGGGCCAGTACAGCAACGGAATCGTCCAGTCAACCTCGGCTACTGGGAACATGAGCCTCAGAGACAGCACCGTAACGGTCGATGTCAACGATCCCACCAGCCATGCCATCGTTGCAAACGACAGCGCATCGGACCGCCAGCTGACAATCAGCTCCGGAACGTACACCGGAACGATCGATGCCGCTTCCCCCGAACTGCAGATCACAGGTGGAACGTATTCGGAGGACGTGTCCGATTATCTACCCACAGGGCTAGGCATGGAGCAGGATGAGAACGGCAACTATGTCGTCACAGCGCCCGTCCGTTTCGACGTTGACAGCATCGGTGTGTTCTCCGACAGCTTCAGACTCCCCGTCACGATCGCCGAGGGGGCGACTGTCGATTACCAGCTGCCCAATGGTTTCTCCATCAAAGGGGACCTTGTCACCATTTCCGATTCCGTCTCCGAAGGTACATACAAGATAACGGCGACTTCGACCGTCGCAGGCGTAGTTCATACTGCGACTCTGAGTGTCACGGTTGAGGACATGGGCATCGCATCTGAAGAGTCCGGCGTCGATCTTATCATCGTCTCGTCCGCCGAATCTAAGGGGGAGTTCTTGGAACGCTACGACGAGATGGTCGGTGTACCCGATGGTGTTTTGACTGACAGCGATTGGCTGATCATCGACGTCTCCAGGGTGGACGGTCTTACCGATCCTGTTTCGTTCTCCATAACGGTTCCCGGACTGAGCGAAACCGACGGAGTGGCGTTCTACGCTGCTCATTTCGGTATCACGGTGGACAACCCCGAGTGTGTAATCGATGGTGATAGCTTAATCATCACTCCCAGTTCGTTCAGCACATTTGCAATCGTGCCGTACCTGGTATCGGTTGATCCAGATCCGGAGCCCACGCCCGATCCCGGCTGGAACCCCGGCTGGGACGATGACGACGACTACGTCCCGCCGATCTACGTGCCCAGCGGTTCATCCTCATCCGACGATGACACCGTCAAGATCGTCGCCTGCGCCGCAGCCGCAGTCGTCGCAGCCATCATGGCAGCGTTTCTGATCCTCGGACACAGGAGGGAATGATGACGTACGACGGTCCGCTCTTGGTATTGTGCGACACGCATGCGATACCCATCCTGCTCTACATAGGAGAACATGGGCGCTGCATCAAATCGGACATCTACCGCGAGGTGGCCCGTCACGCCAACATGCCGAAGAAGATAGACGCCCTCGCCGACTCCGGACTCATAGAGCTGGAGCCCTCGGAGGGCGGGAGGACCACCACGGTCCTCCTAACGGACATGGGCGGCCGTGTCGTGAAGCTGCTTCGCGACATCGATTCCATCCTGTCCTCACAGTGACCTCAAAGCCGTCCCGGAAGGGACGGAAAAATCTTCTTTAAAACAGAGGCACATTGTGCCTCTTACCAACAAACTTACTATCCTGTCTCTCTTGAGTCGGATCATTTTATTGATTGGTGGTTCAATGCATGGGTTTTTCAGAACTCTATTCGTCTAATCAGATATCGAGATGTATCTTTTAGTCCTTTGAACAATGATGAATTCATAGACTACACTATGAACAACAGAAATCAAATACGATTGATTAAGAGGGTCGGTCCCGGATGCCGTTGTATCGGTCTCCGGGACCATCTGATGGTTTAACGTAACGGATGGGGTGTTCAAGCGGTGCGGTGTTTGATGAAGCGTTCCAACTTGTCGTAAGCCTCCTCCAGGACCTCCATCGGAGGCAGCGTGATCGTCCTGAAGTGTCCGCTTCCGAACTCCGGGTCGAATCCCGAACCGTGCACGACGACGACTCCCTCCTCCGCGATCAGGTCCAGCACGAAGTCCTTATCAGTCTTCCACGGCGTGCCGTCCAGGTCTATGCTCGGGAACATGTAGAACGCCCCCTTGGCCCTGCGGGTGCTGATGCGGTCGATCTCGTTCAGCCTCTTGTAGGTGAACTCCGCCCTGGCCTTCAGCTTCCTGTTCAGGTCCTCGATGTAGTCCTGGGGCCCCTGGAGCGATGCCCTGGCCGCGGCCTGGCAGGGCACGTTCGCGCATATCCTCGCCCTGAACTGCTTCATCATGCCCTCGCGGACCTCGTCCATGAGGCCGTACTTGTCCATGAAGTAGCAGTACCCCATCCTCCATCCGGGCATCAGGTTGACCTTGGAGAACCCGTTGAAGATGACCCTGGGCACGTCGTCCGACAGCTCGGAGGCGGAGAAGTATTCTCCTTCCATGATGATCTTGTCGTAGATCTCGTCGGATATCAGGGGGATGTCGTACTCCGCGGCGATATCCCCGATCTCCTTCACGGTCTTCTCCCCGTAGACCGCGCCGGTGGGGTTGTTGGGGTTGATCATGATCAGGGCCTTGGTCCTGTTCGTGATCCTCCTGCGGATCAAGTCGGTGTCGATCCTCCAGTCCTCCTCCTCGATCTGCCTGTAGGAGACCGTCCTGCCCTCGTAGAAGTTGATGTACTGGGCGTAGGATGGGTATCCGGGTCCGGGTACGAGGATTTCGTCCCCCGGCTCGATGAGTGTTCCCATCATGACGTTGATGCACTCGCTCACGCCGGCGGTGACGTAGACGTCCTGCGGCGTGATGACCGCGCCGTGCTTCTCGTACTCCCTCTGGACGATGGCCTCGCGCAGGTCCAGGTTCCCCTGGGAGTCCCCGTAGCCGTTGTCGGTCTCGTCCACCGCGGCCCTGAGGGTGGCCTTGAAGTACTCGGGGGTCTCGAAGTCCCACTTGTTGGGGTCGCCGATGTTGAGATCAAGGAGCTTCTTGCCCGCTTTGGCGGCAGCGGCGGCGGGAACCGTGACCTCACGGATTGCGTAGTTCATTCCCATCGACCTTCTTGATGCCTTGATCTTCGTCTTCATAAGCGATCGTCGCCGTTATCGGATTTTATTATAAAATTCCCTTTGTCGCCATCTATTTCCATGGCCTCCTCCATCCAGCCACATGCGCGCCGCCACATCCATGATGCTGTTCTCGTTCAGACGCCGCAAGCAGGCCGAAGATGCCGGTGAGAGGTCCGACAAGAGGATGCTCACGCCGGTCCTGGACTCCATACACGGCGCCCACCTCGACGGTGGCGCAATCATTCTGTGGAAAGGGATCGGCGGGGGCAGCTATCCGGCAAGAGAGGTGGGCCCGTGGATCCTCGACGAGACCGGGTCTGGGAAGTTCCGTCTGGTGTACCAGCCGACCACCACCACGGGGACACCCACAGGCCCTCCGGTGGCCTCAGCGAACGAGGTCTCCAGGTCCGTGGCGCAGTCGGTGATCCGCAGTCAGGAGCTGAGCGGGATGCTCAGCGTGTACACCCCGGGGGAGAGCGACGCCCTCGAGATGATGAGGGGCATGCTGGGGTACGAGCCCCTGCATTTCGACTTCTCGGTCGGCTATCTCAACGCCAACCTGCGCAACATGCGCCGCCGCACTTGGACTGGGGACGAGGGCCTCACGGGGCCGATGTGCCTCTTCGGGGAGTATCTGGGCGACGGGGATTCCATAGACCTGCCGGAGAACGCCGAGATGAAGATGGACTTCGGCCTGGGGTTCCACAAGCATCCGGAGAGGGATGCCGTAGTGCTCGCCAGGGACCTGGGCGGGATCGAGTTCGGGTTGGTGGAGCCGGATCGGGATGAGGTGTCGAAGGTCAGACCCGGTTCGTTCAGGGTGCTGATGGAGCTCTCCAGGATCCAGTTCCTCGAGGACTCCGCCGCGCCGGTGGCGATGTCGGACATCGACGTTCCGAGGGAGACGGCCCTGGCGATTTGCGCGGACAGGATTCGCAGTGGGGGGCTCGGCGTGTACACCCCGGAACGGGATGACGCGCTCGAACTCATAAGGGAGGCCAACAGGGGCAAGCGTCCCACCGAGACTACCGATGTGCCCGAGCTCAACGGCATGTCATGCTTCTGCAGGAAGGACTACGACGGTTCCAGGCCAAGGGCGGCCTACGGGATCCCGTCCGAGAAGGAAGTCGTTTCGGGGGACGATTGACCGTCCCCCTCGCAGGGTCACTCGAGGTCGATGGTGACGTTCCTCTTGAGGCCCAGGTCGCCTGCGGCCTCCACCGACTTCACGATGGCGCACGGCACGGGGCAGGCGGTGTGGCGGATGTTCTCCGTCGCCCAGGCGTAGACCTTGGATTCGCTGAAGGGCGCGCCGACCTCCTCCCAGGAGACTATGGGCGGCACGGGGTTCTTGGAGACCATCGGGCAGTCGCTCTCGATCCTGATGTTCACGGTCATCATGTCGTCGGCGAGGGTGGCGTAGATCGTGGTCGTCTTCTGGCAGACGCCTGCTTTGACTGTGGTCTTGCATTCCGACACGGTATCACTGCGGATGGAACCGTCGACCAACGATATATAAGGATGTCGGGATTTCTTAAAAGGGGATGCGGGGGTTGAACCCCCATCAGTTTCAGTTCCACCAGTCGCCGCGGCGGTCGATGGTCTCGTCCCTGTCGGGTCCGACGCTGATGATGTCCGCGGGGACCTTGAGGTACTTCTCGATGAACTCGATGTACTCCCTCATCTCCCCGGGGAGGTTGTCGTATCCGCCCTTGACAACGGCGGCGGTGTCATCCCAGCCCTTCCAGCCCTTGAAGTGCTCGTACACCGGCTTCGCCCTGTTGAGCTTGGCGATGGACGCGGGGAAGTGCTTCACCTCCTCGCCGTCGATCTCGTACGCCACGCACACCGGGAGGTCCGGCGTGTCGTTGAGGACGTCGATCTTGGTGATGCCCAGGGATGTGAAGCCGCACATCCTGGATGCATGCTCGCAGACCACCAGGTCCAGCCAGCCGCACCTGCGGCCCCTTCCCGTCGTGACGCCGAACTCGCCGCCCTTGTGCTGAAGGGCCAGCTCCTCCTCGCCGGAGAGCTCGGTTACGAAGGGTCCCTCGCCGACGCGGGTGGTGTACGCCTTGATCACTCCGAGCACGCCGTCGATCCTGTTGGGGGCGACGCCGGACCCGGTGCAGATGCCGCCGCCGCAGGTGGCGGAGGACGTAACGTACGGATAGGTGCCGTGGTCGATGTCCAGCATGGCGCCCTGGGCCCCCTCGAAGATCACGTTCTTCCCCTGGTCCAGGGAGTCGTTTATGAGGACGGAGGTGTCGCAGATGTACTTCCCGACCATGTCCCTCCACCCCGCCATCTTCTCGTGCAGGGACTCGGTGGTGCAGGAGCAGGGCTCGGCGCCCATCATGTCGAGCATGTCCTTCTTGTACGGGAGGATGAACGAGATCTTGTCGTCCAGGAGGTCGTCCTCCAGCAGGTCCCCGGCCCTGAACCCGATCCTGGCGATCTTGTCCTGGTACGCGGGCCCGATGCCCTTCTTGGTGGTGCCGACGACGTTCTTGCCGCGGTACTTCTCCTCGGCGCCGTCCAGCTTCTTGTGGTAGTTCATGATCAGGTGGGCCCTGTCGGAGATCCTGAGCCCGTCGACGCTGCCGCCGTTGTCCAGGACCTGCTTGATCTCCTCGCCGAGCTCCTCCAGGTTGACGACGACGCCGTTCCCGATGACGGCCAGCTTGCCCGGTCTCACGACGCCGGAGGGGAGCCCGTGGAGCTTGAACGTCTTGCCGTCCACGATGATCGTGTGTCCGGCGTTGTTCCCTCCCTGGAAGCGGACGATGAGGTCCGCCTCCTCGTCGAGGTAGTCTGTGATCTTTCCTTTGCCTTCGTCCCCCCACTGGGCTCCGATGATAGCTAGACTGGGCATTTATGGCACCTTGCCCGTCGCTACATTATGCTTCCTTATAAGGTTGCTGGGGAGTCTGGCCAGAAGCCCAGGCGGCGATGTCGTCCAGTGTGACGAGCTCCAGGTGCAGGCTGGGACGGTCCTCGGCCATCTCGATTAGTTCGTCCGTGAATCCCGATCTCGAGAACATGACGTAGCGGATGTTGTCGGTGTCCTTCACTGCGAACGACGCCCTGCGGACCAGCTCCCTGTACTCGCTGACGCCCGAGCGCCGTCTCGTGAACTTGCATTCGCCCACCGTGGTGAACACGACATTCCCGTCGATCGTCTTGGCGACCAGGTCCACGTCCACATCCTCTGTCAGAACGCGCCCGTCATCGCCCTTCATCACCGTCCCGTCCTCATCCAGTCTGGGGACCCTCCCTTCCCAGTTCCCGGACCATTTGCACAGTCTAGTGTCCGTCAGATACTGCATGCAGACATCCTCGAACCTGTGCCCGTAGAAGCTCGATATGTCGTCCCTCATGGTCTCGTACGCCTCGTCGACGTTCTTCGACTGGACCAGTGACATGTTCCTGGAGACGACCTCGTATTGGAATGCGACGAACCCGTCCTTGATGCGGAACGTGGTGCTCTTCTCCCCCTTCCCATAGGGGATGCGTCTCTCGACGATGTCCACCAGCTCCAGCCGTCTGATGATGTCGGAGCAGTTCGTCTTCGACATCCCTGTCTTTTCGGATATCAGCTTCAGGGTGTTCGCCCCGTTCGCTATGGTGCTTATGATCCGTTCGTGGACGGACCAGTTGGAGAACTCCCTTGCAAGGAAGCTGTCGGACTCCAGGCGAAGGGGTGCGATCGTTCCGAAGTACTGGTCCTTTATCCTCCTCTCTAGGGATGTGCCGCTGAGTAGGAGGTGATACTGGGGTATGCCCGAGGCGATGGCATATGCCCTGATCTTGTCGGCCTCGTCTAATTCCGGATGGAACTGGCGGGCTTCGGGATAGGAGAGGGGCCCTAGCTTGATCTGGATAGGGAATCTCTGGAACAGCGGTCTGTCCTCCCCGTTGATCTCCTTCAGCATCCCGGAAATCGACGAACCACATACGATCAGGAATATGTTCTGTTCCTTCAGCCTGCCATCGATGTATCTCTTCAACGAAGGGGCGACCTCATCCAGCTTTTCGACTGCGTCCGGCAGTTCGTCCAGGAACACGACGAGCTTCTCCTCCGGCTCCAGCGTCTTAAGGAATTCCGTCAGGTCCGAGAATTCCTTAACATCCTCGCGGATCCGGTCTCTCGGCTCGCCCTTGAACTCTGCGATGCTGTCGGCGATCTGTCTGAGGATCCCTTCGGGACTGTTGCCCTGTAGGTCGATGGTCAGGTGCGGTTTGTCCTTGTAGAACTCCTGGACCAGACTGGTCTTCCCGCAGCGTCTCCGTCCGTATATCGCACACGTCCGAGGGTATTCGGAGTTGTAGTACTCCTCCAGTCTTCCCAGCTCTTCCCTTCTGCCGATGAACTCCATGCAATCTCGAATGATTGTAATGTGTTGGTTGATAATATTTTTTTGTAAGATTATTTCTTACGATTAAAAATTATAAGGTTTATTCTAACGTCAGTGGACACGATATTCCCGGATCACTGGGCGTCCGGACTGAACTCCCTGTAAAGCTCACACAACTCGTCCAGAGGGATGTCCGTCTTGAAAGAGGTGGGCGATACGTGTGACTTGGAGGCCCTCCCATGACCGTTCAGGAACTCCACGAACTCGTCGATCCTGGGAGGCGACATCTTCAGATGGGACGAGAGCTCGGCGATGTCGTAGACGAACACCTGGTCGTCCAGCTCGTTCCTCCAGAGGTTCAGGTACTTGGCGCACCTGCGCTCGTCGGCCATGCCCTCGGGGGACATCCTGGATATGGTGTACGCGTCGTGCAGGGGGCCGAGCCAGAACGGACCGAGGCGGTGCTCCCTGTCCGGATATTTCGAGGTGGAGCGCTCCATCGTCTCCATGTTGTACTGCATGTATCCGAGCTGTGCCAGGCTGTCGTCCGCTGCCTTGGCGCCCTCGGTGATCTGGACGTAGGTCCTGAAGTAGTGGTCGGCGTAGAATGACAGCAGCGGTTTCATCCCGCGGTCGAACTTCGCAAGCTCGCGGGCGATGTTGCACATGAGGATCCTCAGTCCTCCCTCGTGGCACATGAATCCGCGGATCGGCTCGCACTGGTACCTGCGCCTGCACTTGGGCGCGTGGGCGCCAGCCAGCGGAGCGGTGTCCGTGGCGGTAATCGCCATGATCCCCCTCTTGCCGGTGCCGCGGATCGCGGACTGCAGGAAGGGCATGGGAGATCCGAAGGGGTCCAGGTCAACGTAGTCGAAGGACTCCTCGGTGAAGAGTATGTGCAGGTTGGAGCAGTTGGGTCTGCAGTTTGTGAGATGGTTGAGGTCTATGTTGGCCTGTATGTACGGCATCGCCGACGGGCTGATGTCGTTGGCGGTGACCTCCGACCCGGGGACCTCGTTGGCGATGCGGACGGAGCGGGACCCGGTGGCGCACATCGCGTCGGCGACGGTGATGCCTTCGCGTTCGAGGGACCTGAGGAGCATGACGCTGACGTCCCTGTTGAACGCCATCTGCTCGTTGAAGAAAACCGGCCCGACCTTCTTGCCGGGGCCGTGCATGGAATGCTCGAGCGGCACGAGGATGTCGGTGCCGCCCTCGCGTATGACCGTCCCTTCCGGGGTCACACGCTCTCCCCGCTCATCAGACGGACGATCTTGTACGGGAGGATGTTCCTGTTGGTGGGCGTGACCTCGAGGATCCTCACGTCGTCCCTCCTCCTGATGTCCTGTAGGAGCGGGTTCCTGGATTTCTTGTGGAGGGTGATGATCATCGGTTTGTCCGCATCCAGCGCCTCCTTGACCGCATCGATGAAGAGCTGGCTCTCGACTTCCATCTTCCCGACCTCGTCGATGACAATGATGTCGCAGTTCTGGCACGCATCGCGGATCGCCTTGACCCCGATCTCCTCGAGCTTGCTGAGGTCGACGCCGATCTTCCCGACCATGACCTTGCTCTCGATCTCCGTGCTGGCGAAGACGGCGGTCTCGCCGGTGGCTAGGTCCCTGACAGTGAATCCGGTCTTGTGCCTTCCATCCCCCACAGGCTCGTCGATCATGCCACCGATGGAGAGCTCCTCCTCCTTCAGCATCTCGATCACCCTGAGAAGGGCATAGGTCTTCCCGGAGCCAGGGAGACCGGTGATTCCGATTTTAATATCTGCTATCATGGACACGCCCGCCAGTGGAAACGCTGGCTCTAACCAGATGTTGTTTAGAATATTTAAACGATGGTCAATACCCTCGGCGAGTATGGAAGCTGATTACGTCGGTTGGCTACCGAATAGTCGGAATTCATACGTCGATTGTCGAATATCCGAATCCGCCCGGAAACAGCCAGACTATTCAACATATGTCGGATACGAACATCAGCGGGTAGCCCATCTCCTTGTCATAGCGCATCTCGGCGGTGACCCTCGAATCGCCGATGCGGATGGTGACGACGGCATCGATCATGTCGCCCGTCATGGACACGTACGAGTACCTGTCCCCGTTCCTCACGAAGCGGGAGCGGTCGATGCGGATGCTCACCGACTCCACATAGGGCTGGACGGAGATCGCGGAGCGGATCCCCTCCTCCAGGGACTCCACCGTGTCGATGCTCACCGGGGTGCCGACGAACTGATGGTATATGGTGCCCATCTTGATCCCGGCCTCGAACAGTGCCCTCTCGCGCTCCGTGCATGCGAACCTTCCGGCCGCCAGCTCGTCCCTTCCTGCCATGGGACCGCCATCAGGGTACCGCTTAAATAGGAAGCGGTGGCGGGGGACCCAGCGACGGCGTCGTTGAACACAGCTTAAATACACCCGTTCGATGCGCCAGCCATGGAATCCGTCGGCGAGAGGATCGTCAGGCTCAAGAAGGAGAGGAACGCCGTCATTCTGGCGCACAACTACTGCCTGCCGGAGGTGCAGGACATCGCGGACTTCGTGGGCGACTCGCTCGGCCTGTCCGTGAAGGCTACCGAGGTGGACGCCGACGTCATCGTCTTCTGCGGCGTCACCTTCATGGCAGAGACGGCCAAGATTCTCAATCCGGGCAGGCAGGTACTGATCCCCGACACCGCTGCGGTCTGCGCCATGGCACAGATGTGCAGCCCCGAGCAGATAGTGGCCGCCAGGGAGGCCAACCCGGGCAAGGAGGTCGTCGGATACGTCAATTCCACCGCCGCCTGCAAGGCGGAGATGGACGTCTGCTGCACATCCTCCAACGCAGTGGACATCGTCTCATCCCTGGACTCCCAGGGGGCCGTCTTCGTCCCCGACAGGAACCTCGGGACCTACGCCGCCCTCAGGTGCCCCCAGAAGGACGTCGTCCTCTGGAGCGGCTTCTGCCCCATCCATCAGTCCATCTCGGTCCAGCAGGTCCGCGAGCTCAAGGAGGCCCATCCCGATGCGGAGGTCCTCGCCCATCCGGAGTGCAGGACGGAGGTCCTCGAGATGGCCGACGTCATCGGGTCGACCGAGAAGATGCTGAACCACTGCAGGTCCTCAGACAGGAGGGAGTTCATCGTCCTCACGGAGGTCGGCATGCGCCACAGGCTGGAGGTCAACTGCCCCGGGAAGGTGTTCCACTTCCCTGAGTCGGCGGTGTGCGGGGCGATGAAGATGGCGACCCTCGAGGGTATCGCCGACGTCCTCGAGAACATGTCCAACGGTGTGGAGCTCCCCGCGGAAGTGGTTGAGCGGGCCCGCAGGCCCGTCGAGCGCATGATCGGGCGCTCATGAGAACATCGGGTCCTTCCTGAACGCGCTGGCCGGGATCAGGTCCTTGAGCCTTCCGTCGTTGATGTCGACGGTCTTGAACGCCACCGTGAGGAGGTGGGCGATCATCTGCGTGGAGGGGACCCTGTCGTAGTAGCTCTGGACGATCTTGAAGTAGATCTTCGGCTCGCCGTCCGCCATGTAGAACCCGCCGTTGTTGATCGTGTTGTTGACGGTGTTCAGCTCGGGGATCAGCTTCGCCCTGGCGTCCTCCGGGATGTCGAACATCAGGTAGCAGTAGATGTTCAGGGTCTTGTGGTCGTCGTCGGTGACGATGACCATCCCGATGGGGTTATCGTCGCCCATGGCGCCGAGGACTATGTTGCCGTCCTCCTGCTCATCGAACTTCAGGGACAGGCTGTCCAGGGCGCTGCGGACGTTGGCGACGACCTTCTCCTTGCTGACTCTTCCGAACATGTCACTCCGTATCGTTTCCGTCCTTAATGTTGTTGTTCCCGCGGTCCTCGAGCTGGATGTAATCCCTCGGGACGGCCATGCTGATGTACGCCGGACGGAGGATCTTGTTGGACGTGATCAGCTCCTCGATGCGGTGCGCGCTCCAGCCCACGATCCTGGCGGTGGCGAACAGCGCGGTGTAGAGCTCCTTGGGGATGTTCAGCATGTCGTAGACGAATCCGCTGTAGAAGTCCACGTTGGGACTGACGCCCTTGAAGATTTTGCGCTCTTCTGCGATCAGCTGCGGGGCCATCGTTTCGATCTTGTTGTAGAGGGCCAGGTCTTTGTCCCGGCCTTTTTCGTGAGCCAGCTGCTCCACATAGCCCTTGAACACCACCTCACGGGGGTCACTGAGGGAGTAGACCGCATGGCCCATGCCGTAGATCAGGCCCTTGCGGTCAAAGGCCTCGCCGTGCAGCAGTTTTTTCAGGTAGGCTTCCAGTTCCTCGTCGTCCTCGGTGTCATGCAGATTTTCGCGGATGTTCTGCATCATCTGCATCACCATCAGGTTGGCGCCGCCGTGGCGCGGGCCCTTGAGGGAGCACAGTGCTGCCGCCATGGCAGAGTAGGTATCGGTGCCGGAGGATGTG
>ERZ779877.577-NODE-577-length-38660-cov-6.710400_pt1 | contig 38660 bp, 30 predicted proteins | sample MGYA00511556_ERZ779877 | MGnify/ENA primary metagenome ERZ779877 (study PRJEB29588, sample SAMEA2159338) | human gut metagenome | biome: human gut; feature: human-associated habitat; material: faeces | place: Denmark | collected 2008/2010 ...
ATTTTTGCGCTGCATACCTTGGCGCAGCAGAACCACTCTGCAAATCTAAGGTTTGTGAAAAGGTAGCTCCAATATTCTGAAATTTGGCGATTTCAAATGTCTATAGCGAGAGCAAATGTTTATTGCACATTCATTATAAACATGTCGCTATGGCAAAAGACAAAAATTACTATCTCCAATGTTTTTCTTCTCTTACGCTTAACCATTATCACGACGAATGGGCCCCGCACAAGCCTATTTTGCTTCTGTCTATAATCGATTTGTACGAATATGGTGTATTGGATAGTATTAGAATAGAGTTGTCTCCAATGTTGGAATACTCTTTCTCAGTCACTTGGTCGCGATATGCAAAGCCATCCGAACATTATCATCCGACTATTGCTAATCCGTTCTGGCATCTGCACAATGAACCATTTTGGAGACTTGTTCCAAAGAAAGGAAGTGATGTGAAGTCATTCAGTTCGCCTTATTCTATAGATAATCTGAAAAATAATTTCTATGCGGAGATTGACCAAGAACTGTTTTTGCTGTTGGAAAATGAACCGTTCAGAAATGAATCCCGGAATCTTTTGATAACTACCTATTTGAAATAACTGTTGCTTATTTTTGTTTTTATGTCTAATTTTGTCATCGTGATAAGGCAAACAACTTATCGGACATAATACATATAAATTAGCGTTTGCTATTATTCGTAAACTCTGAAATTTGGCGATTTTGAAGTCTATGGGCGAATAAGTTCAGCGAATGTCTATGCTCTTTTTGGGCATGGGCATGACTTATTCTATAGACAGGTACGCCAAAGCCTCAGAGTATGATAAGGGATGTCTGTGCCCTTGTCGTATTCTGACCTTTGAATGTATCTGGCGGATAGTGCAAACCACATAAATATGAATGCACTATGCCTTCTTTAGAACGGTATGTATTTTCCGGACACGAGTCATTCCCATGTAAGTCACTGTGGCTGAAGAAAGGATATGATTTTGTTTTTGGAGGTAATGATTTCAACTCGGCCGATGCTGTGGTGAAACTCGGCGTCGGGAAAAACATGGTGGCTTCAATCCGATATTGGATGAAGGCCTTCGGTTTGACTGAATCTGACAGGCTGAATGACCTGGGTGGTTTCATATTCTCCTCAGAGTATGGAAAAGATCCCTTTGTCGAAGACTTGGGAACTCTTTGGCTTCTTCATTTCATGTTGGTCAGTTCAAAAGAAGCTTCTCTATATAATCTCTTTTATTCCTCATTCCAGAGAGAGCGCCAATCGTTTGAGCGTCAGCAGGTAGTCTCTTTTGTGCGCCGCTGCATGATTGAAGATGGAAAAGTCAAGGTATTCAATGAGAATACGGTGAAGAAGGATGTGGGTGTATTGCTGCAGAATTATGTGCAGCCGCTGAAACCTCAATCTATGGAGGATTACTCTGCTCTTTTGTTGGATTTGGATTTGATTCGTACTCTTGACGGTAAGCAGTTTTACTTCAATATGGAAGGAAAACGGCAGTTACCTGAAGACATATTGCTATATGCCATTGTTAAAGAATCAAATGGAGAACGGAATGTCGACTATGACATGCTGCAGAGTATCGGATTGATATTCTGTCTTAGTGACATAGAACTTATCCACATGCTGCAGACTCTTCAAGAACGGTATCCGTCTTGTCTGCGTTATTCAGATACTGCAGGAGTGAGGCAGTTGCAACTGCTGAAAGCTATTGAACCGATGAATGTCCTCAGACACTATTATGACAATGAAGAAATATAGCCTGTCCGCAAACATAGGCAGCGGAATGAAGGGGGCGCAAGGTATATAATTACTCCTAATGCAAAAAGAGTTGCCGATGAAATCGTCAGCCAATATGAGGCTGGAGTTCACTCTTTTACCATAATAGGGACTTATGGAACAGGAAAGTCCTGTTTTCTTCTGGAGTTCGAACAAGAACTGTCCCTGAATGGCAAATGCGGACTCCTTGGCAAGAGATTTCCTGAAGTCAGTGGCTATGACATTATAAATATTGTCGGGCGTTATGACTCTTTTGAACGAATCCTGGGAAGTGAACTCGCCTGTAAATGCGATGGTGCGGATGTACTTGAAAAGTTGGAAGAAATCTGCAAAAAGTCCACGAATGCTAGCCGTATGCTTGTTATTGCAGTCGATGAGTTCGGCAAAGTGCTGGAGTATGCGTCAAAAAATGATACGGATAAGGAATTGTACTTTTTTCAGCAAGTCTCTGAACTGATAAACAGTCCGGAATATAATGCGCTCCTGCTGACTACGTTACATCAGAACTTCAGTACCTATGTTTCAAAACTTGACATGCCCCAGAAGAAAGAATGGAAAAAGGTAAAGGGACGGTTCAAGGAGATTGTTTTCGCTGAACCAGTCGAACAATTGCTCTACCTCGCAGCTGAGTCAATTGCCGGCACTCCGTCTGATGGCGATGAAAAACAGATTCGCGGAATTCTGGAAATAGCCAAGAGGACAAAATTCATATCCGGAAATCTGAGCATTGAGGTCATGAAGAGACTATATCCTCTGGATGCTTTTTCCGCAGCAGCCTTGACCACTGCCATTCAGAGATATGGGCAGAACGAACGTTCACTGTTTTCTTTCTTGAATTCTCGTGGATATGGGGCATTGTCGGAGTTCAGACCGTCGCCGGATAGAACATACAGTTTATGTGATGTTTATGACTATATTGTCCGCGGCCTTTATTCTGATTTGAATGACAGTGCTCTTGATGCAATGGGCTGGGAGGCCATAAGAGTGGCCGTCGAAAGGGTGGAAACGGGTGAATGGAACAGTGCTGATGAAGTCAATAATGCCTTGAAGACTGTCAAGGCTATCGGTCTGCTTAATCTGTTGGGAAATGCCGGATTCGGGATGACGAAGACTGATTTGACAGAATACATGGCGTATGCGATGTCTATATCTGAACCGGAATGCGTCCTGGATAAACTGATAGACAGACGGATAATAAGATTTGCGGAGTATAAGCGTCGTTTCATATTGTACGAGGGCACGGATGTCAATATTGAAGAGGAACTTGAGAAGGCATTGCAAACCGTACCTCCACCGTTGACTCCGGTTGATGATTTAAGAGTATATTTCAATGATAGGGTCGCTCCGGTTAAAGCATATTACTATCATAGAGGGACGCCACGGTATTTTGAATATTGCCTATATGGCAGTCCGCTGGACATTGTTCCATCCGGGGAGGTGGATGGGTATGTGGAACTCATATTTCCTACTCAGGGAGATTCTGTGGAGTCTATCAGACAGTTCAGTGCCAACTGTTCTCACGCCATTATTTTTGCGGTTTTCAACAAGGCTGACGAAATAATCAAACATCTGCATAAGATTCGGATATACAATCATATAATAGAGAAAGTGCTGATTGATAAGTCTGATAAAGTAGCGTTGCGGGAAATAATACGTCTTAAAAATTTTGAGCAGACTCTTATGAATAAGGCGGTGAAGGAGAGCCTTTTTGCCTATGACGGCAGTGTTATTTGGCTGTATAGGGGAACTGAAGTCTGTGTCGGGAACCAGAGGCAGTTCAATGCTCTTTTATCTGATGTCTGCAATGACATATATTCGCTCACTCCTTCCATAAATAATGAGCTTATCAACCGTCAGAAGTTGAGCGGAAATATCTCGGCTGCAAGGGTGAAGTATCTTCAGGCGCTCACTGCAAACGGTGATAAGCTGGATCTTGGATTTGAAACAGATAAGTTCCCACCGGAGAAGACTATATATTGCTCTTTGTTGAAGAAGACAGGCCTGCATTTGGACGGCGTGTTTTCCGATTCTCCGACGGATGACGGCATACGTACTTTGTGGGATGCTTGCTATGATTTCCTTGCCAGTACGCGGGAGAAACCCCGTAAGGTTTCAGAACTTGTAAAAATTCTTTCTGAACAGCCATATAAGATAAAGGCCGGCGTTCTGGATTTCTGGATACCGACGTATCTTTACATCAGAAGACTGGATTATTCTTTGTTCGGAGCAAACGGAGTCTATGTTCCTGAAGTGAATATGGAATTCTTTGATTTGCTGAAGAAGCATCCGTCTGACTTTACAATAAAAGGATACTCAGAAGATGGCGTCAAGCTCGCCTTCTACAATCAGTACAGAAAATTCATAAATGTTGAGGAATACGGGGAAATTAAGGGAGACAAGTTCATTGAAACTGTAAAGCCATTCCTTTTTTTCTATAACCATCTGAATGAATATGCCAAGCATACAAAGAAGTTCGACCATGTGTCTACTCTAAGATTCCGTGATGTTCTTGCTACGGCCAAAGACCCAGAAAAGGCATTTTTTGAGGATTTGCCGGAGGCTTTGGGATATGACAGGAATTCGTTGAATGGAAACGAATTCATTGAAAGCTATTGCATGGCGATACAGAGGGCTGTCAGAGAGTTGCGTTATTGCTATCGTTCTCTGATTGACCGTATCGAAAGTCAGCTAATTAAACGATTGGAACTTGAGGGCAACGAATATTCCGAGTATATTATAGAAATCCGCGATAGGCTCTCACATATCAAAGAGTACCTTCTGTCAGATAAGCAGCGCGATTTTTATAATCACGCGATGGCTGAGTTCGACAGCCGGCAGGAATGGTATCAGAGCATTTGTTATGCAGCCCTTGAGCAACCATTGGAAAGGCTGCGGGATGAACAGGAAGAACAGCTTATTGATAATCTTGTTTATCTTTTCCGCGAGTGCGAGAAACATTCGGTTGTGTCTGAGGCGATGTCCTATGTCGTAGATGACGAAGAGAAAAAGAAATCCGGGGAATTGGAGTCTAAAATTGAGGCGATTCTGTCAGATGACAGGAACCTTGACGTTTATGTGCTGTTGAACATCCTTAAAAAGAAAATGAAATGACAAAGGTCAGACACATATTGGGAATATCCGGAGGCAAGGACAGTGCCGCCCTTGCCATCTATCTGAAGCAGAAGTATCCGCAGTTGAAAATCGAGTATTATAATTCAGATACGGGCTGTGAACTTCAAGAGACAGAGCTTCTTATAGAGCGGCTTGGCGCTTATCTGGGGAGTATAAGACGTTTGAGGGCTGCCGAGGGCAGTCCGGAACCGACTCCGTTTGAACATTTCTTGAAGGCGTGCGGCGGTTTTCTGCCGTCGCCTCAGGCGCGTTGGTGTACCCAGAAAATGAAACTTGCCGAGTTTGAACGCTATGTCGGTGATGATTATGCAGTTTCTTATGTCGGCATACGAGGCGATGAGGATAGAGACGGTTACATATCTTCTAAGCCGAACATTCAGGCGATATTTCCGTTCCGGCGTAACATCTGGAGTCTTGATGTCATAAACAAGGTTCTGAACAATGAACAGCAGGAACAGATGATTGACATTTATGGGGGGCTATGTGATCTTGAATCTCGCGGGGACATCCTTGATGTTCTTAAGAGGCCCATATCCAAACAGTTCTTTTACTCCAGAAAGTTGAATGCGTTGCTGGATATTGATGTGAAGATGTTCAACCATGCCGTCTTTGAGTATTTGAAGACCACTGACTATCCGGTCGGCAAGTTGGACTCGTTCCCGTTGCTTGCCAATGATGATGTTCTTGTAAAGGATGACATTTTCCGTATCCTCCGTGAGAGCGGTGTCGGAGTGCCTGCCTATTATGAGGAAATTCCGTTTGAGGTTGACGGCAAAACCGGTACATACAGCAGAAGTCGCTCCGGATGCTATTTCTGTTTTTTCCAACAGAAGATAGAGTGGATCTGGCTGTATGAGCAGCATCCTGATTTATATAAAAAAGCCATGGAGTTTGAGAAAGACGGATATACGTGGAATCAGGGGGAAAGCCTTGCCGATCTTATAAAACCGGAAAGAATCAGGAAGATCAAGCTGGACATAATCAAGCGTCAGGAAGAGAATAAGGCTAAGCAGAAAGGTACTGCTTTGGTCGATATTTTCGGAGACGAGATAATGTGTACCAACTGTTTCATTTAGATAGGGGTATGCTGAAGTCAAATGTTCTGTGGCCGGAAAGCCGGCGATTCCGTTCCCATAGTGATTGGGAGCCGTTGGGGTTCTTTTCAGAAGGACTCTGCAACGCGACATGCTTTGACCTCAAACTTGGATTCTTCTCTTCCTCTGCCATAAGTTTGCTTTGTGACGGGTTTGCCTGCTTTCTGTATAATGGAGGCAGGATGAGGCTTATTGTCAATGATGTGCTTTCCGAACAGGATAGAGACGCTATAATTCGGGGCAACTCCGGAGATGCTCTTCCTTATTTTGATTTGAAGGATATTTCAAGTCTCAAAAGCGCATTGTCTGACCGTGACAGACACTTCTTTGATTGTCTTGCGTGGCTGATACGCAGTGAAAGAATAAAGATAGTCGTCATAAGAACTGCAGACGGTCGTGGCGTTGCCCATACTAAATGCGGCCTGTTCTCTGACGGCATCAATAAGGTCGCATTTGATGGTTCCTGCAATTTCAGCAGGACTGCCTTGATAGACAATTGCGAGAGCATATCGGCATTCTGCGATTGGGATGGAGGTAACGATGTCTACAAGATAGCGGACATCGAAAACGACTTCAATATGACATTTGAAGGCAATGACAGTTCTGTTAGATATCTCGACCCTGAAAATATAAGGAATGGGATAGCCGATACCTTTGAGCGAAAGGAGCTGGAGGAACTTCTGAATGACGAACTTAAGTTCTTCAATATGGAAGGCAGGCTCAACTCATTGTCAATGGCCACGCAAGGGTATCTTGCCCGTGCCAGGAAGAAGGTTGAGGCTGCCGTCACGGCAATGGCACGCGCTGCCGGCGGTAACTCCGGAGTCACTGATGAAGAGCCGCGTTTCCCATACCCGTCAGGACCGAGGGAATATCAAATCCAGGCGTTTGACAACTGGAAAAAGTCACAGAAAGGGCTGTTTGTGATGGCGACAGGCACAGGAAAGACTTTGACTTCCCTCAATTGCCTTCTTAAGATATACCAGAAGACTCATTACTATAAGGCCGTAATTCTTGTTCCTACATTGACGCTCGTAGAACAGTGGGTCGCGGAATGCCGTAAATTCCATTTCGGGAACATACATGTGGTGAGTTCAAAGAATCCGCATTGGCGGCATGAGATTGATTTTCTCCTCACTCAGGAACAGATACATGGCGATGATGTGTCTTACATTGTTGTTTCGACGTATGCTTCATTTGCAAGGGACGTCGTGTTCGATTCTTTGAACTCGTTGTCGCGTAAGGCTTTGCTGATTGCGGATGAAGCTCATAATATGGGCGCGGGAAAAATCCTGACACGTCTTGACGGAATCCATTTCAAAAGACGGATAGGATTGTCTGCGACTCCGTATCGTCAATATGATGAAACGGGGAACTCGAAGTTGAAAGCTTTCTTTGATGTTAATGGCCGCTATACATTCGAATATGGAATGGCCGAGGCGATAAGCAACGGGTTCTTGTGCCGGTATTACTATTACCCTCATCTTGTATACCTTACGGATGGAGAGATGAACGAGTATCTGGCGATCAGCAAGACTTTAGCCAAGTATTTTAATGCGTGCGACGATACATTCCCCTCCAGTGACGATGTCTTGACAGCTTTGCTGCTTAAACGGAAAAGGATAATACACAAGGCCGTCGGAAAAGAATCAGTGTTCAAGAAAATCATTGAAGACCGTTATAAGGAAAAGGGGAATCTGAAATATACGCTTGTATATGTCCCGGAAGGGAACGTCACTGATGACAACTCCGACTTGTTTGATTCGAAAGACAGCATCGGATTAGATGAAGAGTCTTCCCATTTGATTGACCGCTATACGGAAATTGTCAAGAATGTGAGTGAGACGACTACAGTAAAGAAGTTTACGTCAGATTCGGCTGAAAGGAATAGGCTTCTTGCTGACTTCTCAAGTGGGGTTCTGGAAGTCCTGACATCGATGAAGTGTCTGGATGAGGGCGTGGATGTTCCTCGAAGTGAGATGGCGGTTTTTTGCGCGAGCACCGGGAATCCGCGGCAGTTTATACAGAGACGAGGAAGAATACTGAGAACCCATAAGGATAAAAGGTTCGCAATAATCCACGATCTCATAGTCGCACCCGTCATAAGTGAAGCGTTGGAATCATACAATATGGAGAGGAATCTTCTGAAAAATGAACTCAAACGTGTCCGGGATTTCGCTTCGTTGTCTGAAAATCCGGACTATGCCTATAAAGAATTGGAAAACATAACATTAAACTATAATCTAAGTATCTTGTAATATGGAATTTATCTCTAATGATGACAAAATGTTCGAGGCTGTTCTTCTTGATCCCAAACTGATGGAATATGGCAAGTATGAGCGATCGGAAATAACGACTGTATCTCAAGCCCTTAATTCTGACAATGTTGTGGTAAGCGCTGTCGCCCGCATTATCAGATGTTCTTCCGATGGGGAAAGCGAGAATGAAATATATAAGCAGATAACAGCTTTCTTGAAACAAAATGTATAGGCTATGATAATAAAACGTATAACCATTCAGAATTTCCGCAGTTATTACGGCGAGAATGAATTCCTGTTTTCCGACGGCCTTACGCTGATTGTCGGAGATAACGGAGATGGGAAAACCACATTTTTTGAGGCTCTTCAGTGGCTGTTCAACACTGCGGTCGACAATAACAGCATAGACAATGTCTCGGAGATGAAGAAAACAGAACTCGATGCAGGAAAGCGTGACGAAGTTCTCGTGTCGATGCTATTTGAACACGACGGAACTAAACAGGTTGAGAAGTCTTTCTATTTTGAAAAGAAAAACGATGGGTCATTCAGTACTGGGCCTGTTGTTTTCCGCGGGTATGAAGGCGATGGTCCGGAGCGTGAGGTGGTAAGTGGTAAGAGCATGATGGACAGGTGTTTCGATGCCTTTATCCAGAAGTTCAGCATGTTCAAGGGCGAATCTACTCTTAATGTATTCGAGAATTCGACTGCACTTAAGGAACTGGTCGACAAATTCTCTGATGTCAGGAAGTTCGATGAACTTGTAAAGCTGTCTCGCGATATGGAGGGAAAAGCTGACAAAGCGTATATTAAGGAATGTAAGTCAGATCAGAGAATTTCCAATCAGGCGAATTTGTTTGAATATAATCTTGCAAAATTGTCGGGGGAAATAACAGAGACGCGTAGACAAATCAAAGAAAAGGAGAGTTGCGTATCAACCTTTTCTAATAAACTTGATGATCTGGAAAAAAATCAGGAGTCTGCGGAACGTTACAATGAGGTTAATGCCAGGATAAAGAATCTTAACGAGAAGATTTCCCAAATCAGAGGGAAAATAGCGGAGGTAGATAAGAATACGGCTTTGTTGGACAAATTGTGGGTTCTATGTGCATTTCCTCTTGTGTTGCAGGAATTCAAGCGGAAAAGTTCGGCTTTCAATAAGGAAAAGAGACGCCAAAATGATGATTTTCTGAAGCAAAAAGCTGTTGAGCGGGGGAAACTGGAAGCGATAAAGGAAATGAGAGGTGCTTTAGAAGGCGGTGCAACCAGACTCCCATGGTATCTGCCGAATGAAGAGACGATGGAGGAAATGCTGCATGACCATATATGCAAAGTTTGTGGACGTCCCGCTCCCGAGGGCTCTGATGCGTATCGCTTTATGGTAGACAAACTTAATGAGTATCGTGAGCATGTAGAAGCCGAGGCAAAGCAGAAAACTGAACGGGACGCGATTGAACAGAAAGAGTTGTTCACGGGACATTCTGTCGAGGATGTGCATAACCTGAGCATAAGTTTGAGCGGCAGCAGGGAAGAAGACCTTGTGAAACTTAAGAATGATATTTTTGACAGGTTGAGTCTTGAAGAAAAATTGAAACAGGATCTTGAAAAAGATAATAAAGACTGTCAAGATTCAATGGACGAAAAGGCTCGCCTTTTGATACAGGCTAATGTATCGGAAGACGTTCTTGCGAAAGACTTCTCTGATATAAAAGGATTATTCGCACAGAAGACCAATGCTGAGGTTCGGAAAGTTGAACTTGAAGGCAAGCTGAAGGAACTTGAAACAGAATATGCAGAACTGAAGGCGCAATTCGACAATCTTTCACCTCAAGGCAATCAGGCTGTCGTATATAAACGTGTCCATATGGCATTGGATGCGATTGCGAACGCGTTCAGAAATGCCAAAGCAGAAAATCTGAGGCGTTTTCTTGGCGCACTAGAGAAACGTGCGAATGATTACCTTTCAAGATTGAGCGCCAAAGATTTCCATGGAGAGATTAGACTTGGACAAAAGACAGATGATTCAATGAGGATTCGTCTGTTCAGTTCAAACGGAACGGAAATCAAAAGTCCTTCAGGTTCACAGGCTACTGTGATGTATATGTCGGTTCTCTTCGCAATTTCAGATTTCTCAAACGAAAAACGTGATGAAAAATATCCTTTAATATTTGACGCCGCGACTTCTTCATTCGGGGACTCGAAAGAGGAAGAATTCTACAATGTTGTGGATGCTCTGAATAAACAGTGCATAATTGTGACAAAGGACTTTATTACGAAAGGACAGTTGAGAGTGGATGACATTGACAAACTTACTTGTGGGGTGTACCGCATCTGCAAGGCAAAGGGGTTTGATGAAAGGGATATGTCTACGATAAGAACACAAGTTGAAAAAATCAAGTAGGAGATATGGATTCGTTATTTGAAGCATGGGGTAACCGCAATCCAGAGTGGGAAGTACGTTACCAGGAATCAATTATGGATGTCTTTACTGATTATGGGCGTGGGACGACGCAGTATCAGCAGGCGAGAGGAAAGACTTTCGGCGCAGGATATGAAATCTTTATCATAGCGTTCTTTATCGGCCTATATTCCGGACAGACAAAACCGCTAGTAGAAGACAGAACAAAGCGAAAGTCTTTTGGACAGGCAATCAAATATTGGGGAAATGTGGAGAACCGTTCGGGCCGAACTTCCTACGGCAAAATACGCGAGTATATGTTTGCTGCTCTTGTGGCGAGGACTGACATTGATTTGATTGCTCTTGACAAGGGAAACATCTCTGAAAGAAAAGTGGTAGACCTGCTTATCGGGAAAATGGAGGAGTACGCGAACTTTGGCTTCAGTTTCATTCAGGAAAAAATGGAGGTTAATCCGAATTACTTCTTCAATGAAACTGCTTTCTTGCGTGTGTTCCTGTCTTTCCTAAATGATGGGAAAGAAGATGTTGATGAACCTCTTGAGGAATTGTAGAATTTCTTGTTATGGACGGATTGGCAGATGAACGGCAGGCATTGGTTTACCCCAAGAATCGCGTTCAAATTTTTTATCTTTGTCATTCGGGTCTTTACCTGTTCAGTTTTCAGTGGCAAAACTGTTCAATTTTCGGTGGCAATATACAAGATCATAAAAATCGAACTCTGTGAATGGAATATTTGGTGTTATTTCAGCAAAACTTTGTACTTTTGACATCGCAAGGTTTTTTGCAATTCCTCAAAATTCAGCTTTCCACGGCCTGTTGGAGGCATTTTTGTTTATATATCAAAGATACAAAATTTCTATTATATTGGCAATCATTTTGTTGGGAAGTTTTTGACATTTCCCGACAATCCCTATTTAAGGTTGCCGCCTAAAGGCGACATCGCAGATATAGGCAAATTTTGCCATAAAGTGCGAGGTATTGTGATAATTTTCACAAATTTATTCGTGCTGCCCGGATTCCTCTCCAAGAGCCGCATCCACTATCATAATGTAAACCTTCTGCCGAAGGTAAACAGGGGAATCAAAAAAGTTTTTCAGTCTTTATAGGGTGGTCGCGTCTATCACCTACATCAGGTCTGTGACTGAACTTTTCAGAAATGTTTCTGTCGGTATTCCTCCTGTTCCAATGATGTAGCTGTGCGTCGGTTTGAACTTCTCGGTGAAAAGTGGAAGACCTCTGTTCATACCTCTTTTCCCGCTTTTGACTTCAAGCGCTATGCACGAATCGTCAGACTGGACTATGAAATCAACTTCATCATCTCGTTCTCGCCAATAGAATATCTTTAGGTCTTCCTCTTCGGCTTGCGAGAGCAGGTGGGCTCCAATTGCGCTTTCTGTCCATCGACCCCATAATTCGGCATCTATTCTTGTCGTCCGAAATGTCTCTTTCTTAGAAGCGGACAGAAGAGCATTGTTGTATACTTGAAATTTGGGAACGGAATTGTATTTCCGAGCTTCGTCGTTTGCATATTTCTGCAGGCCCGAAATAAGTTGACACTGGTCCAGCAAATCCAGATAGGATGAAAGTGTCGTTACATTACCCTCATCTTGAAGCTGTCCGGCTACTTTCGTGAGAGAAAGTATTTCCGACGAGTATTTGCAGCCGAGTTCAAAAAGCTGCTTGAGCAGCGCAGGCTTGTATACGCGGCTTATCTGCAACACGTCTTTCTCAATTGCAGGAGCTGCAATGCTGTCCTTGATGTATCTCTTCCATCTTTTCTCATCAGCTATCAGTTTTGCTGCACCGGGATATCCTCCGAAATAAATGTAGTCATCCAAAGTGAAACCGAAAGCCTCGGACATTTCAGTAAAAGTCCAATGTCCCATCCTTATGAGTTCAAATCTGCCGGCCAGACTTTCTTTGAGTCCGGCTTGAAGCATCAGTCTGGACGAACCCAAAAGAACAAGTTTTATGTTTACGTGATTATGTGTGTCCCAGTCCCATTCGGCCTTTATTGCTTCGCTCCATCTGGAAATTTTCTGGATCTCGTCAATTACAAGAAGATGCGATTTTTCATTGTCTACTTTCATAAGACCGCGAACCGATTCCCAGGTCCTGTGGACCCATCCGAAATCCTCGGAATCCACGCCGTCCGCTTTCGCCAGCGTGTAAGGGAACTCTATGGCTTCCAGCACCTGCTCTATAAGTGTCGACTTGCCTACCTGACGAGGTCCGACAATAACCTGAATTTTGTCTCTGTCTTCATTGACTCTTTTTAGCACTTCATTAAAGTGATGACGTACATAATATCTCTGTCTTTCCATCGCAAAATGTTTGTATCTCTGCCGCAAAATGTTAGAATCCGAATTACAAAATGTTTAATTTGCTAATATAAAATATCTAAATCTTACGTACAAAATGTTTAAATTGTTGATACAATATATTGAGTTTCGCAAAGATAGGTAATTATGATCAAATGTGAAAGTTTGCTATATATTTTTTCCTAAAATGGACTCTTGCCATCGAGATTACTGAAGTGCTCCTCACACTATGTTAATCTAACATTATCAATCTCAGGGAAGGTCACTTGCTATGCGTGCGGCTGATTTTCAACCATTATGGTGTAGAAATATTTGTGAGACAATAAGGCCGTTTGAAAAATTGCTATCCGAGATTTACTGCAAATTTGCATAAAATCTCGGATAGCAACTTCTACGGCTTCTTGAAATGCCGGTATAGTCCTCCCTCCGTCGCTCTTGGCGACATCGTCTGAAAGACTATTCCACTTTAATGCATCCCGGCTCTTTCCCCTCAATGTTGATGACAAATGGAGCGGCGATTGTCTCACGGAATGCGTATTTGCCTTTTCCGGGATTCCCGCAGCATTTAAAGATTCGTCCGTTGGAGTGTATCTCGATTTCCTTTTTTCCTGGATAGACAGAGGACGACTGGATTTCAACTATTGTAAAATTGTACGAAATAGTTGGTTCCGTTATGGAAACCAGCTGATAGATGCCTTCGGAACTTGTAACTGTGAAGTTCTTTTCTGTACTTGCGGAACTATCATCATTTCCACCTTTCACCCGGTCATCCCCCAAGCCATCGTCATAATATCTCAGATAGAATTTGTTTGCACCACCGACAGTAATTGTAGGCTTGCGATACCCGACCATCCTCCCTGCGCAATCCGTAGGAGTAACGTATCTCACGATTTCGCTCTCTGCCGCATTCATCAGATTCTTGATGTAGAAAGATGTCTCGACTTTCTTCTCAATTCCGTCGGAAACAATAGTGAGAGTATTAGTGTAGTGATATGGCGTATCTGTCTCGTCGAAGCTCAATGACGATGTTCTTAACGGGAATCTGTTGAACGAGCAGCGGCGGTACGGCGAGTTCATCATCGAAAATTCCGCGAAATGGCGCGATGCTCTTGCCGGCACCCACACACCTTCCTTTTCTCTGACTTCAATAGATGATGAAGAAGAAACAGCACTGCCTGAAGCTACCACATTGTTTGCGGAAGCAGAATTGCTTGCGGAATAACTTCTTCCGACAGAGCCATAAATCCCCGGGTAAGAGTAGAGTTCCCCGGAAACCGCAGCGGACGCGCTGGTTCCGACGCTGGAACTGAAGCCTATTGACGAACTTTTCCCGGTAGACCTTGTGTAGCCTCTGCTTGTGGTCCAGGCCCTGTTTTGGTAGTAGTCATTTGTCATGCCGTTTACCAAAAGGAACGACTTCGTCATGTCAATATAGACATCCTTATCCGAGTTGTTGAAGAATGTGAACGATACAGTTCCGGCCTGTGCCCAGAAATCATAGACAATCACATAGTCCCCTTCATTGAAAACGAGGTTGTCACTCTTATTCAACTGGCCCTTCTCCGACCCGATGGTTGCAATCTGATAATAAACTGAACTGCAGGAGCACAGTAGAAGTGCAGTCGCCGCAATGAGTAAAATGTTCTTTTTCATGGTTTTATTTGTTATCGTATTATATATCAAGTGGTATCATAATGCAACAGCAACGCATAGCCCGACAAAGATAGCAAATATCGCGTATATGAGACTCTTTCTGAGGTTCTTTTTCCACTTGCCGGAGTCCTCGTCGCCATAATACCGCTCATCAGTGCCATCGTAGTGTGCCTCAATCTGTTTCTTGAACTCATCAAGGCTTCTGCATTCGCGTCTCGAACCGCAATTCTTGTGTGCGTCAGTTTCTGGCATACAAAGATACCAAAGCTTCGGATTTTCGTCTTTCTCCGTCGTGAAATATGTGGCATAACCATTCTCATCAATGACAATTGCGCCATATTTTGCAAGCGGAGCTTTATCCGCATTCGGGAACTCGTAAAGAAGCACTCGATATCCGTTTGAGAGATAGTCCTTAGTTACTTTAATGTCTGCAAAATCGAATTCGGCTTCATGACCATCAGTCAGAACTTCTTCCCACCATTGGATATCGTACAATGCCATAAACGGCATATCAGTGTCCGTCATCCGCATTTACCGATACTTTCTTTTCCGTAACTTCCGCGACTTGTTTTTCTTCTATTAAACTTGATTGAAACAAATCTATGCGTTACTCTCTCTTAAATGCTTAATACCTTGGATGATACCGTAAACCACTCCGGCTACAATCGGATTGGAAAGAAGCAGGCGGGTGTTGATATAAGAATCTCCGCAAAAACAACAAAGCAGACAAAAGATGCCAGCGAGGACAACGATGGCGCAGGCGGTGATGCGTAGCCATCGGACATTCATAAGCCGTTGCACAATATCTGACTGTGCAATCCGTACACCATACCACACCGCACCGAATAGGGGAATGTAGGACAAATAGTATCCTGCCGGGTGCAGTCTGGAAAGAGCCTCTGCATTATATGTCCGTAGTGAGAAACGGATGTAGTTCGCAGACCAGATAAGCCAGGCATATAGCAGTGCGAAACCAAGGAACGTGAGCAATTCTTCGGCAAAATTCCGTCGGCCATCGTTTCCGCGTGAAGATTTGCCAATCACCGGCCCGAGACACCACCCTGCAACAAGCCAGACAAGGCACAGCCAAACCCACGACAATTGATATATCCCGTTTATCATTGAGTAACTTAATAATAAGCGGAGCCTAGTGTAATCTACGGAGAAGAAAGCAATTATCGTCGCGATGACCCCCACAGCAACGGCAGCCTTTACACCCCATTTCACCTTTCGGCACTCATCAATGACAACGCCCATCCAAAAGCACCACAATGCCGGCGCAAATCCCGCAATCGCCCAGCTACCCCTAATACCCGGAATTCCGGAATAAAGCAGCGGAACAACCGTCACCAACGCGATAAAAAGAGTCGCAAACTTAGTCTCCGTATTCATATCTCAGCCATTTTTACACAATTTTTAACAGACCCTTGCTGTCTCAAATATATGTCAGAATGATGGAAAGGTAAACATCTTGGATGAAATTAACCTTCTTGCTGTTTCTACAAAATTGTAGTTTTTCTGAAATGTTCGTTTCCATACGTAATGTTTTGTTAATCATGTAATTCGATTGATTCCTTCCTGTCATTTATGACTTCCTTTTCTGAAATAACATAGGTCTTCGACCATTTGTCGTGCCAATTACCGGATAGGGTATGGTCGTTGCGCCACCCACCGAAGAGGAAAGATATCGCCTCACATGGCACAAAGCGATAAAGTGTGCGCAGTGCAATCTGACTTCTCAAGGGTTTATTCCCGTCAATGTCTACGACTCTCATCCCGAGCACTTTCTTGCCGAGCGTTTTGCCCCAACGGCATTCCGGCAGATAATAATACAGGAACATTGTCGGGATACAGATTGCCAATGAGAATAAATCATCGTTCCAACTCTCAGTATCAATTCCCAAAAGTGTAGCCAATATAACGACGAGAAATATGAATACTGTCATCAGTAACATCAAAGCTAAATAGTCGATAACATATTCCCAAAATCGCCTTTCCGACGACGAATAATATTTTTCCGCAAAGGAATTGAATTGAGGTTCAAGACATCCTATTGTATAACTTATGCCACGCTCGCTCAAAACCTCCTGCACAGCCATCAGTGCAGCTTCAGTATAGTCTTTCGGATTCTTCTCAATAATTGATAGTAAATCCGAGTCTGACTTTCTTCTCATCAATTCAATGAAGTCTTCTTTTGTCCGTTCCATTGTTGTCTCGATTTAATGAACTGTAGTATTGTTGCTTTATATCAATGTTAAAATATCTCCAAGGTAAACACCTGATATGTGGACATCTCCCCGGGTCAACCTTTATTGTGCGGAAATCAACCACGTCAGTAGTGTTTTAATAAGCGTTAATTCCATAGATATATGTTTATTCCGATTCCGGCATACACGAACTTTGAATTTGACGTATTATATGGCATAGATGTCATTGTCCAGAGGCCGCCGATGTTGATGCCGAATATGTCATATCCAAACACAAAGCGTCCTCCGAATACTCCTGATGCGTTTATTGAATAGCCGACTTCAGGCTCGACATAACAGAACCAGTCTTCACCGTGTCCTGGATTGAGATAGAGTCTTGTTCCCATAGTTATCGGACAGAACCATATTGGATACAATTCTTTGTCGAGATTCTTGGAAAATGTTACACTTGGGTTGATTCGGAAATCAAGATTGAACCGTTTCTCTAATGTCCCGATGCAAAATGCCGTATTTACTCCCCAATATGACTTCCCATTACAGCGCCAGTCCGTGCCGAACTCCCACATATGTCCGAAACTTGACTTTGCCTGTCTCCCTCCTGCAGAGTTATGAAGTCCGGAATTTGATTTAGTTTTTCTGTACTGTTTCTTGTATTGTCGTATTTTGCCTTTCCAAAAACTTTTTGACTCTTTCCTCTTATTCTCTGGCGTAAGTATATTATCTGGCCAATAATCATCTACAGTTTTTTGAGCAGCATTAAAGTCCCCTTTAAGACAATATGCCTTAACTAAAAGTCCTCTGAGTTCCGGGAGATGCCTTGAATTTGGGTATTTGTCGCAGAAACGGGTTATGCGAGGCACGATAGGATACTGTTTTTTAATATCTGAATAGTCATTCTCCTCACAAGCTATATTGAAATATCCAGAATCTGTACTTCCTAAGTCCAATCTTTTTGATGCTAATTGGTAGTGATATATAGTGTTGCCGTAGTCTCGCCTGTAGTAGCATTCCCGCGCGAGGAACAGATTTATCCAGCATTCCGCTTCTTCCTTGTGCTTGGCATTGGAACCTATAGTTCTTAGGTAATTGGAGTAGGCGTCTTTAGTTCCAGTTTTCTGGGCTTTCTCCCACAGTTCCTTATCCGTGTCATGGTAGTACACCTGTCCCGTCTGATTGACATAGAAATAGTTGGCGATGTATTCTGCAAGTTCATTGCCTCGCGCGTCTTTGGGTGAAACCACAGCATTTGCAGAAACTACGATTCTGACATTTTCATGCTCCTGTGTTGAACGGTATTTTACGAAAGTCTTGTTGTAGAATATGTTGCCGTTTTGATATCTCCCGCTTACCACCATCCAGTCATCCTTTATAGTGTCGATAGTTATCGTATTGTACTTAACATTCTTGTCCCGGACAATTGAGTTCCGCTTCTCTTCAAGCAGATTGTGCGTGGACGTTAATAGAAAAGCTCTGCCGTCGATTTTTACGTCTATGAATACATGCGCTGTATATCCGTTCTTTAAAACGGAATTGAACGTGAGCTGGTCTTGGCTGCCAGCCGCATCATTCATATATTTCGGCAATTTGATTGAGTATCCGTATGTGGAGTTCGTGTACGTGTGTAACAGATTCATCTCGGCATTCGTGCAGATCTCGATTTGTTTCGTCGTAGTTTTGTCTCCTGGATGGATTTGTAGGATGGCTTGGTATTTTGCTATAGCATTGGAGTATCGCTTTTGTCTGGCAAACTTTTGCCCCTCATTTTGCAGAGTCCTGCATTTCTTTGCGGCTGTCAGCAATTTAGCGTAATCATAGTTTCCCGGGTAGGCGTTGCACATCCCTTCAAGGATAGTTATGGCGGTGCTATAATCACCATTATCCATCCGTTGAATGACGAAATCACGGCTTTGACCATAAGCGGAAATAGACGCCATGGCCCAAATGATAAATGAAACTAATGACGGTCCAATGGTTTTCTTATAATTTGTCATACCGCTCTTTATATCCTTTGTATTTGTTACTGTTGTATTTGCTCAGTTCTTCCAGTTTATCGCCAACTTTCTGCTTCATGTTGTAATCCAAGCCGATATTATATTGTTTGGCTATTTCCAATGATTTAAGCTGTTTGTCGATGTCGCTTTCCAAGGATCTTGCGTAGTCGTTCATCTCCAGTTTCTGAGGCTGTTGGATGTAGGTGTTGGCCCTATTGTTACTTGGCTTGCCTGAATATACCATGTAAATGCCATAAATAATGCATACTGGTATTATTTGACATAAAAATATTGTCTTTATATTTTTAAGTATCGCTTTTTTCTTTGCTTTTATTCTAGCCTGTTCGGCTACTTTTTTTCGCTGTTCTTCACGCTCCTTTTTTTCTGCCTCAAGTCTGAGAATAATTACTTTTGCGTTCCCTGCGAAATTCCCATTAGGATGATTCTTAAGATATTTCTGATAGGATTCCAAAGTGTTTGTCGAAGAGGCACGACTCCAGTCCTCGTTGTCTTTGCATTCTTCGTATTTTTTCTTGGCCTCTGAAATATAAGTCCCAGCCGGATATTCTTTTATATACTTTGAATATGCGGAAGACATATTGACAAAACAACTCCTTTTCCACAACTGCTCGTCGGCTTCTTTTCTCTCTTCTTTGAGTTTTTCAATACGGTTTTTCGCCTCTATGCAATGTATGCCGTTTGGATAATTTCTTAAATATATAGTGTAGCTGTCCTCTGCGTCCCAACGGCAAGTCGCTGCCCACGCAAGGTCGTCCTGTCGCTTCTGTTCTGCAATCCGTTCTTGTTCACGACGCTTTTCAAGTTCCCGAAGTATATCCTGATACTCGTTTTCTGATTCACTTATATATTGTTCAAAAGAAGCAGAAGAACTTGTCATCTGTTGGACAGTTACATCAATCGGTGCAAGTTTGTTTATATCATCTTCTGCAAGATATCGCTCGATGACATCTCTTAATAGCAGAACACAATTGGGTAACCCCGATAAATCGCGGTATATGGTTGATGATGAAAAACTTTCAAAATCAGCCCGCGTGAACAGCAATCCTTCAGACCCCTCGACACTATATTTCTCCGCAAGTTCAGGTTCATATGCCATTGCCAAAATACTGCACAGAATAATCGCTTCCGAGAAGTAGTCTAGTTTTTTGCTCGCAAATCTATTGCTGGACCTCGAAGGATGTTGATAGTCAGGTTTCCCAGCTATGATGTCAGCGGCTGCAATAGACTCAAGTTCCGAGACGTACATCGAATCATAGTCAATGAGATGAAGCCCTCCTCGGGAATCGACAATGATATTCCCATGCTGTAGGTCTCCATGAGCAATGGATCTTTTGTGCAGTTCATTTGTCATCGAGAAGAAATCCGTCGCAAGACGGATAAGGCACGCCCTGTCATCCCGATGTTCCATGATATAGGTCTTCAGATCGTTACCGTCTATCCATTTCATGCGGGTGGTAGGACAGGCCTTCCCACCTATGATAATTCCGTTGTCAATATATCGGAATTCTGAAAAATAACTCAAGCTGGACCTCTCAAGCGATTCTGATACTATTTTCAGTCGATGCTGCATGTCGCCCACATTCGCGTGCCAGCATCTGAATGCCCATTTTTCACCATTCACAATGCAAGGGAAAACAACGGTGAAACCACCCGTATAACGTAGAAGACCTCCACGTCTGTTACGGCAGAATTCTGCATTTTTGAGAAATGGGTCAACAACCAATTGGCAGCATTCAACACTTGCAATTATGTCTTCAATACTCGCCATGTTATTACCACTTTCTTGTGATTCCGTCGGCAAGAACATTCAGATCTCTTCCGGCAGGTTTTTTATATCCGTTGTCTTCCCATCTTCTGCTCAGATTATCCATCAGTTCCTGTGCTTTGTCAACTGTTGCCTGTTCCAATGGTTCCAAGTCATTCAGAGAACTGTAGGATAGCTCATCCTTGATTTTTCTTGCAAGTTCACCTGTTTCCGTGTCTTTTTCGAGAATGCTGAAAATCTGCGCATTGTCAGGATTCTTGAGGTCTTCAGTAGAAAATAGCATAGTTTCTGAGTCCTCAAGATTTAACTGTGTCCATAGTTCCGGGAACTTCAGCAGTCCGATTATGCTCGAGTAAATTATAAGTTCAGAAAAATAGTCAACTTTTTCTGAAAGAGTTTTGTTGCTCCAGCGTGCAGGATGCTGGTATCCTGCCAAGCCCTTAATGTCATCAGAAGCACCTGACAAAGATGGCACGTACATGGAATCGTAGTCAACCAATATCAATGAACCGTCATCCTTTACCATGATGTTGCCGTGTTGCAGGTCTCCATGGGCGAAGTGAACCTTATGCAGGTCCGATACCATAGTTTTGAATGACTCAGCAAGTTTTCTTAGTCGGTCTCCATCCCCAAGATGTTTCGATATGTACTTTTTCAATGTAAGTGCATTGACCCAGTCCATAATGACAATAGGCTGTATACCATGGGCTGTTCTTATTCCTTCGTTGACATATTCGAATTTGACAAAATAGGGAAGAGTGGTGCTGCTTATCGCATCTGCAATACACTTCGTTCTTCGTCTGATATCATCGACCGCGACATGCCAGCAGCGTACAGCATATTTGTCGCCGTGATTCTCAAAGGGATATACGACGCAGAATCCACCGCTATATTTTATTTGGAGGCTGTTCTTTTTTACAACATTTCCTCCACGCAATTTGGGCGCAAGTATCATTTGCGGCACTTCTATGGACGCGGAATAATCTTCAATGGTTGCTTGTGGCATTTGTCTAATTTTCTTTAGAGAAGAGTTTCATCACCTCATCGGCTGTGTCGTTGATGTATTTTTCTTTCTCGCTTGTTTTCTTGGGTAACTTTTTGTTTATAAACTTTTTACATAAAAGTTTTCTGACTTTATACCGTAACGGATTAACATGTTCACTGCCAGTATTTATGTCCTTGATAGCTTTCTCGGATTCATCGCTGTTTTTTTTCTGACTTGTTGTCATCTTCGTTGAGTTCATTTTTTTCATTTTTCGATTCAACTTTAATCAAATTAGCAATGTCATCGATCTCTCCGAGATTAAACTCGTCTTTGCCGTCATATTCGACAATCACCAACGTTGAGTCGTCATTGTGCATACCTTCGTCACGCCATTTCTCTACAAAAGTCTCGAACTCTTGATGGTTCTTGATTGCGAATATCTGCTTTATCAGCTCTTCATCATCCCTGTGTCTTGACAGAAAATCTGAAAATGGGTCGGAGACAAGAAGCAGACTATTTGCATCCGACAATTCTCCTTTGGCGTTGTCATTTAATTTACCTTTGCCTGGTTTATTGGAGTCGCTGTCGTAGTAATCTGGATAGTTGTCAAACGTGCTGCTGTCTGAAGATGAAATTATATCTCTGACTTTGTTGCTTTCCACAACTATCAGACAACTGTCTCCAAGTACTTCGCAAGTCCATTCTTGCTTGATGAAGCGTATCCCTAAAATCGTCGCACCAGCCGAACGGTGTTCAGCATAGATACTGTTTTTCGCTCTCCATGGATTATTTCCGTTCTCTTCTTCAATTTTTATAAACTCTTCAACTTTCCGCAGCCATTCGGGGGAAAGTTCTTTAATGGATTCAATGTTTGGAACCCAGTCGCCGAAATCAGTGTATTTCTTTACAAGCATTTCTGCCCATATCTTCTGGAATATAGACTGGCTCATTCCATCAGAAACCGCAATCGATTTAGTGTCAGGATTGACACTAAACCGATCTTGGCAGTCTCTGAAAGTTTCTGCTTTCTTATGTGTAATGAATGCTCTTACTTTCATCGTTTTATATCTCCCAGTCCTTTACTTGACCCGAAATCGATAAGAGAGATGAGCTGTACACCGTCAGCCTCGAAAATGCAGCCTCTTGAACCGTCTTTAACTTTTAGATCGTTCTTTGAAGCCGCTGCTTTGTAGGCATCCGGAACAACACTGGAGATGTTGTAAATGAACTGAGCTTCTTCGCAGTTGCATTCACTCAATGAATTCGGAAAAACTACTTTCTGACCATCCTTACTGATCAATGCGTTGAAAATAAGTACATTCCCGTCTTCTGTCTTTTGCTCCATAATCTGATGTGCAAGTGCCTCGGTTTCTACCATGCAGTCGTTGACATCTTTTCTGTCATAGTACGGCACTCCATCAGAAATGTTGATGATAACAGGAGCTGGACTTTGTGGTTTGTCTTCAATCCATCTCTTGGTGATACCTTGTGCAAGCTCAAATGCTTTCTTCATGTTGGTGGCACCGTCGTGGTCGATAGGGTCAACCCATACCGGCATTTCATAGGGCACTTCTACAAGTCCGCCTGCATTGTCAGGCATTTTCTTCTTGACGGTTTCGATACGAATCGTATTGGCTTCGAGGTCCTTTAAGTAGCCGGAACATAGTTCCTTTACATCGCTTCCGTATCCGATAACAGAAATAAAGCATCTATTTTTCGGAGATTCGCCATCAAAGTTCTTCTGAATGATAGCATTGATGACATGGTTGACGGCCTTTGACGCAAACGCTGTCTTCGACTCTTTCCCGTCATATTCATACAGCATTGAACCGGACTGGTCAAGAAGGATAATCAGCAAGCCCGGATGTGCTGAACTCCATTGCATTTCGTAAGGTTTCATATCAATATTGTGTTATTTTGTGAATATTGTTTTTAAGGATTTTCTAATGCGAGATAGTATGGTGTCGTTATTAATAGTTTTTATCACAGTTCTCGTATTTGCAGATTTGGTGTCATCGACTGTGGCTGCCAGAAAAATCTGCTTCTGTTGAATTATACTGACCAAACTGTGTATTGATTGGATATAAAACACACACGCTCGGGAGTTTTTCTTAATTGCAGCGTCTTCTTTCTGGGCAATAAGTTGCCGTGAATGCGGAACTTCGCTAGAAATGTCAAATATAAATTGTTCTACATTATTGCTGCATTGTTCTACACTTTGGGGAAATGAGATGTTGCTATCATTGTCATCCATAAGAGCATTATAAATCAGTACATTTCCATCGAAACACTTAGTGGCTTTCAGTTGATTGACTACCTCTAATGTTTCTGCCATACATGTTTCAATAGATTTTCCCTCATACTGTGGCATACCACAGGAAATATTGAGAATCACAGGAGCGGGCGTATCAGGATGTTGGCTAATCCATTGTTCGCAAGTGTTTAGAGCAGACTCAAATGCTTTTGTCATGTTAGAGCATTCATCTTTATACGCGGAGGAAATCGGCTCAACCCAAATCGGCATTTCATAGGGAAACTCTATAATTCCACCAGCCCCATCGCTTGTTTTCTTCTTGATGGACTCTATTCTTATCAGATTGGCATCAAGATCTTTTAGATATCCAGAACAGAGTTCCTTAGCATCATTTCCATATCCAATGACAGAAATGAAGCATCGGTTCCTCGGTGATTCGCCATCAAAGTTTGCCATAATCTGGCAATTGATGATGCGGTTGACAACTTGTGATGCATAAACAGTTTTCGTGTCAATCTTGTCATAGGGCGCAAGCATTGAACCAGACTGGTCAATCAGGATGATTAACAAACCAGGTGTCGCTGAACTCCATATTTTTTCGTGAGATGTCATAGCTTGTTATCTATCTCTGTAAATGTAATAATACTCTTCGTTGATATATACTTTTATTGGTTTATTGCCATCTGGATGAAAGAAGGTGTAGTTTCCCTGTTCCCATTCTCGATATATACAACTATAGATACTATTATAACTATGTGGCGGCAGCAAACGCGAAATATCATTGATTGTCATAGGTCCAACTGCACAAATCAAATCGGCTATTTCTCTAGCAAGTGGACTCATTGCCTAATCATTCAATAGGTTTTTGATAGGAGTCAATGGATTATTACCAGAAAGCAGATGAACTACCATTGCAAGGGGAATAAATGGAATACAGCAAATCTTCCCAAATGTTGAGTGCTGCCGTCTAAGACATTTTTCAGCCTCTTCCGCATAATATTTTCTCAATTGAGGATCCGGATTGATTCGTGCCTCATGACGGTATGCTTCAACCATAGAAGACCAAGTTCGATGGTCTGATGTCGTGTACATCATAGCTTTCTACCAAACTTCGGAAGCCCCACCCGAAGCATACTATACAACAAAAGAAAGTGCGGGGCGAAAGTTCATCCTGAAAGGAGGCTCTGACAAAGCCGCGACACCGAATAAACAATACCCCACACCCTATGATTGGGCACGAGGAGACCGTGCGAACAATCAACCGAGTGATGAGCGTATGCTTTTTCCCTGTGTCTTTGAAACTGTCAGATTTCCTTTCAAGGATAAAAGCTTTACACTTTCATCAAATATGTATGTCGCCCGAGGGCAACACCGCAAATATAGGAATTATTTGCCATATTGTGCGGGGTATTGTGATAATTTTCACACAATTGCGTCGAGACCGTTTCAGTGTCCGGCCAGGCAGTCTGTATAGTAATGTAGGATTCTCCGGGAAGTAAACTATTTATTTGTAGAAAAATCTTTGCTAACTTTGTGGATTAGATAAAGCATTGACGATTATGTTGTACCCGATTGGAATACAGAATTTTGAAAAGATAAGGCAGGGCGGATTTGTTTATGTCGATAAGACCGCGCATATTTATAATCTTGCTGCCATAGGAGATTACTATTTTCTGAGCCGTCCTAGACGCTTCGGAAAGAGTCTGCTTGTCTCGACAATGGAGGCATATTTTCAGGGACGGAAGGAACTTTTCAAGGGACTGGCGATAGAGAAACAGGAAAAGAATTGGACAGAGCATCCTGTTCTTCATTTGGACTTGACTGGCAACAGATATTTGACGGTTGCTGATTTGTATGAGAAATTTGAACTTCATTTGGATAGATGGGAAACCCTCTATGGAAGGCAGGGTAATTATGTTTCTCCCTCATCAAGATTCGATGCCGTCATAGATTCCGCATACCAAAAGACTGGCCAGAAGGTTGTCATACTCATCGACGAGTACGACAAGCCGGTGATTGACAACATTGACAATCCGGAACTTATGGACAGTTTCCGCCGAGAGCTTCAAGGATTCTACAGTGTCATCAAGAACAAGGATGGATTCATTCGTTTCGCCTTTCTCACCGGTGTGACGAAGTTCGGCAAGATGAGCGTATTCAGCGGGATGAATAATCTGAGGGACATATCGATGGACTTGCGGTATTCGGACATCTGCGGAATCTCAGAATACGAGCTAAAGACATATTTTGATGGTAGCGCAGCGGAACTCGCTGAAAGCAATGGACTCACCAAGGATGAGTGTTATGCCAAGTTGAAGTCAATGTACGACGGCTATCATTTCCATTACAAGGCTCACGGAGTATATAACCCATTCAGCCTCTTGAACACTTTCTGTGCTAATGAATTCAAGATGTACTGGTTTGAGACTGGCACTCCGACATTTCTGGTGCGCTACCTCAAGCAAGGAGGCTATAGTCTCGACAATATATCGAAAAATAAAGTTTCTATGGAGACTCTCACGGGGACGAACTATGTGAGTCCGGCTCCGATAACCCTCATGTACCAGACCGGTTATCTGACAATCAAGGGATATGACTCCCGTTTCAACGCCTACAATCTCGATTACCCAAACGAAGAGGTCGCTGCAGGTTTTCTCCATTCACTCAGCCAGCTCTACGCTCCGGCTCTTATTGGCGACGAGTTTTCTGTTTATAGTTTTGTCGATGACATCGAACGCGGCGACGTCGATTCCTTTATGACCCGTTTCACCGCATTCCTCTCAGGCAATGACTACGAAATCCAAGGAGACCTCGAACTCTACTTCCAGAACACGATGTCGGTGATGCTCAAGATGATGGGACTCTATGTCAAGACCGAATACCACACCTCAAGAGGCCGCATAGACATCATTTTCGACACCGACAAATATGTCTATATCATCGAGCTCAAGCGCGACCAGTCTCCGGAAATCGCCCTCAAGCAGATAGAGGAAAAAGGCTACGACAAGCCGTTCCTCGCCTCCGGCAAGCAAATCATCAAACTTGGCATCAACTTCTCCTCCGAGACCCATACCGTCGACGGCTGGAAAGCGGAATGACAATGAATTTATACATTGACATAGATGGAGTATTGCTGGACTATGCAACTCAAGCTCCTGCAAAAAATGTTAGCGAGTTCATAGATTATATAATCGAAGAATTCGATTGCTATTGGCTTACGACGCACTGCCAAGGAGATTCTATGACAGCAATTGAATATCTATCAGAATATTTGCCCGAGTGCATTGTCAGAAAACTATCGTCGGTTAAGCCTACAGAATGGAAAGCACTGAAAACTGAAGGAATAGATTTTACCCAACCATTCGTTTGGCTTGATGACTACCCGTTTCGCACCGAAATGGATGTACTCGAAGCAAATGGAGCATCAGATTCGTTATTTCGCGTCTGCCTAGAAAACGATGATGAACTGCGGCTCAATGTCATCGAATTTCTGAAGATTCGTAAACAGATGGAATGAGCATAAGAAAGGAAACGATTATATTTGTTGAGGAATGGTGATTGAAAATGAATGTACGTTGGTCAGAAATATATGACAAGCTTTGTGGACTTGTCTCCATCATTATAGCTATATGTTTACTTGGATTTGTCTTTGTGTATTCTGCTCTTGAGATTTTTGACAATTTCTATGGAATAGACAGAATACATCATAAATTGATGGAGAGAAAGCACCCAGTCAGTCGTGAAGATATCTATTCTGCGCTTAAATTTGAAGAACCTGATTCTGCACGAAACAGTTTGGCTCTTAAAAAATTGTCTTTCGCTGAGGATAAGTATGAAATAGTGGCATCTATACTTGATTATTATTATGAGAATCAAGACTATGATGGTTATATGCGTGTCGATTCACTACTGTCTGAAGTTTGGGATTGGGATAGAAATGTGTGGTCAAGTGGATATATTAACGGATATAAACAACGTGACAGTCTGATTGCGCAAAGTTTGTGGAATGCCATAATATATGTCGAGAAACATAATCCGGGGCCGGTTTCAGATTCCGTAGCAGCCATAATTCTTGATTTGTCGGAAAGAATGTATGGACCGACACTCGCTGCTTATGATATCCGAACAGACGGTTGGTTTCTTGCGGCCGACCGGAAAGCAAGGTATGCCTGGCAGTTGCATAGTCCGAATGCCGACCGATATACTGACATCCTTATTAGTCTTGGTACCCGCTCCAAAGGCCTATTCTCTCCTTCCCGTTTGATATTTTGGGACAGGGGAGGAGACATTCCGGATTATTATGAAAAGTTCTTCTCTGATCCTCTGTATATTCGTTATAAACAATTGATTCAGAAACGCAAATACAAAAAGGCACGACAAATCCTTGATTTGTTATCATCAAAAACGACTGATATTGAATACAATCCGAACAATCCGTATTCATTTCTTCAAGACACTGTCATTTCGTCGAAGTTCCCCTCCTATGACACCAGTGCCTGGATTCTCGAATATGCGAAATATGACCTCGCCAGCATAAGTGAAAATGCCCGTTTACGGTGCATACAGAAAGAACCTGGATATGAAGATTGGATGAATGGGGCGTATCTGACAGGGGTTCGGTATCTTGACCCGTTAGAAAAGATTCTTGAAGGGGCTCAACCCAATACACATTCTGAAACATTTAATGATCTTGTCCCATACATCATAATCAATTATAACAATCCGGATGCCCGTTGGGTGTATAATACGGCCCTTTTTGTAAAGGGCAATTCATCCGCATCGTACCTTGATATCCGTGACAGGCTTCTTCCGAATGAATGTGTGGTAGAGATTGTCAGAGCACCTTCTTTGGATTTTGGCGCAGATAAATACTTTGCCATATTACTTCGTAATGGGTGGAATGAGCCGAAACTTATTGGTTTACCGGATTCTGGACAGATGTCAAGTATTCTGCTGTACAATAATATCTATGCGTCAGCAGATTCTGAGGTATATAAACATATATGGAAACCTATTGAAAAGCATCTTGTACCCGGAGATGTGGTGTACTATTCTCCGGATGGTTTGATGAATCTGATGAATATATCTGCCATTTCGGATGGTGAAGGTATGTCTGTTTCTGAAAAATACCATCTTCGCCAATGCGTATCAACGGCGAATGTGGATAACAGGGATTTTTATTCGGATAATCAGACTGTCGTATTGTTTGGTGGACTTGACTACGGAGATGGTTTCTTTAAACCACTGAGTAGCGCTGTTGATGAAATCAAGGAAATCGCGACTTTGGCTGAGGATTATGGCAGGACTGTAGATGTCAATTCTGGTCTTAATGGTTCAGAACGTGCATTCCGTTCATTGTCAGGCTCCTTATCTTCGTCAATTCTTCACATTGCCACTCACGGCTTTTATTTCACTGCTACAAATGTCCCACAAGTTACCTGGTTTGACAAAATGGATTATAAAGACAATCCATTGCAAAGATGCGGACTTATTCTGTCAGGTGGAAATACAGCGTGGAATGCGGTTGCGAAGTATGACGAAATAGATGACGGGATATTGACCGGAGCTGAAATTGCGGAACTTGACCTTTCTTCTTTCAATCTCGTAGTTTTGTCCGCTTGCTATACAGGACTCGGTGACATCGCTCCAGATGGTATAGCCGGCTTAATAAAGGCATTCAGAAATGCCGGTGTGAGACACCTTATTGTAACATTGGACAAGGTCGATGACAAAGCCACATCTCTATTTATGAAAAGTTTTTATGAACAATTGCTTTGCGGAGTGGAAATGCATACAGCATTTGACGATGCTGTAAGGTTCATAAAAAGCACGCCAGAGTATTGTGCTGCTCGTTTCTGGGCCCCATTTATACTGCTGGATTTATAAGATTATTTAGAATATCTCCTCCAACATCCTTGCAGCATCATCGGCATAGTACCCTCCTGATTTTTTGATTTTTATAAGCATAGACTTTGCCTTTGACAATTTGCCTTGATGCATATATGCCAATGCAATATACCATTCGGTAGTTTTTCTTGCATATTCCCGATTCTTTTTGTCAATGAAAACATTGTGGTTATCGTTGTTTGGCACTTCGGTATCATCAATCTCCTTTAATATATCTTTTAGAAGTGACAAAGCCCCTTCCGTATTCCCGTCTCTCAGTTCAAAAACGGCATTTTGTATATTGGTGCAGACACCGGAAGTGGCGACATCACGATATGTTTCTTCACTGGAGATATATCTTTCGCTCAGTTCAATTCCTTTCTGAATCTGCTCGGCAGTAGGGGAGAATAAGGTAACAACTGCCAACACCACCGCGGCGGCGACAGAAATAGCGCCTGAAGCAGACCATATTATGCGTCTGCGCATCCGGGATTTGCGTTCATCGCGGCGGATTGTGTTTTCAAGCGCCTGGAGCTGCTTCCTGGCTCCGTTCTCGAAGACTGCGTCCTCAATGAGCCTGTCGAGTTCTTTGTTGTCGATTTCGTTCATAGTCCCAGCTCCTTATACCTTTGTTTGACGATAGTTCTGACCTTGCCTTTGCAGCGGCTCACCATAGTTTTGACTGAATCTGCGCTCTCATAACCCATCGCGCTGGCAATCTCGGATTGTTTCTTCTTTTGAAAGAACTGCATTTCCAACAGAGTCGAACACGGATGCGGAATGTTGCGCACTATTTCGAGAACGACTTGCAGCCTTTTTTCTTTCTCCTGCGAATTATCCTCAATTTCAGGCAAATTCTCGATTATTTTTGCGCAGTCGCTCTCGCTGTCCCACACAACAAGTGGCAGATGAGCCTTTCTGAGCCTGTTATTTCGGATATATTTCCCCGCTGTGTAGAGATAGGCTCCGACCTTATGGTTTTCCAGAGCAGTAAGTTTCCCTCGCTGAACATTCTGCATGAGACAAATCACGGCATCTTGAAACAAATCTGAGGCATCGTCCCATTTAAGTCCGAGAGATGAGTGAGCGAAAGACAGAAATCCGCTACGGAATGAACGATAAATGTCATCCATGGCGGAATTGTCTCCGTCAATAAGTCGCTGAATATAATTCCCGCAGGTCATTTTCTCGAATTATTTAATATAAAAGTCGCCGTGCAACGCAGCAATCCGCCGGCTCCTGGAAATATACACTTTGATGTAAAAGTCGCAGAGACGGATGGAGTGCAAGGCTTGCGAAATCTTTTTAACCGGAGCAACCTTGCGGTTGTGAGGATTAAAAAGATGAGCGTAACGCAGCAATCCGCCGGCTCCTGCAACTTTTACTCGTTGTCTTTCTGCAAATTCTGTAGAAAAGCCTCATTAGTAGGATACTTCCGCATCCGCTCCTGCAAAAGTTCCATAGCCTCAATGGAGTTCATATCAGAGAGGAAGCGGCGTACCACCCACATTCTCTGTGCAACTGCCGGGTCGTAGAGCAAGTCGTCGCGGCGGGTCGAGCTGAGAGTTACGTCGATGGCCGGGAATATTCTCTTGTTGGCGAGCTTGCGGTCGAGCTGGAGCTCCATATTGCCGGTACCCTTGAATTCCTCGAAAATCACATCATCCATCTTGGAGCCGGTCTCCGTGAGGGCTGTCGCAATGATGGTGAGCGAACCGCCGTTCTCGATGTTGCGGGCAGCTCCGAAAAATCTCTTCGGCTTATGAAGCGCATTTGCATCCACACCACCGGAAAGGACCTTACCGGAAGCCGGCTGCACCGTGTTGTAGGCACGTGCAAGGCGGGTGATGGAGTCGAGGAGGATGACAACATCGTGACCGCACTCAACCATACACTTCGCTTTCTCCAACACCATATTGGCAACCTTCACGTGTTTCTCCGCAGGCTCGTCGAAAGTGGATGCGACCACCTCGGCTTTCACCGTGCGTGCCATATCCGTCACCTCCTCAGGACGCTCGTCAATGAGGAGCACAATCATATAGACTTCCGGATGGTTATCGGCGATAGCATTTGCTATTGATTTGAGCAACATTGTCTTACCGGTCTTCGGCTGAGCCACAATGAGCCCGCGCTGACCTTTTCCTATCGGAGTGAAGAGGTCCACAATACGGCAGGAGAGGTCGTCGTGACCGTTGCCGAGGAGGTTGAATTTCTCATCAGGGAAAAGCGGGGTGAGGAAATCAAACGGAATACGGTCGCGGATGGACTCCGGTGAACGTCCGTTTATGCTCTTCACACGCACGAGAGGGAAGTATTTGTCTGTGTCGCGAGGCGGACGGATGTCTCCCACGACTGTGTCTCCCATCTTGAGGGCGTATTGCTTGATAAGTCCCTGTGAGACATAGATGTCGTCAGGGGAGCTGATGTAGTTGTAGTCGGAAGAACGGAGGAATCCATAGCCCTCCGGGAGTGTTTCGAGTACTCCAGTCGCCTCGACCGTGCCCTCAAACTCAATTTTCGGCTGCTGAGGCTTCTGTGGCTGGTTGTTCTGGGCATAGTTCTGCCCACCGTTGCGGTAGCCTTCCTGTCCGTTGTTCTGCTGATGGTCGCGCCCATTGCCGTTTGGATTGTTCTTTTGGCTGTTGCGCTCCTTGAGTTTCCTTGTTATGGCCTCTACTTCAGCATCAAGAGCCGGATCACGCTTGATGGCATTCTTCGGAGCCGCTGCAAACTCTTGAGATTCAGAGGCATGTGACGGTTTCGGTCGAGTTGCCTCTGGCTGCTGTGCCATGGACACCGGTGTCACGACCTGCTGTGCAGCATTGTCTTCGCTTCGAGCCTCTTCCTTACTGATGCGGTTTCTGCGGCCACGCTGCTGTGGCGCAGCTTTTTCAGTCACCGTTTCAGAGGCAGCTTGATGTTCCTTATTTCCAGCTTCTGGGCTCTTCTGTCCTGTCTGCTCTGTTTCCACAGCGGCTACACTCTGTCCCGCCTGCTCTTTCTGAGATTTCCGTCCTCTTCGCTGCTTCTGTTCCTGCTGCCGGGAAGCACCGTCTTCTGCCCTCCGAGTCTCTTTCTGCTCTTCGGCCACGGCCTGATCCTGCTTTACACTATCATCGCGCCGTGGACGTCCGCGCCGAGTTTGCTGCTGTTCTGGAGTACTGCTCTCCTTCTGCTCTGAAACCTGCTTGCCATTTTTCGCGGTCGGCTTCTGGCCCATAGGCTCAGTCTGCTGCTTGGATTCAGTCTGGTCTGCCTCTGCGTTAGGCTTGTCAGTATTCTTGCGAGGTCGTCCTCTGCGTCCCCTTGTCCTCTCCGGAAGCCCTGCGGCTATTCTCGCAGCCTCCTTTTCTGCCTCCTTCTCCGCCTCGTGTGCCGCTTTTGCAGCCGCCTCCGTATCCAAAATGGCATAGACAAGGTCATCCTTGGACATTTTTTTAACGTTCTTAATCTTGAGTTCAGAAGCGAGTTCCACCAGTTTTTCCTGGTCCATCTCCTTCAGTTCGAAAATCTTATGCATAAAAAACTAATTAATATTCTGATGATCTGTCGGGGCAAAGAACCGCCCCAAAGAGAATTGACGTGGCAAAGTTATAAATAATTTTTTAATTACCTATAGTCGTTATCCCAGAACGAACTGCTCTTCTTATACTTCAGCAAATCCGCCAGCGCTGCCGCATTCGCCGCAATCCTGAAACTCCATGACTGCCACTTTCCCGTAGGCACCCACGAGAATGAAATGTTGAAACAATGCAAATCGTAAGTCGCTGAAATCTGAGTAGTTGTCAGCTTCATTGCCATAATGTCGAAGCCTGTCTGCATGTTGATTGACATCTTTGGGGTAATCTTTACATTTCCCGAAATCCCAAGCGTCTGGTTGAAGCGGTGATTCGTGATAAGTTGCTGTGTCTCCGAAAGATACGAGTATGACTTACTGTAGGAGAACGAATAGTTGAAGTTTACCGACCACGGAACGTTAGGATTCATATAATACAACCATCCACCCGGTATGTATTCGCCGGTCACAGGATGATAGTAAATCCTTGTGTAATAGTCCGCAGGATTGCCTCCGGCCTGCTTTGTTCCATCGTTTCCATTTATTTTGCCCTCGCCTGAAAGTGAGTAGGAAAGGGAAGCGCTCGCGTTTGTCATACGCAAAAGCGGTCCTCCGGCAGCGATGCTGAACTTGTTGTATTTACGTCCGCGACCATCCACGGCATAGGGGTCGAAGTTGCAGTTTGCGCTTATTCCCAGTTTTCCAAACACCGAAGTCGAAAGTGAAACGCCGACATTGTTCATTTTCAGCGAGTCTGCGAGAAAATTATAGCCTGTGTTGAAGTTCAACTGGTCAATGAGCTTGATTTTCTTCGATCCTGTGCCCGTGGTGTCTCGAAGGTCGCGCACTTTAGCCTCGAAGTTGTTTCCTATGCTCAAGCTGACGCTTCCCGTTTTTCCCTTTCCCGGGGCGGAATAGAGGGCTCCGCTGTAATTATATATGTTATAGTCTTTTGTCACGGATTCCTTCGTCTTTGGATCCGTGTACGTTAGTGTCCTCCACCCGTTGAATGCGAGTCCCTTCTCAGGGGAGAAGTTCATTGAGATAGACGGTGACACCACATGCCTGATTGCCTGAACCTTACGGTGTTTTCCGAAATTGAACATACCGTAGAGACGTGTGCTCATCGAGATTCCTCCGGAGTACGTGTGCGTCGCACCGAATGTCCCGAACTGCTTTCCGAGATTTGTCTGGACAATGCCCGTACCTTCGACCAGATTTCCTTCCGCATCATATTGAGGTTCAATGAATTTCATTTCCTGCGACCGGAAGTGCCAGTTCATTCCGTAACTGATGCTCGGAGTGACATTTATATACTTGAAGATCGTGAAATTAGGCAGTCCTATCTGGAAGTTGTGAGTCATTCCGTTTTGGAACTTGTCCGCAAATCCAGGCTGCCCGAATTCCTTTGCCTCGAAGTTTATCTTGTTTTGGAGCGTCGTGCTGTAACCTATCGAGAATTTTTCGTAAAACTTTTCCTTCCCGACACGGTTCTTTTTCTTGAACGGATATATCCTGCTCATGGAAAACGTGACGTTAGGGAGCGTGAACGAATAGTTACAGAGCGTGTCGCGCGTATTCTGGCTGTGGAGGGCGTTCACCGAGAGGTTGAACTTTCCGTTCCAGTTTTTGGAAAACGATATGGACGATGAAATCTGATTCTGCAGAGCCTCTGACACAGAGTGTGAATTATACCTGCTGTTCGCCGGGCTGGAGAAGTTCACCGAAGCACTGAAAGACACTCCCGGAATTGCCTTGGAATCCTGTGAGTGGCTCCATTTCACACCGAAGTTTCGGCTTTGGAAGAAATCCGCCGCACCCTTCTCTCCGGTCTGGTCATTCGAGAAGTTGAATGCGAAAGTGCCTGTACACTTGTAGTTTACCTTATAGCGTGAGTTCACGTCCACGCTCCATGAGCCGAGAGTGTAGAGGCTTGTCGTGAGCGAAATGTCGAAATAATCGCCGATGACGAAATAGAGGCCGAGGTCGCGCAGGTAAAACCCTCGTGCTGTCTCCTCGCCGAATGTCGGAATCAGGATACCCGTCGCCCTGTCCGGGCGCTTCGGAACGAATCCGAACGGCAGGCCTATCGGAAGCGGCACTCCCATAATCACAGGATAGGCCGGTCCGAAGACTGTCTTCTGGGACGGTTTCGTGATGACCTTGGCAGCCGTGAGGCTTAGGTAGTAATGCGGCTCCTCGGCATCGCAGACCGTGTATTTTCCTTTAGTTATGTTGATGGAATTATCCGGCATCATCTTGATGTTCTTTCCGTGGAGAATGCCGTCCGCTTCCTGTGTCACGATGTTGGTTATGCGCGCCTTGCGGCTCTTGAAATTGTAGCGCAACTCCTCCATCGTGTAGGACTTGCCGCCCTGGCTCATCGTCGGCTGTCCGGTGATGTTTCCGAGCGTATCCTTCGTGCCTCTGGCATAGACTGTCTGTGTCTGGAGGTCATATTCCATGTAGTCAGCAGTGAGTTTCATGTCCCCGTATGTCACGGAAACATCGCCGTAGTAATAAATCATCTGTCGTCCCTCGCTGAAATCCTCTATTATCGAGTCCCTTGCGGTCGAGAACGCCGGTCTTTCCAGCGAAGACTTGCTGAGCATCTCTACAGAATCTGCGCGGAATATGGAGTCCGCGAGGTGAATGGAGTCCCTGACGGCCTTGAGCGAATCCGCAGCAGCCTTCTGCGCGCTGTCAAGCACCGGAGCCGCCACTTCTGTCGTTGCCTTCTTCCCACGTCTGCGCGAGCGTCTGTTGTCCTGAGATGACGGCAGCATGAATGAACAGAGCACAAGCAGTGTGAGCACTGCAAGTACAGCGTTCTGCAAGTTATTGCGTCCTAAGGTTTTCTGCATCTGTCGTCTCAACTGTTCAATTTTATGCTCCACTTTTTCTACATTCGGCACAATCAAAGTGAACTTTGCTTCTGCTCCGTCTTATCGAAAAGAATCGGCAAAATCAAACTTTTTTTATAATTTTGCAACCGACAAAATTACGACTATTTTCGATTATTAGCAAACTGTGTGCAGTTTATGAACTGTTTTTTCAAATTTTTCAGAGTTGTTTCGTTACTCTTCACGTTCTTTCTCCCCGTCATGCTCGTGGCTCAGGATGGTCGTTTGGGGCTTAACACCGTCGTCATAGACCCGGGGCACGGAGGAAACGACCCGGGCTGCATATCCAAGGACAGGAAGACAAGGGAAAAGGATCTCACCCTCGACATATCAAAGCGCCTTGCCGGGAAAATCCGCGCGGAGTACCCGGAGATGAAAGTTCTTCAGACTCGTAACACTGATGTTTTCATACCTTTGGTACAACGTGCCCAGATTGCAAACAGCGCTCATGCAAACCTGTTCATATCCATTCATATAAACGCCACCACAGGCACTGCCGCGAACGGGTACTCCGTTCATGTGCTCGGTCAGTCGTCGAAAAAAGGACGCGACCTCTATTCGAACAATTTCAACGAGTGTGCCCGCGAGAACTCAGTGATTCTCCTCGAGGACGACTATAGCACGAATTATCAGGGTTTCGATCCCAACGACCCCGAGTCTTCAATACTATTTTCCCTGATGCAGAACGCCTATCTGGAGCAGAGTCTTATGTTTGCGGACGATGTCAACCGTGCGCTGAAGCCGGGCCCGTTTCGCACGAGCAGGGGAGTGCACCAGGACCCTTTCCTCGTCTTATGGAAGACGGCTATGCCCTCTGTTCTTATCGAGTGCGGTTTCATAAGCAATCTGAACGACCTTTCCACCCTTCGCAGCGCCGTCAAACTTGATGAGATTGCCGAGGGCATCTTCAAGGCCTTCAAACAATTCAAAACAGACTACGATCGCAGTTTGAACGTGACCATACCGCAATCGGCTCAGACATCTTCTGCAAAACCATCGGAGCCCGAAGCATCAAAAGCTTCGGAAAAGCCCACCGCAGAAGATGCACGTGCAACTTCGGACGGGCCATGGTTCGGTACGCAGATTCTCGCCTTGAGCCGTAGACTTTCCGATGACGATCCTGCATTTCACGGGCAGAAAGTCACTGCTGTCAGAGACGGTAATATATATAGGTATATAGCCGGATGTTCCGCTGACCGGAAAGAGGCTCTCGCTGAAAGCCGCGTTCTCAAGAAAACCTTTCCGGATTCATTCCTCGTGCGGGTGGATCAGGATGGAAAGGTGGAACGTAGCCGCTGATGTGTTGTGCTGCCGGACTGTTTTTAAGTTAGACAGATAATAAGCAAAAATATGAAACATACGAAAGAACTGAAAATCGGAATATTTGTCGTCGTAATTCTCGTCGGCTCATTTTTCGTCATCAACTACCTCCGGGGGAAAGACGTGTTCAACCGCGAGATTGAGCTCAAGGGGCATTTTGATAACGTTGACGGACTTGTTCCTTCGGCTGTTGTCCAGTACAAAGGCTTCAAGGCCGGACAAGTGTCAAAAGTGGAATACTGTCCGGAGACCGACAATTTTGAGGTTATCTGCGCGATAGATAAGAAGTTCCGCATTCCGGCTGATTCAAAGATGACAATCTTCAGCACGAGTATAATGGGGGGCAAGGGCATCCTTCTCGAAACAGGAGAGTCAGCGGACATTGCAAAGGATGGGGATGAACTTTCGGTTGCGGTGCAGGCTGACCTCGTTGAGTCGCTTGCCGCGAACATCGGTCCGATTATGGATGCCCTGGACAGCACTTTGGCCAAACTTGACAAAACTTTGGGCGCTGTGAACAATCTTCTCGGAGAAGAAAACCGTGGCAACATTACACTCGCGATTGCAGATCTCAAGAGGACAATGACAAACGTCGCCTCACTCACCGGAAGCCTCAATTCCAGGTCTTCTGACATAGAGACTTTCATCTCCGAACTCGGGGCAGTCTCCATAAAGCTCGCCTCAATTGTCGAAAAGGCAGACGGAGCGATGGATGACCTCGGTAAATTCGCCGGCAATCTCGAAAAAAGTGACATAGAAGGGCTGGTAAAGTCCATAACGAATCTCTCAGAGTCCATCCAAAATCCTGACGGTTCAATGGGCAAATTTCTTCACGACGGCAATATCTACAATTCCGCAGATTCGCTTATAAACGAACTTAACGATCTCATCTCTAAAATGAAGGAGAATCCTAAGAAATATATGAAAATATCCGTGTTCTGACACCTTTGTTGCCAGAAATGCTTCTTTTGAATTTCTCAAAATTATAAGTCTCTAAAACTATGCGTAATTAAATAAATTTTTATATGCAACTCTTTGGATAACAGTATTTTATATTTGAAATATATAAAAACAGAAAATCTCTATCCCGCATATTAAAAAATTATTTATATACAATAGAA